>OAVK01000335.1_pt1 | contig 28123 bp, 44 predicted proteins | sample 1495301 | NCBI WGS metagenome assembly OAVK01 (sample SAMEA2580094, study PRJEB22360) | human gut metagenome | biome: human gut; feature: human-associated habitat; material: faeces | place: Denmark | collected 2008/2010
GGAATGGCTGGTACCGCGGATTATTGCGGTGGGAGGCATTGTGTTGACATTGATATTGTGTGCGTCGCTGGAGGCACTGTGAGAGGAGGTGAAGAAGGTGAATAAGAAGAAGGAAGAGTTGGAGGCGATCGCGGATCTGCTCCATGAGTGGTGCGTTGAGTATAACGAACCATATGTTTACTCATTTGCGTTCAATGAATTACAGAATAACCTTGTCAATGCTGGCATTGACCCAACTCGGCCCGATTATTGGGAGACGAGTGTTCGCAAAAAATACGAAACCCCAGGAGCTGCAACTCCCAGGGAATCAAAGTAACTACTAATTATTTAACACCCTCATTATAACAGAGGGAGAACCGGAGTGCAAGATGTTATCAAAAAGAGATGTGTCAGTATATGTGGAGCATATGCAGGAACAGGCAGAGAAAAATGTTAAAGAAGAGTACAATGCTGCTCGTTCCGTTGTAGAAAATCGGATTCTGGATGAGAGCGAAATACGTGAACCGATAAAGAAGATGCAGCGTTTGGTAAATCAGTTAATAAAAGAAAACGAGGAGCTTAATGCAGTATTAAAAAATGCTTCGGAACTTATTTATCAGACGCTTGGATACGACAGCATGACACGAAAACTATCTGATATTGAATGTGTGGAAAAAGTAATTAAGAAGTATCTGGAGTATGATTCCACCGAACTTGTACGGATGAAAAAGAAGTTCGAAGAGACCCTTCGCAATGTCCGCGCAAATTATGCGACAGTGGCCGCGGAAGTCAAAAACAAAACCAGTGCAAAGCGAGCTGTGGAATACCTTAAAGAACTTGGTTTTGATGTTTCCGCGCTGGAGCAGATGCAGAATACCGAAATAATGGTGCAGTTAGACAAGCGCTATTTGTTTGTGGGTGGAAAACCGGGGCTGTATACTGCTGATAAACCGAGAAGTTATGGCCCGATTAGCCCGGACGATGTAGATCTGTAGGAGGCTGCCATGAAAAAGAAGAAACATTATCACAGACTATGGATATGTTTGAGAGAGCAGCTGACAGATCAGGAAAACAGCAAAGGCGGCGAAATATATTCGTCCAAGTCCGATGTGCTGCATGAGGTTCTGACATTGATGGCAAAAATGGAGGCTGCGCAATTTTTGGAGGATTGAACGATGGTAAAAGCAAAAGATTTAAAAGTTGGACAGGTTGTCCGGTTGGAATGCGGAGATGCCGGAAACTGGGGAAACTTCGAAGTTGATAAGATTACTGCCCTGGAGGATTCCGTGGAAGTGCTCTGCCATTATGGAGTGATACATATGGAGTTTTCATGGGAAACGGATAAGATGCTGGAGGTGATTGGATGAATGTTTACGAAAAACTCCAACATGTCCAGGAAGCGTTGAAAGCCCCGAAAAATCAGTACAATAAGTTTGGCGATTATCACTATCGAAACTGCGAGGACATACAGGAAGCGGCCAAACCCCTTCTGAAAGAAGTAAAGGCAGCACTGGTAGTGGGGGACGAGTTGGTCCTGATCGGGGATCGATATTACATTAAAGCCACTGCACGCTTTATTGACTGCGAATCTACTGATAAGGTAGAAAATACGGCTTACGCCAGAGAATCACTGGACAAGAAAGGCATGGACGCCTCCCAGGTAACAGGTAGCACCAGCAGTTATGCGAGAAAGTACGCCCTCAATGGTCTGTTCTGCATTGATGATGTGAAAGACGCGGATAACCAGGACAACACCGGAAAAACTCCTTCAAAGCAGGGAAAAACGGCGGGAGCTTCCGGAAACGGAAAATCAGACAAGGTCACCAAGGCGATGATTGAGTCCGTAAAATCACTGATCGAGAAGCATAGCAGCAAGGGGCTTAAGATGGAAAAGATTCTTGCCATGTATAAGATCAAGGATATATCAGATATGACAACAGATCAATACCGGGATTGCATGGACAAGCTTAAGCTATATGAGAAAAAGGAGGAACAAGAACATGAATAGCGTACAGCTGGTAGGCAGGCTGACACGGGATCCGGATGTTAGATATACGGATAATGGGAAAACCATTGCCAGATTTACCCTGGCGGTGGACCGCCGGTATAAAAAGGATGGTGGAGATGATGCAGATTTTATATCCTGTATTGCCTTCGGCCCTACTGCTGAATTTATCGAAAAATGGTTCATGAAAGGTCAACGCCTGGGGTTGAATGGAAGAATACAGACTGGATCATATGTCAATCAAGAGGGGACAAAAGTCTACACTACGGATGTTGTGGTCGAAAATGTAGAGTTCGTCGAAAGCAAAGGGACGTCTTCAAATGGTGGAGAACAACCGCAACGACCAACTTCTTCCAGCGCCATTGGAGATGGATTCATGAACATACCAGATGGCGTAGAAGACGACGGTCTGCCATTTAACTAGAGGTGATTGCTTGAATATACAGATCGACAGTCGAGAGAAAGCCCGGGCTATCCGTGAGATCGTGGCGGAGTTCGACCGGCGCGGAGTGGATCATTTTGTGTCAAAACTGTATGTCGGAGATTATATGAATTACGATAATCCCCGTCTGATAATAGATAGAAAACAGAACCTAACAGAATTATGCAGCAATGTCTGTCAAGATCATAACCGATTCCGAGAAGAGATGCTGAAGGCACGGGATCACGGGATCAGAATGATTATACTGTGTGAGCATGGGGACGGAATCGAGTGTCTGGAGGACGTCATCTGGTGGGACAACCCGCGCCGGCATAAACGGATTAAGAATCCAGAGACAGGCCGGTGGGAAGAACGGGAAACAAAAGCAACTACTGGGGATAAGCTGTATAAGATCCTCTCGACCTTTCAGCGAAAATACGGCTGCCGGTTCCTGTTCTGCAGCAAAGAGGAGACAGGAAGACGGATTATAGAGCTACTGGGAGGTGACCTGGGTGACGGTGGAAGAGATTAAAGCAACTTACAGTATGAGACACATCGTGGAACGGTACGGCTTCCACCCAACGCGGGCGGGGTTCATTCCCTGCCCCTTCCATTCAGGTGACCGTCAAGCATCGCTGAAGGTGTACGATCGGGACTTCCACTGCCATGCCTGTAACACACACGGGGACATCTTTGATTTTGTGATGTTGATGGACGATGTAGATTTTAAGACAGCCTTCCAGAGCCTGGGCGGGGAATATCAGAAGCCGACATTTTCCAGCCGCATGAAGATATACGAGGCTCAGAAACGGCAGGAAATGCGCCGGAAAGTGCGAGAACAGATTGCAGCACAGAAAGAACTTAATAACACACTTATAACCGTCTACAGGTCCTATATGGAGCGCTCAGAGCCGCTGAGCGACGTTTGGACGGATTGCCATAACGCCTTGCAATATCAACTATATTTGCAGGCAGAATTAAACGATATGGAAGCGAGGTGGTAGCATGGTGCCGTTAAAAGAGTTGACGGCCGAAACGATCCTGTCAAAGGAGATTTTGACGGAAGTATTCGATCAGGAAGACGAATTATACCGCGCCGAGCTGCTTGCCTCGCTGGGGCTGCGGGCCACGGAGCTGAAGGTAAAAACGGAGTTCCGGGAGATGGTGGCAGCTTATAAGCGGATCGAAAAGGAAATGAAACGGCAGGAAAGAGACAAAAAAAGCCAGCCGTGCACACTGGAGCAGTGGACGAATTTCAGCGGACCCTATGACAACATGCAGTGCAAGCAGTGGATTGCCTCCGAAAATGGGATCTATCTCAATAATCCGTCAACAGGCTATACGGATATCCTGGCCTGCTATCATCCCATCTTGCCGATAGAACGATTGAAGAATCTTGAGACTGGAGAAGAGCAGATCAAACTGGCCTATAAGCGGAATGCACGCTGGGAGGAGATTATCGTACCAAAGACGCTGGTGACGTCTGCCAATAAAATAGTAGCGCTGTCAGGCCGTGGAATCGCCGTTACGAGCGAAAACGCCAAGTATTTGGTGAGATACCTGGCTGACGTCGAAAATGCCAACGAGGAGCATATAAACGTGCAGTATTCCACATCGAAACTGGGGTGGATCCGGAAAGGATTTCTGCCTTATGATACAGAGATTGTGTTTGATGGAGATGCCCGGTTCCGGCAGATTTATGATAGCGTGGGTCAAGCCGGGAGCCGGGAGGAGTGGTTCAGCCACGTGAAGGAACTGCGCCGGTCTGGAAGGATTGAAATCAAGTTCATGCTGGCAGCTTCATTTTCAAGCGTACTGGTGCAGCCCTTGGGAGGCCTGCCATACCTTGTGGATCTCTGGGGGGAGACAGAGGGCGGCAAAAGTGTGTCAACCATGGTAGCGGCATCGGTATGGGCGGATCCGGACGAGAACGCCTATATCGGGGATTATAAAACCACTGATGTAGGACTGGAGGCTAAGGCGGATATGCTTAATCATCTGCCACTGATCCTGGACGACACAAGTAAAAAGAACCGAAAAATTGAAGAAAATTTCGAGGGGCTGGTATACGACCTGTGTTCTGGTAAGGGAAAAACCAGATCTAACAAGGATTTGGGGCTTAACCGGGAGAATCACTGGAAGAACTGTATCCTGACCAATGGAGAGCGGCCGCTGACGTCCTATGTGACGCAGGGCGGTGCGATTAACAGGGTCCTGGAACTTGAATGTAGAGATTATGTATTCAAGAATCCGGGATACACAGCCGAGCTTGTAAAACACAGCTATGGCCACGCAGGGCGTGAGTTCGTGGAGTTGGTAAAGGATCTGGGAGTAGACGCTATCCGTGAAATCCAGCAGGACTTTCTCCGCCAGCTGGCAGACGATGAAAAGATGCAGAAGCAGAGCCTGTCTCTGTCGATTGTTCTGACAGCCGATAAGCTTGCTACGGACTATTTATTCAAGGATCGTCAGTACATAAGCCTGGAGGAAGCCAGAGAGGTCCTGGTGGACCGTAACGAGCTCTCTGACAATGAGCGGTGTTATCAGTTCATTCTTGATAAGATCGCCATGAATCCAGCCAGATTTGACGATAAAGTGGAGAACGTGGAGAAGTGGGGAACCATTGAAGAGGGCTATGCCATCATTTATACTACCGCATTTACGTCACTATGCAAAGAGGGGGGATTTTCCCGGGCGTCTTTCCTATCATGGGCGAACCGCAAAGATATCATCCAGACAGACGGGAGCGGCAAGCGACTGGATCGAGTAAAGAGTTTTAATGGTAATAAGGTGCGTTGCATTTTTCTAAAACTGAATGGCAACATGGACAAGGACGGGTTTATAAAGGTCGAAGAAGATGGACAGACGGAGTTACCATTCAAATGAGGTTACAGTAACCAAAGCATGGTTACCGCAAAAACCTAGATTTTATGCGGGTTTAAGGGCTGTTTTGAGGGTGAGTAACCAAGTAACCAAGAAAAAACACGTCCTATATAGAGAAAAAAATATTTTACAATCTTTGTATAATGTTTAACAATGTTTTGTAAAAAATGTCTCGCGCGTAAGGGAACCAAAAAAGTATGGTTACTTTGGTTACCGTAGTCAATAAAGCTTTATTTTATGCGGGTTTGAGCGGTAACCTAAAACTTTAAAAATATGGTTACAGTAACCATAAAATTTGGTTACTCGGAGGTAATAGCATGACAAACGACGAAATAAAGAACATTTTCAACGATGTACACAACGTTTTCTGGGTAAAGTGGAGGAACAAGGTACTGGAACGTGGATCTTATGAATGGGAACAGTTTATTCAGGACGGTAATGAGCTCATGGGAAAATACAGCTATTGTTCCTTAGTCACTCGTAACGTATGTGAATTAATTGGAGAAATGGCTGATCGTATGGAGGCGGTGAAAAGAAATGCCAGGAAAAAAGAAAAGTGATCCTTCAGAAAAAAAACAGCCCGTTGTATGTACCATCTGCGGGCAGGAGATTTATGGGGATCACGTATACATAAAAACCAGAAGGTGGACGGAGTTGCGGATACACTTTGAGTGTATGCCAGGAGGGAGAGGACGAAACGATGGAGGAAGTTGATAGATATTATCAGGGAAATATAACACTGGAGGAGGCTGAAAACTATATTGCTTCTGGGCTGATAACGGCGGCCAGGGCCTATGTGGCAAACGGGTATTATCTGCGGAGGATTCGGGACGACAGGCTGTACGAGGAGGCCGGATATAAGAATTTCGAGGAATATGTTAGGGCTAAGTACAACAAGGACAAGGGCTGGGCGTCAAAATGTATCAAGGTCAATCAGGAGCTTTCGGCTGATGGGAATTCCCCGATCTTAATTAGCAACTATCAGGATTATAGTGTGTATCAACTGGTGGAAATTGCTTACATGACAGAAGAGCAGCGGGTAGAGGCGGACCCGGATATGACGGTGCAGGCTCTGAAGGAGATCAGGAATCCTAAGCCCATCGTAGAAGAAAAAGTTGTGACATCACAACTCGAGGAAAGATCAGCAGAGCCGGAACCTGATCCGGAAACGCAGCAGATCGAAGAATCTATTGCGATATCGCAACGAGATACATTACCAGATATGGATTACGATCTTCGCCGGGAATACTGCGAGGCGGCAGCTGTGAAGCTAATTGAAGCTAAATTTGATTGGATGAAAGCAGATTACATGAACAGAGTATTGAAAGTCGATGAGTCCGAAAAACAGCTGAAAGAATCGCTTGTAGGAAAGGGCGCATGGTATTTCAAGGATCCTCGTGGCAACGGTATAGCGCACGTTAATCTGTTTCAGGGCTACATTCAGTTTTATGACGAAAAGTACTGGGTTGGTGACTGTGATTGGTTCTATCTATGTGCTGCAGTGCAGAGCATGTGGAATGTGGTTGCACTTAAGAAGGCGCAAGACGAACAAAATAATAATCCAGAGTCACAACCGCAGGCATGGAATACGAACCCTACACCATGCATACACCGCAATGGATTCTCATGCACGGTGCCGGAAGATAAGAAAAAGGTACCGGGAGATGGCAGTAACTGCAACGAGTCATGTTGCTGGGAGTGTACTCGGCATGGGGAGTGTAAGCTGGAATGCAACTGTTCAGCATCACGGCCAGAGGAACCAGATCCTGAACCCGAACAGAGTGAGCCGGATCCGGTGATTGATGCAGAGTACGAGGAGGTTCCGGAGTCAGTGGAAGAACAGAAACCGATCGGAGATCTGGACCTCTCCTGTATGGCCGAAAATATACTTAGAAGGGCCGGTATTGATACCGTTGAGGGGCTGTCTTCTATGAGTGACGAGGAACTTGCGGCGGTCCGGGGCATGTCAAATCGGGCCATGGAGGAAATCCAGACGAAGCTTAACGAGCTTGAGTCCGCAGACAAGGCAGATCCGGATGAGTCCACGACAGACTTGCAGGTGGTCCGCCAGATGCTGGAAAAGGAAAATAAGCTTCTGAGCACCTGTCTCCTGACTGTGTCGGATCAGAACGATATCCATATCCGGCAAATGAAGCTTAGGGTTGCAGCATTGGCCGCATTTGCGAGCGATCTTGATGATATCGAGAACCCTCCACCGGAGCCAGAGCGCATATACACCCTGGAGGAAGTGGCGAAGGAGATCATGCGCCTGGAGGCGGCATTCCTCGGAGCGCCGGTGGAGGTAAAGCAGTCAGCACCTTACTGCAAGAATGTAATGAGGCTGGACGCCATGAGGCTATTGTATGACAGCATGAGAGGAGAATAAGAAAATGTATAGCACCAGACCACAGCGGAAGACGCTTACAAAATTATGCCCGTATTGCGGGAAAACTCGAACGTATACATACCGAGATGGATACGATGAAGTGGATTACGGCACCGGACGCAGCCGGTACATACCGTCAAAAACCGAAGATGATGGCTGTGATTGCATGTTTGGTAAGCTAGACCACACCGCCGGAAAAATTCAGATTAAGAAGCAGTGCGCTAACTGCGCATGGAATAAAAATGGAAATTGCACAAATAAGCAGGAGCGAATCGACGTTTCAGAGATGTTTGGAATAACCGGTGATCTGGTTATTCCAAATGAATCGAAGTGTTGCAAGCATTACGAATTATCGAAAAATATTTTCGATGTCCTGATTGAGTTGAAAAATTAATGTTTCCGGTGCTGCCGGAGGAAAGAAACGGAATATGAAAATACTTATGCTGGAAAATGTAAGACCGGATTTCCTGTTTTTAGCAAAGCCAGGTACGATACTACGAGCTGGGAAAACTTACGAAGCCACAGTCAATAAAAACGGAGCGGTTACGGCAATTTGCGAGAATGGTGAAACACTTGGCGTAAAGCCCGGTGAATTTGAAATAGTTCAAGAAACTTAAGCTTTCTAGGAGATGGACATGGTAGATTGCAAAAATTATAGATACCAGGATAGCATAGGCGAAGAATGGTGCAGGGCGGGAATAGATATGCCACTCTGCGGGGAGGATTGCCCGTTTTTCGAGAAATGCGAAAATGAATTAGAGTTAGAAGAACGATATTATCCAGTAGATTAATATTTTCAGAAAGAAGGTGGATTATGTACGGAAATGAAGGAGAGAAGTGGGTAATGACAAAAAATTTATCCCTGACTGGTCTGATGATCAATGCGGTAGGTACAGAATTTGAAATAAAACCATACCATTCAGTGCCGCATGGGTATGCATCTATCCAATACGAGGGCGTACTACTTTTCATACCGGATAAGATCTTTGAAGAGCATTTTGTAAAGTGGGAAACTTATAGGCAGTATTACCACTTGGGAGATGTCATTAAAATAAATGCAAATGGTAACTTGAGTGAATATGTCATTGAAAAAATAAGCGGAAACGGACATTATGTGACACTGGAATTAGAACAGAATTAGTATTTAAACGATGAAAGGAAGGCTTAGTATGAGCGAATTTAAAAAGTATCACATTGAAGAATCTTTTAGTGTGGGAGTTGCGGCAACGGTTTGGGCAAGATCTGAGGAGGAAGCAATCGAAATAGTGAAAAAAGATGCTCAGCACGACTTGCTTTCATTATCCACGAGTGATACAGAGGTATTTTCTGCCGAGTTTAAGCAGGTTACTTACATTGATTAATATTTTCAGAAGGAAGGTGGAGTATGGATTTTTATAATTGTCCTTATGTTGCAGTTATTCCGTTTCGTAACGGAAATGAATACGACGAAGATTACAAATGCGAGGCAACCGATAAGAGATGCCAGGGCTGTGCTTGTAAATTGAAATCAGATGAATGTAAACAATTAATTCTGGATCAAAAACTTGAATTTATGAAGAAGTGTGAAAAATGTGAATATGTATGCGACACTCCGCTTGGTAGTTATTGTACTCTCACGAATGAACCATTGGAAACAACAATTTGTCACTATAATGATTCAACGGATTATGATGCGGATGAAGTGATTATGTTTAGCAGAGATTAGTCCGCTAAATTAAAATTTTGAGGAGGTAACGATGAAAATAGCAAAATTCCAGGCTGTCCAATGTGATACACGATATGACCGTCCGATGAAAGTCGTATGTGGGGCTGATACGGTAGGCATAGCATGTGTTATTAGTTTGGATACGGATAACGAGCCAACGGTCGAATATCTTCTGCAAATGGCTAAAGAGATCGAAGCGTTGCCCCCAGTAGAGTATAAGTATTTCAAGAACGTAAAACCGATTCTTTAAGGATCTTGTATATTTTGAGGTAAAAGAGATGGTGAAAGTTATTAAGTATGGTCAAAAACGCCGGATATTATGTCAGACATGCGGGGCGTTGCTGGAGTTCAAGGAAGATGATCTGAAAACTGTTCAGACCGGTATGAATGAGTATGAGCAGCAGATTGAGTGTCCGGCCTGCGGTGAAACTGTAGTGGTAAGTTAAGATTTCCGGGAGAACCGGAGGAAGGAACAGGTATGACTGTAAGAGAAGCAATTGAAGGATTTAAAATAGACAATGGTCTTCTGGCTGGAAAAGAAGATGGAGTTGTGGAGCGAAATAATATGGCAATTGAAGCGCTTGAAGTAATGGAGCATCATAGGTGGATTCTGATTGAGGAGAGGCTACCAGAAACCAGTGGAGTAATGCGAGAGGACGAAAAACTACTGATTTTATTACCTGATGGTATGAGGACGGTTTCTTTTTATATTAATACCGCATCAGGTAGAAAAATATTTTTTGATGGATGGGATTCATATAAGCCAGTTGCCTGGATGCCATTACTCAATTATATGCAAAACTGATATTTGAACGATGAAGGGAGGCAATCTATTGAGCCTAAAGGAAGAGATGGCAAAGCACCGGAAATACGAGGATCTGCTAAAGGATCAGGCACCCGAAAGAACATGGGCCATGGACGAGCCGGCCTACTGCTACACATCGGCATGTCCGGATCCGGAGCTGCGGGAGCCGATCTGGAGGAGGCACAGACGTCAACCGGCAGTCAGGGCCGCGAAGGTGGAAAGGATCTGCCTGATCTGCCGGAAACGATGGCCGGCGGAATGCGGCCGGAAGAACTGTGATTGTGAGAGGCAGGGGCATTTGTATGCGATTGGAGGTTATAATCATCCGAGGATAGGAGGCAGGTCCGGTGACTCTAAATGAATTAAAACAGATCCACAAGAATAATGTGAAACTGGGACAGCTGACGCAAAGGTATACAGAACTTAAAGGAGATTACGGTATTAACGGAAAAGAAGTTGATGGTATGCCGTTCGTGGGGCGAGTCTATGATACCTCAATGAGCAAGAGAGAAGAAGCCTGTGATATTGAAATAGAGTACAAGGAACTCTGTTATGAAAATGAACTGTTAATTCGGAAGGCCAGACAGTACATAGAGCAATTTCCCGATTGGCAGCTTAGAATGATCTTAACTCTATGCTACATCAATGCAATGCCCACATACGATGTTGCGGCGGCTGTTGGAATAACGGAGCAGATGTGCCAGAAGATTCTGTTTGTGCATTTCAATAATTTATTCTAGTTGTTATAGATGTTATAAAACTATTGCTTTTTTCATGGTATTGTGTTAGACTATGAATGGTGAAGTATGTAAAAAAAGATAATTGATAATTCTTATGGGTTATCAACTGATTATAAAATTCTCCTTTTTGAAGAGTCCTCGTAGAGATGCGGGGGCTTTTCTTTTACCCAAAATAGAAAGGAAGTAGATAATGGAAGCACCAAAAGAATTAAAAAGTGTCTCTCTTAATGTTGAAACCGGTGAGCTGCTTATAAACGGAGATCCAGTGCGAGATGTGTCAGAGTTTTGTCTGGAATTCTACGACGGAAGATGGGAATTATCATTACAGCAGCGGAATTATTATACCACCACCGGTAATCCAGTGCAGAGATCTCTTGAGGAAAGAATATCTGAAATGGAAAGACTGATTAGTGACATGGAAATTAAGATTGAGGTACCTGCGTTATGGGAGAATATAAACGCACTGGGCGAAAGACAGGGATATGACTTTAAATGAGAGGTGAATTAGGATGGAGAACGTAGACAGAACAATAAATACCATTTGTGAATGGGTACAGGGGAATTTAAATAAAGCAGGAAGTACTGAACAATCAATGTTTTTACCTGAAATGACAAAAGCTCTGGCCGAGTTGGTGTCAGCCAGAGCAAATGCGGAACGCGAAGTTAATCATTAATGTGCTCTACAATTGTGTGAAAAAAATCCACAACATTTTGAGCAGTTTCTTTTGGATCAGTAGCTGCACTAATCATGTTATTTTCCATAGCCTTTATTGTTAACTCTTTTGCGAGAATAACAGCATTGGCAGGACTTAAGCTATACTCTTCCATATCAAAACTCCTTTCTTCTGTATACTTAGCCTGGCGGGGCTTGTGAGTATATTATAAGACGGAGGGGGTAAAAAGACAATCGGAAAGGAAGTGATTTCATGGGAAGACCATTAAAAATCAAATCTCCAGAGGAGATGGAACTGTTATGGGAAGAGTACAAGCAGGTATGTGATGACCAGAAAGTACTGACCCATGAATTTAGCTCCAAGAACAGCGAGTTTGTCAGCAAGGAATTAAAACGGAGTATCACTTATACAATCGAGGGATTCTGCGTGTATATGAAGATCTCCCGACAGGCGTTCTACGAATATTACACGAGTAAGAAGCGTTATGTTGACATCGTCACGCGCATACGAGAGGAATGTGAGGCGGACGCCCGAAAGAAGTTCGAATTGCAGATGATCCCATCGCAGCTGGCCGGTCTCTGGATGAGCAAGTACGGTTATACCACGAAGGTGGAGAACAATCTCTCAGGCGGCCTCGATACCGAAAAGAGTAAGCTTGATGACCTGATCGGACAGATGAGAGGTGGTGATGCTACCTCATGAGTTCTGAAAGACTATTGCTATCAGAGAAATACAAAGCGTTTCTTCGATGCGATGCTCCGGTGGAGTTCCTTGAGGGCACTTAACAACCTACGCCGGCAAGACGACGGTCGGATTATTTAAGTTCATGCTTAAGGTTGCGAAGTCCCCCAAGAAGCTGCATATCATCGCAGCCAAAGACACCGGAACCGCCGAGAAGAACATCATCAACAAGGACTTGGGAATCATAGACGACTTCGGGATCCTGACCGAGTACAACGGCAACGGATCCAAAGACGATAAGATCCCACATATCCTCTTTCACACGTCCAGTGGGGACAAGGTCATTTACGTGATGGGCTATGGCGACAAAACAAAGTGGCAGAAGGCCCTCGGCGGCCAGTACGGCTGTCTGTACGTCGATGAGATTAACACCGCAGACATTGAGTTTATCCGTGAGGCGTCCATGCGTTGTGATTACATGATGGCGACGCTTAACCCCGATGATCCGGGGCTGGACGTCTACAAGGAGTATATCAACTGCTCCCGGCCGCTGCCCGAATGGGAGGAAGAGACTCCGCTGGAAATTAGAGAGGAATTGAGAGAGGAACCGAAACCCGGCTGGGTGCATTGGTTCTTTTCTTTTGCTCACAACTTAGGTCTGAGCAAGGAGAAGCTGGGCCAGATCATGACGAACACGCCGAAGGGCACAAAGATCTGGAAGAATAAGATTCAGGGGTTGCGAGGGAAGGCCACGGGGCTGATCTTCAGCAACTTTGAAAGATCAAAGCATGTAGTAACCAGTAAACAAGCTAAGGCATATGTCAAAGATCCCAATAACAAGCACCAGACAGAATGGTTTATCTACTTCTCAGCTGGCCTGGATACGGCCTACTCTCAGAAGTCACCGGATACTATCTCGATGAGCTTTATCGGAATCACCAACAAGGGAACCTGTGTTGTACTGGACGAGAAGGTCTACAACAACGCGGAGCTGGGTACGCCGCTGGCCCCCACGGATACAGTTCGGAACTTCATTGATTTTCTGGAGCGCAACCGCCAGGAATGGGGCTTTGCACGAGATACCTTCATTGACAACGCGGATCAGGCTACAATAACCGAGTTCCTGAAGTACAAGCGCCTGAACGGCTGTATCTACAATTTCAACGATGCATGGAAAAAGGAGCAGATCATCGACAGAATCAACAACCAGCTGAACTGGTTTGCTGATGCCGGATCTCAGCCGTGCTTTTACATCGTGGACACCTGCAAGCATTATATTCGTGAGCTGGAGGTATACAGCTGGCTGGAGAACAAGGACAATACGCCGGAGGACAAGAACGATCACATGGTCAACAGCGTACAGTATGCCTGGCTGCCGTATGAGGTCAAGATCGGCATAGGAAGGAGGAAAGCCTGATGGGCTGGTTTAAGAGTATGATTACAGGGATCCTGAAGCTGATTCCTGCAAAGAAACGAAAGATAGTAATACAGGAGCCGCTTTCCTTCCAGGAGAATGTGCTCAAGAACAAGATCTGGTATCGAGGCGAGCCAGCGGAGCTGGAGCAGTTCTTCAAGAAGACAACAGATCTCGGTTATGATATGGCGAGGTTCTGGGCTGCGGTACCATTCCGCAAAGTACGGAAAATCCACAGCGGGATAGTCAGCATTGTGGTGGATCGGTTTAAGGACATCGTCACCGAGGATCTGGACGAGATCAGCTTCGGGGAGGAGGGAGAGATCCAGACGATCAAGGAGCGGTGGGAGCTCATCGCAGACGAGAATAACTTTGTCAATGTCCTGGGCGAAGCCGTGGCTGGCGCGCTGTCATCTGGTGACGGAGCATTCAAGATCAGTCTGGACGAGGTCAGCCAGTACCCGGTGATCGAGTTTTACGAGGCGGATACAGTAGATTTCCATTATCGCAGAGGCCGCCTGCAGGAGATCCTTTTTTATACACCGTTCAAGGACGGAGAGAAGGAGTACCGCCTGGAAGAAACTTACGGAAAGGGGTATGTCACATACCGGTTGCTGGACGAGACAGGGAAAGAGGTGCCGCTGGATACGCTGGAGGAAACTGCGATCTATGAGGATACGGGATTTGATGGAGATTTTATGATGGCAGTACCACTTGTGATTTTTTCCTCCAATAAGTGGAAGGGCCGCGGCAAGGCATTATTTGACACCAAAAGCGATAATCTGGACGCCCTGGACGAAGTAATCAGCCAGTGGCTTGATGCAGTGAGAAAAGGCAGGATTAACCGGTATATACCAGAGGATATGATTCCCAGGGATCCGAAAGATGGACACCTGATCGAGCCGAACGACTTCGATAACGATTACATAGCTATAGGATCCATGCGTAAGGAAGATAACGGGAACAAGATCGAAGTGTCACAGCCGCAGATATCCTATGAGGCATACGTCAACAGCTATTCCTGCTTTCTGGATCTGGTCATTCAGGGAATCATCTCCCCGGCCACACTGGGGATCGACCTGAAGAAGAATGACAACGCCGAGTCTCAGCGTGAAAAGGAAAAAATCACGCTGCATACCCGGAATAAGATCGTGGACGTCTTAACCCAGGTGATTCCGGAACTGGTAGCTGCCGTCCTGATGACTCACGACAACATGACAGGCCAAGCCATCGGGAAGTATGAGCCATCTGTAAAGTTTGGTGAGTATGCTGCTCCGGACTTTGATAGCACGGTGGAGACCGTAGGGAAGGCGAAGAACTACGGCGTCATGAGTACAGAAAAGGCTGTAGACGAACTGTATGGCGACACTATGACCGACGAGGACAAGGCAGAGGAAGTCAAGCGGATCAAGGAAGAACAGGGCCTTACCGAGAAAGAGGAACCCAGCGTGGCGGGCTATGACGGAATGGAGGGGGCCTTAAATGAGCCAGGAGAAGGACCAGAAGAAGAGTAACGCCTATGATCTCCGGGCGGTCCTGGAGGAGATAGAACTCGACCTGATCCGGAACCTCCGGCGCAACCTGAAGCGGCACGAGAAGGAAGAAGAGGAGGAAGGCTTTAGGTGGGAGATGTGGCAGAAGGCGAAGCTCAGGAACATCGCAAAATACCGAAAAAAGAATAAGGAGATAGTCGGGGAGCGCAGCAAGGAGATCGAAGAGCTTATCAACAAGACCTTGCAGGAGAACTTTGACACGGCCGAGAGTATGATGCAGAAGCTATTCCGCAAGGTTAAGTCCTTCTTTACCCGGCGTGGAATGCAGTACCCGAAGGACATAAGCAACCGGGGACTGGAAAAACGCGAGTTGCCCGAAGAAGACTTTTTCGACGTCAACGAGAAGAAGATCGATGCTCTGCAGGAGACGGCCCAGAAGGTGCAGGAACCCCAGAAAACGACCGATAGGGAAGCGGCACCAGCGAATGCAGAGGAAGCGTTTAAACCTGCAGGAGAAGAAAAGGAGCTGACTGGCAAGGATAATGACCAGAAGCTCGATGATCTCAAGAAGCAAGTCAACACGGACATGAAGGAGGTCGAGGGAGTCATCTGGCGACGTATGGACGATATCTACAGGCAGACGATCTACAAAACCGAGATGTTTATGGCAGCCGGCGCGAAATCCTTAGATCAGGCGATCGACATGGCGACGAAGGAGTTTCTGGACGGCGGGATTGACTGCATTGAATATAAAAACGGGCGCAGGGTCAATATTGCCAGCTATGCAGAGATGGCGCTGCGGACAGCCTCCCAGAGGGCGACGTTCTTAGCCGAGGGGAAGAAGCGTGATGAATGGGGGATTCATACCATTTTCGTCTCAGCCCACGCCAATACCTGCCCGAAGTGCGAACCATGGCAGGGAAAGGTGCTGGTTGATGATGTGTTCAGCTCCGGGACAGCTACTGAGGCCGCAGCGTTGGGCGTACCATTGCTGTCTACAGCTATGAAGGCCGGACTGTTGCACCCGAACTGTCGGCATACACTGGCAACCTATTTTCCAGGCATCACGATCCTTCCGAAAGTTCCGAATAAGGATAAGGCGCTTAAGACCTATGAGGCCGAGCAGAAGCAGAGGGCACTTGAGCGGAGGATCCGGAAGGCAAAACGGAAGGTAGCCGGGGCTTGTGACGATGACAATATTCGTAAGGCCCAGGCAGAGCTAAGAGACTTACAGAAGCAGATCAGGAAGCATCTGGATCAGCACCCGGAGCTGAGGCGAGAGTATAACCGGGAAAAGCTAAGAGATTGAATTATGTCCTGCCATACGACGAGAAACTGGGCTGACATCACGGAATCAGGTGGTGCGACCACGAGAAAAAGCGAAGAGGAAAGGATGAGTATTATGCAGAGAAAATTTTTAGAGGATTTAGGGCTTGCAAAAGAGGCGATTGATAAGATTCTGGACGAGAATTCCGCCGATATTGGGAAAGCGAAAGGCGAGTTTGATGATCTGAAGAAACAGCTGGTGGCCTCAGAAAGCCAGATCAAGGATCGGGATAAGCAGCTGGAGGAGCTGAAAAAGACCGCAGGAGATAATGCTGAGCTGCTGAAACAGATTGCGGATCTCCAGGTGGAGAACACGGCGTCCAAAGAGAAGTACGAAGCTGAGATGAAGGATCTGAAGCTTTCAACAGCTATCAAACTTGCAGTTGGAGAGAACGCCCAGGACGCGGATCTGGTGGCTGGACTGTTTGACAGATCAAAACTGATCCTGTCTGATGACGGCAAGATCACGGGACTGGAAGAGCAGATGAAGACGATTAAAGAGTCAAAGCCATTTCTGTTTAAGGAAAGTAATTCGAAGCCTTCAGGGTTCCGGCCATTAGGCGCAGGACCGCAGAATCAGAAACCAAACAATGACGACGGCAGGGTGAGCATGAAATCAGCCATCGAGGCAAGGATCGCGCCGCAGCTGTCACAGCAGACTAATTAAGGAGGACTATGTATGCCAGTAACATTAGAAGAAGCAAGAAAGAACGTGCAGGACGACCTGCAGATGGGAGTAATTGACGAATTCCGGAAATCTAACTGGATTCTGGATCACATCACTTTTGACGATGCGGTTTCTCCGACAGGCGGCGGAGCCACACCGACTTACAGCTACACAAGACTTAAGACGCAGCCAACGGCCCAGTTCCGTGCCATCAACACGGAGTACACACCCAGCGAGGTGACGAAGGAACGCCACTCGGTAGACATTAAGGTATTTGGTGGAGCCTACCAGATCGACCGTGTGATTGCCAATATGGGCGGTATCGTATCTGAGGTTGAATTACAGCAGTCTCAGAAGATCAAGGCAGCGCAGGCGCTGTTTAACGACACATTTATCAACGGTGACGAGGCCGTGGATACGAACGCTTTCGATGGACTTGACAAAGCTCTGACCGGGAGCAGCACAGAATACAACACGGGTGATGCAGCTATTGATCTTTCCACCTCCCAGCTTGTCACAGATAACTTCCAGTACTTCCTGGACATGCTGGATGAGTTCCTGCGCGGCCTGGACGGTGAACCGTCCTTTATCGCCGGCAACACGAAGTTAATCTCTAAGCTTCGGGCCTGTGCCAGAAGAGCGGCTATGTATCAGGTGACTAAAAGCGACTGGGGAACAAATGTGGAGTCTTATGGCAATATTCCGTTTGTGGATTTGGGAGCGAAGCCGGGAACAAATGACGATGTGGTTAAAACAGACGCCACTAAGGGGACGACCTCTCTGTATGTGGCCCGCCTGTCCATGGACGGCCTGCATGGTGTATCATTTGCGGGCATGGCGCCGGTACAGACCTGGCTGCCTGACTTTTCGACGTCCGGGGCAGTAAAGACTGGCGAAGTCGAAATGAATGCAGCGATTGCGCTGAAAGCCTCTAAGGCTGCGGGAGTATTCCGGAATATTAAAGTAAAATAAGGAGGGCAGGACATGAAGGTACATGCACCGAACAAGAATTACACAGGGGTTTCGGCCAGCGTAGCTTTCTGTAATGGCGTTGGCGAGACTGAGGATCCGTATCTGCTGGAGTGGTTCAGGAATCATGGATACGAAATTGAAGAGCCACCAAAAGAAGAAACAGGAGAGGATCCAGAGAAGAAAAAGGCGGCAAGCAAGAAAGCCGGTGAGTAGTATGGCTTACGAACCATATGTAACATCGGAATATTATTTTGACGAGTACAAAGGATCCGTCATGCAGGAATGCGTGGACATCAATCAGCGGCTCCGGAAGGCCAGCAGGCATATAGATTCCCTTACCTACAACCGGATTGCCAGTCGGGGTATTTCTGGCCTGACGCCCTTCCAGCAGGAGGTAATTCAGGAAGTTGTATGCCTCCAGGCGGATTTTGAGTATGAAAACGAGGAAGTTATTGAAACCGTATTGAGCAGCTACAGCATCAATGGGACATCAATGCAGTTCACGCAGTCCTGGAATGTCTATGCGGACAAGGGCGTGGCGATGAAGAAGGATACATACGCTCTACTGTCCCAGACAGGCTTGTGCTGTCGGTTAGCGAGGTGAGACCATGAAATACCCATGTTTAGTCCCGAAACAGCTTTGCAGGACGGATATACACATTGAGCTGCATCATGAAGGGCTGTCAGAATCGGGCGGTCCTATGGTAGCGGTAGAGCTTGACTTGAAATGCAACTACCAGGACAGTGCCAAGATGACCATGGACACGGACCAGAAGCTCGTCCGCCTGTCTGGGATTGCCATGTTTCCTGGTGATATCTGCCCGGAACTGCCGGTAATCAGCAGCGGCACGGCAACGATCTTCGGGGCAGAACGTACCATCATGCAGGGGATCAAGGCCAGGAATCCGGACGGGACCGTCAACTATACGGAATTGAGGCTGGTCTGATGAAAGTTAATGTCAAGGTAGAGCTATATCAGGACCAGATCCGGCGGCTGACCAATGCTGTTACATTGTCAGCGGAGCAAGCCGCGGAGGCCGTCAAGAGTGATATTGATGCCAGCCAGACGGTACCAAAAAATACAGGAGAGCTGGAGCGTAGCGGATTTGTCAGAGTATCAAAGTCACGGTATCAGATCATATATGATACACCCTACGCCCGGCGCCTATACTGGCACCCGGAATACAATTTCCGGAAAGATAAGAATCCGAACGCTGGCGGACTATGGATGCAGCCTTACATTGATGGAACGAAGAAAGACTTCTTCCGGAAGGCGTTTCAAGCCAGGCTGAAGGAGAATGCGGGAGGACTGGTAAAATGACACTGGAAGAGGTAAAGGACTGGCTGAAGACTGTCACGGAGTCTCCCAGATGGTATGTGGGGAAGATCAACGGTAATGACAAGCAGTGCATTGGTGTTTATTCCACCCAGGGACCAATACGGCCGATTCCGATCGGCGGCTTGAAAAATCGGTCCTATGATACAAAAGCTGTATCAATCCTGATCCACTGGGGAGCTGATGCGGTACAGGCCGAGGCTAAAGCGCAGGAGATCTACGACGTTTTATACGGCCAGATCGGTGTGATTGGAGGCTGTCAGATAGTAAAGTTTGACATGCGGACAGACGCGCCGGTCAGTGTAGGGACCGACGAAAAAGGAATCTATGAATATGTAATCAACTTTGTAATTTATTACAGGAAAGAGAGGTAAGGTTATGGCTAAGAGTTTAGGCGTATTCCCGGTTTACAATTTGGTTTTTAAAATTGGTAAAAATGGGAAAGAAAGCACAGATGCTGACATGGTCGAAGTTGCTGATATGGAGAGCTTTGAGATAACAATTGACGGCGGTGTGGAGAACTGGAATCCAATGGATACGCGCGGCTGGGCGAGGGCATTAATGACTGCAAAGAAGTTCAGCGTCAGCTTAAAAGGAAAGCGGAATATTGGGGATCCCGGAAATGATTACGTGGCAGGGACCGCGTGGAAAGATGGTTTGGATTGCAGCACGAAGGCAGAAATTGAATTTCCAGACGGAGCGAAACTGGCATTTGATTGTGTTTTGGATGTGAAGTCCATTAACGGCGGAGAATCGACCAATGTAGCCCCACTGGAGTTTGACATGGCAGGAGATGGCCGCCCGGTCTACACGGCGGGCGCGGCAGCATAAGGAGGAGAAAGAAAATGGGAAGAGCATACGACATTGCAGAACGCATGAAAAACGGTAACGAGAAACCGACGGTAAAGATTGATGAGGATCACGTCTACAAGATCAATACTGGCAAGAGCGCGGTCCTGTACATTAACGCCGTGTCACAGGACAAAGACAAAGACGAATTCGAGAGAATGGACGAAGTCATAAAGGCAGCTCTCGGAAAGGATGCACTGGATTACATCACGGAGCAGGACATGGCCGTGGCGAGCATCGCCCTGATTGTAAATGTAATCATGGCAGCTATTGCAGATGTCTCTCTGGAGGAAGTGGAAGAGGTAGAGAAAAACCAGAAAAAAAGCAAACGCTAATGAGTACTGGTATGACCTGTTTGAGGACTGGGAACTGATCGAAGCATCTTTTGCCATGCAGTACAATATCCGACTGTCCCAGACAGAAATGGACTGGAAAGAATTCTGTGTGTTGTTGTCCGGGATTATGCCTAAGACTCCTCTCGGTACCGTGGTCGGGATCCGAAGTGAGGAAGATAAAGAAGTGCTGAAGCATTTCTCTAAGGAGCAGCACCGGATCCGTGATGAGTGGAGGGCAAGCCACAATCCCATGGATAAACTCACAGAAAATGAGAAGATAGAAAAAGCCAGGGAACTGCAAGAGATTCTGGCACAGGCGTTCGGATAGGACGCCTTTTTTGATGCAGGAAAGGAGGGAATAACGTGGCAAACGACAGCGTAGGCAAGATTAGTCTTGACCTGGAATTGCAGTCCGACATAGACGGTCAGCTTAATGCAATTGCTGGAAAAATCGGCAGCCAGATTGAGAAGTCATTGAAAAAAGCCTCTGGAGCTATGGATGCAGAAAAGGTTGTCCAGGGTATGCACCAGGAGATCGAAGCGCTCATGCAGAATATCAGCCGCGTGATCGATGCAGCTCTTAAGCGATGCACGGAGTCGGCCAAAATGAATATCGATATTATCGGCGAGCACTTGAATGCTATGATCGACCGGGCTATGGCGCGGATCACGAATGTGCTGAATCCATACAGCCAGACCGAAGAGCCGACAGACACGGCAGACTCGAAGTCCAGACTGTCACAGCCCAGGGCGCCGCCCGTTGTCAAGGTTAAGGCACCGGCTGTAAAGATTGAGTACAGTAAGGACATGCTGGAAGCCCAAATGGAGCAGATCGACCAGGTGACCATGAATATCGGGAAACAAATCGACCTGCAGGAGGCGAAGCTGGCAGAGCTGAAAGCGGCTTATGAGCGGACTTTTAATGAAGCCAAAAAGAACCGGATCCAGGAGCAGATCATAAAGACAGAAGGATCCATCATCTCCCTGAAAGGAAAATTGCAGGATCTCGGATTCCAGTACGATGCTCTGGAAAAGAAAGCAGCCTTACTCCAGGCACCGGCAACAGCTCCGGTTCAGGCACCAAAACGGGTGAATGCAGCACCAAATATATCAGGTCTTACGGATATGAACGGAGCGCTTGATTACGCAAAGATGCGGACTATGGCATCGGCAGAGCAGATCAATCAGGCTCTTTCTATGGTCGGAAGAGGTCAGGCATTGTCTGGTATCCAGGCCGTTAAATCGGGAGTTGCCAGCCTGTTGAAAACCATAGGAAGCGGTCTTGTATCTGGTGCAAAAAGCGCGGCTTCTGCTATTGGGAGGCTGTTCCGGACAATTGGGAATGGCCTTCCCAAAATAGTGAAGGCCGGTACTGCTATGACGCTGTTCGGGATCCGGGCAAAGAAAGCGGGAAATCAGTCGCAGTCAGCACAGGGCGGAATACACCGTATGCTGACAACCATGCTTCGGTATCAGATTATCATCCCGATCATCATGAGCGCGTTGCGTGGGATGGCAAAATCGCTGTTTGCATCTATGAATGCGAATGAGCAGTTTAAGACGTCCCTTGGCCAGATCCGTTCTAACCTTAATGTGGCATTTACACCGATCTATCAGGCGGTCATGCCGGCGCTAAACGCGCTCATGTCGGCTCTGGCAAGAGTCACTGGATACATAGCAGCGTTCGTAAGCCTGCTGTTTGGGAAGACATTAAGCGGTAGTGTGGAGGCTACGAAAAGCCTTGTAGCTGCCAAAACGGCTATGGGAGCATATGGAGACAGTGCGAAGAAAGCCGCAAAGGACGCCAAAGGTCTTACAACGGGGATTGATGAGTTAAATATCCTTCAGGCCAACAAAGATGATTCTGGAGGCGGTGGAGGCGGCGAAGCACCTGAGATTACAGCACCAGACATTGACACAACCCAGATGGGACTGATCGACACCATGGCCGAAAAAGTTAAGAGTGTTTTGGGCCAGCTTTTTAAGCCCTTGCGGGACTCATGGGAGGCTGAAGGGCAAAATACTATCAACGCGGCTCAGTATGCTTTCAGTAACGTGATTGGACTTACTCAGGCTATGGGAAGAAGCTTCCTTGAAGTCTGGACAAACGGAACAGGTGAGCGAACCTGTACCAATATCTTAAGGCTTGTTACCCTGGTGTTTAACATGGTGGGTGACATAGCCGGAGCATTTAAGCGGGCATGGGAAGAGGGCGGCCGGGGTGATGCCGTAATCCAGAGTATATTTGACCGACTTAACTCGTGGCTGGAGTTGATTCACACGATAGGGGAATCGCTCCGCGATGTCTGGAACAGCGGGACCGGGGAATCCGTGATAGGACATATCCTCGATAGCTTTACGAACATCAACGAGACAATTTCTCATATCCGTGAGAATTTTCGGAAAGCCTGGGAGCTGGATAACACCGGCACGGACACGCTGCAGAACCTTGCAGATATCATTGACGGCCTGCTGGGATCCATTGAGCGGATTACCTCGTCGTTGGCGGACTGGTCTTCAACGCTTGATTTTACTCCAATCATGTCGGCGTTTGAACGTATGTCAGAGGCCCTTAAGCCACTGGGAGACAAACTGGGTGCGGGGCTGGAATGGCTGTTTAAAAATGTGCTGCAGCCATTGGGAAAGTGGGCGTTGGAAGAAGCAATACCAGCAGCGCTTGATGGGATTACCGAAGCACTTGGGTTGTTGAATTCCATACTCGACAGCTTAAAGCCAGCTGGAGAATGGCTCTGGAAGAATTTTCTGGAACCGATTAGCAAATGGATGGGATCCGCACTGGTCGATGATTTGCGCGGTATTAGCGATGCGCTGAAGACTGTGAATGATGTCTTGTCAGGAACCAGTCAGCTGAACCCTAAAGAAATCTTTGATAGTTTGATGGGGGGCATAAGCAGATTCAACCCGCTGAAGCCGATGATGGACCTGGGAAAAGCGATGGTAGATGGAATTATCGAAGGCATTAAGTCCAGAGATATCATGGCAGGAGTAAGGGAGGCATTTAACAGTTTTCTTACTTCCGTAAAGGATTTCTTTGGAATCCATTCGCCATCTACTGTATTTGCGGAAATCGGAGAGTACCTGATTAAGGGGCTGATAAACGGCATAGTCGGAGGTTGGTCTGGCCTGATCGAGAGTATCCAGGATCTGCCGGGACAGCTAACAGAGTTATTCCGGTCTGGGTATGAGGGAGTACAGAATGTTTTTGCCGGAATCGGTGACTGGTTTGGCGGAAAGTGGGGAGAAGTTAAGAATGCGCTGAATGGAGTTCCTTCATGGTTCAGCGAGAAATTTACCTCGGCCAGAACAAAGGTATCCGAGTCGTTTCAGTCAATCGGATCATGGTTTAGTGAGCGGTACACAGACGTGACTACGGCGTTTAAAAATTCACCGACATGGTTTAAAAATACTTTCAATGACGCCTACAAGAAGTTGACGGGAGTCATTCAGCCCATTGGCGGGTGGTTTACAAGTCGGTATCAGGACGTGCAGAACGCTTTTAAAGATACGCCGACATGGTTTCAGACAACGTTCCAGAGTGCATATGACAATCTGACCACAGCAGTATCACCGATTGGTGGGTGGTTTGGTGATCGGTATGTTGATGTGCAGAAAGCTTTTGAGAAGTCGCCGGAGTGGTTTAAGACGACGTTTGAATCGGTGACAAGTAATGTACAGACCGTATTTAATGGTCTAATCGACTTTATTAATAAGGATTTCACCGAAGGTTGGACGAATGCATGGAATGGGGTTAAAGAAGTCTTCCGGGGAGTTTTTAATGGAGTCGTCGAGTTGTTAGAAAGTGCGATGAATTACGTCATATCTGGCATTAATAGTGTTCTTAATGGCTTAAACGATATAGCAAGCGCTGTTGGCGATGTCATAGGATTGGAATTAAGTGTTAAAACAATTGAACCAATTAAGCTTAAGCGTCTCGCACAAGGCGGCTACGTCGGCGCAAACCAGCCCCAGCTTGCCATGATCGGCGATAACCGACATTATGGCGAGATCGTAGCACCGGAGGACAAGATGCAGGCCATGGTCGATAAGGCCGTTGCAATGGCAGCGAGGCCGGACAGCATGAGCGAACAGTACTTAATGATTATGATCGATCTACTCAAAAAGATCATCGAGCTGATCGAGAACTTTGATCTGGTGGTCAACATTGATATCCGGGAGCTCCGGCAGAAACTTAAAGATCTCGAAAAACGGTCAGGCTTTTCATTTGGATAAGGAGGTGGAGACATGGCTTTTATTACAATCAACGGTCGGGAGTTTCCACCTCCCGACAACATGGCTGATCTTATTGTGGCTACAAACGTGAGCGACGGGAAAAATGCCCTTGGGGAGTTTATCGGGGACCGCGTCGGCCGGGATCAGTACAAGGTAGATAACCTGCAATGGTCCTACCTGGACGCAACGACCTGGGCTTCGATGCTCCAGGCTTTTTCTGAGTTTGTAGTGACGGCCCGGATCCCCGACATGGTACACGATGGCTGGATTACAATCCAGATGTACCCAGGCAACCGGACCGGGACGCCGTGTGAGTACGACAGCGACGGCCGGCCTACCCGGTATAAGGTGTGCAAGGTCAACCTGGTGGATTGTGGGGTGATTGACTGATGCAGGCAGTAAGCAGAGCCTACAAAGAGGCACAGACCAAACAGACCCGCGCACAGATGTACATGGACGTCACCATCGGCGTTATCAACCAGGCAGCGCAGAATAACTCGGCGGTGGATCCGGGCCAGTGTACCGATTTCAGCAACACCCGGAAGTTGCTGGACAATTACGATCCAGAGTACATGTACGCAACTTACGAACAGGACTTTTGGCGGGCTGATGGATCTATGTTGTTCCTTCCGGAGGACGGCAGCCCCTATTTCAATCAGGGAGCGGTGAGCCGGGAACTGTTGGGCGCGATCCAGATCGACTACTATGACGGTCCCTATGATATCCGTGGGTTGACCATAGATTTCTCGGATTACTTCCCGGTTGATTTTGACATCGTGTCGGATCACAAGACGCTGAATGTCACGGATAACGCCAGCCGGGTGTACATAACCGAGGAGATTTTTGAGGACGCATCTTACATCCGGATCGTTCCTCATGCCATGATTAACGGCCAGGGGCGACTTCGGATTTTTAAAATATCCATGGGTGTGGGTATCTATTTTAAGAGCCGGCAGATAACGGCCAGCAGTAAAAAGGAGTATCTGTCTCAGATATCCGAGGAGCTGCCGACCATTGACTTATCACTGACCGTTGAAAATAAGGGGCGGAAGTTTGATACCGAAAACCGTGATAGCGCTCTATATTATCTGGAGATCGGCCAGAAGGTTGAAATCAAGTATGGTATAACACTGGCAGACGGCTCCATTGAGTGGTTGGACGGCGCGAAGCTCTATCTGGACACGTGGAAGGCCGATGACGACCGTATGAGCTTTGGTGCCCGTGATGCAATTGCCAATCTCAACGAGACATACTATCGGGGCAGATACGGCGCCACAACGCTGTACGATCTGGCCGTCGATGTACTGGCAGATGCTGATGTAGATCCGCGGGATTATGTGCTTGACGAGTATCTGCAAAAGGTGACAGTGGTCAATCCGATGCCCGCTGTCACCCATGCGGAGGCCCTGCAGATTATTGCTAACGCCGGACGCTGTATTTTATTCCAAGATCGGCAGGGCATGATCCGGATCAAGGCGGCATTTGCCACGGTGATCTCTCCAGAACGCATGACGGTGACATCGGACGATGCCATGGAGTACTCGCACCTCAAAGAAGTTGTACTGCCGAGTGTCAAGTACGATTACGCCAGGTACACACAGGATTACTGGGCGGCAGATGGCAGCATGTATTTTCTGCCGGAGGACGGAGGCAACTACTTAAATACTGGATTTATCAGCCGCCAGGTATCCGGGGCTGACGGGAGATTCACGGATCCTCCAAAGCTGTCAATCCGGCTGGAAGCGGCCATGAAGTATTACGGCCTGTCCATGGAGTTTGGCGGCAATCACCCGGAGATCATGGTGATACACACCTACAAGGGCGGCGCACTGCAGGAGAGCTATACGCAGGAGGTAACCGGGAATAAGTTGACGATGGAGCATGAGTTTCCGGAGTTTGACACGATGACCTTTGAGTTTATCCAGGCGCAGTCCAACAACGATGTAATCGTCAACTATGTTAAGTTTGGAGACGTGAGCGACTATGAACTTAACTATCACAACATGAAGAAGACTCCTGTCGGGATCCAGGTCGATAGGTACAGGGATCTGCGGGTGCAGATGACCAACTATTATGAAGGATCAGACCGCAAAGAACTATTTAAGGACGTGGTGCAGGGCGGCGTCCGGTACGTGGCTACAATGCTTAATGCAAGCCATGGATATGCAGTTAATATTGGATCTATTGTGGAGTCTACGGCCTATGAGGTGATCGTGGATCTAAGCAGTATTACCGGATCCGTGGAGCTGATAATCACCGGCTGCGAATACCTCCAGACACCGTCTGACTATGTGCTGAGACTTAACCCGTCCGGCCAGAGTAAGACCTGGACCAATCCTCTTATCTCCGACGCGGCTCACGCGCAGCTGGTGGCGGAGTGGATTGGCAATTATCTCAACAACAACATCAACTATGAGATCAGTTACCGTGGGGATTTCAGACTTGATCCTGGGGATATCGTATTTCTGGAAAATCAATATGTGGATAAGCTTCAGGTCAACATCGGGGAGCATACGATCAATTACGATGGCGGCGCCGTATCCGGTACCGTGAAAGCAAGGAGGGCTGTTAATGGCGTGGGTAACACCTAAAACCAATTGGGTTAAGACTGACCGGATCAATTACGTAGACTACAACCGGATTAAAAACAACCTGGCGTACCTTCGGGATCTGGCCGGACAGCTGTACCGTGAGTTTAACATCACTGTGGATCCGGACAAAGACAAGTATAGTCTCTGGCCTTATCCGTCCGAGATCAACCGCTTGGAGGAGAATCTGGAGACAATCCGGAACCATACCTATCCCTTTGCAACGGGACAGCGCCGGACGTATTACGGTAATGCTCCGGCCATCGACTGGCAGGAGCTCAACCGCCTGGAATCAGCCACGCTGCTGATCTACAACAACCTGAGGGGCCAGGAGGAGGGAAAGCGGCGGTTGTCATTTAGATTAGGAGGTTTAAGAGGACTATGAAGACAGACTGGAAAGATGATATATTCACCCAGCGCAAGATCCGTCTGACCGAGAACAGCGACGGGACGGTAACACCGGAGGACGCAACGGATTATACCCAGCGAGGAGACAGTTTCGGGGCGAAGGAACTCAATACGATTGGCGAGGAAGTAAATGAGATAAAAAAATCTGTCAGTGATGGAAAAGCCCTTGTTGCCGCAGCCATCACTGCAAAGAGAGTAAAAACGG
>OAVK01000336.1_pt1 | contig 28012 bp, 28 predicted proteins | sample 1495301 | NCBI WGS metagenome assembly OAVK01 (sample SAMEA2580094, study PRJEB22360) | human gut metagenome | biome: human gut; feature: human-associated habitat; material: faeces | place: Denmark | collected 2008/2010
TGAAGGCTTCGGCGACTTTACGGTGCGTGCGGGCATCATTCGCCCGGTGCTCGACCCAGCCCGTGATTTCTGGGAATAGCCCGGCATCGCCCGGTAGCGCTAAGCTTATCGGGTACTGGTTTTGTAGGCCGGGCACACGCAGTACGCCCGGTAAAACAGGCAAATGAGGTCTTTATGTCCGTACTCGATCTAAATGTCCTTAACGAATTACCGAAGGTCGATCGCATTTTGCAACTGGCGGAAACCAATAGCCAGCTGGAAAAGCTGAGCGCGGAAGAGCGCGTGGCGTGGGCGCTGGAAAACCTTCCGGGCGAATACGTGCTCTCTTCGAGCTTTGGTATTCAGGCGGCGGTGAGCCTGCATCTGGTCAATCAGGTACGGCCGGATATTCCGGTCATTCTGACCGATACCGGCTATCTGTTCCCGGAAACCTACCGGTTTATCGACGAGTTAACGGATAAGCTCAAGCTGAACCTGAAGGTCTATCGGGCGAAGGAGAGCGCCGCCTGGCAGGAGGCACGCTACGGTAAGCTGTGGGAGCAGGGCGTTGAAGGCATTGAGAAATACAATGAGATCAACAAAGTCGAACCGATGAACCGGGCCCTGGAAGAGCTGAACGCGCAAACCTGGTTTGCGGGGCTCCGCCGGGAACAGTCCGGCAGCCGCGCCACGCTCCCGGTGCTGGCCATTCAGCGCGGGGTCTTTAAAGTGCTGCCGATCATCGACTGGGATAACCGTACCGTCTATCAGTACCTGCAAAAGCACGGCCTCACATACCATCCGCTGTGGGAACAGGGCTATCTTTCGGTAGGGGATACCCACACCACCCGCAAATGGGAACCGGGGATGGCAGAAGAAGAGACCCGTTTCTTCGGCCTGAAGCGCGAGTGCGGGCTGCACGAAGGCTAAATCACCGACGACGGTTGTGCTAAGACAAAGCCCTCAGTCTGAACGACGAGGGCTTTTTCATATCGCCGGGCAGCGGATTAGCTCTGCTTTTCTGCCTTCGCCAGCTCTTTTATCAGCGGCAGCATCACCTTGACGACATCGCGGCTGCGGTGTTCGATACGACCCGGCAGCGCTTTATCAATATGCTGCTGGTTATCCAGCTGTACGTCATGCCAGCTGGTTCCTCGCGGGAAGGTGGCGGATTTGTTGCGTTGCTGAGAGCCATCTTTCTTACCCAGAGACCAGTTCGTGGCCTCCACGGACAGGACCGGGATCCCTGCGCCATCAAATATGCTGGCGTCATTACAGCAGCCGGTACCCTGCGGATAATCATGATTGAGGCCAGGATTGGTATAGGCGGCAATCCCTTTGCTGCGCGCAATAGCCAGAGCGCGGTCTCGGGTGAGTTTGCGAATCGAGGCGGGAGTGCTGCGCCCGCTATTGAAATAGAGCTTATCGCCAACCACCAGATTATCGAGATTGATCACCAGCAGCGTATTTTTCTTCTCTGCATCGCTCATTCGCTTCAGTATATTTTGCGCGCCGAGATTCCCTTCTTCTTCACCGCTTGAAGCGATAAAGCGAATGCCATAGTGAGTGGACACATTTTTCAACCGCTCGGCCAGCTCCAGCAATACGCCCACGCCGACGGCATTATCGTCGATGCCCTGCAGGGTCAGGCCGCCAAGGTTGCGTTCTACATCAGCATCACTCATCGGCGCATAGGTATCGAGATGTGCCATCACGATGATCTGCTGGCGAGCCGCACCTTCGTGGGCGGCAATGACGGTGCTGCCGGTAACGTTTTGCCAGTTTTTCCGTTTATCCGTATTGCTGTAGATATAGCGCGCATGGAAGCTGCGGATGTCGCTTTGATAGCCCATTTGGGCAAACTGCTGACGCACATAGTCCGCCGACAGCATTTCAGCGGGCGAACCGGTCATTCTTCCGGGAAAGACAGTCGCGATATGACGAGCCTGGGTATTTGCGGTTTCGCCCATGGCGCTGAAAGCCGGGGCGGAGAAGACAAAACCTGCGCCAAGCGCCAGGGGAAGGAGGCGGCGGCACAACGCGGAAAACATAGCGGGGGTCCTTTCTCGAGGGAAAAATTTAACGCTCATAGTATGAAACTGTGACTGCGGTTAAACAATTTCATTTGCTCTTAAATAGCGGAAAAATCGCGCGTTAAGCACTTTTTGATATTTGCTTTTTCAGGTCGTTATTCTTTTGGGTAACTACTCATTCCATTTAGTAATTTCATTTGCTCTAAACAGCACCCTATAGTCGCTCTATGACTGATTGTAAGCGAGTTGTTGCAACGTGGACTATTTGCCCCTGTTTGCCGAACTGAAAGAAAAACCGGTGCTGGTTATTGGCGGCGGGGACATTGCGGCGCGCAAAATTATGTTCTTGCGCCGGGCAGGAGCCAACGTACAGGTCGTGGCGGCAGCATTATCTGCAGAGGTTGCCGCTCTGGTTGAACGCCAGGAGATTCAGTGGCGGGCCCACGAGTTTGAAGAACCACAGCTGGACGACGTCTTTTTAGTGATTGCCGCGACTGACGATGACGCGCTCAATGAGCGAGTTTCCGCTGCCGCCAACGCCCGTTACCGGTTGGTGAACGTTGTCGATAATCAGCCGCTCTGCTCGGTGGTGTTTCCCTCCATCGTGGACCGTTCTCCGCTGCTGATAGCGATATTCTCCGGCGGTTCGGCACCGGTATTGTCGCGGCTGATTCGCGAAAAAATTGAAGCGCTGCTGCCCACCAACCTGGGACGCGTCGCCGAGGCGGCCAGCTACTGGCGGCATCATATCAAAACGCATCTGACGACGACGGCAGCACGTCGGCGCTTCTGGGAGCGGGTCTTCAATGGCCGCTTTGCCAGTCTGATGATTGCCGGAAATAAAGCCGCCGCCGATAAGGTGCTGGAAGAAGAACTGCATCATCCGGAAAAACGGCTGGGTGAAATTATTCTCGTCGGCGCCGGGCCGGGCGATGCCGGGCTGCTGACGCTGCGCGGCCTGCAGGCGGTGCAGAAGGCGGACGTGGTGTTTTATGACCATCTGGTGACGCCGGAGATCCGCGAGCTGGTGCGCCGCGATGCCGAGATGATCTGCGTGGGTAAGCGCGCGGGCGAACACTCGGTGCCGCAGCATGAAACGAACCAGATGCTGGTCGAAGCGGCGCGAGAAGGCAAAACGGTGGTGCGCCTGAAAGGCGGCGATCCGTTTATTTTCGGACGCGGTGGCGAAGAGCTACAGGCGGCGGCCACCGCAGGAATTCCGTTTCAGGTGGTTCCGGGCGTAACGGCTGCTGCCGGGGCGACGGCCTATGCCGGCATTCCGCTGACCCATCGCGATTATGCCCAGAGCGTCACCTTCGTCACTGGTCATTACAAGGCCGACAGCGCCGCGCACGACTGGTCGCTGCTGGCGCAAAGCCGTCAGACGCTGGCTATCTACATGGGCACGATGAAAGCGGCGGAAATCAGCGCACAGCTGATCGCCCACGGTCGGGATAGTAATACGCCGGTGGCGGTGATTTCTCGCGGTACCCGCGCCGATCAGCAAACGATAACGGGCACATTACAGCAGCTCGAAGAGCTGGCGAAAGATGCCCCGATGCCCGCTCTGCTGGTCGTGGGCGAAGTGGTGCAATTACACCATCAGCTCGCCTGGTTTCAACAAACAACTCAAGCAGATGCGTTTAACGCCTCTGTGGTGAATCTGGCTTAAGGAACGGTTATGGACCAAAAACGACTCACTCACCTGCGGCAACTGGAGGCTGAAAGCATCCACATTATTCGCGAGGTGGCCGCCGAATTCTCTAACCCGGTGATGATGTACTCCATCGGTAAAGATTCCAGCGTCATGCTGCATCTGGCGCGTAAAGCGTTTTATCCGGGAACCCTGCCTTTTCCGCTGCTGCACGTTGATACCGGCTGGAAATTCCGCGAGATGTATGAATTTCGCGACCGTACTGCCAAAGCCTACGGCTGCGAGCTGCTGGTGCACAAAAACCCGGAAGGGGTGGCGATGGGGATTAACCCGTTTGTTCACGGCAGCGCCAAGCACACCGACATCATGAAGACCGAGGGTCTGAAGCAGGCGCTGGACAAATACGGCTTTGATGCTGCGTTTGGCGGCGCCCGTCGCGACGAAGAAAAATCCCGCGCCAAAGAGCGTATCTACTCTTTCCGCGACCGTTTCCACCGCTGGGATCCGAAAAACCAGCGTCCGGAGCTGTGGCACAACTACAACGGCCAGATTAACAAGGGCGAAAGCATCCGCGTCTTCCCGCTCTCCAACTGGACCGAGCTGGATATCTGGCAGTATATCTATCTGGAAAATATCGAAATCGTTCCGCTGTATCTGGCGGCCGAACGTCCGGTGCTTGAGCGCGACGGTATGCTGATGATGATTGATGACGATCGTATCGATCTGCAGCCGGGCGAGATGATCAAAAAGCAGATGGTGCGCTTCCGTACTTTAGGCTGCTGGCCGCTGACCGGCGCGGTGGAATCCAATGCGCAAACGCTGCCGGAGATTATTGAAGAGATGCTGGTTTCCACCACCAGCGAGCGTCAGGGTCGTATGATTGACCGCGACCAGGCCGGCTCCATGGAGCTGAAGAAACGTCAGGGGTATTTCTAAGGAGCCGCCATGAACACGACCATTGCCCAACAAATTGCTAATGAAGGCGGCGTAGAAGCTTATCTGCACGCGCAACAGCACAAAAGCCTGCTGCGCTTCCTGACCTGCGGCAGCGTCGATGACGGGAAAAGTACCCTGATTGGCCGCCTGCTGCACGATACCCGGCAGATTTACGAAGATCAGCTCTCATCGCTGCATAACGACAGTAAGCGTCACGGTACGCAGGGTGAAAAACTGGATCTGGCGCTGCTGGTGGATGGCCTGCAGGCTGAGCGCGAGCAGGGCATCACCATCGATGTCGCCTATCGCTATTTCTCTACCGAGAAACGCAAATTTATTATCGCCGACACCCCGGGGCACGAGCAGTACACCCGCAATATGGCCACCGGCGCTTCCACCTGCGATCTGGCGATTCTGCTGATGGATGCGCGCAAAGGCGTGCTCGATCAGACCCGTCGTCACAGCTTTATCTCGACGCTGCTGGGGATTAAAAACCTGGTGGTGGCGGTGAACAAAATGGACCTGGTGGATTTTAGCGAAGAGACGTTTAATCGCATTCGCGAAGAGTACCTCTCGTTTGCTGAGCAGCTGCCGGGCGATGTCGATATTCGCTTTGTTCCGCTTTCTGCCCTCGAGGGGGACAACGTCGCGACCCAGAGTGCCAGCATGCCGTGGTACAGCGGCCCGACGCTGCTGGAAGTGCTGGAAACTGTTGAAATTCGTCGCGTGGTGGAAAATCAGCCGCTGCGCTTCCCGGTCCAGTTCGTTAACCGGCCCAACCTCGACTTCCGCGGTTTCTCCGGGACCGTGGCCTCCGGTAGCGTCAAGGTCGGACAGCGTCTGAAGGTGCTGCCGTCGGGCGTGGAATCCAGCGTGGCGCGGATCGTGACCTTTGACGGCGACCTGCAGGAAGCTGGCGCCGGTGAAGCGATTACCATCGTACTGAAAGACGAAATTGATATCAGCCGCGGCGATCTGCTGGTGGATGCTCAGGTGACGCTGCCTGCGGTACAGAGCGCCAGCGTGGACGTGGTCTGGATGGCCGAACAGGCGTTAGCCCCGGGCCAGAGCTATGACATTAAAATTGCCGGCAAGAAAACCCGCGCTCGCGTCGACGGCATTCGCTATCAGGTTGATATCAACAATTTGACCCAGCGTGAAGTCGAGTCGCTGCCGCTGAACGGGATTGGCCTTGTCGATTTGACCTTCGACGAGCCGCTGGTGCTGGACAAATATCAGCATAACCCGGTAACCGGCGGGTTGATCTTCATCGACCGGCTGACCAACGTCACGGTAGGCGCCGGTATGGTGCGCGAACCGCTGGAACAGCGCCAGGCGTCAGCATCAGCGTTCAGCGCGTTTGAGCTGGAGCTGAATCAGCTGATCCGTAAACACTTCCCGCACTGGGACGCGCGTGACCTGCTGGGAGGCAAGTAATGGCCCTGCATGACGAAAACGTCGTCTGGCACGCCCATCCGGTTACCCAGCAGCAGCGCGAACAGCACCACGGCCATCGCGGCGTGGTGCTGTGGTTTACCGGGCTCTCCGGCTCCGGTAAATCCACCGTTGCTGGCGCGCTGGAAGAGGCGCTGCATCAGCTGGGCGTCAGCACCTATCTGCTGGATGGCGATAACGTGCGGCACGGTCTGTGTAGCGATCTCGGTTTTAGCGATAGCGATCGTAAAGAGAATATTCGTCGCGTCGGGGAAGTGGCGAAACTGATGGTGGATGCCGGGCTGGTGGTATTGACGGCGTTTATCTCTCCGCACCGTGCCGAACGGCAGATGGTGCGCGAGCGCTTAGGCGAAGGGCGCTTTATCGAAGTGTTTGTCGATACGCCGCTGGCTATCTGTGAGGCGCGGGATCCAAAGGGGTTATACAAGAAGGCGCGTGCAGGTGAATTGCGTAATTTTACCGGGATTGATTCAGTGTATGAATCGCCGGAAAAGGCGGAAATTCATCTGGATGGTGAACAATTGGTAACAAATTTGGTGCACCAACTATTAGACCTCCTCAGACAGAGCGATATTATCAGATCCTGAAACGGCGGCGGTATTGAGATGCCGGTCGCCCGGTCAACAGGATTCGATATGCGCAATACCCAGAACATCAGTATTATTCGCTCAGAACCACCACCGGTGGCCCATGACGAGACCACCTGGTCTTTGTCAGGCGCTGCCGTGGGCTTTATTTCATGGCTGCTGGCGCTGGGTATTCCCTTCCTCATGTATGGCAGTAATACGCTTTTTTTCCTCCTCTATACCTGGCCCTTTTTTCTCGCCTTAATGCCGGTTGCCGTGGTTGTTGGGATTGCGCTGCACTCGCTGTTGAACGGTAAGCTCCTGTACAGCGTCTGCGCGACGATTTTGACCGTGGGGCTGATGTTTGGTCTGCTGTTCCTCTGGTTGTTGGGATAGTCCTTTCTGCGTATGAATCAAGCCTGGGTATCGGCGACAGAAATGTGTTACAGTCCCCGCGTTACGCGGCGTCGTCCGCGCGTCGGAGTGAAATACTCGGGCGAGTTATGGGATGATGATGCCGTTTTTCAGGGGGCAGAATGGGTAAATTAACGCTGCTACTATTGGCTTTGCTGGTCTGGCTACAGTACTCGCTGTGGTTCGGTAAAAATGGTCTGCATGACTATAGCCGGGTGAATGACGACGTCACCGCGCAGCAAGCCACTAACAGCAAATTAAAGGCGCGCAACGATCAACTCTTTGCGGAAATCGATGACCTTAACGGCGGTCAGGAAGCGATCGAAGAGCGCGCACGCAATGAACTAAGCATGACCCGCCCGGGCGAAACATTTTATCGTCTGGTCCCGGATGCGTCTAAGCGCAACCAGGGGTCGGCGCAGAACAATCGATAAACAAGCCCAGGATTACGACATGGCAGCCACTTTTCCGGGTGTTTGCGCCGTGGTACCGGCAGCCGGTTTTGGCCGCCGCATGCAAACGGAATGCCCGAAACAATATCTCTCAATCGGTAACAAAACGATTCTCGAACACGCGGTCGCCGCGCTGTTGGCGAACGCGTGCGTGCAGCGCGTGGTGATTGCCGTCAGTCCCGGCGATATCCGCTTTAGCCAGCTGCCGCTGGCCACTCATCCGCAGATTACCGTCGTCGACGGCGGGGCCGAGCGCGCTGACTCCGTACTGGCTGGTCTGCAGGCGCTGCCTGAAGCCGAATGGGTGCTGGTGCACGATGCCGCGCGCCCGTGCCTGCACCAGGACGACCTTCAGCGCCTGTTGGCGCTGCGCGAAACCAGTCGCGTGGGGGGCATTCTCGCCGCGCCGGTACGCGACACCATGAAACGCGCGGAACCCGGCAAGGTAGCCATTGCGCACACGGTCGACCGTAACGATCTGTGGCATGCGCTGACGCCGCAATTTTTCCCTCGTGAGCTCCTCCTCGACTGCCTGACGCGCGCGCTCAATGAAAGCGCGATCATCACCGATGAAGCCTCGGCGCTGGAGTACTGTGGCTTCCATCCCGAACTGGTCGCTGGCCGAGCTGATAATATTAAAGTGACGCGCCCGGAAGACCTGGCGCTGGCAGAATTTTACCTTACCCGTTCCCGACACCAGGAGAAGGCTTAATGCGAATTGGACACGGTTTTGACGTACACGCTTTTGGCGGTGAAGGCCCAATCATCATTGGCGGGGTACGCGTTCCCTATGAAAAAGGGCTGCTGGCCCACTCCGACGGCGACGTAGCGCTGCATGCGCTGACTGATGCCCTGCTTGGAGCGGCGGCGCTGGGGGATATCGGCAAGCTGTTCCCGGATACCGACCCGGCCTTCAAGGGAGCCGACAGCCGTGAGCTGCTGCGCGAAGCCTGGCGGCGGATCCAGGCCAAAGGCTATACCCTCGGAAACGTGGATGTCACCATCATCGCTCAGGCGCCGAAAATGCTGCCGCATATTCCGCAGATGCGTGTCTTTATCGCCGAAGACCTCGGTTGCCATATGGATGACGTCAACGTGAAAGCCACCACCACCGAGAAGCTGGGTTTCACCGGCCGCGGTGAAGGGATCGCCTGCGAAGCGGTAGCGCTGCTGCATAAGGTTCAGCCATGATCGCTTTCAATGACCTCACCTGGCTGCATGGTAAACCGCAGGGGCAGGGGATACTGAAAGCCAACCCGGAAGATTTCGTGGTGGTCGAAGATCTTGGCTTTGCGCCGGATGGCGAAGGCGAGCATCTGCTGGTACGGATTCTGAAAACGGACTGCAATACGCGGTTTGTGGCTGATGCGCTGGCTAAGTTCCTTAAAATCCATGCGCGTGAAGTGAGTTTTGCCGGGCAGAAAGATAAACATGCCGTGACCGAACAGTGGCTGTGTGCCCGGCTTCCGGGCAAAGAGATGCCCGATCTGAGCCAGTTTCAGCTGGAAGGTTGCCAGGTGCTGGAGTACGCGCGGCATAAACGCAAGCTGCGCCTCGGCGCGCTGAAGGGCAACCAGTTTACCCTGATCCTGCGGGAAATTAGCGATCGCGAGGATGTCGAGCGGCGTCTGCAGGCCATTGCCGCGCAGGGTGTGCCGAACTATTTCGGCGCCCAGCGCTTTGGTATCGGCGGCAGTAATCTGCTGGGCGCGCTGCGCTGGGCGGAGAGCGGCGCACCGGTTCGCGATCGCAATAAACGCAGTTTTTGGCTGTCGGCGGCGCGTAGCGGCTTGTTTAATCAACAGGTCAGTATTAGATTAAAAAAACCGGAATTTAATCAGGTTGTTGATGGCGATGCGCTACAATTAGCGGGGCGCGGGAGCTGGTTTGTCGCCACGCCTGAGGAACGTGCGCAGCTGCAGGAGCGGGTTGATAACCGTGAACTGATGATTACGGCGGCGGTACCCGGGGGCGGCGGGGGGGGGAGACTCAGCAATGCGCTGGCCGCCGAGCAGGCGGCCGTTGCAGAAGAGACGCAGCTCCAGGCTCTGCTGGTGCGGGAAAAAGTGGAAGCGGCGCGCCGGGCGATGCTGCTCTATCCGCAGCAGATGAGCTGGAACTGGTGGGATGACGTAACCGTTGAACTGCGTTTCTGGCTGCCGGCGGGCAGCTTCGCCACCAGCGTGGTAAGGGAACTTATCAATACAACGGGTGACTATGCGAATATTGCTGAGTAACGATGACGGGATTCATGCGCCGGGTATTCAGACCCTGGCGAAGGCCTTACGGGAGTTTGCTGAGGTCCAGGTAGTTGCACCCGATCGTAACCGCAGCGGCGCATCGAACTCCCTGACTCTTGAATCTTCTCTACGCACTTTCACTTTCGATAACGGCGATATTGCCGTCCAGATGGGGACGCCAACGGACTGTGTCTATCTCGGCGTCAACGCCCTGATGCGTCCCCGTCCGGATATCGTGGTTTCCGGCATTAACGCCGGCCCCAATCTCGGCGATGACGTCATCTACTCCGGCACCGTCGCTGCCGCAATGGAAGGCCGTCATCTCGGCTTTCCGGCCCTGGCCGTCTCCTTGAATGGCCATCAGCACTACGACACCGCGGCGGCAATTACCTGCTCTATCCTGCGTGCTTTAGGCCGCGAGCCGCTGCGTACCGGTCGCATTCTCAATATCAATGTGCCCGATCTGCCTCTTGAGCAGATTAAAGGCATTCGCGTGACCCGCTGCGGCAGCAGACATCCCGCCGATCAGGTTATTCCGCAAAAAGATCCGCGCGGCAATACGCTGTACTGGATTGGCCCGCCGGGAGAGAAGCACGATGCCGGGCCGGATACCGATTTTGCGGCCGTCGATGAAGGCTATGTCTCCGTGACGCCGCTGCACGTTGATTTAACCGCCCACCAGGCTCACGGGATGGTGGCCGACTGGCTGGATCGCGTCGGAGTGGAAACACAATGGTAAGCAAACGTGTTGAAAGCCTGCTGAATCAGCTGCGTACTCAGGGCATTGTTGACGAGCGCGTGCTCGAGGCGATAACCCTGGTACCGCGTGAGAAATTCGTTGATGAAGCCTTCGAACACAAGGCGTGGGAGAACACGGCACTCCCTATCGGCCAGGGGCAAACCATCTCGCAACCCTACATGGTGGCGCGGATGACGGAGCTGCTGACGCTGACGCCGGAATCGCGGGTGCTGGAGATTGGCACCGGCTCAGGCTACCAGACGGCGATACTGGCGCACCTCGTTCATCATGTGTGTTCGGTCGAACGGATTAAGAGTTTACAGTGGCAGGCGCGTCGTCGCCTGAAACAACTTGATTTACATAATGTTTCAACCCGTCATGGCGATGGATGGCAGGGTTGGAAGGCACGCGCTCCCTTTGATGCGATTATCGTCACCGCCGCGCCGCCGGAAGTGCCGCCAGCGCTGCTGGCGCAGCTGGATGAGGGAGGTGTGCTGGTATTACCGGTGGGCGAGGAGCATCAGTTTCTGAAACGGATCCGTCGTCGCGGTAATGAGTTTGTGATGGATACCGTCGAAGCCGTGCGCTTTGTTCCCCTGGTGCAAGGGGAGCTGGCGTGAGACCCGGATTTATCCAGGTTTTTTTTGCCTGACTTTAGGCGTAGGGTGGACACATTTTCAGTGTCCTGGCCGGGTGTTGTCCGGTAAGCAAGATATTGGCAGTTAACATATTCCTGGGGGATAAATGAGCGCGGGAAGCCCAAAATTTACCTTAAGCCGTATTGCGGCGTTATCACTGGTTTCACTCTGGCTGGCAGGTTGTACCAATACCAATAATCCGCCTGCGCCGGTTAGCTCGGCGGGTGGAGCCTCATCCTCGGGTACGAATTCCGGGATGCTGATCACTCCGCCGTCGACAACAGGATCCGCCATTGTTCCGCATACACCTCAGGTACAGCCGGTTCAGACCCCTGCGACGCAGATTCAGCCGATGGCTCAACAGCCGGTGCAGACCGTGAACGGCAAGATAGTCTATAACCGTAAATATGGCGATATTCCGAAAGGCAGCTATACGGGTGGCAGCACCTATACCGTGAAACGCGGCGATACGCTGTTCTATATTGCATGGGTAACGGGTAACGATTTCCGTGACCTCGCGCAACGCAACAACATCCCTGCGCCATACGGTCTGAACGTTGGTCAGACGCTGCAGGTTGGCAACTCTGCTGGCCAACCAATCACCGGTGATAACGCCGTTGCTGCGGCAAGCGTACGGGCAAGCGGAGGTGCGACGGCGGCCTCAAATACTGCACAAAAATCGACCGCAGTGGTTGCGTCACAACCAACTATTACGTATTCTGAATCCTCAGGTGAACAGAATGCTAATAAGATGTTGCCGAACAATAAGCCAGCGACGACGACTACCGTCGCGCCAGTGACGGCTCCCGCTGTTAGCACAAACCAACCGACTGCAAGCAGTACGTCAACCAGTTCGCCTATCTCCACATGGCGCTGGCCGACTGATGGCAAGGTTATTGAGAACTTTAGTGGCGCAGAAGGCGGCAATAAAGGTATTGATATTGCAGGCAGTAAGGGACAGGCTATTGTCGCGACCGCTGACGGACGCGTCGTCTATGCCGGTAACGCGCTGCGCGGTTACGGTAATCTTATTATCATCAAACACAACGATGATTACCTGAGTGCCTACGCTCATAACGATACAATGCTGGTCCGGGAGCAACAGGAAGTCAAAGCGGGGCAGAAAATCGCTACCATGGGTAGCACCGGCACCAGCTCTACAAGATTGCATTTTGAAATTCGTTACAAGGGGAAATCCGTCAACCCGCTGCAGTATTTACCGCAGCGATAATTTGGCGAAGTACGGATAAGCGTCACATCAGTTAGCAGACGCCAGGCCGGTCGCAACAGCCCCTTAACCGGGGCAAAAAGTCTCCGTCCGGCGTCGTTGAATGATGTATAGCGAAGGTGCTTTGCTCAGGGATCACGGGTAGGAGCCATCTTTATGAGTCAGAATACGCTGAAAGTTCATGATTTAAATGAAGACGCGGAATTTGATGAGAACGGAGTCGAGGTTTTCGATGAGAAAGCCTTAGTAGAAGAGGAACCCAGTGATAGCGATCTGGCCGAGGAAGATCTTCTGTCGCAAGGCGCAACACAACGTGTGCTTGATGCGACGCAACTCTACCTGGGAGAGATTGGTTATTCCCCACTGCTGACGGCCGAAGAAGAGGTCTATTTCGCCCGTCGCGCATTGCGTGGTGATGTGGCTTCACGCCGCCGGATGATTGAAAGTAACCTGCGTCTGGTGGTGAAAATTGCTCGTCGTTATAGCAATCGTGGTCTGGCGCTGCTGGATCTGATTGAAGAGGGCAATCTGGGGCTGATCCGCGCGGTTGAGAAGTTTGACCCGGAACGTGGGTTCCGTTTTTCGACTTATGCCACCTGGTGGATTCGTCAAACGATTGAACGGGCGATCATGAACCAAACCCGTACCATCCGTTTACCTATCCATATTGTCAAAGAGCTGAACGTCTATCTGCGTACCGCACGTGAGTTGTCCCATAAGCTGGACCACGAGCCGAGTGCGGAAGAGATTGCCGAGCAGCTGGATAAGCCGGTTGATGACGTGAGCCGTATGCTGCGTCTCAATGAGCGCATTACCTCAGTGGACACGCCGCTGGGCGGCGACTCGGAAAAAGCGCTGCTGGATATTCTGGCCGATGAGAAAGACAACGGTCCGGAAGACACCACGCAGGACGATGATATGAAACAAAGCATCGTTAAATGGCTGTTCGAACTGAACGCCAAGCAGCGTGAAGTCCTGGCGCGTCGTTTTGGCCTGTTGGGCTACGAAGCCGCTACGCTTGAAGATGTTGGCCGTGAAATTGGTCTGACCCGCGAACGCGTACGTCAGATCCAGGTCGAAGGCCTGCGCCGCCTGCGGGAAATCCTGCAAGGACAAGGGCTGAACATCGAAGCGCTATTCCGCGAATAAGCAATTTTCCTCTCAAAAAGGCCCGATCGGACGATCGGGCCTTTTTCTTTGCATGCTAGGCCTGTCGGGTCTCATGTAAATGACGCCACAAAATGCGCCCTCCAGTTTTCCTGAACAGGACCGTTGACCAGCGGAGAGTCTCGCTCTGTTCGGGTACACGCTGCCTTTCCCGATAGCATATCACCGCGCCATCGTGCCATTCGGCGAGCGTGGTCGTGCTATCAATGATGATGCTCAAGCCTGGACGACTGCCGCCCGCGGCCGTAAAGAAAGCGCTGAGCGCCCGGTGGTCCATGACGTTTCCACCGATACCAACCATTGAAAAATCAGGGGAAAAGCGTGCCATTAAGGCCTCTACCGCACCTTGTTTGTGACTCAGCCAGTGTTCAATAGCCACATGGGCGTCGATCGTTTCCTGAATATACGGGTTCATGGGATCTCCATTTTTTGATGCAGGCGCGTGACTATCGCCTGGTTATTAAGGTACAGGCAGCCCAGAAGCGGGATAAGCGTCAGGCACGCGGCGATGATAAACACCCCGTGCCAGGCCTGCGTTGCCGGATAATAAACCTGCAGGACCGCCAGCAATGCGGACAGCAATGCGGCTCCGGCCAAAAAGCTGAGCTGACGGTTGATGTTCCACAGTGCGCTGGCATCCGGCATGTCGCCATTGGCGATGTTGAGAAATGCACAGCTTTGGGCGGTGCTGCTGCACAGGCTGCCGCCGGCGCCCATCAGGATAAAGGCGAAAACCAGCGACGCCATTGAGCTTTGCGGCGTGACGCCGGTCAACAGCAGGATCCCGGCGGCCTGAAGCAGGCAGCCGGAGAGAATAAAGGGGCGAGGGCCGAGGCGATTGAAAAAACGGCCGCTCAGAGAGATAGCCACAAATGACGCCAGCGACCAGGGAAGCATTAGTGCGCCCGTTGCCGAAGGCGACATGCCGGTTATTGTCTGCAGGTAAAACAGGCCAACCACGTTAATGCCAATAAAGACCCCGGGTACGCAGAGATAAATCAACATGGCGAAACGCAACAGCGGATCGGCCAGCAGCGGCAGATGTAAGAAACGGGAAGGCCGTGCCGGGCCGTCGTCATTTTTTAGCCATACGCCGGCTAACGCCAGAGTGATCAGCGCTACGGGCAGGCTGGCAAAGAAGACCCCGCGCCAGCTGAATGTTTCAACCAGCAGTCCACCTGCTGCCGGAGAACAGGCGGGGGCCAGCAGACCGACCAGCATCACGGCGGCCGACAGTTTCGCCCGCTCGTGCGGCTGGAAAAGCTGCCAGGTCAGAGACTGTCCGACGGGGATAAGCAATCCCCCGCCCATCCCTTGCAGGGCGCGCCAGAAAATCAGGCTGCCCAGCGAGTCGCTCAGTCCGCAGGCCAGCGCTGCCGCACTGAATAGCGTGAGCGAAAGCATAAAGAGCCGGCGAGCCCCGCAGCGCTGCGTCAACCAGGCGCTGAATGGCACGATCAGCGTCAGGCCGGCGATATAGCCGTTACTCACCCAGGCCAGTTCACTGACGGAGGCGTTGAGCGCCCGGCTCATGCCGGGGAAGGCGACGCTGGCGATAAACATATTGATTAAATCGAGAAAGAAACCCAGTAAAAAAACGGTGGCGACCTTGCTGCGTACTGTCATTTTTATTCCTCATCAGAAGGCCGCTACTCTAAGCCGCCGGGACAGGCGGATAAACAGGACATCCGGGGATATACTGTCTGAAATTTTTTGACAATAAGTGAAGTGAATATGCTGAATCTGCAACGTATGACCATGTTTGTCGCGGTGGTGGAAAGCGGGAGTTTTACCGCGGCTGCGGCGGCCCTGGGGCAAACCAAGGCGGTGGTCAGTTTTAACGTGCGCCAGCTGGAGAGCGAACTTGGCGTCACGCTGTTGTTACGATCCACGCGACGACTCACGCTTACTGAGGCCGGTTCGCTGTTCTATCATCGCGGCCTGGCGTTACTGAAAACGGCGGAAAACCTGCAGGATGAAGTGCGGGCCAGCCATAGCGGATTGAGCGGTGAACTCCGTATCACCACCACACCGGAGTACGGCACCCAGGTGATTATTCCGGCGCTGGCTGAGTTCAGCCAGCGGCATCCGGCGCTGCGGGTGCGCCACGTCTCCTCCTCGCACCATGCGGACTTAATCTCTGAGCGTTTTGATGTGGCGATCCGCCTTGGAACGCTGGCGGATTCGCGCTACCGCGCGGCGCTGATCTCCCGTTTTGCAATTGTCCCGGTTGCCGCGCCGTCATGGCTGGCGGAACATCCTCTGGAGACGCTTGAAGATTTGGCCCGGGCGGCATGGATTATTCATGAGCGGTTGTCCGCGCCACGCCATTGGCAGCTCACCGGACCACGCGACGAGAGCGTGGCTTTTGACATTAAAGCGGTGCCGCGACTGTCGGCGGATAGCGCCAGCGCGCTGCTGGCGTTCGCGCTGGCGGGCTGCGGGGTTGCGCTGTTGCCCGAGTGGCTGGTGGCGCCGGCACTGGCGGAGCACAGACTGATTCAGGTGATGCCCGGGTTTACCTTTCCCCCGCAGGGCGTGTATGCGGTTTATCCGGATGCGCAGCATATCCCGACCCGGGTCCGGGCCTTTATTGATTTTCTACGCGAGCGCCAGGGCTAACTTTTTTTGCGTCATGAGCTTGTGGATGAAGGGGGAACGCGGATGGCGCTTTTTATCGCACAACCGGACTGTTTTTATATTTTCTCATCAATGAAAACTATTTCTTCATTAACATGACGGGAAGGATTAATAGCATCTGAGTATTTGCGAGCCTTCTCGCAATCGCTAATAAAACCATCCCGTTTTATTTCCGTCTGATAATTTTTGCCAGCCGGTGGGGAGAGCATAGCGGCGGGGGCTTGAGGCTGGCTTTGAGCATTGACAGGGCCCGGACAGGCGAAAGTCCCAGGAGATATGTCTATCCACTGAGGCTGGCGTATGAATCTGAACAATTCAGATGTCAGTCTGTTCTTTGCAGGGAGGCAAGATATCCCCCTGCGGCAATCATTGTACCGTGGACTACGCTGCCGGGATTTATGCTAATGGCAGGCGGCTCATTATGCGTGCTGAATATCAACGCGCGTAGTATGGGGTTGAACGCTGTTCTCGCTTACCAACCGCACAAGAAGCAACGGCGTGGGGAGAACCCCGCGTATGGCTTGTCAGGTCACGGCCTCTCGCAGCCATTTATTTTGCTAAAAGGGCAGCGCTTAACGGGCTGCCCTTTTGTCACTTCAGCTGGACAAGCAGGCGTTACACCAGGCTTTTCAGCCGGTAAATCCACTCCAGCGCCTGACGCGGGGTCAGAGAATCCGGATCGAGATTTTCCAGCGCTTCTACCGCTGGCGAGGTCTCTTCCGGGGCGGAGAGCAGTGACATCTGCGTACCGTCGACCTGCGTGGCGGCAACGCCTGGGGCAATACTCTCCAGTTCGCGCAATTTCTGCCGCGCGCGCTTAATCACCTCTTTAGGCACGCCCGCCAGTGCGGCAACCGCCAGACCGTAGCTTTTGCTGGCGGCGCCATCCTGGACGCTGTGCATGAAGGCGATGGTATCGCCATGCTCCAGCGCATCAAGATGGACGTTCGCCACGCCTTCCATTTTCTCCGGCAGCTGGGTCAGTTCGAAGTAGTGGGTGGCAAAAAGGGTCAGCGCCTTAATCTTATTGGCCAGACTTTCCGCACAGGCCCACGCCAGCGACAGACCGTCGTAGGTGGAGGTCCCGCGGCCGATTTCATCCATCAGCACCAGGCTGTGTTCGGTGGCATTATGCAGAATATTGGCGGTTTCGGTCATTTCTACCATGAAGGTGGAACGGCCGCTTGCCAGGTCATCTGCCGCGCCGACGCGGGTAAAGATGCGATCGACAGGGCCGATTTCAACCTTCTCTGCCGGGACGTAGCTGCCGATATAGGCCAGCAGGGCAATCAGCGCTGTCTGCCGCATATAGGTACTTTTACCGCCCATATTCGGGCCGGTAATAATCAGCATCCGGCGCTGCGGCGCCAGGCTCAGCGGGTTGGCGATGAACGGCTCCTTCAGCACCTGTTCGACCACCGGGTGACGGCCTTCGCTGATGCGAATACCCGGTTTGTCGCTAAAGGTCGGGCAGCAGTAGTTCAGGGTTTCCGCGCGTTCGGCGAGGTTAACCAACACATCCAGCTCCGCCAGCGCGCTGGCGCTTTGCTGAAGGTCGGCAAGGTGCGGCAGCAGCATATCGAACAGCTGCTCGTAGAGCTGTTTCTCCAGCGCCAGCGCTTTCCCTTTCGACGTCAGTACCTTATCCTCATACTCCTTCAGTTCCGGAATAATGTAGCGCTCGGCGTTTTTCAGCGTCTGGCGGCGGACGTAGTGAATCGGGGCATGTTGGCTCTGGCCGCGGCTGATCTGAATGTAGTAACCGTGCACGGCATTGTAACCGACTTTCAGCGTGTCCAGCCCCAGGCGCTCGCGTTCGCGAATCTCCAGCTTATCGAGGTAGTCGGTGGCGCCATCCGCCAGCGCGCGCCATTCATCGAGTTCCTCATGGTAACCCGGGGCAATAACGCCGCCGTCGCGCACCAGTACCGGCGGTGCGTCGATAATTGCGCGTTCGAGCAGTTCACGCAGTTCGCTGAACTCGCCCATTTTATTGCGCAGCTGCTGGACCGGCGCGCAGCTGACGTCGGCCAGCATTTCGCGCAGGATCGGCAGCTGCTGGAACGCATGACGCATACGGGCGAGGTCGCGCGGACGCGCGGTGCGCAGCGCCAGTCGCGCCAGAATACGTTCCAGATCGCCCACCTGACGCAGCACCGGCTGCAGTTCGGTATAACGCTCCTGCAGCGCGCCTATGGTTTGCTGACGTTCGACCAGCACCGCCGTGTCGCGCACCGGCATATGCAGCCAGCGTTTGAGCATCCGGCTGCCCATCGGCGTCACGGTGCAGTCGAGCACCGACGCCAGCGTATTGTCGAAACCACCGGCCAGGTTCTGGGTAATCTCCAGGTTACGGCGGGTTGCCGCGTCCATAATAATACTGTCCTGCTGGCGCTCCATGGTGATGGAGCGAATATGCGGCAGGGAGGTGCGCTGGGTATCTTTGACATATTGCAACAGGCAGCCTGCGGCACAGAGACCGCGCGGCGCATTTTCGACGCCGAAACCGACCAGGTCGCGGGTGCCAAACTGTAAATTCAGCTGCTGGCGTGCGGTGTCGATTTCAAATTCCCACAGCGGACGACGGCGCAGGCCGCGGCGGCCTTCAATCAACGCCGATTCGGCAAAATCTTCGGCATACAGCAGTTCCGCCGGGTTGGTACGCTGCAGCTCGGCGGCCATGGTTTCGCGGTCGGCGGGTTCGCTCAGGCGAAAACGACCGGAGCTGATATCCAGCGTCGCATAGCCAAAGCCTTTGCTGTCCTGCCAGATAGCGGCCAGCAGGTTATCCTGACGCTCCTGCAGCAGCGCTTCATCGCTGATGGTGCCAGGCGTGACGATACGCACCACTTTGCGTTCGACCGGACCTTTGGTGGTGGCCGGGTCGCCAATCTGTTCGCAAATGGCTACCGATTCACCCTGGTTGACCAGTTTGGCGAGGTAGTTTTCCACCGCATGGTGCGGGATCCCGGCCATAGGAATGGGCTCGCCCGCCGAGGCGCCGCGTTTGGTTAGCGAGATATCGAGCAGCTGTGAAGCCCGTTTGGCATCGTCATAAAACAGCTCGTAAAAGTCCCCCATACGATAGAACAGCAGGATCTCCGGGTGCTGAGCCTTCAGCTTCAGATACTGCTGCATCATCGGGGTGTGAGAGTCTAAATTTTCTATTGTGCTCATCGGTTTGTGATGTCCATTTTCTTAATTTTTAATGAGTTAGTGGTTTTTGTTGTTATCATTAAGTTTCACGGTTTCTCATCGAATATCATGAAAACCTACATTTAAATGTAGGTTTATAGCCTGGTAGAATATGGGCACATACAGCGCAACCTACATTTATGTTCATGACTGCATAAGGTGCATGATAACGGAGTCTTCATGGTAGGAAAACAAGAGGGAAAGCCACTTTCGTTTAAAGCGGTAGAAATGATGAAGCCTGGCGACAAAGATAAGGCTGATGTAGGCGAAAATCGTGGCTTACGTGTTTCCTGCGGTGCAGCTGGGGTTAAGTCTTTTTTCTACCGTTACACAAGCCCTCTGACTGGCAAGCTTGCACAGGTTAAAATTAGTAACTTCCCGCAGACTTCTCTCGCTGCTGCACGTCTTAAACTCCACGAATTATGGACTGACTCCACCCCGGTAGACGATCCTGCCCTATAGTTGGACTGACCCCAGCCCGGTAGGGGAATAGCGTGTCCTTTACGGGCTTATTCGTGTTGCCTGTCAGATATAAACGTTACTCGTTTAGCCAATCGCTTATTGTCGGTAAAATTGCTTGAGAGCTTTGGTCTTTTAAGTATCTGTGTATCTGATGAAGTGAAGTCGTCGGGAAAGCTTGATATAATAGTTACAAGCCGATGTCCACCTACTAGTTCGATGTTGAGGAGCCGTGCAATGAGTGACAACAAAAAAGAGCAGGTAACTTATGCTAAGCCGTCTCGTTCGGACATAACACGTTCCGTAGCGACGTCAACGGCGGTCGAGACAGGACAGCCTTCAGCCAGGGTTGAAGCTTCTCTGGAAGCTGCGCGCAAAAAGTTCGCGCATCTTCGCCTTGCTTAGTTTCTTCTTAATGCCTCATCGACCTGGTGTTTCATCGGCTCGTAGTCCATTGATACACCTGCATGAATAGCCGAGATATACTGGGTTTTGTTTTGCTCCCAGCTTTGATAATCCAGCGGTTTGTATCCTCCCTGAACGGCCATCACGTCGGCTAGCAGTCGCGACAGGCGCCCGTTTCCCTCTCTGAATGGATGGATAAGTATCAGCTCGACATGGGTGATGGCGATCGCGGCGATGAGTTGTTCTTCGTCCATGCCGCTACATGGGGTGAAATGAGCAAGATATTTGGTATCGAATTCGTTCAGCAGTTTTGGCAACTGTGCTGAGGGGGCAAACATAAAGCCGCCTTTGCTGATATTAACCGCTCTTTCTTGTCCAGCCCACTCGTAGATGTTACCTAACCAGCGGTGGTGCCAGCGTTTTAGCATGGCGACGCTGAGCTGTCCTTCCGGAAACTGTTCTTCAAAAACGGACTGGTAGAGTTGTTCTAACAGGACCAGTTCCGCTTCATCCATCTCATCGGAAGCAGCGATACCCAGTTTATTAGCCAAAACCTGCTCGCCAGAGTCTTTCTCATACTGTCCTTCACTGCTGGATACATGGTATCGACTCATGGAGATGCCCTGTGTTATTAGAGAGATGGAAAACAGAGGGATTATAACGCTGGTGAGTACCGCAAACAATATTAGTAAAATCATATGGTTACAAAGGTGTAGGTTAAAATGTGTTTTTTATAATCTGATGGAAAATTATCGTTAATTATCAGCATTAACACACCAATGCATCATCGGGGTACGGGCGTCAATATTATCGATTGTACTCATAGGATATTATCCAGGTCCCTGATTCTTAATGAATTGAGATCTTTTTGTTTTCGTTGTTATCACATTGAGGAGACATCATAACGGAGATACGTATTTCAGGGAAAGTGACGATATGAGGTGCCGTGATGCGCATTCCATCTGAAGCGCGGACGAGTACCAACGGGCGTACTCGTCCGGCCTTACTATGGCGCAAGGTAAACCTGGGGAATGGCGATGTCTGGATGCTCAGCCATTCGCACTTCAGCCCCGTACCAGCGGCTGATAACCGACTGGCGAATGACCTCCTGCGGGGTTCCCTCGGCCACCAGCTTTCCCTGATGGAGGAGCAGAATGCGGTCTGCCCAAAGCGCGGCGAGATTGAGGTCGTGCAGTACGACGCAGACGTGCAGCTGGCCGCTGCGGGTCAGCCGTTTTAGCAGACGCAGCAGATGCTGTTGATAGTAAAGATCCAGCGCCGAGGTCGGTTCGTCGAGAAACAGCCAGCCCCGTGGTGCGTCGTCATGCCACAGCTGAGCGAGGCAACGGGCCAACTGCACCCGCTGCTGTTCGCCGCCGGAAAGCGAAGGATAGCGCCTGCCCGCCAGGTGGTCGCAGCCGGTTTCCGCCATCACCTGCTGAATCATCTGTGGGTCCGGATTTTTACCCCATGGCGAGCGTCCCATGGCGATGACCGTTTCCACCGGCCAGTCGGCATGGAGCTGCGTACGTTGCAACATCACCGCCCGGCGGCGAGAGAGTGCTTCCGACGACCAGTGTTCCAGCGAACGTCCTTCTACATGACGTTCGCCGTCGTTTGGGGATAAGAAACCGGTCAACAGCCGCAGCAGCGTTGATTTACCGGCGCCGTTTGGGCCAATCAGCGCGGTCATCTCTCCACCGGACAGCCGGACCGACACATCATCGATGATCCGGCGTTTGCCCAGCAGCAGAGAGAGTGAGGTGGCGCGCCAGGTGCTATCACGATTATCCATATGTCGTCCTTTGCTGGCGGAAAATTAACCACAAAAACCACGGTGCGCCGAGCATGCTGGTCAGCAGACCCACCGGCATTTCGGCTGGTGCGGCGACGGTGCGGGCAAGGGTATCGGCCAGCAGCAGTAAGATCGCCCCGGCCAGCAGCGATCCTGGCACCAGCGCGCGGTGGTCCGGCCCCAGCCACATTCGTATCAGGTGCGGTACCACAAGGCCAATAAAGCCAATCACGCCGCTGATTGCCACCGAAGAGGCCACCAGCAGCGCGCTGCACAGTAGCAGCAGACGCTGCACGGCCCGGACGTTAATCCCCAGGTAGTGGGCTTCTTCATCGCCAAGCTGTAGCAGGTTGAGGCGGGAAGCCATTAGCCAGATGATCAGCGAAGCAGGAAAGATTAAGGTGGCCGCGACCAGCAGCGTGGACCACTCCGCCTGGCCGAGGCTGCCCATCCCCCACAGCGACAGCTGGCGCAGCTGGGTGTCGTTACTTATCCAGGCCAGCACCCCCACCAGCGCGCCGCACAGCGCGTTGATGGCGATCCCGACCAGCAGCAGGCGCGATAGCGAACCCTCATTCGCCTGGCTGAGGATAAAAATGACCACCATGACTGCGATACTGCCGATAAACGCCGCCAGCATGGGAGCATACAGCGCCACCAGCGCCGGAACGGACAGCGGCAGAACCAGCCAGCAGGCCACCGCCAGCGCTGCACCGCTACTGACCCCCAGCAGGCCGGGATCGGCTAATGGGTTGCGGAACAGCCCTTGCATGACGCAGCCGGAGAGCGCCAGCGCGGCGCCGACCAGCAGCGCCAGCAGGACGCGCGGCAGACGAATGGTGAGCCAGATATGGCGCAGCACCTCATCCCCCGGCGGCCACAGACTGGCGAGCGGCAGAGGCATTGCGCCGAGGGTAGTCGCGAACAGCGTCAGGCTCACCAGCAGCAGCGTCATTAACCACAGATGGCGAGAGAGAGTGGAGCGCATCAGGGGAGCTGCTCCGCTTTTTTCCTCAGCTCGCTGACCGCCTGCGGCGTCCGCGGTCCAAAGCCGAGCAGGGCCATATCGTCAATCACCAGCACCTGCTTATGGCGACCGGCAGGCGTTTGCGCCAGCCCCGGCAGTTTCCATAAGCCGACTTCACCGCCCATACCTTTAAGCCCGTCGGCGGAGATCACCACCAGGTCCGGCAGGCTGGCGATCACGCCTTCCTGAGACATGCTGCGATAATGGTCGAATCCCTGCATCGCGTTCTGCAGCCCGGCGGCCTGAATAGCACCATCGGCAGCAGTCTTTTGCCCGGCGACCATCGTGTTCATTCCGCCGTGGCTGAGAATAAACAGCACCCGTTTGCCGACCGGTTGCGTGGGGATCTGCGCTATCTGTGCGGCAACGGTGTGGCGCAGGGCGTCACCTTCAGCCTGCTTACCCAGCGCGTCGGCAACCGCGACGATTTTTTTATCAATCGCCGACAGATCGTTACCGCCCGGGATATTAACCACTCTTACCCGACTGTCCTCTACCTTTTGCAGGACCAGCGAAGGCTGGGCCTGCGCGCTCGCCAGGACGATCGTCGGGCGTAACGACAGGATCCCCTCGGTGTTCAACTGGCGTATATAACCGACGTCCGGCAGCGATCGCGCGGCGGCAGGCCAGGTGCTGGTACTGTCCTTAGCGACCAACTGCTGCTGTGCATCCAGGGCATAGACGATTTCTGTGACATCGCCGCCCAGAGAGATGATGCGTTCTGCGGCGGCATGCGCAAACAGGGGAAGAGCGGCAAATAACATCAGCCAGCGTTTCATGCGCTCTGTCCTTCCGTCGTCAGACGGTCAACCTGGCTACGCCATGTCGCCTGCTCCGGATGGCCTTCGCTACGCTGGCCGTATAGCTGGGCGATTTGCGTACCGTCATGGGCAAACAGCTCCACGCTGGTGACGTGGCCATCCGAGGTCGGCTTACGCGTTACCCAGACTTCATCAACACTGTCTTCACGCAGGTGCAGGGTGAAGGTGGTATTGAAGATGTTGAGCCAGCCGCGCATCGGGGCCAGCTTTTCCAGGGCGCCGGTAAAGATTTGCACGCAGCCGCGGTTGCCAACAAAAATCATGATCTCATTGCCCTCTTCGCGAATGGTTTCCAGCAGGTGCGGCAGGGCATCGTGGTCAATGCGGCAGGCCAGGTCATCGCTGACCAGACGGAAAGCCTGCTGGCGAGAGAGGTTATATTTTCGCAACAGCCCGAAGAACTGATGGACGTCGGTCATGGCGCGCCATTCATTTTCCAGCGCCGCGCCGTCGGCGGAAGCGGCATAGCGGGGGGCATCAACGGGGCGGATAGCCAACGGTGTCGGGGCGGCATGGGCCTGCCCCGCAATCAGCGCTTCCCACGCCGTCATATCGGTTTGAGCCGTCGCATAGACTTTCAACAGCGCGTCGCCGTGATGGTCGAAGAACTGAATACTCTGGCGGCCGTTATCACTCAGGTGGAAGGCGCAGGCCCACTGGCTGAGGAACAGGCGCAGATCGAGTGCGCGCGGGTTCAGCACCAGCCCGGCATGGCCGCTAAGGTGCTGGTGGGTAAACTGGCCCACCTGCTCATGCACCGCATATTCATTACGGCAGATGCATTTGGTCTCGCCGACGCTTTCCAGTCCAGCGATGATTGCCCGCATGTCGTCCTGCAGGCGAACGGCATCGTGGCCAACGCGAGCGGCGGTTAATTCCGCTTCGCTAATGCCCATTTCAGCGGCGATATCACGGGCATATTTAACGGAAGCCTGCGCTTTGGCGGCCTGATAGCGCTGCCACAGTTCGTTTGCGTTGTGTTGCATGATTCACATCCTTCTCTACGATGAATATCCCCGGCCGTGGCCGGGGAGCAGGTTCATCCCCGCTGTCTTTCAGCATGTTGCGAACGGGACGTTGCACTGCCGGCCTGAGTCTGCGTATCGCGACCCACGCTGCTGCTGCCGGTCGGTATGCTGAAATCCATGGGGTTTATTATTCTCCGGGCTATCAGAAATCGACGTTGACGCCCAGTTGCCAGGTCCGGCCCGGCATTGTCGCCAGCGCTTTATCGTAGGCGTCCTGATTCGTCGACGTCTCAATATTGCGGCTGCTCAGGTAATCCCAGTATTGTCGATCGGTAATGTTGTAAACGCCGCCGTTAATACGCACGTTTTTCGCCACCTGCCACCAGGCCGTCAGGTCCAGCATGCCGTAGCCAGGCACGCGCATGTATTCGCTGGAGGAGTCGGTAATGGCGGAACCCGTGTTGGTATAGCTTTCGCGGTTGGTGGCGCTGGCCTGCTTACCTTTCACGAAGGTGGCGGTCAACGCGGTCCCGTAGCGTTTCGCCGGATCGTCCCAGGCTACGCCGACGATAGCCTTCATCGGCGCCACGCTGTCGAGGTCGATGTATTTGTCGCCGAGATAGCTGGATTTCGATTTCCCTTCACTATAGCCGTAGGCCAGCGTCGCGCTCAGGCCATTAACCTCTTCAAACCAGGTGCCAAAGTTGAATTTGGCGCTGATTTCGCCGCCGTAGATATAGGCTTTATCGCGGTTTTCCGCCTGATAAATCGTATAGATATTCGACGGGACGTTGGTGAAATGGTCCGGATTGCCGGAACGGGTGTAGCGGCTATAGGCGATGAAGTTCTTATAGCTGTTGTAGAACAGGGCGGTACGCATCGTGATCCCTTCGACCACTTCGCCTTTTAAGCCCCATTCGAAATTGTCGCTGGTTTCCGTGTTCAGATCGGTGTTACCAATCAGCGCATACTGCGCTCGTCCGGCGTAGCTGGAGCCGAGGTTCCAGGAGCCGTACAGCTGGCTGGCGTTGGGGAACTCGGCGCCGCGTTTATACTGCAGGTAGGTCATGGTACGCGGAGTGATATCGTACTGGAAGGTCAGGGACGGCAGCACCTGAGTATCGGAGTTTTTACCGTACAGGCTGGCGACGGAGGACTCCGTCAGCACGCTGCTGTTGGTGGTCAGATCGCCGAGATTCTCCGGTTTGGTGGATTGATGCACCACGCGCACGCCCGGGATCACCGCAAAGTTGTGGCTGTCGAGATCGAAGTTGATCTTATCCTGAACGAAGCCGCCAAGGGTGTAGCCCCGGCTGTCGGCTTCCGGCTGCATGATCTCGCTGTAGATACTCGGGACCGGCGACTGGCTGAACGGGCGCTGGGTTTTGGTGGTGCTGGCGTTGAGCCCGGCGCTCAGGTCGTGGCGACCAATGGATTTCGCCAGCGCGGTCTGAATACCCCAGGTGTCGGTATCGTAGTCAGAGTTGACCGTTTCCATCGATCCGGTGGTGCTGTCCGGCATCCAGGTCCAGTCATGGGCCTCGGTGTGCTGGTAGTAGACTTTGGTCGACATACTGTCGAGATAGTCATTCATTGGCGTCCAGTCGTCTTTCAGACTGATGCCCCAGCGACGAGTCTGGCTGGTCTGGTTGGCATCGCCAATGATGCTGTTGCCGCTGCTATCCCAGCTGTCAAAGTGGGTGTGGTTGGTTTTATGGTAGTAGTCGAGCGTGCTGGTCAGCTTGTGTTCATCATTTGGCTGCCAGATGCCGGAGGCCATAAAGGCATCGGAGTGCCAGTTGGCCGGATAGGCGTCAATCTTATCGCTGTTATTTTGGGTTTCCTGGCCGTCGCGGCGGCTGTAGACGAAAATGCCGCGTAGGGTTTCATCTCCGCCGGCCACCGTCACGCCGTTATGCCAGCTGCGGTCGGCAGAGTCGTAGCCGCTCCGGTAGCCGAAGGCGCTGGGTTTTTCCGGGCGCAGATAATCATCGGCAGATTTCGGCTGGAAGGAGACGTTGCCGCCGATAGAGGTGTTGGCGGTTTCAGTCGAGGTGGCACCGGACTGAATATCGATGCTGCCGTACATATACGGGTCGATGTAATCGCGACCGATGCCAAACGTATTCAGGCCGGCACGGCCGACGTAGCCGCGCCCGGTCGCATCCGGCTGCGCGATGCCGTCGACATCAATCCCGACGCGGTTGCTTTCCAGCCCGCGAATGTTATAACCGGTATAGCCGCCGCGGTCGAAGCCGCTTTTACCATTACCCGAGCCGCCGCTGGCGCCGGTCGCGCCGATCAGCGGTTCGTAACGCATGACGGAACCAAAATCTTTGGCCCCTTTGTCCTGTAGCTCCTGCGCGCTGACCGAATGTTCGCTGCCGGCTTTGAGCAGGGGAGCGGGTGCGGTGACGGTCATCTGCTCGGAGCTATCCGATGAGGTGTCGCTGGTGGTGGTGTGTGCGGTGGTATCAGCTGCCCCGGCGGTCGTCTGATAGATTGCTGCAAGCAACGAAGTCACCAGCAGGCTTTTCTTAAACCAGGCCGGTGATTGAGTGGATTTGTACATAGTAGCCACGCCTTGATAATTATTAGTATCGGCTCACGCGTTACTTCCAGATTTGCAGGTGAGTCCCGTTGCTTCCGTTAGCGGACTCTGTTTCTCCATGATTATTGATTGCGAATGGTAATGATAGGTATTATCGTTTGCAACAAAATAATCATGTATTCCCCATTTAATCTGCAATTTGTTTACAATCAGCCCTTTTAGATACAGCGAGAAAGTCATGAGTCACAAAGCCGCGATTACGATCAACTACTGCTCTCAATGCAACTGGATGCTGCGCGCCAGCTGGATGGCTCAGGAGCTGCTGCATACGTTCAGTACCGATATCGGCTCGGTCACGCTGGTCCCGGGCACCGGCGGCATCTTCACCATTACCGTCGACGACGTACAAATCTGGGACCGCAAGCAGGATGAGGGTTTCCCGGATGCGGCTGAACTCAAGCGCCGGGTACGGGATGTCTGTTTCCCCGAGAAGTCGCTGGGCCACCTCGATAAGTCTGCCGATCCGGCGTAAGCGAGAGGGGAAAACGGCTGCGCCAGAGGTCATAAAGGTGTATTATTTTTGCATCTTTATTGATGGGGAAGCGCAATGGCGGGGTAACGGCTGCACCGGGGAAAAAAGGGGTGACGCC
>OAVK01000345.1_pt1 | contig 27274 bp, 43 predicted proteins | sample 1495301 | NCBI WGS metagenome assembly OAVK01 (sample SAMEA2580094, study PRJEB22360) | human gut metagenome | biome: human gut; feature: human-associated habitat; material: faeces | place: Denmark | collected 2008/2010
ATCTGCCTGTGGCTTTGGCATGATCCCGGACTGCGAAGCAGTTATAGAACTGCGGCCCGAGCGTTTTAAGCGCCTGCTCCTTCCCCATCGTCTTAACCTCTAGCCACATCTGATAGACCGCGCACCAGGCGGACCCACAATAGCCAGGAAGGCCCATAGCGGTTAAATCCCTGGCGTACTTCGTATGATTGCCATTACCGGCCGTAGGGCCGACGGCAGCGTCTAAATCCTTGTCGTTATTCTTCTCGGTATAGCCGGTCTGGCTCTCTGCCAGAGCAAGAAGCTTGTCAAATGTTTTACTCATAAATAACCTCCAATCAAAAAAGGCCCGGGAATCCCCAGGCCCAAAATCTTGTGACGTCACAAGTTGTGATATTACAACCGTTGCGATATCGCAATAGCTCCAGCTCTCACCCCGCCGGCCGGGAGATATACGGACCACCTCCTTTCAGGCAGTCTTATCCAATTCCGGCAGCCCGGCCACGCTGGTAAGGATAGATAGTACTCCGGACAGCACCGATGCACTGATTACCATTGTTCCGTTGACATCGCCCAGCACGGCAGCTGTGCCGATCGTTGCGACTGCGGTCTGAGCCATGGTCTTAACTGCCCTAATTCCTGCGGCCTTAATCCATCTCTTTGTTTTCTCACTCATATCAAAATCCTCCTCTACTTAATAAATACAAAATACCAGCCGCCACCGCTGTTCCGATGGAGCTGGTAATTGATGTAAAAAATGTTTTTTTAGTATTCGACCATTGCTTTGCCGGTTCTTTTTCCAAAATTTCTACTTTGTCTTTTAATTCTGACACATTCTCATTTGTATATTTCACCTCACCAATCAACTCCACCATAGTCTTAGACATTGTATGGATCTCATTGATAACCGGCTTCAGATCATCTATCTGGTGAGTATTACTCTTTGATCGCTCTTCGACTTTTGTCAAACGCTCAATGAACTCCGTTTCAATCACATATGGCACCGTCCTTTCAAAATAATTTATATCGCGGCCTCTCCTCACCCCACCACCAGTACCGCAGCCAGTCGTCCAGGACGATTCCAGCCAAGCTTACCGGCAGGCACAGAAGGCAATACTGCGGGCAGATCTGACCGAGTATATTACCAGACAGCCCGCTGTAATCCCAGATATTCCAGCCCAACCACAGGTTGACTATGCAGCCGGTCAGGAACTCCAGAACGGTTATGATGGCCGCGCCGATCAGGATCTGCTTCCACAATGCCATGCGCCATGGCAGGATCTCATTGATCAGCCCCAGGCAGATAAAGCAAGTCCCGCCCAGTAAAAACATGGTCCAGTGGCTCCGACCACGCCAGACAAGCTCCAGAGCCACATACAACAGACCGCCGGTAGCCATCAACACCAGGTACTTACGCAGGATCAGCGCCATCTGCATTACCTCCCGCAATCGCAGCGATCTGCGTCAAGTATGACTGCAGCACCTCTGACTGGTATGCCGGCGGGACATCTGCACCGTAAAAAATCACCTGTATCTCCTCTGCAGTCTCACAACCTGTAATCCACATATTAATCGCGTTACAGTAGGTCGTGTGGTAGCTTACGTGCCACATGGCTGCCGTAATGATAGCCTGCATATCTTCCGCGCTGTAAAAACGGCACGGCTGGCCGTCTGCATGATACTCAATTTGAGCAGCACCAGAGGTTACCTGGATCTGCTTGCCGAAGAGGTTCAGCTGGTCCTCGATCGTCAACGCGAAATGATCGCTTGTGCCGTCTGATAACGGAACATTAATGCCCTGATAGATGATCTGCTGACAAGCTTCGGATATTTCCCGGCGTTTCGCTGCCTGTAGCTCTTCCAGTGTCGGAACATATGGCTCCGGCGGATCTCCCGGTCCTTCTGGCGTCTCTGGTGCTGTGTAGACGCTTCCATCGTTAGACAGGTACACAGTCTGGCCCTCATCACGATACACTGTATCATAACCTGTCAGAGTAGTTGCTTCCGTGCCGTCGTCCGTATAGATGGTGATATCCCCCCATACAGATGGCATGGTATCAGGAAATACAAGCTGCATGACATTTTCCGATACCGGACGGATCGACTCGATCTCAAAAAGTGCCTCCTGAGTTTCAATTTTAATTTTTTCCATGACTTTTTACTTCCTTTCTGAATTTTTATGTATAATAAAAGGCCCAATGTGGGCCTGAATTTTCCATTTTCTTGTGTTCAATAGTAATTTAGCGCGTTTTAAAACTACTGATTTTGTCATATCTAAAGATGTCGCTATAATGGCTCTACAGGTTAATGGTGATACCTACACCAAAATAATGAAAAATGCGGTTAATGGGAAGGCCGATTATGGTACTTGCATTATTGACTATACTAATGGGTCAAAAACAGAAATCAAAATCCAAAATGGAAAGATGTGGATTGATGGTAAAGAAGTAGCCACAAAATGATCAGATGGCTGCTTAACTTATATCCCACATTTTTGTAAAAGTGTTCCCTTCAACTTTGTATAACGTTACCTTTGTAGTGGCATTTGCTTTTATAAAGATTCTTAGTTGGAAGGTTGCCCAGTTCACAATTTTAAATGATATGTATACGAACTCATATCCAGCTGTACTACCATCATATCCAAAACTTATATACTCAATTGTCGGTGTAAACGTAATATTACGTACTTGCCATGCTTTCCAGGTACCGTCATTCTGGCCTCTTCTCGTCGCCCACACAGCCTTTTCAGCACTGATTAAGGTCTGACACACAGCTTCGCTGTTTATACCGTCGTATGGACTTGATGTCAAGCATAATAACCACTGATTACGCAACTCTTTAGGAAGCGCCGACTGTATATTTGCATCCCAACCATTGATGGTTCGCATGTCACTGGTCTTAATCGTACCCGGATCGACGCTTTGTGACTGTTTTTTCTTTACCATATTACTATTGAACACAGTATAAAAAATGTATAAATGTAAATTTTGTCTGAATTTTTATACTGATGTGCGCAATAGTAATTTAGCTACTATTGGTACTGAGTATAACGGTTACAGTATCAGTTTTCAGAATGCTGCCAGAGCTTGGATAAACAATGCCGGAATCGTTTTATCGCCAGGAAAGTATATAATTAATGTGGCGCTAACGACTAGCGGAGATCAAGCAGGCAAAATGTTTACAATAAGATTGGCATCGGATACTGTGTCCGATTATGGGCCAAGACAGTCTGTTTACTGTCTTCAGGGCGATATGTATTCTGCAAACCTTTCGTGGGTACTTAGCTTTAATGATACAACAACGCTATACTTGCAATCATGGGCTAATGATACTATAAATTACACAGCTGTGCGTATTCAGGCAATTAGGATTAATTGATCATTTTACACGGAAATAAATGCTATCTGACCATATAATACCTTGTTCGCGGGGATAGCTGCACCGGTATAGTTTGCAACATAAAACTTGCCGTCAGGTGACGAATAGCAGTAGTACGGTTTACCGTCAGATGTCATCAGTACGCAATTGGCCTTTTTGCTGGGTATGCCTTCCACAATCGAAATAAGTTCGTACGTAGCTCCGGATGCAAGTTCTTTTTTTGTTGTAAGCTCAAAGCTTAATGTAGTAAGTCGTCCCAAATTTTGCCAAATGATCTTACCGGTGAAGCTGGCACTCGTTATATTTGACGTCTCACCGATTGCTACAGCTAAATCGGAGAGTTGTGCAAAACGATCCCATGTGCCATATGATGTACCCGCTATGTTAATCCGTATATAAGCATCTCCATTGTGGTCATGCAGTATTTGATACACTTTAGTTCCTGTTACGGTAGTATCGCCATCTGTCAGAATATCCACATATCCCCCAACGGCTCCAGCATATGGTCCATGTGCTGCACTTCCGGAAGCATTATAGACGCGATAGCGTCCAGGAATGGAAGCATTATTAAAATCGGTAACAAAAGTAGTACCTGCAAGAGCATATTCTGCGGCTAAATTACTATTGAGCACAGTATATAAGTCCATCAGCTCCTTGCCCTGAGCGGCCGAGAGAGGCAATTTCGCGTTATCGGTCACACAGTTATTTACAATCTGGCCAATCAGACACGCCCCTTTAAAAGCTGCTTTTATATTACTAATTGTTGTTGATAGTTTTCCTTTGCTCTTAATATTGCCAATTGCTGTGGCCGCATCTGGGACGGTTGCACTGCCGGAATAATCCTCAAAAGTCGGTGTATCCAGGTCTTTCAATGCAGCATCTGCTTTATCCCAGTTATTGTTCTGATCCTGAACTGAGTAGAAATCGCTCTCATCTGGTTTCTTGAAATTATAATTTGTCGTATTAGTTGCCATTAGGTAATTCTCCTTTCGATAACTCTTCATGAGTCAGCTGTAATAATTCCATATGCTGGTATGCTTGCAGCTCCTGAATTCTATTTTTAAGGTGTCCGCCACGGATCCGCTCATGCGTATACGCCGCCAGTTCTGCATGTGTAAAAGTTCCGACTGCTCCATAGGTGTTAAAAATGTACTCGTACAGCACCTTCAAATGTGCTGGTACTGCCTCTTCTATCGTCTGTTTAATATCCGCCATATTTCCCGGAATGCCCGATGTACCCGTGAACCGGATGGTAATCGTATACGCGGGAAAATTCTCCACGATATTAACCGCAGCGTTCGTAAAGCTTTCCGCAATGTTCTGAATCAACGAAGCAGTTGTTGTCCCAGCTCCGGATATCTTCGCCTTAATGCGTTCCCGGCGATACCGGTCGGATTTAGCGGCGTCGGGGACAAGGCCCAGTAATCGTTCGTATCGGGCAAGCGTATCCGAAGCAGATCCCACAAAGCAGTTATCGATGGTCTTATACATTTCTGTGTCAAGGCCATCTGTCTGCTCAGAAATAATGCTCTGCAACGTCTTCATCGTCTCATTGTTTTCATAATAGTCCGGAAGCAGTTTAATTAATTCCATAGATCCTCACCTCCGAAAAATCTACAGTTCCTATAACCGGAATAGCTTTATCAGTAATAATCACATTTGCCATGGCGCCATTCAATTTTAAGTTGTCATAATCCTGTACACCCTCCGTGGCCAGGAGCAGGCTCCCGATCCGGGCATAACTCACACGATAATCCGTAAATACCAGTCCTTTTAGGTACGTGTTTAGAGATACCCGGAATGCCTGCAGTACATCATCTTTGGCTTTGCTGCCGTCCAGCGTAACATCAGCCACGACGTTGACAGCCATGGATGACGGGCTGTCGATCGTGACATCCGCTCCGATGGGGCGGACCGTTTCCATATAAGCCGACACTGCGCTTTCAAGAGATGTGTCTATATTCTTATCACTGTCCACGATCAGGACCGTCACGGTACCAGGGCCGCTGTCCAGCGGAAAAACCTTGGCATCTCCGACACCTGGCACGTCTAAAGCCCATAACTTATAGTGGTATGCATTTCCCGATGTAGCTGGCAGCTGCACTTTTTGCAGGAATCTCTCCCGCAGGGCTCCGTCCGTCTCCTCGTCAGCTCCTGCTGATATGATGTCAGTCAGTTCCGCGGTCACTCCCGTTATATTTGATATCGGCTGCACGGATCCTGAATACTGGTTTCCAATGTCACCCGGAGTTTCGCACTCAGCCTCGTACTCCGTACCAGACGCCAGTTCCCTTGTGACAGTATAGACCAGGGAGTTTAGCCCCCAGCGGCTGCCGATCGGAACTGCTCCTGTTGTTATCATTTTTCGCACTGCAGCGCTGGCCGTTTTCCTCGTTACACCGAATGCAGCTATTGCCCTGTCAAGATACTCGCCGACTGCGGTATCCGGAAAGACCAGATCCAGATAGTTTTCCAATTGGAAATTCTGCTGTGCCAGAAAGTACGCACAAGGTGCCAGCGCATCATAAATAACGCTTCCTTCCCGCTTATCCACGCTGCCGGGTACTTTATTCAGCATGGCCTGCAGCAATTCTTCATACGTCATACAGGCACCTCCGTTTCTATTTCGATATCTCCATAAATACAGAAGACATTAAAAGAGCATTGGCACGTGTCCCCAGTAAAAGAAAAGCTGAATCCATCAACTTCCCGTATCCTGTCGTCACGCAACAATGCTTCCTGTATCATTCTCTTCATTTCTGCCCGTACATAGGGCTGCTCCTCTCCGATCAGTTCTTTCCATGCAATTCCATAACTGAAACTGTATACGGGGTATTCATACTGTTCGGTATCAAGTACCTTATAAATAGCCTGCTTTAATGCTTCCAGATCGTCTACGTACCCTTCTATCTTACAGGGCAATACTTTATAAGTCTTCCCTTCAAAGGTCTGTTCCCGGAGCGCCATACCGGTTGTAAGTTCCATGTTATCCTCCTATCTGATATGGTTTCCCAATGATTTCCAGAATATAGTACTCACGACCGCCATCGTTACGGAGCAGCCGCACCTTGTCGCCACTGGCCAGTCTGGTTTTCATGTTCCCTGTTACCATGCTCATAGGAACTGGAAGATCTCCGACCATAACAGCACCCCCTTTGTACTCCCCGATCACTACCGCAGTCACCTTCCGGTTATTCAGGTAATTGTTTACTATCGTTTTTATGACATTAAACAGCTCGTTCGCTCCATTCCTGTCACTCACCAGCCATCACCTCAACTTTCATAGTGTGAACCGGCAGGAAATCGTGTGTAACCTTTTTCACGATCAGCCTGTGGCCCAGTCCAATCTCATTTATGCTTCCGTAGATGCTGTTTCCGGCACGCACCCGGAGATCTCCCAGGCATTCCAGTTTCAATGTTTCTTTCTCATGGTTATACAGTTTAAGAAGATTGTTCGCCCGCTCCTGTGCTTTTGCCGCATTATCAATCCCGGAAGCTGATGTTTCGAAATATTGGAGAAGGCCATACCGGTTTATGGATTCCTGATCAGCAGCGGCACCCACGTCCATTTTCTTGCTATTTTCATCTTTCCAGCCTACCTTGATCCGGTTGTAAAAATCATCATCAATGGATTTCTCCCAGCTGTAGCCGGTGCACAGGCTCCGGTCTCCCAATACAAGCGGGAGCTGCAAATTTCGCATATTCCAGAGGCATACAGATCCATACTCATCACGGACGCAATACATCTCCTGTGTCGCAATCAGCGTATCAGAGATGGCCTGCGTCACTTCATCAAGCCATGTTTTATCCGAATCTGCAATGGTCGGTAATACATATCCCGGTTCCTCCAGCGTACCGGGGTTCAGAGACAAAAAGGTGCACATATTCTGTACCAGGTTCTTCAGTGTCCCATTTTCCAGCACAATAATCTCCTTTGCTTTCGCATACCGTAGCTGGTCATAGACTTTAACCTTAATAATTCCGGATTCGTCGCCGGATACCTTAAAAACAGTTCCAAAAAAGATGCCATCAGCCTGATCGTTATCAGTCAGGCGAACAACATCTCCGTTTTGCAATATAAGATCATCATTGATATACGAGATATCCATGCTGCTGGATCCATCATTAAGAACATCCGACCAGGATATTTCCGTACACATGCCTGATATGTCGTATATATATCCTCCTGTTTCGACTAATACTTCCATATACACCTCCTATGATGGGATAGTGAATACCTGGCCCGGATAGATCAGGTTTGGATTCTTGATGCTGGGATTTGCTGACACAATTTTTTGATACTGGCTGCCATTCCCATAATACTTCTTAGCTATCCCCCACAGCGTATCTCCTGACTGTACTGTATGTGTTTTATTTGCAGTTACAGCTGGGTTCTCAGCAAGGGGCGTTTCCTCCTGTTTTACCGTAGCATCAGGAGTCTGGATAGCTACATACCTCTTTCCTGCCCCTTTATACTCCAGGAGTGTCAATGATATATACTTATCCCCTTCTTCTCCTGCTTTTTCCACTACCTCTACACTCTTTACCAGTACCTTGACGCTGATATCATCTGAAATATCATTCGATGCAATGAACCGGATCGGCTTCTTATTCTTCTGAGCCTTCCGGAACATCTTCTCGTAATAATCTGCATCAGCCTCTGCGCCCGGCTCCATATAATTGACGTCCTGACTGGGAAACTCTGCCTCAAAGCTATATTCTTCAAGTGAACAGTAAGAAGGGATGGAAACCTGCCCTTCCTCCAGCACCTGATACGTCTCGATATTAAGTTCTCTTGATCTCTTAATCTCCTCCGGATTGACCGGAAGCTTATATTTCTTGCTGCCATATTTGAAATATACTGAGTATGACATTAAGCCGGCCCCCCCTCTGGAGCAGTTGCAATCATTTCTTTGAGCTGTTCAGATACATGACTCATAATGTTGTCGGTATCTGCCTCTTTGGTGATCGGACCGCTGAATTCCACCATGATATTTGGCGCAAGCGTATTTTGGGAGATGCGGGCAATATAATCGCGCTCTGCAAGCTTTCGCATCCACTCGATATCCTCTTCGTTTTCAACCTTTACTGCACCATTCTTTCCTTTACCCTTCACAGTTGCAGGACTTCCGTCTGTAGCAAACTGGCTGTAATCAAATTCACCGACACCGCTAGGCGCAAATCCAGAAAATGGGTTAGATATACGATCAGCCAAACCCGCACCGATATCATAACCCTTATTAGCAAAATCAGCGCCATTCAAGAAATCTTTTTTCTGAACAATTTCTTTCCAATCAGTGGCATCTTTTGCTACTGCAGCCGCTTTTTCAAGCCCTTCTTTGAAATTGTCTAATCCTGCAGAGATCTGCACATTCACGCCTGGGATTCTGTTGATTATGGTTTCTATCGACCGGGCCATTTCTGCGATATATCCGATGACAGTGGAAGCCAGATCATAAAACAAAATTTTTACAGCACCTATTGGATCATTCCACACATTAGCAAAAAAATTAACCACTTCAGCGATAATGTTATACATCATGATAAAGTAGTTGATTACAGCTGCTACCCAGCCTCCGATTACTGCACCGATAATACCCGTTGCTGATATCGTTGATCCTGTAAAATGATTCACTGCCGCAATCGCTCCATAAAATACTGCAATCAATACCAGTATCAGTCCGACAATCCAAACAATCGGGCAGGCATACATGGCCGCATTTACTCCAAGTTGTGCCTCAGTAAGTCCTAATTCAGCAGTCACGGCTCCCCATGCTGCTCCCGTAGTTGCCCACAATGCCAACGCATACAAACCAACGCATACAGCCTGCGCTCCTGTACGTACCGCAGATATTAATGCCAGTCCGTTAGATATTCCCAAAACAAGCACATAAGCTCCTAATGCGGCAGCTGCGGCCCAGATAAACGGTGATACCATCGGCCATGCAGTAACGCAAAAATCTATAAACTTTTCTGTTGCGTCGCCAGCCAGGTAAATGGCTCCTATTAAATTATTAATAGCCTGTTGGCCTGTGTTAGAATTAAGTATACCGTTAATTTTTTCAAATACCCCGCCAAAAGCTTGCGTTCCCGCATTTTTTATTCGATTCCACACATCTCCGAAGGTCTGCGGCATAGTCTTAAACTTTTTATTAATATCATCAGCAGAATCAAACATAGCGTTTTTAATAATTTCCGCCGTAATTGCCCCATCGGATGATAATTCTTTCAATTCACCTTTTGATACATTAAGATACTTTGCGATCGCGTTGGCCACCATCGGTGCATTTTCCATGATGGATCGGAATTCGTCCCCTTGCAGTTTTCCAGACGCCATGGCCTGCGTCAACTGTAGAAAAGCAGACTGTTGTTCCGAAGTACCGGCGCCAGATACTTTCAATGATTTCTGAAGCAGTTCTGTAAAGCCAATGGCTTCCTGATTGCTTCCGAAAGCATCACCCGCCAGCATCTTCATTTTTGCAACAGCGTTAGCCATATCATCATACTGTCCTCTCGCACGGTTAGCTGCGGCGAAAATATCGTCTTGAAGTGCTTTCTGTTCTTCAAGGCTTCCTGTGATCATAGCCAGCCTGGCGTTGGTATTGGTGTAGCTGTCAGTAAGATCCACAACCTTTTTCACCGCTGCAAGACTGGCTATTGCTCCAACAAATTTAGCGATCCCGGAACTTGCTGCTCCTGCAACACGACCAGTACGGTCCATGGAGTCATTCAGTTTATCCGTATTTTTGCTTGCCCCCAGCGTTTTTGTGGAGGCAGCGTCTACTTTTCCGATGAATTTGTTTATAGTTGTGCTGTATCCGTCCATAAGCCGGAACATCGCACTTAATGTTGGCATGACATACCTCCTATTTCGTCTGATTGGCAAGCCTTTTCTCTTCCTCTATCCGAAGGTCAATGCTTGCATATATGAAAGCACGCTCCCGCTGGCTCATAGATTCCAGAGCAGATGGGAGTAAGCGAAGTCTCTGCAGGGCGAAGTGAGCATAAGTTAACTCAACATCACCCTGCTTTATCAGTTTTTTGCCTCGTCAATATCTTCGTTGATATCCTTATCCAATCCAGAGATATCGTACACCGCTTCTAAAAGCGCACCGTATTCACCGACATAAAGCATTTTTGCCAACAGTTTTGAGACTCCCAATACGCCATATGCGCTCTGCAATTCCGTATTTTCAAGATCTGGTTCCACTACTGCAGCCGCTGTAAGCTCCTGGTTATAAGCTACCCGATCAAAAGTTTCGTTTCCTTTTTTATCTCTTTTCGTATACTTCTTAATCAGTCCCTCATTCTCCTGCTGAGTAATTGGGCGGATAACGAACGGGACCGGCTTGCCGTTTTCTTTAAATCTATTGGATACAAACACCTCCCGATTTTCTGTCTGCTCCGGGTGTAAAAATGCGTTTAAACTACTCATATCATATCCTCACTTTCTATTTTTGGTAATAAAAGAGCACCCTGATTTCTCAAGGTGCCTTATGTTTAACCTGTTATTTTAAATCAAACTCGTATATGCCACTAAAAATGTCGAAATCACTGTACTGCAATTTGCAATCAGCAACACCTAAATCATTAGGAATTTCAAATACAATATTTCCTGTAATGTCAAGATTAGGATTTACTGAATCGACTGTAATGAACTTATCATCAGCCACAGGGATAATTGTTGCAGTGTACTTAGCATCATCAGGCCCTATTAGTTTAAAATAATTAAGCAGTAACTGTTGACTATCTTTTGAGTTATTTTTTATTGTTACATTTACGACCGCATATTTTCCGCTTTTCGGAGTATATTTCATCATTCCGTTGGCAGCTGATATGCTATCTGTTTCCGTAACATCATTGACAATCATTGACAGATTACCTAACTTTCCCTCTGAACCAAACCCCACCGTATCTGACGTTTCTGCCTCAGTATTTTCACTTTTAACAGTGCTCGTTTGACCGTTGGTATTTTCCGGAGACTGCCCGTTATTTGCTGTCCCCATTATTGCGGCAAAACAACCTGCAAAAGCAATAACCACAAAAACCAGTACTGCAATTAAACAACCATGTTTCTTCTTTTTAGGCTGATTCAAAGGTGGTGCACTTGCTTCCATTTTTCTCATTGGATGCCCGCAATTTGGGCAACTTGTAGCTTCATCAGAAATCTCTTTCCCACATTCAGGACACTTGATCAAAGCCATTTCATATCCTCCTTAAGTAAATATAATTACATTATACTATCATTATGAGGATAATTCTATCTTTTTTGTAACTTTTATTATCTCATGTTTTCCGGAAATGCATAGCTTTCCAGCTCATCCACATCATCAAACGTGAAATCAGTATCTACGGTATTCAGATCTTCGCTGGAATCGTCCAAATAGGCCACCGGCGCCTTTGCCAGAATACAGTTTCTCATGACAACGACTCTGCGGCCCACCGTAGATGCAGGATCCTCATTCGTGGTCTGAATACTGATCTGCGGAACCTTGCCCTCTTTGATATACTGCTGATAGACAGCAAGTGCGGCGGGGCTTACGTTGTACATAGTCAGTGTCCCTTTTCCCTCCGCTCCTACAACCTTATGCTGTGTCATACGATGTCCCAGGAGCCGCTTTGCAATCACCTTAAACTCAATACTTGCATCTACCTTCGAGATCTCGAAGAAATAACGGTTCTGGCCATCGATTGTAATGTACGCGCTGCCTTCATTTCCTGTCACCAAATCATTGATTTTTGTGTAGTTTCCCATGTCCACCCTCCTTATGACAGATTAACTGTAATATAGATCTTCTCTACGCTGTCAACCGGCTGTACTGCTACTTCGATTACAACAGCATCCGAATCATTTCCCTTCGTGACCGTAACATCGTCAGTCACAAAATTCTGAATTGCCCCCATCGTCTGAAGTGCAGCAAAGTAGTCCACCAGAGACGCCTTCAGAAGAGATCTGCCTTCATCATTATTGTTGACTTTCCCGACATAATTCGCTTCAAAGATCTTCGTGATATCGTTGGCGATATTGTCAACAGTCCGAATCACTCTGTTCTTCGTGAACATCTTTCCTTTGTCCACCGTAACCGCAGTTAAGGAGTTGATGTCATACACTACAGATACATTCTGGGCAGTGTCTACCTTAAAAATGAACTTACCCGCAGTGACAGCCGCCTCCATCTCTGATTTTGTCATTCGGGGTTTAACGTCGATGGCCCCCGCATAAACCATACCAGTATTTGACGTAGTGATACTGGCACCGGCTGTGGCTCCTGCCACCCATGCAGTTACCTCTGCAGCCGTCAGTTCCTGATTTCCTGGCATGATGATGCCCTGAACAACATTGATGATCCCCTCGCTGTCTGCCACATGGTTCGCGAGCACCGCCTGACACTTCACACCCTCATCGTCCCTCATGGCCCTGATCCATGTCGCAATCGCTGTTTTGTTGACCTCCTCGCCCTCTCCGTCATAGGGATAGCAGAGGGTATTGAACTGAACTGTTTTAAGGGCTGTAAGAGCCGAAGTGACGTCAGCTGCTTTGTGACTTGCTTTGAGTTTATATACCAATACCGTTTTAGCTTTTTTCAGTGCTTCCGCAGCCAGCTTCTTATCTATCGCTGTGACTCCGTCTGGCCATGCTGCTTCTGTTGCCGTGATCGTATACACAGCGCCATCAGCGCCCGCACTCATTTCCTGCAGGATGACAACGATCCCGCGGTCCCCTGGTGTAATAGACAGCGGCTCATTTGTCCGGATATTGATATAGGCTCCGGGCAGTACCTTGTTTTGGGATTCCCATGTTCCCGCCATAACTTATTCCTCCTTTATGTCTGTATTCTGTGATACCGTCCGCATTGCCGGTGTTTCGTCAGGAAGATATTCCCGGTAATCAACGTCGAAAAGAAAATGCAGGACACTATCCACAATCTTTAAGTTTCTATTCCTGATCTTAAAATCTGCTGCCGAGAACTCCCGGCTTAAGTCCTCACCGACACGCCAGCACTCCTCAAATGGTTCGTTTTCGGATTTCGGAAAGTACAATACATCTATCCTGACCGAATTCTTAAGTCGGCCATTAATACCTCTGGAAGGCTCCTGTTCATAGAAGGTAATCATGAAACACGGCTGCGCAAAGTTCTGCGGCACATTTTCAATGTAGACCTTACACGGCCTGACTTTCTTCAATCCTGCCGTGATGTTCCTATATATTTTTTCAATCATGCCTGCGCTGCACCGCCTTTACTTCTTTCTCAAACTCCTTCACCAACTGCTTCTGAACCTCCCCCTTTGTTTTCTCCAGGACAAATGTTCCTTTTACGAATCCCTTTGTCGGTCCTCCTTTTTTTGTTACAATGCGATGGCCGTAATTCCAGTAGGAGGCGTAACTTGCATTGTTTACCAGTTCTGCTTCCACGCATTCCTTTGTTTTCTTCGTAGGAAGCTTATGCCAGCTTTTTCGCAGGAATCCGCCTACTCCCGGATTTGATACTTTGAAGCTGACAACGGTCCCTGCATCGGGCCCGTTCTTGACGGTAAAGGTCACCGGATTCGGATGCTTTCCCACAGGCGTGTGTCGTTTCGCATAGGCAACACCATTGTTTACGGCCTTATTAAGTACCTTTTTATCAATCTGCTGGATATCGTCCACCATCGCCATCAGCTCCTTACGAAACTGGTCAAGAGCTGCCTTATTCCTGCGATAATTACTACTACTCATACATTATCATCTCTCTTTATTTCACACTGCCACTGATAGGAATACGGGTGGCACTCTCCCAAATCAGCTTCGATGGTCTTTCCGGTTCTGAGTGTGATCAGCAACTGATCTCCTTCCCGGATGTCTTCCTCCAGGCCACAGAACAGCTTATGGCTGTTCACAATGGCCGGATTCGGCGCACCAGTGGATACCTGACCCGAAGAACTGTACCGGCAGGGCCGATCCGTTGCCACAGCTGTTTTCACTTGCTTCGTGATACCATCTATTTCGACGTCTGTCCATCGGTACACATCCATTTTGGCATCATACATTCTTGCATACGGGTTTCGCATATCCTCTCAGCCTCCTGTGCCTCCTCAGACCTGCCTTATCACTCTCAGACAGGCCATAGATACTCGCCTTCGTGTTTCCCTCCGTCTGTGCCCAGGTAATGCTCCCATCACCTTCCTTGATACTTGCAATCTCTGGGTTATATCCGTTTCCCTCCACGGCCTCATAGTCAATAATTCCTTTCGCCTTTTTTCGTACAAAGGGTTCCAGAATGTCCGGTACGCAATCTGGATCCAGGTTGCAGTAATCACAGACTGTCAGAATCAGATCCGAGATGATCAGATCATGGTCTTCTGTACCAAGCCGTAGATTTTGCTTTACTGTCTGCAGCATCTCTTTCCTATTCATCTTATACCTCCATAGTTTCGATCTTCTGATGGGTCATACTGTGAAGAGCAGATTGGCGGTATTTCTTAAGCTGTGCATAAGTTGGAACAGATTCTCCTCTCAGCCTTAACTGTCCGTTTGTATAGGAAGTCAGTTCAGCATTGGTTGACCTTCCCAGATATCCGTGTGTTACAATGGATACGCTTACAATCAGGCTTTCTTTGACCGTAACCGGATTTCTGCTCAATGATACAGCATTGATCCTCACCGCCATCAGACCACCTCCATCTGCTCCCGGTTCTTAATAACCTCGTCCGCAATCATCAATGTGATTTCCAAAATGTAAAGATTGCTCCGGTACGTTGGCTGAATTTTCACGTCTACAAAGCTTCCATCTTCCTCCTGGGTCACTTCACAGCCGCCTGATGCCTCTACTTCGCCATTATATATCAGTTCATAGGTGGCATCTTTAACAACAAAGTATTCTGATTTGACAGAATGGACGAAATACTTTACATGTCTGTCTTCGCCCAGAATAAAACGTATCATAATGCCACCTCCTGACATTCTGGAATCATTCGTGTAAACAGATACTCTGTAAACTGCGGCTCCATTTGATATGGCGCCTGAAGGAGCTCAAACGTATACTTTGGAAGTGGCAGCGCGTGAATACAGATATTTCCGGCATCTACGGTATAAAGCATCTTTGAAAGATACGTCTGATTTCCTGCTTCATCTTCGGCCACCACCTCTACCACATATTCTCCGTCAGCATCAAAAGGGACCGGTACATTCCACCGGTCCTCATCTGCCTTCTGTAGTATTACTTCTACGCCATCTACCAGGCCAAATACACGTGCTACTGCCATGGTATTGCCTCCTTAGTCGGTAACCTCCACGCTTATCACGTAGGTCTTGCCAGCATCTACCGGATTAGGTGTGAGCGTTACGGCCTTAATCGTCGGAGCTACGGTATCGAGTGTCACTGTCCTGGTTACGGTCGTGCTCTTACCCGCGGAGTCTGTCGCCACAACTGTGATCGTGTTGCTTCCGGACGCCAGCGTCAGAGCCTTGCTGAAGGAACCATCTGCCCCTACCGTCACGGCCTCTGCTGATCCGCTGTTAAGCTTAACCGTCACGGTGACCGGGCTGGATGTGATGTCATTGGTCGTACCGGCTACAGTGCAGGCTGCCTTATTCGTAATCAAACCATTTACCGGAGCTGTAACACTTAATGTCGGAGGCACTGTATCGATTTTAAAGGTTACTGACTTCTGAGTCGCAGCGTTGCCGTCGTTATCAGATGCATCGATCTTAATTGTATGGCTGCCATCTGACAAGGCTGTAGTCGGTGTATAGGTGCAATCGTAACCACCAGTAATGGCCGTCTTTACAATGGCGCTGCCTGTAACCTTGCTGCCGCTGTCAATGGTAATACCAATCGTATCTGGATTAACTCCAGAGTCGTTATCTGTGACTTTCCACTTAATGGCCGGCTTATTATTGATGATCAGTGCGCTGGCCGTCGGATATGTGATTGTAATAGCTGGGGCCGTCTTCTCCTTTACGCGGAGCTGCAGGCTGCTTCCGAGTGTGGCATCTGTGTCATTTTTTGTGGTCACGTTCCCGGCCTCGTCCGTGGCCTTGATCGCCACTGGAAAATAATGCCCGTCGTTATTGTTATAAGACGACGTGGCCGGCGCTGTAATTGTGGCCTCATATTTCTTCGAGGTACTGTTATAGGTCAGTGTGGTTGTAACACCGTTAATTACGGCCTGTACTGTCTTAACTGCCATATGTCAGACCTCCTTATCCGATCTTATGCTTAAACGCAACAATCCTGATCTGCTTCGACTCATAGACTCTTTCATAGTTGATGGCATTCATCAGTTCCGCCTTCGTCGGAGTCTCTATATGCTCTCTGGCAAGGTCAGTCCATTTGATCCCACGTGCATGCATGATGAACGTCTTACGGTTAATCAGGTAATCTACACCGGATCCCTTCTTCTTGTCTCGATCTACTTCAGTAGCAACAAAGCCGACGGGAGAACCATTTCCGAATGCAATTGCCCCCTGGCCAAACAAATATGTGGTATATACGCCATCTGCGACCGGACAGCCATCATCCACAATTACCCGGCGTCCCTGGTAGGTATCAAACTCAACATCAGTAGAATCCCGTTCTGTGTCGATCAGGTTATTTTTCTTCAGAAAAGCCTTTGTGGCGCTGTGCATGGCCACAGCCGTCAACTGTCCCTGGGCGTCACCGAGCAGCTGCAAAGCATCAATAAAAGCGCTGGCACTGATCTTCTGGGCCGCGGCGGAACCCGCTGCCGAAATGTCCAGGATATGGTCTGCAAGTGGTGTTTTGGTCTCTGCTGGTTCTGTTGTAGTCTGATAGCTGCCGAACACTCCGGAAAGCACCTGGATCAGAATCTTCTGGTACTCTCTCGCCCAATATCCCGCTACCAGATCACCAATGGCGGCCATCGGGTCACTGCCGGCAAGCGCAGCCGATAAATCTGTGGCAGCCCACATATTAGCCCTGCGCACTGTCGTAGATACATCCTTGTTAGAAGTGATCTTCTTTGCAGTCAGATCCTGATCCTCGATAATGTCCTCAGAATCTCCACTCAGATCCTCGAAAAACGGCATCTGGTGGATCGGCGCCGCTTCACTGGCCAGACGGTCAAACTCTGCATTATTTGTGATAATTCCGCTCTGGAAGAGTGCGGACAACTCCATGGTCCGGTTCACGACATAAGGTGTGAACAGTTCCGGTACAATGACATCGGATAATTTTGTTACTGGCATTTAATCACCTATTCCCTTTCTTATACGTTGATGGTTACTCCGGCTGCCGCAGCCAATACCTGTGCCTGAGCCGGATTTTCTCTCAGCAGCTTTCCCTGTTCGGTAAGGTTAAAGCTGTCTTTTGCAAATGGATTCTTAGCCGGAGGAGTCCCCCCGCCGGCCGGTCTATAGTCTGCCCCCGGCTCCGTCTTAAACAGATGGGGAGAGGACTCCTTCAGGGGCTTCACGACATCATCAATCCCGACCGGCTTCCCGTCCTTGTCGAAGGTAAACTTTTCGAGTCCTCCCTGCTTATAGATAATATAATCGGCATCAACCACACCTGCCTCTTTCAACTTATCCTTCAGGGCGTATTCTTTTACCGTGTTGGCCGAAGCGACCTCCAAGGCTGTCACCTTCTCCTTGTACTCCTTGACCTGCTTCTGAAGCTCCTCATTGTCCGAGTTGTCTTTTTTCAGCGTCTCGATCGTTGTATTTGCTTCCTTCAGCTTCCCGTTGATCTCGTCGAAACGTTCCTTCGGTACAAAATCTTTTACAGATTCGTTCCATGCGTCTACCGCGATCTGTGCGTGCTCCTCTGATAATCCCTTTGCTACTAACTCTTCTTTCTTCATGATCCCTTGCTCCTTTCGATTCATCTTCACTTGTTATCCCGGTCGTGTCCGGTGATGTCTCCCTCTTTTTCGCCTGGGATACCAAAAAAGGCGAAAAAATAACACCCAGGAGATTCCTGCGTGCTAATAACTTAGTAATGGTGCTTACCTCACCACTAAATAAAATACCAGGGTATCTATAACCCTGGCACTCTTTACTCAACGGCCTATGATTTTCTTTTTCCCTGGCTGTGGCTGCGTCTTATAGAGTTCTTCCTTCCCTACATAACACTTTGGAAAAATCTTGGAAAGATGGTTCTTTACATCTTCATCCATCTTTAATCCGCGAAATTCTTCTCTGCGTCGGTCAAACTCCTCATATGTGGTGATTTTTAACAATTCTTCTTTCAGATTCATTTCACCGCCTCCTCAATTAAATCATAGAGCTCTGGACATTTGCTTTTAACCATTTCTGGATTTGCAATATATTCCCGGAACGGCTCTGACACAAACTCCATCATCAATTCATCACGAAAGTTACCCTCGCTATCAAATGCGTCCCATACCGTTTCGGCATATATCCTCCCTTGATACGGAGATACAAGCCCATCTTTTTCCAATAGAAATATATCGACTGGATTTCCCTCATTATCATAATAGGTCTCCGTTTTTATATCCCAAATATCAACTTCGCCTATTATCTTTTTCCTGATTTGAGATATTTTCTCGAAGTCCATCATCTTATTCTCTACCAGATGCCCTATTTCATGAACAACATCTTCTGTTTCCGCTCCTTTTGCCACATACAGTATATCACGAGTATAGTCATACTGGCTAGAGCCAATCTGGCCGACATCAATGACCGTGCCTGAGTGGATCTGCTTCTGTACCTTTGGTGGAACTGATGCAATCGCCTCATTGGCTGTCAATCTTTCCCTTGTTGTATTTCCAGCCGCTTTGTTATTTCTAACCAGATACTCTGTTTTTTCCTGTTTTCCTACTGTTTTGTCTTCTGCATACTTCTGTTTCCATTCTCTATACGTCATATCAGCCGGAACCTCCACAGTCTTCCCCGTCTCCGGGTCCCTGGCCACTCGCGTCTCATCTGACAGATCATCATCGTCATAATAAGGCACGTCGGTACAGCGGCAGAAGCAGTGGAACGGCGGCATGTTTTCGCCAGTAATCTCTTTCCCCACCTCGTAGACCTCACCGTCTTTATCCCCGCAGATATCACAGGTCTTACTGTCCAGCGTAGCCAGTATCTGATACTTCTCTACGCCGTCCTCCTTGTACCCGGCATGGGTTGCCTCGCTCATCAGGAACGAACTCTCTGTATGGAGCAACCGGTAAGCGTCGAACTTTTTAGCATTCATCTTTTTGGCAAAGTCATTGGCCAGGGCCTGTGGACTCTTCCCTTGGACCATCATGGTTGTGAGCGATTCCATGAGTTGGGTCTGAAGATGATCCTTCTGCTTCCAGAGCCGGCTGGAAAAACTGGCGCCGTTGAAAGGGTACTCCAGCAGCTTCTCCACCGCGTGTGGATCTACCTGGGCGAATGCAGCGTGAAAGCCATGGTACTGATCGATGCTATACCATGTTCGGTAATAGGTATCCTTATAGACCTCCTTCATGGTCTGCTCTGCCGCAGCCTGGTAGTCAACCGCATACAACTGACGGAGCATAGCGTCAACCTGGGTCTCCAATGCCTGGTATCGGGTGATATTCGCTTTAATAGACATGTTGTTGACCGTCTGATTATGCTTACCGATGTTTGCCATGGCGAGGTCGATAAAATCCCGTAGATTACCGATTTCAGCCTTGCTAAGCTGCCTCTGTGCCGCCGCATAGGACAGGCCATTCTCTTCCGCGTATTCGAAGTAGAAAGCTTCTATGGTCTTCTGCAGTTCGCGGCGCGTCTGATTAAAGGCTTTCTCCAGTTTTGCATAGTATTGGTTTACCTGCATCTCTCCCGCTTTGTACATGGCTTCTTGTCGTGTCTGCCAATAGCCCATTACTCATCACCGCCCTTGCCGCCTGGGTCCTTTTCGTCCGGATCCGCAGGAGGGAACATCTCGGAGATCTCCCGCTGGGCCTCTGCATCTTCTTCCTTTTGGGCGTTCAGAGTTTCTATCTCCTTTTCCGGATCCTCGACCCACGGGTGCTTTGACACGATGGTCTCATCGGAAATCACCCCCTTCGACTGCTGGGCAATTTGGGAGAGCTCCAGATCATTCTTGACACTGGTACGTGTCCATGTCTGAACGATTGTGTCGTCTTTGATCTTGATATTCAGTAAACGGCAGACGCACCGGATAAACCGGCCAAAGCCCAGTTTAAATTCTGTCTCCGTCAGGCCTGATTTAAGCTCCAGGAGGGAATATAAAAAGCCCAGGGCTACGCCTGAGCTGTTTCCAAAATTCTGCGGATCCGGATCAATGCCCTGCCCCTGTTCAAAAATACATTTCCGGGTCGTAGCCAGCAGCTCCTTACGGGCCTCCACCGGCAGCTCAATCGTTAGGGTAGAAACTCCCGACTTGTCTTCCCCACCGTCATTCTCGATCTGAATTGCTTTGTAGTCCTTCAGTTCCCGGAGGAACTGGCCCAGATCGTCGCCACCATAGTTGGTAAGCACGAAAATAACTTCCTGAATGTCTTCCAGATCGTTGACAAATCCACTGAATACTTTGCAGTAGACATCAATCAAAGGCTTTATATTATCCAGGTCACCTGTATTGATATTGTTGTTGAAAAATGGGAAGAATGGCACCTCGCCGATATCATGCGTAAACTCATTTACCAGATTACTGTTTCCTTCTGTGTCAATCAGGGTAAAGGAGTTATATGGCATCAGTCCGGCATCGATTACGCTTCCTGCCTCCACCGCATACGCCTGACAGGTCGTATCATTCCAGTATTCGTAGACGTCCAGTTCTTGCCCGCTGTCTGTGACATCATGATAACAGCGTAATGCTCCTTTAAGTTCTTTCTCCAGATTATTACTCCACACTGGGATCACCTGTCCTGATGGCACTATGGCATATTTGTACTGCTTCGTATTTCTGTCCTTCCAGAGGTGTAGCCATGCCACAGATGCGTTAGAAGCCTCTACACAGAGATCCTTGCAAGTCTTAGCATACTTATCTCCCAGGAACGCCGTCAATGCTTTATTAGATGCCTTATCGCCCAGATCGAACAGAGGCGGCGCTGTAAACATATAGGACGCTTTTTGATTGACCAGGAGACCGTGGAAGTTGAGGGGGATCCTGTTATCTGCATTCCGCAGCGGGTTCTCTCCTTGCTCTGTTTCTCTTTTCTTAGGCGGCTCCAGTAAGATATCCGTCTGGTTCCGATAATACCGATCCGCAGTATCTGCCTGGGCAAGAAAAGCACCATGCCCCGTCGTATACTTCTTAATCAGTTTTTTTACAACTTCCATTTCCATTTCTCTCACCTCTATTTCATAATCTTCATTCCTCCGCCCTTAAGGTCCGAAACTTCGTAATCATCAAGTCCATACCAAATGGCCGACAATGTATGTGGGTCTATATTGAATTCATCTTCGATTATTTCTCCATCTTTGTCCACAGCAAAAGTCAGCTCTTTCAATTCTCCTATTATGTTCTGACACCGCTCTGAACATATGATATGTTTAAAGCGTTTAACTTTCTTTGTGTATACTTCACGGGAACCTTTAAACTTCTTACACGGTCTCATTCTGAATCCCAGTTGCTTATAATATCTGATTGCTTTGGGTTCCGCACTATCGGCTTTGATCAGAACGTCCTTCCACTTCTCAATATCCCGCGCAATCTCCGGATCCGTCTTATCTCTGGAGTAGTACTCATCATACAAATACAGAAGCTTATTATCGTGGTCTATCATCATGCGAACCACAGCGTTATAGGACGTGACAAAACCAAAGTCCATGCCATTCTTTTCGATCGGATTATTGATCTTCTTAATCCTCTCGCAGACTTCTCTTTCGGGCATAACTTCTAACTGCGGGAATACCAGTCTGCCATTAATGCCGAAGCGGCCTTTACGTGCCACCCGGTACAGATCCGGATCGTGTTGTTGCAGTTCGTCCAGCTGCTCAATGTAATCCGCTGGCACAAAGTAATTGTCATCTACTGTGCTGTGATGGTAATAGGTATTCCCAATCACTATGATACGCTTCCGGTACAATTCCTCGTCGTCAAGGATCTTAACACCGGTGGACTTATCCTGGAAGAAATGCTTATACACCCAGTTGCTCTTGCTGACCGGATTCGTTGACAGGATTATATGATTGCTAAGAGTCGGATGGCGGAGACGCCCCAGGATTTCCTTAAAGCCAGCATACTTAACCTCGGAACACTCCTCGATCCAGACGATAGAAACACCGTTTAATGATTTCAGCTTCGCCGGCTTATCCATGCCTTTGAAAATGATCTTACTGCCGTTGCTGAACCGAATCTGCATCGGTGAAGTGGTAAACGTGATATAGTCCGTCACCTCCATGGCCTCGGCCACTTCCATCAGCAGATCGTAACAGGAATCCCGGATCGTATCGAATACCTCACGGACTACCAGGGCCTTGCGTTTCTCCTCCAGCAGCTTCTTAATCAGTTTTACAGCGACGTGGTAACTTTTGGAACTGCCGTATCCCCCGACTGTCAGATATATCTTGCAGTCCCAGTCATGAACGAAATCGAAGAAGTGATCGTTTAGGGCAAATTCTACGCAATGGATATCAGACATGGCTTTCGCCTGCTTTCTTAAACTCGATCCGGATCGGTTTCTCCTCGTCCTTCTTAACTTGGGACTTCAGAACGGCGATCCTCGCCCGCTGTTCTGCTGTTGCCAGATCCCAGTTCTTATGCAACAGATCATCATACTGCTTAATCATGCTGCGAAGTTCTGCCTGGGCTCTGGCCTGGGCCTGCAGGAAGTTTCCCTGCTTATCCCATGCCTGCTGTACCTCCCAACGTTCCTCCGTGACCGTGTCACCGTCCTTGTGGCCGATCTCGGTCTTAGTGCTGTCCTCCCGGTCGCGAACATACATGATCTTCTGTGCCCGGATTATGGCAGCATAGGCAATCTGGATCTGATCCCACAGAACGTCCAGCGGATCCTTTGGCATCTCCTGGATAATAGAAACGGTCTCTTCCGGAAGATACTTCGAGAAGAAACCGTATTTTTCAGCTTTCTTATTCTGCTGCGGTCCACCAGAGCTGTTATGGTTCCCTGGCTGGGCGCCGCGTTTTCTTTCCGAACGTTCGCTTTTCTTATCCGAGCGTTCGCTTTCCCATTTGTGTGTCGATTTCCAACGGCGAACCGTCCCTTCTGGCAGATTTAGTTGACTTGCGATTTCAACTAATTTCTGACCGTTCAAATACATGGCCTTCGCCTGTTCATATCTCGCATCTGGCGCCCGTGCCATGCGTCCTCACCTCGATTCGTCGGTTTTGGTGGTAAAAGAAAAGCACCCGATTTACTCGGATGCCTCTTCTATATCTGTCTTCCTTTTTTCAATCCTTTTAATACTATCATAAAAAATCATTACTGTCTCTTCTTTCTCATTATCATGATCCTCTATATACGGCTCTATAGGTTTCCCTTTTTCGTCCAAAAAATATTTGTAATAAGAATTTAAGCATATATATTTACGCCTATCTTCTTCAAGTTCTTTGTATCCCAGAGACCCTTCATACACAACATCATCATCTTTTAAATATATACAAAGCCATGCACCTTCATTGAAATCTGATAACACTTCAATTTCATTATCATAAAAAGTTGTATTCACATCAAATAAATTGAAAATTTTTATTGTATTATCTGACAATGCTATTCTGTAAAAAATATAAGCAATAAATATAGCCAAAATAATCAAGCAGCCATTCTGTTTCAATTCATATGGAGCATTAAAAAAGCATAGGTTAATTATTCTTCTAAGTATGTTTATTTGTTTCAACCATTCAATTAGCCAAAGATAAATATAACTTATAGCAATTGATTTTATGAAAATATAATTATTATCTTTTATTGTCCTACCCCTAAAAAAAAGATAGACATAGATACTCAAATACCCAGGATAGATATATTGTATATACTCTGGTATTGCCCGAATTATTTTAAGAATCTCATCAGCATTCAATCTGCCACCTATTTCTTATGCCCGGGTGATGGCTTTTGATTTGTTGTCGTAGTTCTTCCATCAGAATGTGATCGTTCATGATAATCGCCTTGCTCATGCACTGGTTTTTCTTGTGGTTGATGCGGTATCTGTGTTCCTTGTCTTCTTTTATCTTCTGGCATTAAATTTACCCCCTTTATTATTGCATATATTCTAACACAAAATTGTCCAAAAGAAAATACCCATCTTCCGACAGGTTCTTAAAAAGGATAAACATTTTAATATAAACAGGAAAAGCGCCCAGTATACTGAGCGCCCAAAATGAGGTTCTACAATTTATTGCATCGACGACTGCGCCATTTTACTTAACGTCTCCTGTAAAACGGCAGAACAACTGATGTTATTTTCTTCCACGTAGGTATTCAGCCATGCCGGAATCGTAAGGGTTTTCTTTACCGCCTTACTCCCATACTTTTCGGCATAGGCGTCCATATCCAAAGCAACCATATTCACAAACTGGCCAAACTCTGTATTAATACCTCCGAACTCTGACGCTTTAGGCGCCTTCTTGCCGTCCTCCAGTTCTGTGAGTACCCAGCCGCTGGCAGCATCTTCTGCCATAAAGATCGCTTCTGCCATATCATCTCCACCAGTAACACAACCGGGCAGATCCGGAAACTCAACGGCATAACCTCCGCTTCCATCTTCATAAGGTGTAAATATTGCTGGATAAACTAATTTCATGATTTTCCTCCTTTTTAGCACAGGCATTGGGGGCTTTACAGCCCCGCCTGCTTAAGTATTGATTTTACAACTGTCATATTAATGTCTTTGCCTTTATGCTCTGGTATTGTAACTTTTCCGCTCTTAGTTGGATGTTTATATTGATGATGAGAACCAACTTGTTTTACTTCATACCAGCCATCTTGTAAAATCATTTTCTCGACTTCTCTGAACCTCATCTCTGTCCTCCTTATGTTATAATTATAGCACGTATAGTACGTATTGTCAATAGTTTTAATACATATTATACGTATTATCTAAAAGAGCCCTTACATATTTGTAAGAACTCAGTCAAAGGAGAAACATTAATTATGGAGGATAAATCAGCCACCGACCGGTAAAAGCCGGCGGCCGTCAATTGGGGGAGGAAATCCGTTTTTCAGATCTTCCAGTTTAAAGTCTACCACACTTGAAGCGAAAAAAACGAAATTACTTTTTATCTTTCAAAAAATTCGTTATTGCCATTCTGCAACCATCTGCTGTATACTTTCCTCCCATACGATGTGCCACCTGAACCCATGACAGCTCATCGAAAAATTTATACCTAATCATGCGCCGCATTCTGGAGTCAGCCAGACTATTTATGTAATCGTCAACCTCGTTGGTCAGTTCGAGGAGTTGCAACTCAAACTCATCTAACTTCTTCTTGCGATCCTCCAGCAGCTTCTTACGCCGGTAATAGTCTGGAACTGGAAAGCCGGTAATCCGGATACTGCCATATGTTCCGTCAGTCCTTGTTCCCTTGACGGAATCTGACACCTGATATCGGCTCGTCTCCATCTTTCTGATCTGTTTTTCCAGCTTTTTGATCTCGTCCTGCAGATCCTGATATTCCACCCTCAGGCTGCTGTACTGCTCCAGCACTACCTTGTCCAACGGCTCCACCTCCTCTTAACCATGCCAGTTTCTCGATCCTTACCCGATCCCATGTCTCAGCCCACCCGGGATCTATATCTTTCCACGGCCTCTAAGGTGTATCTGCCTTGATATCTGGCTCCGCTGGCAGAATAAGCAAATACCCTTTTCTGTGGGATCCCGATCAGCTCCGCCACCTCGTCAGCATAATACTGGCCCATTAGAACGCCACGGTCATATACTGCATATTTTACTTTATACGCCATGCTTGTTCCTCCTGCAGCTCGGATGATTATAACCTCCAATCGCATACAAATGCCCCTGCCTCTCACAATCACAATTTTTCCGGCTACATTCCGCCGGCCATCGCTTCCGGCAGATAAGGCAGATCCTTTCTACCTTCGCGGCTCGGACCGCTGGTTGACGTCTGTGCCTTCTCCAGACCGGTTCCCGCAGCTCCGGATCCGGACACATTGCGGTATAACAGTAGGCCGGCATCGTCGCGCTGTGTGTCTCTGGCCTAGGCCCTTTCAGTATGTATTCCTGCTTTGCTGCCCTTGCTCGCGCCGCCTGAAGAGCCATTGCATGTTCTTCTTTTCTATCCATGGCGTCTCCTTCTGTATATCGAATACGGAATCACCCAGATCGGCATCGTAATCGCTACAATGACCATTTTCATAGTCCGACCCCAGTACCTCATGATCCGCCTGGTCCTGCGCCGTGCATCTGCCAGGCCGGATACCATCTCGTCCATTTGTTTGATCATTGGATCTCCTCCCTTCATTCGGAAATTATCAGTTTACTTGATTATCGCAAGTCCATGTGTTTGCTCATGAATTCCCCGTACATTTCACGCATGGTATTCCAATTTATACACCCCATATGTTTCACAACCCACAAACCGCCCCATAGCATGGCTGATTTAATCTCCACCGATTTCTCTTTTTGTTCATATAGCCAGTTTTCAAGACTGAAATATGCACTCATAGGTCTTTCCCCTGTTCCATACTGTTCAATTACTTGCTTAATCGCATCTTTTTCATAGGCATATACTTCTACCGTTCCATCTTTTTCTATCTTTTCTAACAGGGTTTTTAGTGTTGGAAGCACCTCCTGTTTTTCTAATCTGTCCATAGAATCCCCTTTCAAATTCAATTAAATGTTAATAATTAATGAGTTACGATATACGCTATTATACAAATTGTGATAAGTGGTATAAGTAAATAAATCACCTCAAAATCACCACTACAAGCGCATAAATCCGCATCATCCCTTTGTTCCATTATTGTCATTTCCCTTTCTCCCGGTACTCCGGGAAATATTAATCTGCCTGTCTATAACATGTGTATTCAATGGATTGCATAACACAGATACCTT
>OAVK01000364.1_pt1 | contig 26347 bp, 21 predicted proteins | sample 1495301 | NCBI WGS metagenome assembly OAVK01 (sample SAMEA2580094, study PRJEB22360) | human gut metagenome | biome: human gut; feature: human-associated habitat; material: faeces | place: Denmark | collected 2008/2010
GCAGTATGGACCCCCCTTCCCTGCCGCTGTTTGCCTGGGCCCCTCCGCTTCCACAGCCGGTAAGTACTGCCCCCAAAGTCATTACGACACTTAAAATCAACGCTGCTGCTCTCTTTCTCATCCGTTTTCCTCCTTGGATAATTAATTTTATCATACTGGCTGAATATTTACCAGAAAGATACCGATCTTATCTATTTGCCATTTTTACCCTTTTACCGCTCCAACCGTTATTCCCTTTACAAAATACTTTTGAGCAAATGGGAAGAATGCTACTACCGGCAGAACCGTCAGCATTGTCATTACCATTCGAGCCGTATTAGAAGGAATTGTGATATTTGAAGCCTCTACGACTGACTTTGTTCCGCTGAGTAGTGCCGATATATTTGCCATCATGTTATATAGAAGTTTCTGTACTGTGTATAAGTCTGACTTTGTGATTAAGTAAAGGCTTAAATGGAAATCATTCCAATACTGAAGTGACATAAACAATATCACTGTCACCAGTCCAACCTTGGCCAGCGGTATCGCAATACTTGTAAATATCTTCATGCTGGTTGCACCGTCAATTCGTGCTGCTTCAATCAGCTCTTCCGGAATAGCCTTAAAGCTATTCTTTAACACAAACATATAAAACACGTTCATGCCGTACGGAACAAATAATGCAAACAGATTATTTTGCAGTCCATAATACCGTGTCATTAAGATATACCATGGTAAAATACCTCCGCTAAACACAGTAGTAAACCATGCAAAAAATGAAAGTGCACTGGAAAAACGAAAAACCTCTTTTTTCTGTGCTACCGTATATGCAAATGTGGTCATAATGAACAGTGAGTACAGCGTTCCCAGGAAAATAACTGCGAACGAAACACCGAATGCCCTGATGATCATGGTTCCCTTATCCTTGAGTATATACCTGTATGTTTCCAGGGTAGGCTCCTGAGGAAGTAAAGAGAATCCGTTCCTCACAATGGCCGTTTCATTTGAAATAGATGATGCAAATGTTATCCACAGCGGTAAAAAGCAAAGAAATGCCATGATTCCGACAATCAGATAGCAAACCAGACTTTCCTTTTTTTTATGTCTCTTTTTCATGATCTTTCCTCCCTAAAATAATGCATAATCCGGGTCAAACTTTTTAACCAGTTTATTTGCTGCCATTACCAGAATAAAGCCAAAAATTGACTGATACAGTGTAATCGCCGAGGCCGATTCAAACTGTCCATTCAAAATTGCAGAGCGATATACGAATGTTGCTATGGTATCTGTGGTTTCAAACAGCAATGGATTTAAGTTCGTCATACCCATGATCTGATCCACGCTTCCAAACAGGATTCCGCCAATATTTAAAAGGAACATTAATATAATCGTAGGCTTCAGCAACGGAATCGTAATTCTCATGATTCTCTGCCATCTGTTTGCCCCATCTATTTCGGCTGCTTCATAGAGGCTTTGGTCAAAGCCTGTCAGCGCTCCAAAGTAAATGAGCGATCCATATCCTGCACCCTTCCAGACACTGGTTAAGATCAGAATCGGCCACCACAGTGACGCATTGGAATACCAGGAAACGGCATCTCCGCCCAGCATCTGAATAAACTGGTTCAACAGTCCTTTATTTTCGTCAAACAGGGTAAGGGATATCATACCGACAACAATCCACGATATAAAGTGGGGAAAAAGCATGACCGACTGTGTAACTTTACGGAACCATTTATTACGTATTTCATTGATTGCAATAGCGATACCAACGTTTGCCACAGTTCCCAGAACAATACTAAATCCGTTAATAATTAACGTATTCCTTGTAGCTCTCAATGCATTATCTATACTTTTAAAGAAAAATTCAAAATTCTTTAGTCCTACAAACTCGCTTCCAAATAATCCTCCCTGATAGGTATACTTCTCAAAAACTATGTACAGCCCCGCCATCGGAACGTAATTAAATAGAATCAGGAATATAATTCCAGGAAGCGGCAGCAGATAAAAAAACAAATTATTTTTTATTTCCTGCCTGATGCTTTTTACTGGTACTCTTTTTTCTTTACTTTTCAATTTGAAACCTCCCATTCTCCATTCGACTTCGCATTTGTTTTGATGGCCTAAGTCTATCTGTGTTTTTGTCATTTATCAATTTTAAAAATTAAACATTGTTTCGTTTTTGAGAAATCGCCCCTATTTTTTGTATAAACAGCTAATTTTCAGCAGTATTTTTTGTGCATTTTTACTTGTTGCAATGAAAATGGCTGCAATACTTTTATGACATATCACAGCCATTTAAAGCTACGTATTCATTTCTGATCATTTAAAACAACGGAAACCTCATCAATGTTCCAACTATAACCTTTTGGAATTTCTGTATTTTCTATTACAATATTCTGTCCGCAAATGACCTCAAAAGCCTCATCCTCATCGCTTAAGATTTCTTCAAATAAGCTGTCTCTTATTAAAATATCATGGATATAACTGTCCTCTAATCCGGCAACTTTAATTCCAAAATATTTCTGACGTTTGGAGCAAATATTTTGAAATGTGTTATGACATATTTCGGGAAGTACCCTGGCCGGATTACTTCCTGATCCATGATACCTGTCCTCCAAAAAGATACCTCCCTGTGTTCCTTCCAGGACACAGTCCTTCCACATGATGTCCTGAACCAGCCCGCCCCTGGAAGGGCTTGCCTTGATCCAAAGACCGAAAAGATCAATATCTTTTACCACAAGATTCTGCCACAGAATATCATGAGCGCCTGCAGCCTGTTCACTTCCAATACAGAACCCTCCTTTTGAGCCCACACTGGCACAATCCGTCACTCGAATATACGCGGAAGGTTTATTTAACTCATTTCCCTCTCTGTCACGTCCCGATTTAACTGCCACAGCATCATCACCTGTATAAAAGAAACAGTCAAATATATTGACATGAATACTGGAATCGGGATCAATTCCATCTCCATTCAGAATACAAATATCGTCACTGGCCCCTGTTTTTCCTGTCCCCTTGGAAATCACCATTATATGATCCATGGTTACATGACTGCAGTAAATGGTATGAATTGTCCAGGATGGGCTGTAGCAGACAGTGACATCTTTGATATAAATATTTTTCCCATTGTGAATCGTAATTGCCCTGCCCCGAATGCTAGGATCCATCCGGGTGGAGAAAGGAACAGGAAGACCACCATCTATATCGTAATGATTCGGTCCTTCATTATACCCCAGTTTGAATCCGTTTCCATTTATCATTCCGTGCCCTCTAATAATTACATTTTCCACGTGATATGGGCCGCTTTTTCCCCTTTCTCCTTCGTCGTAAACGCCTGCATTTAGTAGACTGGCATAAGCCATCCGGTTTTCCGGTACTGCATCGGTGGAATTCACCCAGCACTTCGCCGGCTGTGTCAGTTTCCTCCAGCCTTCCCATCGGGTAACAACAGGAGGATAATCCTTTGGATCCGTACTTCCAATGAGAATGCCCTCTACCTCAAATATCATATTGCTTTTCAAAAACAAGGCTCCGCTGTAAAAAACGTGTCCGGCCGGCAGCAAAACCGTACCATTTTCCGGACAATCATCAATTGCTTTTTGAATTGCATAAGTATCTATGGTTTTACCGCTCCCCGCTGCAAAATATGGTTTCGTCGTAACATCAATCACCTTTGATGATTTTGAGGTTCTGGCATGAACCGTTTGACTGCGAATCACCCGGTTTACGCCATCGAGCGCCGCTACACAAAACTCATAATCCGTTTCTGGCTCCAGTTCATTTGCCGTATATCCTAATTTGACCGTTAAAGCCTTGTTCTCATCACAATATCCTTCCCCTCGCTTTTTCCAGGTTACAAGATAGTGTGAGAAATCATCTGTATCCGGCAAAGACGCCCGGTTCCAAAGCAGCATCACACTGTCAGCAGTGACAGCCTCATCTACAATATGCAGATTTCTCAGACAATGCTGTCCATCCGTTTCCGCTTCTATAATTATCTCTGATTCACCGTATACTGCATGGTTTAAAATCGTCTGAAGCTTTGCTGACCAGTAAGAATCCTGCTCCAGTCTGCGCACTTGGCTCAGCTTCCATAGCTGGTACCTCTCTTCTGTTGTCAAATTGTCTCCAGAAATACAGAATATCCGAACCCTTCCAGGAGCATACGCTTTGACAGTTCCTTCCGGATTCACAGAGACACATTCCCTGTCATCACTTAACCAGTGTAATTCATGATTGAAATCCCCGTCATCATATGTGTATTTCAGCCTGTACACCTCTTCTATCTGCAGCCTTTTTTCCGGCTCTACACATAAATTCCCGACATTTCCTTTACTGCCGATGTGCACGGTGCAAACGGCCGTTATTTCTTTATATGACGCTTTTATAAAAGCGCTGCCTTCTTTCATCGCCTGAACCACGACTTCCTCACCACCGAACTCATTCTCCTTTATAGAAACAATCTCAGCAATCTCCGAATCTGATAACTCCCATTGAAAATGAGGAGAACTAAATGCTGCAGGTAATGCCAGACCATAGACCGTTTGCTGCTCTCCCGCCGACATACGGATCGCTTGTTTGCTCAGTATAATCTTGTCTGCATTAATCTCAACGGGTTTGACTGATAAATGAAACTCCTTTCTTTTACCTCCGCGAATAGTCGTCGCATAAATCGTTACCTCACCGGCAGAATGTGAGATCACCTTCCCATGTTCATTCACAGAAGCAATATACGGATTAGAAGACCGCCATATCACCCCTCCCACATCTCCTTTTGTTCTTATTCCCATACAGGCACTGCAGCCGACTGTCAGTTCATGGCTGGAATCACAACAAGGGAGTTTTCTATTCGGCCATCTCACTTCATTCAACACAATCTCTGTGATATCGCAGTACTCAGTATTCGCTCTGGAAATCACCTGTATTTTACAGACTGCTTCACGTCCTATGTCCTCGGATATAACCCTGATTTCGGCCGTTCCTTCTGAAGCTGCAATAAGCTTACCACTCCGTTCCACCTCTGCGACAGCCCTGTCTGACGACTCAAACAGGACATTTCGATTCATTGCTCCGTTCTTCAACACATCTTCCGGGTAAAGAAAGGCAAGAATATCCGCACATTCTCCACTTTCCAGTATCATCTGATCCGTACTGAGCTCCAGCCATAGCGTAGTAGTCCGCGTTATATTATCAATTACAGCTATTTCACAGCAGGCTGCTGCTCCTGATGGCAGACTCGCTCTTACAGTTGTAAAACCGGTGGTCTTCGCACGCACAAGTCCGTTCTTTACTTCAGCGACAGACTCATCAAACACCTCCCATTTGATATCATTAGTAGTATAATTTTCACCTATAATCTTTGGTTCTATTAAAACCGTGCTTCCGCACATATCCCAATTGCTAAACGTATATTTATCTGCATTTCCAACCACTAAGGGATATGTATGATAATTCAGAACAATTTCCTCACTCATCTTTTCCACATTATACACTCCTCGTCAAATCCAGTCTTTTAGAAAAAAGCGCATTTCCATATCATCATAATCAGGTAAATTTTCATGACCATACTCATAAAACATATAAATGCTTTTCTCACAATTTAATTTATTAAATACTGCAAACTGTGTGGAAGGCGGGCATGTTATATCCATCAGTGAAGCCCCCATCTGTACTGTACCCTTTATTTTTCCAGCAAAATTCTGTACATCGATATAGCTCAAACGCTCAAATATTTCTCTCTCTTTCAAATGCTGTGGATCAAACAGCCGGAAATAATTCCTCAGTTCCTGGTATGCACTGTCAGGGGAGTCCATTTCCAACGCCCGTTTATAATCCGACAGAAAAGGATATTGCACGGAAATCCTGCTGATACGCCTCTCTAATCCGGCACATGCAATAGATAAGGCACCTCCTTGGGAACCGCCATATACACCGATTCTCGTCTCATCGACTTCTGGAAGCTCCATGATAATTCCTGCAAGCTGTGCCGTATCCAGAAAAATATTTCTCATTAGCATATGGTCTGCCTCGCCATCCAGTCCGCGGATAAAATGGCCTTGAAAAGTGGTTCCTTTCACCCCACCGGAATCTTCAGAAGCACCGCCCTGTCCTCTGCAATCCATTGCTGCAACAACAAATCCTGCCGCTGCATACTGCATTTTACTCGTCCAGGACCCACATCTGCTGGAATACCCATGAAAAGTTAATAACGCTGGAAATAGCCGTGCCTTCTTTTTGGGTATGATGACCTTGGCATGTATTCTGGCATTCTTTACACCTGTATAATACAAATCAAAGCAATCGGCATATGGCACTGTGAAATCTGCTTTCTTCCACTCAATATTCGCCTCCACTCTCCTCATTTCCTGCAAACCGCGTTCCCAATACTCTTCAAAATCATTTGCTTTCGGCGTAGACCCCATATATTTTCTAAGCTCATCTACTGACATATCATACATGTTACTATTCCTCTTTCCTTTCCAGCCATATTATTTTGTCCATTGGACATTCCATCTCTATTGTTCTGCCGCCTCTATAAACAATTCTGTCTTCTGTCAGCCATGCGCCCTCCGGCAGGCAAACATTTCTTTTTATCACTCCTTTTTTGCAGACAGGAGCGACCAGTATTCTGTCCCCCAGCATAAACTGGTCATTGATCCTTTCGTATCCATTATCCGGGTACATATACTCCATCGAACGCATAATTGGTTCTCCCGTTTTGGACGCCTCTTCTGCCAATTTCAGTATAATTTTTCCCATTTGGACGTGCAATTTTGCAGCTGTTCGGACAATATCTAACTGTTCTTTATCTAATATTCTCCATGGTGCCGCTGAAAACTGCATCATCGGACAAAACGCCGCTGCCTGCGCATACCGGACTATTAATTCTCTATCCAGTTTACAGCTGTTTTCTTTGAAATTCTGGTACTCTCCGCCTCCTATCATATCCGGGCAGTGGTATGCATATCCCATCAGCCCCTGAATCAAAGAGTTTGGCAGCAGCATGTTTAATCCATTCTCATCCCAGCTGTGATTTTTATCCGACAGCCGCATAACTAAGGGTTTTCCCCCCAGTCCCCACCCCGCCCGGAATTCGTTAAAGGAAAAACGCAAACCAACTTCGCCGTATTTTTTCATCTGTTCCCATGAGGACATTGGTACCGCAATTCTATCTGTGTCCCGATACATATTGGGATCACCTCCGTCGAACTTAAACCCATCAATTCCGTATGTGCTCATAATACCTTTCAGTTTATGGTAAAACCAGTTACATGTATTTTGATTCGTCAAATCCAGCACCGCGCTGTAACCGTTCCACCACCTTCTGATGGCTGTCTCTCCAGTGTGATCCTTAATCAGGTATCCCAAAGGCTCGATCTCCCGAAAAGCTGCAGAGTCAGGGGATATATATGGTGTCATCCACAACATGACCCTGAACCCCATCTGTTTCAGCTCCTCTACCATTCCCTTTGCATCTGGAAATGCTCCCTTTCGAAATTCATAGCTCCCATAATCCTCAGCCCATCCTTCATCAATCATCAGTATTCCCGTTGGAAAATCATTTTCAATAATCTGTTCTGCATACTTTATAATATCTGCCTGGTTCTGCTCATACATAAGCTCGATCCAGGTATTATACTGGGGCATGGTAAAGAAATGCTGATCCGGCAAACAATTTTCAAATGGAAAATATGCTCTCATCGCCGCCAGATAGGCCCCGCGCAGATTCGCATAACCGTCCCTGTACGTTATCTCTCTGTCTATTTCGACTGTCCCATTATTAAATGTAGCGGTGTAAGGTTCCTGACTATATAAATATCTTCCCTTACTGGACAACAACAGATTCGTCGATTGATTTGGCGTGTTTATATCTCCAAAATCAATTACAGCATGCTGATTCGCGTTAATCGGCATTTCAACGCCCCTATGCACGATTCCTCCCCACCAGAACTCATTTTTTTCAAATTCAATTTTCATAGATACCTCCATGTATCGTGTAAGATAGTATAAGCCTCCAATAGATTTTCTGAGTATATCATCCTTATATTTCACCATCAATTTTGTATTTTAAAGATGGTTTTGTATTTTAACTAATTTATAGTATAATTAGTCTTTTAGTTCATCTAGACTGTTTCCGGAATTTTCAGTTGAACAAAAGCACCTCAGGTTCGATAATGCTTACCAGGGTACATCATCACACGCTGTTATTTACAAGTAGTAACCAAATAAAAAAGATCAAGCGAAACATAGCCACCTGATCTATTTCAAAAAAATCGATTATCTGGTTATCGAAACGATAACCAGATAATCGAATTTCAACATATCTCACCAAATTCCCTTTACCACATATCTTTTTATAGCAAAAATACTTTTCGAATGGTCTAAGACGGTTAAATATCCTCCTGATATCTACTAAAAGTAATTTTTCATTCTAAAAACACAGTGCATTTCCACTTAATTTTTTGCCTTTTTTGCGTTTCAAACTACTACATCTTGTGGTCATTACCTTATTTCCTCTTTTTATCCACAAGTGATATCAAACAACATACTTCCACATGTGTTGAGGGGATAATAATGATGGCAAAAAGGCAAAATTCTCCCTAAGTGTAAACTACACCAAAACATTTTTCAAGAAAAGCAATAGATGCATATATACAACTATTTAATAGCTTTAAATATTAAAATCATCTCATCGGCTGCTCTATTTCCGCAATATTAGTATAGAACCTTTAAATCTGCAGGGTACAATTTCGATAATTCATACTCAGATATTCCAATTGACCCACTGGACTATTCAAGTGCATATTGTGCAAGTACAATATCCTTTTCTTTACATATCAATAAACTACTTGTAGGATTAAAGTATATGATTTACCATCGCAATATATGTTCCTAACTATCCAAGATTACTGGGTGCAAATCGATCCGTCTTTTTAGGATTATCACTACACTTATATATAATATATTTATGGTGTCCTCATGGAATATTAAATAAATTTGTCGCATATAACCAAAATTTGTCGGCAAAAAGCTATGCTACTTAAACTTTTAAGAATCCACTACCTCATTTATTTTCCGTTTTTATTATAGTAATATCTTTTCACAAAGACCAGAAAACAGAGTACTTCTCTATTGACCTTAGTTGCAACCTTTATTTACATATTGCAGAAACGTCTGTTTAATCCCAGAATCCATCTTGCGTAATCTTTATCAAGTTTTATTAACTAGCCCATTAAACCTCCAATCTTTAGTTTTAACAACTGCATTGTTCATGTTAAGTTTATGTAACCTCCACCCAAATAATCAAATTCACGTTATACAATATACTATCGAGTTATACCGTTGCTATACGCCTAATGAAGGATTCCGGTCTATTTAATATGTAACACTTCGCAACGGCTGATAGCTCTGACTTTGGATTAAGCATTTTTCGTAATTCTTGAATTTGGTCTTTGATTTCGTCTCTAATTAACACATTATAATTATTTTCTTTATCTGACATGAGCTTAATTATTTTATTAATCCTTCTTTTACAATCATTTTGAATTTCAACTCGAGCATCAATGAGCGATGGCGCATTAAGATTATAGACACGCACTGATAAATAAACCCTTTGAGCCTCCCAGGATAAATCATCATCACAAGCTGGATACGCCTTACCATCTTCTCCAAAAGTCAGCCATAAAACATCTTCTTCAACAGTAGGATCTAAAAGGCCTGTCCATTCTTTTTCAACATCGTCTAATTTCCGAGCAATCATTGAACCTTTTCTTAGTGGGAAATACGCATTTTTACTAGTATTAGGTATAGAGCCACTATAACGATAGTTTTCCCAAGCAAAGGCTAACCACCAGTACGGTTCTGGATTATTATCAGTTTCAATCTTACAATCCTTTGTTAATTTTTTTGTTTCATTTTTAGGTCTAAAATGATCTACATGGTATACGGAAGCAATATCATGTGCTTCTGTATACCAACATTTTCCATATGAAAGAGAGGCTAAGTGCGCTTCTAATTTTCTCCAGTAGTCACTATGTTTCTCAATATATTTTTTTCGCTCTATCTCTGGCAAAAGTAACAGTTGCTTTGTCAATTCTCTACCTTCGTCAATGAGCTCTTGCGAAGGAGGGTTGTTTTTATAGTCTATAAATATCATGATTTTTCTTCCTCTAAAACCTCATCCAATATTTCGCTTATCAAAAAATCCATATCAAATATTTCAGATTTAGACAACTCCCTATTTTGATATTCTGGCCTAGAAAATAACTTTTCAATAAATTTTTCATATAAAGGGTCACGTGTTGACTGTGAAAAACCAAGTTGTTCCAATTCTTTGGTAAGCTTTATAAGTTCTTCTTCCTCTTCTTCTGAGCGCTCTTTCTTGTATGTTAATTGCCTTTTGCGATCAAGTTGTCTCTGCGTTTCCTTATCAAGTGTTGTTGGTAAATCAAACAATTTTGTAAGAAGTCCAGAAACCCCCAGTCCTTTCGGGTCCACTTCCGGCTGATGAGTTGTGGTTACATGCTCATACTGTTCGAAAATTGTAACAGCTTCTTTAGGAAGTCCTCCAATAACAATAGGATCATGAGTGGAAATAAAAATCTGGCTATTACCTGTTTCACCAACAACTCGACGAATTAAAGATAGATAATCAAACTTCCAAGCTGGATTAAGATGTGTATCCGGTTCATCTAAGAAAAAAATTGATTCTTTTGATTTTGTAAATTTTAATAACCCAAGAACAGTTAATAATTGCTGCTCTCCCTCGCTTAATTCATTAAACGTAATAACCGTACCATCCGTCTTTCTCACTTTAATCCGAATTTCCTTTATTAAATCGGATAAATAAGTACTTTCAAGGAACTTAAAAAACTCAACATTATTGCCATAATGTTCTGCTAATTGCATCAATGCATTCTGATCTTTTAGAAAAAGATATGTTACCTCATAACGTGTACTAATAAAGCCCTCTTCATACATTGCCATCTCTTTAATCGGAGCTAATGAAAGCCTATATAACTCGTCTAAGAACAACCTAACAACCCCTCGCGCCCCCCAAAATTCAGATTTTTCATAAGGCCCTTTCTTGTCCCATGTTGGCTTTTTTAATACAAATAGTATCGATTCAACAGCTTCAATATCAAGATACTCTTTAAGAAATCCAAGAGATTCACTATCATAAAATGAAAAAAAAGCTAGTAACACAAAATTACTATGGATCATTCTAGCATAAAATAAAGGTCTTAATACCTGATCTTGTCCATTCAAAAGCGCATTATAAAATTGCTTTTGATGTTTAAAAAAATGCTTTTCCAACCGATTACTAGGCCCTGAATAGTATGCAAAAACATGTGCAGGCAAATAACTATTATCCTGATGCCACTTTTCGTAAAAAGCTTTCTTGGTTATCTTTTTTCCATTTACAAAAAAAACTTGTTTCTTTGTTTTACTATTACTTTCTACGTGGATTGAATGACCATTACAATAGTAATCCATTTCATATGAGAATTCGTTAGTAACCGTTTTAAGATCTAAATCTCGAAAAATAATAACCAATGCCTCTATAAAGTTTGACTTACCAGCGCCATTTTTACCTATAAAAATATTGGTAACTTGCCTTTCGTCTAAATCCACCGTAAAATCTTTTAGATTTTTAAATGATTCTATATGAACCTTATCGATTCGCATTGTCCACCGCCTCTAAATATACTTTATTCTCATTACGAATTTCAATGATAATCGAATTCTCTATCAGTTCTTTAATTTGTAAATAAAACTCATCTATATCTAATTTTGTTTTTCCTTTCAACTCTTCTGGGGTAAGTCTCCCAAATTTCTGAAGAGCTTCAATAGCTGTTAATGGCATCTCATGCATCTCCTTTGAAATTACAGCAACATTTCTTTTTGGTTTAATATTATCTTCTTCCGATAAGATTTTAATAATTAAAGAATACGCAGATTCTTCATTTGGATTATTTGTACCTAATTGCCCACAAAAAGCTTGATGTAAAATGGCTTTTTTTATGATATCAATATGCTCAATAGCTCTTAATATAACATCTTTAGCCCGATTCTCAATATCTACTAAATCATTTATCAAAGCTACTATCTCTAGTTGCTCTAGCATAGGAGGAATTTTTACAGGAAATTCTTTAAGCTGTGTTGAATTAATAGAAGCTAGATTAGTTGTCTGTTTTGAACACCTTAAAAAATAATCTTTTCCATATTTGCTCCCTGCCTGATAAGATAAGAAGTAAGGATTTAGTATTCCTTCATCTGGACGTACTACGAATATATGATTTTGATGCAAACAATTGGGAATTTGCTCCTCCCAAACCGTTCCACGACCTAATTTATCAAAATCACCTCCTTCGGTAAAAAGCACATCACCCTTTCTCAAAAGATATCTACTAACTTTTCCAACCTCGATTTCAATTTCTTTTATTTCTTCTAAATTAAGAAAGCCATCTTGAACATTTGCTACTCGTAAATATGGTAACTGTACAGTTTCACCAGTATAATGTTTACCTTTCATTACTCCAGTTTGCAAGGTTGCAACATCGATTAATGTTTTTACTTTCCAGTCCTTTAATTCAATATTATGATTTTTACGCCATTTTTCAGTAAGTTGCCCACTAAAAGCTTTTTGTAGTATAATATCCTTACGCTTTTCAAAACTTTCCAATACATTGTAAATATTTTCTATAGCCTTATCTAACTTAAAAAATATGCTTTTAACAATTCTTACTATGCGCTCCTGCTCAGAAACTGGAGGAAGTGGAACAGGCATAGAAAAGAATAATTCTTTATTAAGATGCGGTATTGCTGAACCTTTTTTATTATTCTTATACAAATCCTTTTTAGATGTGATAAAAAGCAATAAATATTCATCAGTAATACTATCACTTATTTTTAATACTTTAAACGTACTCCCCATATATCCATCTTCTGCTACAGTAAATATTTCTCCTGAATTTTCACCATCTACAAGGATTACCCTTGTTCCTTTTTTTATATACTTTCCTGAATTAACTAGCTTTTTTTCTTTTTTTCCTCGTAAATATCGTACTTCAAAATATGGTCCTATCAAATCATTTCTTTTTTCACCATCAGAAAGAGAACATACCAATCTTTGTCTAATCCAACACCAATTTTCTGGAAGTACATAAGGTTCTTCTTCTGATTGAACTAAAAATGCATCTAGTCGCTGATTTAAAGTGGAGATATCCGCTTTTTTATTTCTCTCCATTAACTCTTTACCTCCAAAGCAGCTAGTTCCTTAACTATGTTCATCAACAAATCTATCGCTTCCTCTAAATCGGCAATACATGCTTCTATACTTTCTACTGGTTCTGGTAAATCACCACAATTTGATATCAAAGAATCTCGCATAAGACCTAAATCTAAATCATTACCATTATTCTCAATTTCTCTTCTGGTAAATACGCTCCAACGTTTATCTTGCACTGTGCTCCGATTAATAGCCATATATGCTTTCTCAAACCCTTCGAAACATTCAACATTCAAAGGATTATTCTTTCCAAATGACGGCATATTAGTTCTTAGATCGTAAAACCATACTTCCTTTGTATTATTTGTACTCTTTTTACCCCGAGTAAAAAATAGTACACTCGTCTTAACACCTTGAGCATAAAAAATGCCTGTAGGAAGACGTAAAATTGTATGAAGATTACACTTATCCATCAGATCACGACGAATTTTATCACCATCTCCATCAGAAAAAAGAACATTATCAGGTAAAACAACTGCTGCTCGAGCTTTATCATCCCTTTTTAAACTATGATAAATATGTTGCAAAAAATTTAGCTGTTTATTATTTGATGCAAAAGCAAAATCCGAACGACTTGCAATTTCACCACCTTTTTTAGTCCCAAAAGGTGGATTAGAAAGAACTACATCAATATTTTGCATCTCTTCTTTCAGCCCATATTCGTCTGTCAATGTATTACCACAAAATATCTTCCCATAAATATTGTGTAACATTGCGTTCATCAAAGCAAGACGGTGTGTATCTAAAACAAGTTCACAGCCTGTAAAAGCAGAATACATCTGAAAGTGCCGTTCTTCTCCCGACAATAACTGTAAATTATTAGTACGCTCCTTTATATAACGATCAGCTGCTATCATAAAGCCAAATGTACCGCAAGCTGGATCATTGCACTTTTCTCCCGGTTGTGGAGCAACTAAACGAGCCATTACATCAATTAAGGGGCGTGGCGTAAAGTACTGGCCCGCACCAGATTTTTTTTCATCTGCATTTTTAGCTAGTAAGCCTTCATATAAATTTCCAAGTCCTTCTTCCTTAGCAGAATACCAATCCAAACTATCTACTGTCTGAAATATAGATTCTAGATTAATAGGATTTTTAATATTTGATACTGCATCTTCATAAATTTCACCCACACGTCCCTGACAATGTTTTCCAAACAATGCTAACATTCTAGTGTAATATTTTTTTAATTCAATGCCAGACTTAGATGCCAAACTATCCCACGAATATTCGATTATCTCCTGTTTCTCTTGATTCTCAATAGTTTCTTTTCCTCTTTTAGGATTTTTCAGTAAAACAATCTCCTGAGCAATATTTTTTTCTGTATTTGTTTCTTTGGCCATTTTCAGAAATAATATATACGTCAATTCTGTAACATACTGATGATAAGTTATTCCATCATCTCTAAGTACATTACAGAGATTCCATAGTTTAGCGACAATTTCCTGATTGGTCATTTGATATACCCTCCGTCTTAACAAAGGTAACATTTCCAAATAATGCTTTAAATCGAATCGGAAGTTTCCTTTTTATTTAGTAAATCTTAATATATTTAAAGTTATTGGGGCCCATAATGGTGATTTCAAAAATGACTCCTCTTTCTTGTAATCTTTTGAAACAATCCATTTTCAGCCAATAACATTTCTTGTGTTACTCCTATTAAAATAACCAGTAAACCAACATCTAATAAAAATAACCTAAGCGCCTTGTTATCTTCATAAATGTTCATAGAGGCTTTAGGTATCGCAATTCATTGTATCTTTTGGACAATTCCACTACTTTTGAACCAAAACATTGCCCCTTCATACGCCTTTACATGAGCTCCTTTTTTATCAAATTATATATAAATCTCTTTTTTCGCTTCCATAAGCTGTACCTGAATACTATCCCATAGTATCCGGATTCATGATACTACATCATCTGATACTTTTTGCATAAACAGCCTGTTCATATAAAGCTATAATACTTTACTGGATTTTTCGTGTCTCGTTAAAGTCCCTATTTTGACAAATTGTTACACAACTTAGGGCATTACCCTTACATAGCACTAATATTTCAATAGCCATGTTTTTCAACTTCACATATTCTACAAATAATACGCAACTTGCGTACTTTTTTCTTCTCCACCTCTGCAAATCTTCTACCACTATATGATACGCGAGCATCATCTCACAATTATCTTAACGATAGTATAACATATCAATCCATAATATCATATGGCTTTTTTATTATTACACATTTTTTCAAATAACTGTAACATTTTCTATTAAGCATATAACTATATTTTCCCAAAAGACTAAATTGTAATCAACCAAACCTTTATATGTTCCAAATCTCTTGAAAAAAATTTATGATGCTTATCAAAAAAGTTGTCAGCTCAGTTCTGAACCCTTTTTGCAAATATGATAGACGCCTTCCACCCGCAATTCCTCCTCTCCACCACAAATTTCCCCTCAGAAAAGAATATAGTTTAAATCATCGCTAGTATCATGTCTGTGGGTGCCGATTGAATCACCCGAATGAACTCTACTTAGTATGATTTTCCAATGCTCCTACATATACATTCTGACGGAAAGTGTACCGGTCTTTCCAGCCCTGATACTTTCTGCTCTTTTTACCAAAAATTATTTAGCATCTTCCATTTCTTCTCTCTCTTTCTGATAGATAGGCGTTTGCGAAACGCCGCAGACCGCATAAATTCGGGCTTTTTCTTTGTAAAAACAAGACAACTCCTCACAGGTTTGTGGTAAAATTGAAATGTCAAGTAACAATTCACCATATCCATTTGAAAGGAGTTGTACCAATATGATACCATACAATCAGCTTTCTTTGGCAGATATTTTTTCAGATTGCCAGGAAATTTTTGTATCCGACAAACCTCAGTTTTTCACATTGCTTCAAAACCATATCGACCTCGATGAAATTGTCCCAGCTTCCTTCCGGAAGCATTTCTATGCATCAACAGGCTAATCCCGCAAATGTCCTTTATACGCCTTCCTCTGGGCTCTTTTAATCAAAAAAACTTTTCCACTCCCTCCGATTCCCTTTTGCTTATTTTTCTGCATTATTCCAGGCATCTTCGCAAATTCTGTGGGTTTGATAAAGTTCCCGACGCTTCCAAGATTACTCGCTTTAAACAAGACTTTTTGGCGGTTCTCAATGACTTCTTTCTTCGGCTGGTTGACCTTACTGAACCAATCTGCCAACTGATTGATGCCGCTAAAGCCTCCATGACTATCTTTGATTCTTCCGGTATGGAAGCCTGGGTTACGGAAAACAATCCGAAATACGCCAACCGGATCATCAAGCAATTAAAGGCCTACGCAAAAGCCATGCACTTTGATGATAACTATGCCCGCTATAAGGCTGATTACGGGTCTAGGCCCTCCCATGCTTCTGCCAGTCCTGAAATCAAACAGCTCTACATTGACGGGCATTTCTGCTATGCCTATAAGTTCGGCAGCGTTACAAACGGACTGGGCATCATCCGCCACATCGACTTTTACGATCAAGATTTCTTTGAACGATATCCGGAGATCCTTGTAAATAAAAAATCCGATCCCCCCCCCCGATGAGGACAAGTCTGTTCACGATGCGAGATTGCTGTTCCCTATTTTGCAGTTTTTTTCCTGGCACATCCGCTAATCAATCCGGAAACCTTTTTGGGGGATTCCGCTTTTGGTTCCGCAAAACTCTATAAGGAGCTTCTTTCCGGCGATACCTTTGGCTCCAATTCGGACGGCAGCGGGATCCATAAAAAAGCGTACATCCCCCTGAATGCAAGGGCACATCTGGAACATGTGGATTATACTGTCAATGTGGATGGCATTCCCTGCTGCCCATCCAACCCGGAATTGCCAGTGAAATACGAAGGAACAGACAAACTTACAAGCGGCGTGACACGATATAAATTTGTCTGTTCGAACATGCGGTGGATTCGTGCCCCCGTTACGAAGAAGTATAACCGCCAATACTTTTGTGAAAATCCCTGCACCTCTTCCTCCTACGGAAGAATGGTTTATATTTATCCCGAAAGGGATCTAAGGACTTATCCAGATACTTTAAGAGGCAGTCCAGCTTGGGATAACACTTATACGATCAGAACAACCGTTGAACGTTCCATCCATCATGTAAAGGATTCTTTCTGTATTGCAGACAGAAAAACACAAAATGAGAAAACGCTCCATGCGGATCCGCTCCTTTCCGGAATTTTCCAACTTTTTGGGATTATCCTTGCAGACAAGATTCATCAGTATCAATATATTCGCAGCCTAAAACCGCTGGTTGCTTAAACCTCAATACAAGATAGGACTTACCGCTTCACACAGGAAACTATCCACAGTCCCTTGCTTTTATGCGCCAATTTTTCGCCTCCCAGCCAGAATGGTTAACTCATCCGCTCATTTATCTGAAGAATCCTGCTCAGGCGGGATTCCTACCTTGTCTGGAATCAAAGTTGCAAACTTGTTTCGCGATCACCTATTTCTGCTAGATTCTTTTTATTCACGATTCTCGTGAAACACCATCAAGTACTCCTTCTCCCCTGTCTCTTTTTCTGTCATGCTTTCTTTGACCCTGAAGCCCATAGCCTGGTAAAATGACACCGCTCCGGCATTTCTTTCGTATACGTGCAGGGAAAGACGTTTCTTTCGTTTCACAGTGTCGATCAGCTGGCGGCCGATCCCCTGGCCCCGGCACTCTTTTTTCACAAACAATCCGGCAATGTAGTCGGCATCCATTCCAATGAATCCACGGATTTCCCCTGCTTCTTCATATACATATACTTCTGCATTGGGCAATACGGAGCGGACCGATTCTAAGTTTTTTCTCCAGTGTTCCGCGTCTATAAATCCATGGGCCTGCAGATTTTCCTCCAGCCAGATCTCCATTATCTTATCTAAATCCCGAAATTCAAACCATCGTATCACGCAAACTTCTCCTTCCTTTTCTGATCCTATTATACAAAACTAAGAAAAAGAGTGCAATAGCAAAATAGAACATTTGTTCTTTTCTCATTTACTTACAAAAAGAATGAGCGAAGCGAACGAACAACGGAATGAGGAACAGAATGATAAGTTGAACAGAATTAACAATCCCCGCCGAAAACGGATGAGGTGCCGATCAATTGCCAGATAGACGATTACAATCTACAAAAATGGTTTCTGAATCCTTCCCTGTCCTTCCTGGCCTTCGTTCATACCGTCAAGACAGTCCTGTCTAAACTCTTCCTCCGTCTTTATAAACAGGTTATCATTATTATCCGTGTCCCAGAATCCAATATATAGTTCCCCTTGCTCTGTCCGTATGGGCCGGTAAAATAATTCTTCGCCCCAGCCGCCGTCCGCCATCACTTTCCATTCTTCCCGGAGTGCCTCCATCTCCCGCTGATTCAGTTCTCCATAGGTTTTCACCGTAAGAACACCGTAAAGTTCTCCTGCATATTCTATCGTCCCCGGAACCATGGAGGATACCCGCCGCTTTAACACTTCATTTGACAGGTATTGCGCCAGGCCCCTTTCCGGACAGTCTTCCAGGCTTTTATCAATCTTTTCCTGTATCATGTTCTGATAGGAGATTGCCGTCTCACCGGACAAAATCTCTGGCATAAATGAATCGCTGTCATTCCAGTAAGCAGACAGCGCCAGCGAATTGTAGAACCGGAATTCTTTCAGTTCTCCTTCAATCTCCGGTATCGGGCGTGCCTTGTTGAATAAAATGCCATAGTCCGTTTCAACAAGCCCACTCTCTTTTATTTTTTCCTGCCCGAACCGACTCAAATTATAAAACATTTCCATGTTTGGCTCTACTATCACATGATGCAGGTTCAGAATATACTTTGCATATTCAATCGGTCGCAGAACATCCATAGGCAGAAACTCATAGTCCTTATGGTTGCGGATCACACGGCACATGGCATTAATATCCCGGGGCGCCTCAGCCTCCAGGGAGGCCAGCAGCTTTCTTCTCGACACAGGCTCCCGGTCACTCACCTCCCAGATTACCTGGGCTGCCTGGTTCAACTCCCCTACGGTGCAGCGAGGCGGCAGATAATCGAACAAATATAGAATCCGGCTCCGAATCTCGTAGTCCACTACATCCCTTATCTCCGGAATCTCCAGCTTCTCTCCTATCTTTTCCAGCTCTGAATCCGATGCAGGAAGTTCCAGACACACATCATTTCTTTGCAGCCGTTCTCTGCCAGCTCTCGAGGTAAAGAACAGTTGGAACACGGCTGTACCTGATAAAACCCGATCCGAATCTTTCTCCTTCTCATGACCGAGTTTTTCTTCCTCTGCCCTATCCTCTTTCCTGACAACCAGGCCGGCCTCCGTCATGATATCGCTGTTCTCCGAATAGATAGCTCCATAGCGGCCATAGTCAAAATATGCCTCCATCCCCACCGGAATACGTTGTTTCTCCCGTTCCAGAATGAAATGGCCGAGCTGTTCCGCGGTGATTATATGTGGATGCAGCTCATACCGTTCCAGATGTTCCGTCACAGCCAATACTTGAGCGATGGAATCCGGTTTTTCCATCTGGAGTGCCGCTTCAAAGACAGCACACTCCTTCTCACTCCAGGAATTCATTTTCTCTGCAAGCTGATTTAAAATCTCCATATGGTTTTCTCTAAAGGCAAATTCCCCAATCAAAAATCGCTCCAGCCCCCGGACCGGAGATTTGACGTCCCCAATAAAGGGAATCATAACCGAGGCGGCCTTTTCTTCCAATTCTTTTACCACCCTCTGTATCTTCTCATAATCCGCTGGCAACTCCATCCAGATCCCACCATCCCAGTTCTCTCTTTTTATGAATAATTCCATGAATCACTTCCCTCCCCCTCCGCGTCTCTTCTATAATTAGTAGGATTCTAGGTGATAAGGATTGCCGGCAGCGCCCCCGACTGATCCATTTCCTGTTCCTGCTGCCCTTGATGCAGATCTTCTGACTGGAACAGCTCCAGATATCCGTTAATCGCCTCTGCAATCTTCTGGCAGTCTTCCTCTGTCATATCACAATTCCAGTTGCTCCGGTTTTCATAGGTTGACAGCATCGGATAAACCAGTTTGTTATCATCCACTTCCCGTTTCAATCCAGTCACATCCCTAATCAGAAAGGTCATCTGATCCACCAGGCCGCTCGTCCGTTCCAACACAGAAACCTGAATCCTGGAAAACCCGTTTTCCAATGGTCCCTTTGTCAATTCAATCTTTCCTCTGAGGCTCTCATCAATCTTCCCAAGGCAGGTACGTCCAATATAATGTGCTTCCCGCATGGATATCCTCTGTCCCAGTAATCGCTTCATCTCTTCCGATACCGCCATCTTCTTCCCTCCCATTTTCCTTCCACTTATCTCACACTGCCAACAATAAAACCCCCAGCAGTTCTGGGGACTTTATTCTTGACAGGTTCCGGCAGGCGGAAGCCCGTTATGCTCCGCCGCCGTTTTAATCGTAATAGTCAATCCGCTGTGTCATCACAATGCCGGAGTGGAACTGGATTTCAATTTTATCGCTACTGATTACCTTGATGACCTTGATCAGCCGTCGGACTAGCGCATCATCGAACTGACGCTTCAGGTAATTTGTTTTCTTTACATATTCTCCCATTCCATCGACTCTCTGTTCATACGCTTCCGCCAGCTGCTTTTCTCGGATCAGTTTTGCCCGTTTCTTCTTGAGCTCCTTGATTTGATCTGCCAGCTCCCGATATGCCTTGTCAAATTCCTCATCCGCACACTCTGACTTAGCGCTGTCCTCAATCAGTGCCAGCATCTGTTTTTGCAGTTCCTCGATCTGCTCATCATATTCGGTTGGCTCTGCGTTGCGGGAATAGCTTCCCAGAATCCGGATTACGTTTTCCCGGAAGGCATCCACAAATGTCCCGTCATCCTCTACTACCGAGTTGACGGCCTCCATAATTGCCCCATGGAGGGTCTTTTCCTCCAGTGTGGGGGAATGTTTGCATCGCTTTGTTCCGCTCTTTAACCGGTTGTTACAGCGCCACACCGGCTTTTTAACTCCGTTGTTGACCCACACCTGTCTGCGGTACAGCTGGCCGCATTCCTTACAGATCATGATGTCGGATAAAACGTATTGGGAACTGTATTTGCCTCGGAGAACCAGACTTGCCTTTGTGGTCTTTCTTCTATTTAGTTCCGTCGGCGGATTCTTTTCTGCGTTATCTTTTTCCTTCTCCTTGCGGTACACGTCGGCTCTGCGGGCTTTTTCTTCTTGTACCTTGTAGAACAGCTCCCTTGGAATAATCGCCTCATGATTGCCCTCGATATAATATTGTGGGACGATTCCGTTGTTTTTTACCCGCTTCTTAGTCAGGAAGTCTACTGTGTAGGTTTTCTGAAGCAGGGCATCTCCCATATACTTTTCGTTAGAAAGCATTTTATGGATTACCGTGGCATGCCATAAACGTTTGCCGGTAACGGTTGGAATTCCTTCCTCCGACAGACATTCCGCTATCTTTGTCGCGCTGAGTCCTTCCAGATACATTCTGAATATCCGCCGGACCAGTTCCGCCTCCTTGGGAACAATCACCAGGTTCCCGTCCTGGTCTTTGGTATAGCCGAGAAACTTATTATGGTTCACATACACCACACCGTTTTCGAATTGCCTCACATAACCCCAGTGTACGTTTTCACTGAGGTTCCGGCTCTCTTCCTGGGCCTGGCTGCTTAAGATGGTAATCAGCATCTCCCCGCCGTCACCAAGGGTGTTGATCCCCTCCTTCTCAAAAAATACGGCGATATTTTTCTCTTTGAGTTTTCGGATGTTGGTCAAGGAATCCACCGTGTTCCTGGCAAACCGGCTGATGGATTTCGTGATAATCATGTCGATTTTCCCGGCCAGGGCATCATCAATCATTGCCTGAAAATCATCCCGCTTGCGGATCATGGTGGCACTCTTGCCGTCATCTGCATAGATTCCGGCAAAAATCCATTCTGGATTACAATTGATCTTCTCAGTATAATAGCTTACCTGCGCCTCGTAGCTTGTCTCCTGCTGTTCCTGCAGGGTACTGACCCGGCAGTATGCCGCCACCCGCAGCCGTTTATATTGAGTACGCCGTAAGGATCTGTCGTATTCCGGGTTAGCCGGAATCACGGAAATATTCTTTTTTACTACAGTCGCTGTTCTCGCCTGTCTCACATGGGGTCGCTCCTCTCTGGGTGTTCTGATTTCTCTATGTTTACCTAATTCTCTATCTTCACTTGATTTTCTATCTTAATCTGATTTCTGTATTGCTCTAATTTTCTGTACTATCTCTGATGGGTATGTCCATGGTTACTCCGTTGATCAGTTCAAATTCCAGCCGCCCGTCCGTTTGGACTATGGCCTTGCGGATTATGCTCTGAAAAAAGGTATCTTGAAATCCCATTTCCGGCTCCGCCGCTCTGATTGCCGCCATCAGTTTTTCGGTCTGATACCTTCGGTCGCGGATTGGTGCACTCTGATACTGCTCTTTTGCCCGCTCATAAATCAGGCTGACCATTTCCTGCGCCGGATATTCCGGTTGAAGCCCCAGCGCCTGAAGCTGTTCAGTTAACCGGGCCGCCTCCCTGTTATAGGGCAGTGCCTTCTCTGGAATCTTTGGTTTGACGAGTTCCGGTTTTCCTATCAGCTTTTTTACCAGTTCCATAAAAGCATCTTCTATCTGCTGATCCACCAGGAAGATATTCCGGCAAAACACCTGGTTGCCGTTTATGTATTGCTTACACTTCCAGTTAATTTTTTCTCCCGGCTGATTACAGTGTTCCACATATCTCCGGTAAGGCTGTCCACAGATTCCACACACCAGATATCCCGCAAACACTGAGGCTTTCCCAAAACTGTTAGGCTGCATAATCCGCCCTAATTCCTGGCTTCGCTCCTGTCTCCGCTTCTGCACCTGTTCAAAATCTGCTTTCTGGATGATGGGCGGATAATAACCGTCCCCCTGATACTTCTGATTTTGCAGTATTTTCCCCACAGTCCCATGAGTCCAGGTGGGTTTGTGGCTGGCGTTTAAAACGCCCATCTCCATCATTTTGTCCGAAATCCGGTACATGGAATTCCCCTCCAGGTACTCTCTGAAAATCAGTCTGACCAGTTCTGCTTTTTCAGGTTCTATCTCGATTTTCCCCTTTACCATCCGGTATCCCAGTGGCATATGCCGCTGTATCATTCTTATCCCGCCTCTCTCCCATTTTCCTGTAATTCCAGTCCGTTCTTCAGCCGGAACACCATCTGCCGTTCTGGCCGGACAATCACCTTATCGATAATCAAGAGGAACAGTTCCTCGTCATAGGCTTCTACAATGGGCGGCCGGTTGCGAAATATGGTTACCAGATACTCGGTCTGGGAAATTTCCCGCTCAAACACCTTTTGATTCTGCAGCTGCCGGAGTTTCCGCTGGGCGGCCCCCAGCTGTGCATCCAGCTGGTTCTGTTTCTCGATAAAAATAGCAGAGCTCATACCGCCTTCCGTAAGTATCTTACTCAGCCTATGACTCTGCTTTTTCAATTCCTGAATCTCATATTCGGTTTGTTTTATCTCTCTGTCCTGCTCCGGATTTCCCGGAATGGCCTTCAGGGCCGCCAGCATTGGAATCAGGATTTCCTCATAATTGCTGGCCAGCCGGTTCCAAAGCCGGACAAATGCCTCCTGAAGGATATCCTGCCGGATTGCTTTCTGTCCGCACTTTTTACTATCTTTGATGTGCTGATGGCAGCACCACTGGATTTTCTCATATGGTTTTCCGATATAAATTTTCTGCCGCAGGAAGTTGGTTCCGCATTCGCCGCATACAATCCGACTGCTGAAGGCATACCGATTCTGATAGACACGGACATCATCCACACACTGCTTCTCTCTCCGGTACTTGTAAATCTGCCTAACAGCTTCCGCCTCTTCTCTTGTAATGATTGGTTCATGGTCATCTGTAATCAGGTATTGCGGCAGTTCCCCCCTGTTTGTCTTGCGCATAAAGGGAACGACTTCTGTCGTATAGGTCTTTTGAAGCAGCAGATCCCCTTCATAGGCACAGTTTTTCAGAATCCCTTTCACAACACTTTCCTGCCATTCCTTTGCTCCCCGGATGGTCGGAATCCCGTCCTGTTCCAGCTCTCTGGTGATTGCATAGGAGCCCTTTCCTCCCAGATATTCATCAAAAATCCGGCGGACCGTCTGCCGTTCCTCCTGATTGATGATCAGCTCCCCATCTTCGTTGTTCTCATAGCCATAAGGGGGACTGCTGATTATGAAGGTGCCGTTTTTGAACCTGCGCACGGCGGACCACTTACTGTTGGTGGAAATGCTTTCCGACTCCCCTTGGGCGATGGAACTTAAAATGGTAATCATCTGCTCGCTTTTTTCTGACAGTGTGTTGATCCGTTCCTTTTCAAAATAGACCCCAATGCCCAGCGCCTTCAGTTCCCGGATTGCCTTGATGCTGTCTACGGTGTTTCGGGCGAACCGGGTTGCAGACTTTGTCAGGATCAGGTCAATCTTCCCCATCCGACAGTCCTGCATCATCTGCTGGAAATCCTCCCGATGGGCCATCTTCATACCGGTGCGGGCCTCGTCTGCATAGACTCCGGCAAAGGCCCATCCTTCTTTTTCTGATATCAGGCGATTATAATAATTCACCTGAGCCTCAAAAGAATTTTTCTGTTCGGCCGAACCGGTGCTGACACGGCAGTAGGCGCATACCCGCTTCACAGTGGCTTGCTCTGGCAGCATGATACTGCTAACAGGTTCAATTTTGGTAATTCTCTTTACAAGCTTTTGTGTCATGTTTTTTCTCCTTTCTCCAGAATGATGTTCCTGTTAGCACCACACAATACCACAAGTTTTCAGATATAGCTAGTGTTTTTACGCATATACTTTTGACAATTCCGGAGAAAATGTTTCCCGGTTTAACTGGTCGATTTTTTTGTACTCCTCCTCTGTAATAAAGCCATTTTTCAGCATTAAGTCCAGCAGCTTCCTGGATATACTGTATCGGACCTCCCGTTTCTCTCTTTCTTCCATCTGAATCAACTCCTGATTAATTAATTGAAAAGTTTGGGTTCCTGAAGCATTCCATCCTCCGCCAAAATCGTAGCACAGAGTTCCTCGATTTTTCCTCTCTCTGGGGAATAGGCTTCCACCCCATAGGTTTGAAGTGTCTCTGCATAGGCATTAATATCCCTGACACACCGGCTGATCCGGCTGGGGTTGCTGATTACAATTACCTCAACCGCTCCGGTTATAACAGCGTTTGTCATGTCCTGAAGTCCTGGGCGTTTCATGTTACATCCCGACTCCAAGTCCTGGGAATGCCCCACAATCTCCCAGCCCATGTGTTCTGCATAAGTGGTCAGGTTCTGGTCCTGATGTTTTAGAGAGCCGGACACATCTTCCGGCGCATCAATCCGGGTATATACCCAGGCTTTCTTCTTTTCGCTCATAGACTACCTCCTCATTCTTCTTATTTCTCAATCCTGATTATTTTATTTGCTCTTAGGTTGAAACGTATTTGATACCTGCTCTTATCTGAAAGAATCAAACAAACTCACCGAAGGACTTACTCCTCAACTAACCCGTTCTCGGAACCAGACCGAGACTGATTATGATTCCCTCATCTACGTTTTGCATAGCAGCTGGTTCCAAATGTCCTATGTATTCCCTAAGACGGCTGCGGTCAATGGTCCGCACCTGCTCCAGCAAGACGATGGAGTGTTCCTTCAGCCCATAATGGTTCGGTGCAACCGGCACATGGGTCGGCAGGGCGTGTTTCCCGGTACGGCTGGTTACGGCCGCCACGATTACGGTCGGGCTGTATCGGTTTCCAATATCATTCTGAATCACCAGGACCGGCCTGACGCCTCCCTGCTCACAGCCAATCACCGGCGTCAGATCTGCATAGTATAAATCTCCGCGTAATATCTGCATTGCTACGATTCCTCCATGGAAGTATGAAAAAACTCACAGAACCGCTTGAACAGCCAGGTATCTGTGAGAATTGGTTTATTGTATTTCCAGTTCGTGGTTCCCTGTACACTCCTCCTGCTTATCTAAATTAGCAGGCCTTAACTCTTCC
>OAVK01000387.1_pt1 | contig 25382 bp, 19 predicted proteins | sample 1495301 | NCBI WGS metagenome assembly OAVK01 (sample SAMEA2580094, study PRJEB22360) | human gut metagenome | biome: human gut; feature: human-associated habitat; material: faeces | place: Denmark | collected 2008/2010
CGCAGAAGCAGTACACCCGAGACCTGCTCGACGCCATCCCCGGCGGCAAGCTCCAACTCGGTCTGGACTGATAATCTGCGTTTGAGCGCATTGTATTGGGTTCTTTCCATCCGTGGAAAGAACCCAATATTCGTATGCGCAGGTTTGCATGATGGTTCGCGTGGGACGAAAGGCAAAAATTGGTGTTTTCCCGATGTTGTCCCACAAATTGTGGGACAACATCAACATCAATCGATGGACATGAGTGTTGTCCCACAGCAGATTTCTCACGAAGCCCGGAATTACGCCATTCTTAGTGTGGTCGATAATTACTCATGCTGTGGGGTGTGGGACGGCCCGCGAAAATCGTCGATTTTCGGATGTTGTCCCACGGAATACGTCATACCTCGTATGTGATCGTGAGTGGGGCGTGATCGGACCAGCGTTTGTCATACGTGGGAGCCTTGTCGATGACGAATCCGCGTGCGGTCTCCGCCAACTCGGGCGTGGCGAACTGGTAGTCGATTCTCCAGCCGACATTGTTGTCGAAGGCGCGCCCTCGCTGGCTCCACCAGGTGTATGGCCCCTGAATGTCGCCGGCCAACGAACGCATCACATCCACAAACTCGTATTCGTCCAGCCACTTGTCCACGTAGGCACGTTCTTCGGGCAGGAATCCGGCGTGTTTCTCATTGGCCTTGGCGTTCTTGATATCGAGCGGCGTGTGTGCGATGTTGAAATCGCCGCATAATACAGCCTGCTTGCCGCCATGTGCGGCTTCATCACGAAGCGCGCCCATGCGGGCCAGCATAGTGTCCAGAAAACGATACTTCTGTTCCATTTTGGTCGGATCATCGGTGTTGCCGGCATGTATGTACACGGATGCCACGGTGATCGTATAGCCCTCAGGCGTTTTGACATCGGTTTCGATCCAACGCCCCGAATCCACATCCTCGCTCAGACCTGGCAGACCATATCGCTTGTCAAGCACTTCCAAGTCAGTGAGCAGCCCGACTCCCGCGCGGCCTTTCACCCGGCAGACCTCGTTCATGGTATGGAGGTCGGCCGGCGCGTCGATTTTGCCGGCAGTGGCATATTCGAAACCAAATTCATCGAAAATGGAATCGACATCGTCCTGAGGTGCGCGAACCTCCTGCATGCACCAGACATCCGGTGCATGCTTGCCGGCCCAATCCTCGATGCCCTTGCGCTTGGCCGCACGAATGCCGTTGACGTTAGACGTGGTAATGGTGATGGTCATGCGGCCATACTATTGTGGCCTCCCTACGAATCGAACCGGACACCGGCGGCCGCGATGCTCAGCTTTCTCTAAGCCTGAGTGCTAGTGTTAGCAAGGTTGCAACCGTTACATGAAACGAGGAATTATGGGACTGTTCGGATTCGGCAAGAAGAAGAGCAAGAAGGAAGCCGAGCCGGCCGTTGAGCCTGTCGATGAAGACAAGGTGGCTGCCGCAGAAGCAAACGCTGCCGCAAAGGCCGAGAGCGCGGAGACCGTGCTCGCCGAGCCGGCCAGCGAATACCAGGGCCGCGGAGAAGAGCGAGGCCCGTGGGACGTCAATGATGAGGACGTGCCCGATTATGACGATTATCTGGATCTGGGCGCCTACTACCTGCCCTTCCTCCAGGGCATCCAGCTGCGTATCAAGGCCAACCGCGCCACCCAGCAAGTGCTTGGTTCCACCATCACCTTCGGCTCCTCCAGCCTGGAAATCGAAGCCTTTGCCGCACCCAAGACCCTGGGACTGTGGGATGACGTTCGCGGTGACCTGCTTGAAGCCAACAAGGCCGCTTCTGAAGTGGACGGTGTGTTCGGCACCGAACTGAAGCTGCCGGTCAATGTCAAGGGCGGCAAGACCGTGAACACGCGCATCGTTGGTGTGGACGGCCCGCGCTGGATGCTGCGTGGCATCTTCTCCGGCAAGGCTGCTATCGATCCGGACAGCCCGGAGACCGAGGCGCTGAACAAGTTCTTCGCCGGCATCGTCGTCGAGCGTGGCGAGGAGCCTTTGGCGCCGCGCGATCTGATCCCGATGCATCCGCCGGTCGCCCCCGCTGAGCGTAAGGCCGCCAAGGCCGCGGCCGAAGCCGGCGAGGCGAACGGCAAGGAACACTTCAAGGACATTCCGGACAACAAGCCGAAGGGCCCGTTGAGCCAGGATCAGACCACCGAGGTGAAGACCACCTTGGCCCGTGGCCCGATGTTCTCCGAAGTTCGCTGATCTATAGGAAGAGACTTGGCAGACAACAAACGCACCGGTCTATCCGCGCTGGCCGACGCCGGCAATGACGGCGAGGACTTCTCCGTCATCGATGCCATCGGCGGCCCTCGCGGCGTCATCGAATCCATGCTGCCCGGCGTGGTGTTCGTCGTACTGTTCGTGGCCACGAGCAATCTGAATCTCACCATTGCGGTTTCGGCCGTGTTGGCGGTATTGCAGGTTATTGTGCGACTGATTCAGCGCCAGTCGGTAATGGGCGCGGTCTCTGGTCTGGTGGCGGTAGGCATCTGCCTGATTTGGGCATGGCAGACTCATGAGGCCCGCAATTACTACATTTTCGGATTCATTACCAATGCCGGCTATGCCGCGTTGCTTGCCGTGTCACTGATCGCGCGCGTGCCCGGACTGGGTTTGGTCGTCGAATTCATTCGCAGCCTGCCCACCGAGCATTTCAAGGCATGGTTCCATGACTGGATGGACGACAAGGCCCTGAAACGCGCCTATATGATTGTCACCGGCCTTTGGGTCGGTCTGTTCCTGCTGCGGCTGGTGGTGCAGGTGCCGCTGTATCTGACCAACCATGTGGCTGCACTCGGCGTGACCCGCCTGCTCATGGGCATTCCGTTCTGGGCATTGGCGATTTGGGTGAGTTACCTCATTATCGCCACGCCGATGCACCGGCATAAGGTCGCGGCTAAGAAGACACAGACTGAAGTCGCTGTTGATGCCGAACTCGAACCGAGCGCAACCGGAAAGGACGATGATGCAAGCTGAAGTTCGTATCGAACGATACGCCGACCAAGGCCGCTGCGTGGCCCATATCGACGGTCGTGTGGTGTTCGTCCGCTTCGCCTTGCCCGACGAACTCGTGCGAGTCGAACTTGACGAGCCCCACGACCGGGACGACCGGTTCTGGACCGGCGAAGTCGTCGAGGTTCTCGAGCCGTCCGAAGACCGAGTCACCCCGGCATGGCCACTTGCCGGTCCCTTGGCGATGGGCGGGGGAGTGGGCGGCGCGGATCTCGTGCACGTCTCTTTGCCCGGCCAGCTCAAGTGGAAGGCCATCACCGTCTCCGAACAGATGAGCCGACTCGGCCATATCGACGTGGCCGTTCCCATCGAGCGCATGCCCGGCGACAAGGCAGCCGGCGGCCTCAATTGGCGTACCCGCATCGAAATGATTGCCGACGACAACGGCATGCCATCCATGCGCCGGCGCGGCACACACAACCGCGTGGCCATCGACACCATGCCGCTTGCCACGCGCACGCTGCTGGACGTCGCCAAGCGCGAACACGTGTGGGAAGGCGGCTTTGAACCCGGCTCCCAGATTCGTCTTTCCGTGCCCGAACCGCGCGGCGAGATCGTCGATACCGCGGCAGCAGACGACAATTACGCCGTACTTGTGGACGGCGAACTGCGCGCCGGCTCCCAGCTGCTCACCGAACAGGTGACCATCAACGGCACGACCTTCGACTATCAGGTTGACGCCAACGGTTTCTGGCAAGTGCATCGCCAAGCGCCGATCGCCCTCGGTACGCACGTGATCAACCTGGTCAACGGGCAGCTGCAGTCAGCGGCGGACGCCGTAATCTGGGATTTGTATTCCGGTTCCGGCCTGTTCACCCTGCCGCTGGCCACAATGACCGGTGAACGCACCCGCATGCTCAGCGTTGAAGGCGCGCGTGTGGCCGTCAAGAACGCCCAGCGCAATCTGCGCGCCATGAACCTGAACGACGTGGACGCCCGCGCGGGTGACGTCTCGCGCACGCTGGACCATGTGCCGGCGCATCTGGCCAAGCCGAATGTCGTAGTGCTTGATCCGCCGCGTGCCGGTGCTCGTGCCAAGGTCTGCCGCCAGATTGCCGCGGCCGGCGCATCCAGCGTGGTCTACATCGCCTGTGATCCCACCAGCCTCGCACGCGACACCGCGACACTCATCGGCGAAGGCTACGAGCTCAAAGACATCCGTGCCTTCGACATCTACCCGATGACCCACCATGTTGAGACGGTGGCCCTGTTTACCCGCTGACAGGTGAGCATATGACACGACGAATTCTCGGATTGCTGGCCTGCATGGCGGCTGTGTTGTCCCTAGCTGCCTGCACGCCGGCCGGTAGGGCGGTCGGCGATACCCAAGACAGCATGCCGGAAGTCGCCCACGATTCCACACATCCCACGGATGTCACAGTCGGCTTTGTGGGGTCGACTGACACCGCCGCAGACGAGTTCGTCATCAATGCGCTGTCTGATGACAAACTCAATGTCTACTATGCCTCGCTCGAAACATCCGCAAGCTCGGCAAACGCAACTGATGGTGTATCCGGTGAAACCGAATCTTCTGACGCCGGCACTACCAGCGAAAACGGTGCCGATAGTATGGATGCTCATACTGGCGTCGACAAGAATGCGGCCACCGCACAGCAGGGTGTTGCCGATTTCGTAGCTCGCGCGGTCAAAATCGTGGTTATCAGCGGCATCGACGTTACCGACGCCAACCGGGAGAGCTGGAACCAGACGTTGACCAATGCGCGTGAAGCCGGTATTCCAGTCGCTCTCATTGATCCAAAGCATGCGCCCGAAGATGAACTGCTGTACGCCGTCATCCTTCACCTCAACACCAACAGTGCCGATTCTGGCGACACTGCCGATACCAAGCCAATGACTATTACTGACGCCGTGCTCACCATCACGCGCGACGAACCCCACGAACGCGAGATCAAAGTCACCGTTTCCTGAGCCGAATCAGGCCCTTGAAGCTGAGAAAGCACCCTGAATCATCCCTGAGCCTTAGCGGATTGCGAAACAAGACGCGGTAGGCTGGGGAATATGAGTGCAACAACAGCCGTGGAAATGCCTGAGATCGGAGCAACCGGTCTTACCCCCAAAGAAGTGGTGCAGCGTATCGAAAGTGGCCAATCGAATGCGGTGAAAACATCCACCTCGCGTTCGGTTCAAGATATCGTGCGAGCCAACGTATTCACGCTGTTCAACGGCATCATCTTCGCCGCGATGGTACTGGTGCTGATCACCGGTTCCTGGAGGGACGCGGTGTTCGGTTTCGTCATCATCATCAACACGGGCATCGGCATCGTCACCGAACTCAGGGCCAAGCGCACGTTGGATAAGCTTTCCATCCTTGTGGCCTCCGAATTCCTCGTGCATCGTGACGGCAGGGACGTGGAGGTGCCCCACAACGAGATCGTGCTCGACGACCTGCTGTGGATCCGTGCCGGCGAACAGGTGCCGGCCGACGGGCAGATCATCCAGACCTGGGGACTGGAACTCGACGAATCCATGCTCACCGGCGAATCTCGTACCGTGCGCCACAAGGTGGGGGAGCAGGTGTATTCCGGTGCCACCGCGGTCTCCGGCATGGCATTGGTCAAGGTCAATGCGGTCGGCAGCCATTCCTACGCCGCCACGCTCACCGCGCAGGCCAAGGTATACAAGAAAACCGTGTCCGACCTGAACAAGGGCATCAACACGATTCTGAAATTCATGACCTTCCTCGTGGTACCGCTGTGCATTCTGCTGATTCTTTCGCAGATTCATACGGTCGGCGGTTGGGGCACGGCACTCTCCACCGGCGAATGGCGGCAAGCCGTGGTTTCCGCGGTCGCCGGCGTAGTAGGCATGATTCCCGAAGGCTTGGTGCTGCTGACTTCGCTGAACTTCGCGGTGGCCGCCATGCGTCTCGCCCGTCACAATACGCTGGTGCAGGAGCTTGAATCCGTGGAGACACTGGCTCGCGTGGACGCGCTGAACCTCGATAAAACCGGCACGATCACCGATGGCGGCATCGCCTTCAACCGGCTCGTGATGCTCGGCTCCGCCAATGCGACTGCGGAACAGGCAGCCACGCAGTCTCTCTACGACTGCTGCAACGAAGAGCAGCCCAACGGCACCGGCCAAGCCGTACTCGCCGGGCTTAAGGCCCAAGGATATGGGGCAGGTGCGGTTGAGTCTCGTATCCCGTTCTCTTCGGCGCGCAAATGGAGTGCGGTGCGTAAATCCGGCGAGACCTGGTACATGGGAGCGCCGGAGGTTATTATTTCTGCGCTTGAGGGTGACTATTCGTCGGTGTTGCAGCAGGTTAACGAGTATGCCAATGACGGCAACCGTGTGTTGCTGGTTGCGCGGTCTACAGCGCCCCTCAGTCCGCTTCGCGGACAGCTCCCCTCGGAGAGGGGAGCCGAGAAGAGCGAGCTGGCTTCCCTCTCCGAGGGGAGCTGTCGCCAAAAGCGACTGAGGGGAGCAGTTGAGGGAGCCAATGTATCTGACGACCCGCAGCTCGACCCCAAGGCTGAGCCGATGGCGTTGGTGTTGTGCTCTGAGAAGATTCGCGAGGACGCCGAGCGGACGCTCGCTTGGTTCCGTGAGCAGGGTGTGCGCTGTCGTGTGATTTCCGGCGACAATCCAGTGACCGTGGGTGCCATCGCCCGCAGAGTGAAACTCACCGGCGACCATGAGCCGGTGGCGATGGACGCGCGCGAACTGCCTGAGGACGTGAACGAACTTGCCCGCGTGCTCGAAAACGTCGATGTGCTCGGCCGCGTGCTGCCCGACCAGAAGAAGGCCATAGTGCAAGCGCTGCACACGCAGAACCACGTGGTGGCCATGACCGGCGACGGCGTCAACGACGCGCTCGCCATCAAGGAAGCGGATCTCGGCATCGCTATGGGCAATGCCGCGCCGGCCACCAAAGCCGTGGCCCAAGTGGTACTCGTCGATTCAAAGTTCTCTCATCTGCCGGATGTGGTGGCGCGAGGCCGCCAGGTCATGGCCAACATGGAACGCGTGGCCAGCCTGTTCCTCGTCAAAACCGTGTACTCCGCGCTGATTTCGCTCGGTGTGGTGCTGACCCAGATTCCGTACCCATACTTGCCGCGCCACATCACGTACATTGGCGCCCTTACCATTGGTATGCCCGCGTTTATTCTGGCGCTCGCGCCCAATACCCGCCGCTATATTCCGGGATTCTTGAAGCGTGTGGTCACCTTCGCGTTGCCGGGCGGCATCGCCACCGCGCTGTCCGTGCTGCTGACGGCATGGTTCCTGCCCGGCATCATGGGCTGGGACGTGACTAAAAACGTCGATCTATCCGCGCTGCGTGCCACCAGCGCGATCATCCTGTTCCTGATGGGCGTATTCGTGCTCGCCCGCGTGGCTCAGCCCCTCAACAGTTGGCGAGGCATACTGGTCGCGGCGTTTGCCGCAGCCGGAGTGATTGGTGCGTTCATCCCGTTTGTCGCGAACTTCTTCGCGTTGATTCTGCCGACCGGCACTACGTTGGTGGCCACGCTGATCGCCTTGGGTGGTTCGGCCCTGATTTTCGTGATCTGCCTATGGCTGGCGCCGCTTGTTGGCAAAGTATCCGGCAAGCTGCTGCGCCAACACGGATTCAACATCTAATAGCGGCGAATTGTCTCACACTTCAAGCCGACACGCCAGAGGCAAAGTAACGTACCCGTACCATTTGAAGCGGATAATCAGCGGCATAAACAAGCCGATACATGATTTCGGAGGAAGCATGTCCTTACGCGACGACCAGCTGGCGATCTTGAAGGTTGCCGGCAAGGACTTCGATTACTACAACATCGCCAATCTCGACGGCATCGATCATCTGCCGTACTCGCTGAAGGTACTGGTCGAGAATCTGGTACGCAACATTGATGGCGCCAACATCACCGACGAGCACGTCAAGACCCTGCTCGACTGGGATCCGAACGCCGAACCCAGCCACGAGATCCAGTTCACGCCGTCCCGCGTGATCATGCAGGACTTCACCGGCGTGCCCTGCATCGTGGACCTCGCCACCATGCGTGACGCGGTCAAGGACCTCGGCGGCGACCCGGAGGTCATCAACCCGCAGGTCCAGTCCGATATGGTCATCGACCACTCTGTGCAGATCGACAAGTACGGCATCGCCGACGCGGTCCAGCAAAACATGGACATCGAATACCAGCGCAACGGTGAACGCTACCAGTTCCTGCGCTGGGGTCAGCAGGCATTCAAGAACTTCCGCGTGGTGCCGCCGGGAACCGGCATTATCCACCAGGTCAACATCGAATACTTGGCCAAAGTGGTCATGAGCAAGACCGCGGCCAACGGCAACGCGCTTGCCTACCTCGACTCCTGCGTGGGCACCGACTCGCACACCACCACCGAGAACGGTCTGGGCGTGCTCGGCTGGGGCGTCGGCGGCATCGAGGCCGAGGCCGCCATGCTTGGCCAGCCGATCTCCATGCTCGTGCCGCGCGTGGTCGGCTTCAAGCTCACCGGTTCCATCCCGGAGGGCGTCACCGCCACCGATGTGGTCTTGACCATCACCGACATGCTCCGCAAGCACGGCGTGGTCGGCAAGTTCGTGGAATTCTACGGCGAGGGCATCGCCTCCGTGCCGCTGGCCAACCGTGCCACCATCGGCAACATGGGCCCGGAGTTCGGTTCCACCTGCGGCATCTTCCCGATCGACAACGTCACGCTCGACTATCTGCGTCTGACCGGTCGCTCCGAAGAGCAGGTCGCGCTGGTTGAGGCTTATGCCAAGGCCAACAAGCTGTGGGGCGACGCCTCCGACCCGGATTACGTGGAACCGCAGTACTCCGAATACGAGGAACTCGACCTCGGTACCGTGGTGCCGTCCATCGCTGGCCCGAAGCGCCCGCAGGACCGCATTCTGCTCTCCGAAGCCAAGGAGATGTTCGAGAAGACCGCTCCCGCCTATGAGACCGAGAAGACCGTCAAGGATCCGGTGGCCGTGTCCACCGACTTCCGCGGCGATTTCGACATCGAAAACGGCGACGTGGCCATCGCCTCGATCACCTCATGCACCAACACCTCCAACCCGTCCGTGATGATCGCCGCCGGCCTGATCGCCCGCAACGCACATGCCAAGGGCCTTAAGCCCAAGCCTTGGGTCAAGACCTCGCTGGCCCCCGGCTCGCAGGTCGTGGCCGACTATCTGAAGGCCGCCGGTCTGCAGGACGACCTCGACGCGCTCGGCTACCAGCTCGTCGGCTTCGGCTGCGCCACCTGCATCGGCAACTCCGGCCCGCTGCTGCCCGAGATCTCCGAGGCGATCAACGCCAACGACCTGACCGTCACCGCCGTGCTCTCCGGCAACCGCAACTTCGAAGGCCGCATCAGCCCGGACGTCAAGATGAACTATCTGGCCTCCCCGCCGCTGGTCATCGCCTACGCGCTCGCCGGCACGATGGACTTCGACTTCGAAACCCAACCGCTCGGCACCGACGCGGACGGCAATGACGTGTACTTGAAGGATATCTGGCCCACCAACTCCGAGGTGGCCGCCGTGGTCGACGGCACTGTGAGCCGCGAGATGTTCCTCAAAGACTACGCCTCCGTGTTCGACGGCGACCACCGCTGGAAGGGCCTCGACGTGCCGGAAGGCGAGCTGTTCGCGTGGAACGACAAGTCCACCTACGTGCGCAAGCAGACCTTCTTCGACGGCATGAAGGCCACGCCGGACCCGGTCGCCGACATCCACGGCGCCCGCGTGCTGGCCCTGTTGGGCGACTCGGTCACCACCGACCACATCTCCCCGGCAGGCGCGTTCAAGGCCTCCAGCCCGGCCGGCAAGTACCTGACCGAGCGCGGCGTGGAGCCGAAGAACTTCAACTCCTACGGTTCCCGTCGAGGCAACCACGAGATCATGGTGCGCGGTACGTTCGGCAACATCCGTCTGCGCAACCAGCTGCTCGCCTCCGTGGGCGAGGAGGTGACGTCCGGCGGCTTCACCTACGACTTCCTCGCCAAGAAGCCGACCACGATCTTCGAAGCCTCCCGCGACTACATCGACAACAAGGTGCCGCTCGTGGTGCTCGCCGGCAAGGAATACGGCACCGGCTCCTCGCGCGACTGGGCTGCCAAGGGCACGGTGATGCTCGGCGTCAAGGCTGTGATCACCGAAAGCTTCGAGCGCATCCATCGCTCCAACCTGATCGGCATGGGCGTGCTGCCGCTGCAGTTCCCGGCAGGCGAATCCTATGAGTCCCTGGGCCTCAACGGCACCGAGACCTACGATATCGCCGGCGTCGAGAAGCTCAACGAGGGCGTGACCCCCAAGACGGTCCACGTCACCGCCACCCACGAGGACGGCTCCAAGACCGAGTTCGACGCGGTGGTCCGCATCGACACGCCCGGTGAGGCCGACTACTACCGTAACGGCGGCATCCTCCAGTACGTGCTGCGCAACCTCATGAAGTGACTTATTCTGGCTCCCCTCTCTGAGGGGAGCTGTCAGCGAAGCTGACTGAGGGGGAGTAAAGGCCGGTATCCACCAACGGATGCCGGCCTTTTTCATGCACGTCAGTATGCTATACTGTATAGCATCTTTGGAATGGAGGTTGCCATGACCATGGTCCAAATGAACGTTCGCATTGATGCGAAACTGAAGAACGAGGTCGAAGAAGTCCTCAAGGGCAAAGGCGTATCGGTGAGTGACGTAATCCGGTCGCTGTGGTTGTACATCGCCGACCGCAAGGAAGTGCCGGCATTGGAAACGACCGCCGAAGAGCAGGCCCGCGAGGCGGAAAAGCAGCGCAAGCTGAAACTGATTCGAGAAGGTGCCGGATACGTGCACAAGGAACTGGTCAAGGCCGGACTGATCTCAGAAGACACCGACCTCATGGAAGGCCTTACCTACAAGCAGTTCCGCGACAAAATGTACGACGAGCAACTTGATGCGTATTACAACATGAAGAGGATCGATTGATGACCGACGTTTCCATGCAGCGTATTTTGCTTGATACCAATGTACTGTTGGACTATTTGCTCCATCGCGATGATCACGCCAAGATGGCGGAATCGGTTATGGAACTTGGCGCGAAGAACAACGTTACGTTGTTGTGCGCGTCATTGTCGCTGAAGGATATCGCATACCTATCATCATCGGCGATTCGTAGGGAATTCAAATCGAATGAATCGGAAGTGGAGAATTTCACTCGCGGCTTTCTGTCGTCACGGGTGCCATGGCATTGTATCGAGCAGGTGAAGGAGATGTGTGACATCGTCGCTGTCGATGAGTCGACATGTGATAAGGCTTTTTCCCTGCAAAAACGGCATCGGGATTTTGAAGATGATCTGATCATCGTTGCCGCGCAACAATCCGGTGCCAACTGTGTGGTCACATCGGATGCCGAATTAATCAGTCATTTTCCCGAATATTGCAAAACACCGGCTGAAATCGTGGCGGCGCTGGAATAAATGAGCGTGTGGCTCCCCTCACGGAGGGGGAGCCACCAATGACGTGCCGGCTTACTGTAGCCTACTGCGCCTGCAGACGGAACTGCTTCCAGATGTCACTGAGCTTCTGGCCGTTGCGCGTGCGCTTCCACACGTCCAGACCGCCGCCGCGACGTCCTCCGGCGGCGGCACGGGCCGCGGCGGTCGGAGTCGGATATTCGGAGCCGTCATCCAGACGGAGACGACCGTTTTCGGTGACCGTGACGAACCAGCGCTCGCCCTTGCGCGGCCGCTCCCACACCAGACGCTCGCCCGGCACCAGAAGACCCGCGTCAATCACCTGCCGGATCGTGACGCGCCGCGAACTATGAGACGGCCGTGGAGAGGTCTTCGACAACTCATCGACATTCTGCTTGGTCAGATCGCGGGCGTCCTTGTCATACCGGATGCCCCAGTATTCCACGATGAGTCGGACCGCCTCTTCCTGCCGCGCTTCCAACAGGGCAGGTGTGCAGTCAGCGAAATCCTTCAACTGATTGGTCAGCGGGAAACGACGCGAATCCGCGCGCAACAGCATGCGGTCGCGACGTGCCGGATATTCACTCAACCTGTCCAACTGATCCTCAGGGCCCTGCACCAGCGCCATATTGCCGAGTCGGTACATCCAGAAATCATGCTGATCCTGCGGCCAGTCCGCAAACGATTTCGACCGTTCGATATCCAACGGCATAATCGGCAGCGCACTGAACCGGCGTGGTCGATCCAACTGCATGCCGGCCTTCTGCTCGTTGGCGCGAATCAGCAGCAGACGGACCAAATCGCCGTCACCCTGCATCTCGCCATGCAAACGGACCAATGCGCCTTCACGGTCGCCGTCCGAGACATGCAACCCGTTCACGCGCTGGACCAGATAGCCCTTGTCAAGATCACGGATGGCGGCGTTCGCATAACCGCGCCGCTCCAACGCTCCAGTGCGATTCAGCGTGCGGATGCCGGTCACCTGTTCCAATGCGGTCAGAATTTCCAGCAGCCGACGCTCGTCATGGGCACCCAACGATTCCAGCGTGGCCGTGGTTCTGGCGATACGCGAGGCACGAACCACAAACGGCGACAAATCGGCGTCGCCCAGCCCGCGATACGAATTGACCAACGCCCACATGGCCACGGGCTTCCATTCGTGGCTGCGGTAATCATCCAATCCCTCAAGCCGGCTACGCACCTCGGCGGGCAGTACGGTATCGCTGGGGCGCGCGATGATCCGCCACGCCATCGCGTAGGGTGCCAGCACCTGGTTGATGAACGTGGGCACCGTGCCTTTGTCGATGTACGGTTGCAGCACGTCGGCCAGGAAATCCTCGATGAGCTTGTCGGTGGCCGGCTTGTGCGTGAGCACGAGATGCAGATAGGCGAAGAATTCCTCACAGTCATGCGGATCGTCGCCAATCGGGTCAATGATGTCATCCCAACGGGCGGCGTACACGTCAAGTTCGGCGGTCGACAGGCCGGCCGTGGCGCGCGCCTTGAACACGTCGGACGAGGTGAGCGGCAGGCCGCGCATGTTCATCACGTCGAAGATGCGATGCGCGCCGTCGAGATCGTCGGTGGTCACGATGACCAGCGTCACCTCGTTGACCAGATACTGCGCGAATTGCTGGCGTCCGGCATCCGACCAATTGGAAATCTCGTCGTACGTCTTACGGATGTTGGCTACGATATTGCGTTGCGCTGCGGTCGCTAGATCATCGTCGTTCATATCGAACACGGATTCGAGATTGTCTTCCTGCACGTGTTCGCGGAAGAACGCTGCGTCGCGCTCGCGCAACGTGAGGCGAGGCTCGGTGACGATGCCGCGCAGCTTGTCGCCGGGCTCCACCAGCAGCGCATCGAGTTGGCGCATGAGGTCCGGGTCGCGCTCCAGATCGCGCAACACGGCGATGATGATCGACAGGGATACCAGCCGCTGCTGCCCGTCGATTACGTCGTAACGGTTATCGCCCTCGCGCACCAGAATTAGCGAGCCGAGGAAGTACGGAGTACCGGGCGACTTGCAGGCGTCATCCAAGTCGCTTACCAGTTGCAGGATGTTCTCGGTCTTCCAGATGTAGGCCCGCTGGAATGAGGGGATCGTGAACCGGAAATCCGGGGTGAACACTTTCCCGAGTGGTAGTTCCTTCGCACTGATTGCCATGTCAGCCCTTCGTCGCCGGCCTGTGGACGGTATGCCGGCATACCAACTTGTGCTCAAGCCTACCAGTGTTTGCCCGACGGCGGGCACATCACGCCGGCTCGGGCACCGACCCCTCATACAAGTAGAACGAAGACGGGTTTTCTCCCGGCACGGATGCGGGCAGTGACTGCTCGCACACCTGCGTCAGGCCGCGATGCACATAGAACCCGACATCGCATGTGGTGTCCGTGAACAGGAAGTAGTCGCGCACGCCGGCCAGGCGGAACGCGTCCATCAGCGTCTCGAACATGCGCCGGCCCAGCCCGTGGCCGCGCGCCGCCGGGTCAAGTACGAACAGCACCACTTCCGCCGCATAGTCATGCCCGGCGCTCGCGGCCTGGGCGCGCAGCCGTTTGTCGATGCCGAGAATGCCCAGAATCTCGCCGGCGGCCTTGATTCCGCCCTTCGCGAACACGAGCCGCGCCAGCGCGTTCCACGAGTTGATCCGATGCGAGTTGAGCGGGCTCCGATGGTCCAGCGCATCGACGCGCCCCACGATCAGGGCGACCGGCTGGCCGTCCAGTTCGGCGACGAACGCGTTGGTGGTGCGCGCCAGACAGTTCTCCCAGTCCGCTTCGGCCGCCAGCAGACCGGTCCGCTCATCGAATTCGGCATACCAGGTGCGGCGCACCAGGTCGATCAGCGCCGGATAGTCATCCCTACGTAATGTTCGAATAATCGCTTCACTCATATTCCCATTATGACTGATACGGCTCAACAACCGGACGACTTACAGCCGCGCCGGCAGATCGGCCCGCTCCACCAGCCGCGCCATCTGCACGCGGCCCATGTCGAGCTTGTTCGCCGCGGAAGAAAGATGCGCCTTCGCCGTACGCTCCGAAATGAACATGCGGGAGGCGATTTCGGCGTTCGTATAGCCCTCGGCCGCCAGCATCACGGCCTCGCGCTCGCGGTCGGGCAGCGCGTCGAGCAGGGCGCGCGCCTCATCGCGGCGCGAACGCGGCCGCGTGACGCTCAGATCGTCGATCAGCTGTTTCTGACTGGCCGTGTTGAACTGCGGCGCGCCCTCGCATACCCCGATGATGCGGCGGATGATATCGTCCGCCGCATCGGTTTTCGACACGAACCCCTCGGCGCCCGCCTCCACCGCGCGTTCCACGGTGCCGGACGGACTCAACGAGGTCAGGATCAGCACGTGCGGCGCGGGGGAGAGCGAGCGCAGCAGACGGGTCGCCTCGATGCCGTCCACGCCGGGCATGGCGATGTCCATCAGCACCACATCCGGCTTTTCCTCGGCAGCCCGCCTCACGCAGGTCTCGCCATCGGTGGACGTGGAGACGACTTCGATGCGCCCGTGGGAATAATCGTTGAGGATCAGGCTCATCGCCTGGCAGATCATCGGATCGTCATCGATGACGCTGACCCGGATCGGCTTGGGCTCTAAGCCGGTGCCGCTTCCGGTCAGACCGCCGCGTTCGGGCTTTCCACCAGACACACTATTCCCGTTCTTCTCACTCACGCTAGCCATCTTAGCTGCGCCAAGGCAGTTGCACGTCGACATGGAACAGGTGCCGATCGTCCATCCCATACCGGCATTGCCCGTTGACCGAGTGCACGCGCGCTGCCAAACCAGGCAGTCCGGCCCCATGGGCCCGCTGCGTCTCGGTCGCATCCGTGGCGATCGGATTGCTGATATGGATATGTACGCCCGCCTGCGGCGTGGCGGAGACCTCCAACGACACCGGCGCTCCGGGCGCGTGCCGCCGCGCGTTCGTCAATCCCTCCTGGATCGCGCGGTAGGCCACCTTGCCGATTGACTCATCCATCACGCTCAGCTGCTGGATATCGATCCAGGTGTTGAGCGACGTGCCCGAGTTGCGCGTGTCCGCAATCAGCGCATCCAGCGATTCGCGGGTCAGCGACGTGTCGTCGGACGGGGCGAGCTGCTCCCATGCCTGGTGCGGGTTGCGCAGCATGTCGATGATCGAGTGGGCCTCGTCCAATGCCCCGGCCGACTGCCGACGGATGTCCTCGGCCTTATCCGCCAACGATTGCGCTTCGGGGGAGTCGCCGAGCTTGGCCGCCTCCGCCTTGAGCGCGCTGGCGTTCAGGGCCATCAGGGACAGGGAATGCGCGAGGGTGTCGTGCGCTTCGGCTGCGATGGCGTCGGCGAGCTGCTGGTTGGTCAGGTCGGTCTGCAGGGTCGCGGCATGCGTGGTGGCCGCGCTGGCCACCGCATTCGCCGTGCGCAGGCGGGCGCGCGAACGGATATGCAGGCCGATGAGCGTAGCGATGGTCACGAACACCAGTGAGGCCACCGTGGCGGTGATGATGACGGTCGGCTCCTCCACCAGCATCACCATCGGGGAGCCTGAATCGCCGCCGGTATGCGGTTGAGCGAAAATCAGATGCCAAATCGAGGCTTTGGGCTGTTGCAGGGCGTCGCGGAGCTGGGAGATGAGCGTCACGATGGTGCCGCCAACCGTGGCGCGGATGGTCGTGTTCCGGTTTGAACGACGGGCGAGCAATGAGGTCATCGCCATCAGTGCGATGAGCGAGTCATACGGGAACACGACCACCAGCGCGCAGGCGATCCAGAACGTCGCCTCCGGGTATTCGCTGCGGGCCAAGAGCAGGAACCCTGCCGGGAATGCCAGCAAGGTGCAGAGGACCATCAGCGTGTATCCTGCGGAATCCTGCGCAAAATTCTGGGCGAAGAACGAGGTTTGCGCCATGCACATGAAACTGGCCAATGGCACCATAACGACCGAACACCATACGCGCGTAGTCACGGGCACCTCGTCCGTATCCGGTGTAGGAACCGGGGACCCCGTGCCGGGCATAGGGCGAGCGTCAGGCCGTGAGCCGGGTCGGAAACCGGGGTATGGCCCGGCGGCGCGTTGTGGGTTCGTCATGCTTTCCACTGTATGACCTGCATCCGGCCCCCGCCACTGGACATGCGGGCACCGTTATCACCTCCGTATTGCCCGAACAGGCAACGAACAATGACCGTTCGTCCACTAACGTCGCTGTTTCGCGGCCGGTAGCGTCGTGCTCACATCCCTATTTCGGGGAAGATACGAGAAGGAGCACATCATGTCCAACCACAACATCGCCCCGCAGCCGGTTCCCTCATCCCCACAGCAGTACCAGCCACAACAGCCTCAGCCTCAGCCGCCGCAACCGCAACATCTGCATACCACCATCTGCGGCATCGCGGCCGTGGTGTTTGGCGCGTTGGGTTTGGTGCTGAGTTTTATTCCCATCGTCAACAATATCGCCGCAATCCTTGGCTTCATCGGCGTCATACTGGCGATTATCGCCATAGTGGGCACCTTCCGGGGCAAGAAACGCGGCAAGGTGCTGTCCATTGTGGCGGCGGTGCTGTCGGTGTTGGCCATTGTGATCACGCTGGCCATGCAGTCCGCTGCCAGCAAGGCCATTGACGATTCCATTAAGGAGTCCAAGGGCATCGACACGTCACAATCCTCATCATCAAAGTCCGCGGGCAAATCGTCTGATGCCTCCAAGAGCAAGGCATCCGAGCAGAAAGCGCAGGGCGAGCAGGATTTGGAAGGTGATATCGAAGGTGCCCACGTGAAAATAGTCTCCGCCGTGAAAAGCGTCAACGACTATAACGGCAAGCCCACCGCTCTGGTGACTTATGAATGGACGAACAACACGTCCAAGAACAACTCGTTCGCCACTTTGGCTCACCCGAACGTGTTCCAGAACGGCACCGAACTGGAGACGGCAGTATACTTCGATCAGCCTGAAGGCTATGACGCGAATTCGTATTTGGCCCAAGCACAGCCCGGGACCGCGGCAACGGTGACGCTGGGCTATGTGCTGCAAGACGATTCGCCGATTACGGTGGATGTCACTGCGTTCCTATCAACGGATCAAGACACCAAGGTGACGCATACCTTCACGTTGCAGTGAATCGCGCGGCGGTCCAAGCTGCGATCGAATGTCAATCGAATCTCAAGTGCATGCCACGCGCATGGTGGAAACGCCCGTTACGCTTTGAGATGAGCAGAACGAGCCGATCGATCATATTCATGGAATGTTCAGCTTTGTTCCTCTAAGATTGGTACTGGAACAAACGCTAAAGGAGCGATTATGACATTCGGTCAGCAGCCCCAGAACAACGGGCAATACAACCCGCAATACAACACGCCTGATTACAACGCCGCCCAACAGTCTGGATATGGCCAGCAATACGCACAGTCCGGTTACGGCCAGAACTACTATGCCCAGCCGCAGGGCGCTCCCACCTACCAATACGTGCCGCAGGGTACTGGTGCCGGTGCGGGTGCGGCCACCATCAACACGACGATGACCTACAACTATGAGGAAGCCCGCCGAGTCTCAGTGACCAAGGTGTACGGCGAGATGACCATCGGCATCCTCGTCACCGCCGTGGTCGCCGTGCTCGGCCAGATCACCGGAGCCTACTACAGCTTCCTCATGGCCACCGGCATGGTGGGCCTCATCGGCCTGTGCGTGGTGCAGATTGCCCTGGCCGTGGTGCTCGGCATGCGCGTCACCAAGATGAAGTCGGCCACCGCGCGCGTCATGTTCTATGTGTACGCCGCATTGATGGGCTTCACCTTGAGCTCGATCTTCATGGTCTACGACCTCGGCTCGATCGGCGTGGCACTCGGTGTCACCGCCGCGTTCTTCTTTGCGCTGACCATGTTCGGCATGACTACCAAGTTCAACATGCTCAAGGCCGGCCCGATCCTGATGATCGGCCTGATTGTGCTCATCATCTCGCAGATCGTGCTCGCCTTCGTGCAGGTCGACGGCATGACCAAGATCGTCTGCGCCATCGGCCTGATCCTGTTCGCCGGCATGACCATCTACGACGCGCAGTCCACGCGCGCGCTGCTGACCGAATACGAGGCCCAGGGCCCGGAAATGGTCAAGAAGATCTCCATCCTGTGCGCCCTGAACCTGTACCTCGACTTCGTGAACATGTTCCTGTACATCCTGCAGCTGCTCGGCAACAGGGACTAGCCTCGACAGCCGATTGGCGAGCGGCATGTAGCCTGCCTGTCAAACGTCACAGCCCGACCACATTGTGGCCGGGCTTTTTCATGTCTGTCACATTCGCACGTTAGGCTGGCTCCCCGTGAAAAGACAAGAACTCGTAGGCATGCTGAGCCTGTTGTTGACCGCGCTGATCTGGGGTTTTGCGTTCGTGGCGCAGGTCCAGGGCATGGATTCGATGTCGCCGATGTTCTTCAACGCCGCGCGCTTCACGCTGGGAGCACTGTCTTTGGTGCCGATTCTGCTGTGGATGCGTGGCCGGGGGAGCGCGGATAAGGGCGATACAGCCGGGGCCGATGTCGTTGGGACCGAGGCATCCGTGGCCGTCTCCACAGATGCCGCATCGAACGGTGCATCCGACGTCGTTACCATCACCGGTGCCAAGCTGAATGCGAACAAGCCCGATTCGGCCGTGGCGCGATTGCTCGCCAACCCGGTGGTCATTTCCGTGATCTGCGGCATCGTGCTGTTCACCGCCAGCACCCTGCAGCAGTATGGCATTCTGTACGGCAAATCGGCCGGCCGTGCGGGATTCCTGACCGCCATGTACATCGTGATGGTGCCGTTGCTGGCCTTCGTGTTCCTGCGCCGGCGCATCGGCATGCTGGTGTTCGTGGCCGTGGCGCTGTCCATCGCCGGCTTCTATCTGCTGTGCATCACCGATGGTTTCGGTTCGATCGGCCTGGCGGATATCCTGCTCGTGTTCACGGCCGTGCTGTTCGCCGTGCATATTCTGGTGATCGATACTTTGGGCGGCACCGTGGACGCCATCAAGCTTTCATTCGGCCAGTTCTGCACCACCGCCGTGCTGAGCTGGGCGGGTTCGCTGATCGAAGGCTCGGTCGACTGGGCCGGCGCTGCTCATTCCTGGATTCCGATTCTGTACGCCGGCATCGGCTCGGTGGGCATCGCGTACACCTTGCAGGTGGTCGGCCAGCAATGGGTGCCACCGACGCGAGCCAGCCTGCTGATGAGCCTCGAATCGTTCTTCTCGGCGGTAGGCGGTGCGTTGCTTCTCGGTGAAGTGATGACCCCGCGCGGCTACCTCGGCTGCGCCCTCATCTTCCTCGGCACCCTACTGGCCCAAGCGCCGGCCAGGCTGCCGAAGTGGCCGCAACGGTGAATGAATCGGCCGCAGGCCGATTCCATAGCACCTCAGTCCGAGGTCTTAGGCGCTTCGCCCACTTGCGGCGCGCCGTTGATGTCGCGGTGGATGTTCTGCATCTGTACCTCGATGTTCTGCAATGAGCGCGCGCAGTCGAGCAGCGTCTGGGAATGCTCGGCGAGCTTGTTGTCCGGCAAATCGGTCTTGTAGCGCAGCGCATGCTCCAGCGACGCCCAATAATCCATGGCGATGGTGCGGAACTGCACCTCCACCGGCGTGTAATGCGCGCCCGAGGAGAGGAACACGGGCACCGCGTAGATTACGTGCAATGAACGATACCCGTTCTGTTTCGGGTTCTTGATGTAATCCTTGACGCGCAGCACCTGAATATCGGACTGCGACGACAGATAGTTGGACACGGAATACACGTCGTCGCGGTAATTACAGATCACGCGGATGCCGGCCACATCGAACAGATTGTCCTTAATCGAATTGACGCCGATCGGCAGACCCTTGCGCTCCAGTTTGCCGATGATCGAGCTCACCGACTTCAGACGGCGTTCCATATGATGTATCGGGTCATGGCTGAACCGCACCTGGAACTCGTCGTCGAGAATCTCCAGTTTGGTGCTGATCTCGTACATCGCGCCTTCATACACCTGCATGAGGTCAACGAATTCAACGACCTGTTCGGGAGTGAAGGTGCCTCCCGGAAGATCCAACGCTTTGAGACGGGCTTGCAGATCGGAGGTTTTGAGTCGGCTATGTCGGTCAAGTATCACGTCCACCAATATACTCGGCGGATTCCAGCCAATCTGGACGTTCGCGGGGAATCTTTCCAAGAACCCATAATTTGACATCGTGACAACCAATGGCATACGTGACCGGAGCATGACGAACCCCGTCGATAGAATCGGTCGTTATGAATGAAGACATGATGACCGAGGCGGAGCGCGCCTCGATTGCAGCCGATGGAACCGATGGTTTGCTGGGGAAACGCGGCAAGGGCGTGTTCCATATCCATACGCTCGGCTGCCAGATGAACGTGCACGATTCCGAGCGCATCGCCGGCGTGCTGGAGGCCAATGGCTACGTGCCTGCAACCGAGGACCAGATCAATGACAATGACCTCGATCTGCTGGTGCTCAATACCTGTGCGGTACGCGAGAACGCAGCCGAACGCATGTATGGCACCATTGGCCGATTCAATCGCGTCAAACTGGTTCGGCCGAACCTGCAGATCGCCGTTGGCGGCTGCATGGCCCAGCTTGACCGCAAGAAGATCGCGGATACTGCGCCATGGGTTTCCGCGGTGTTCGGTACCAAGAACATCGAAGATCTGCCCAAGCTGTTGGATCAGAATCGTGCGACCGGCAAGGCGCAGGTCCAGGTCACTGAACAATTGCGGCAGTTCCCGAGCCAGCTTCCCGCCGCCCGCGCCTCCCGCATCAGCTCGTGGGTGGCGATTTCCGTGGGCTGCAATAACACCTGCACGTTCTGTATTGTGCCCACCACGCGAGGCAAGGAAAAGGACCGCCGCCCCGGTGACATTCTTGATGAGATTCGCCAATGTGTGGCCGATGGTGCCAAGGAGGTTACGCTTCTCGGCCAGAACGTGAATTCGTTCGGTTATGGTATTGGCGATCGATACGCTTTCAGCAAGCTGTTGCGCGCCTGTGGCACCATCGACGGTCTCGAACGCGTGCGCTTCACCTCGCCGCACCCGGCCGCCTTCACCGACGACGTCATCGCCGCGATGGCCGAAACGCCGAACATCATGCACCAGCTGCACTTCCCGCTGCAGTCCGGCTCCGACCGCATCCTGCGCGCGATGCGCCGCTCCTACCGCTCCGCCAAGTTCCTCGACATACTGGGCCGCATCCGCGCCGCCATGCCCGACGCGCAGATCTCCACCGACATCATCGTCGGCTTCCCCGGCGAAACCGAAGAGGACTTCCAGCAGACCATGGACGTGGTGCGCCAGGCGCGCTTCTCCTCGGCGTTCACGTTCATCTACTCGCCACGCCCCGGCACGCCGGCCGCCGCAATGGAACAGATTCCGCGCGACGTGGTGCAGGACCGGTTCGACCGTCTGGTGGCGTTGCAGGAGCAGATCACCGAAGAGAACCTCGCCACATTCGAGGGCCGCGACGTCGAAGTGATGATCACCGGCAAACTCGGCAAGAAGGACACCGACACCCACCGTGTCACCGGCCGCGAGAAAACCGGCGTGCTGGTGCACATCGGCGTGCCTGAAGGCGAACCGGTACCTGAAATCGGCGATTTCGTCACGGCCACCGTCACACACGCCGGCCGCCATAATCTGCTTGCCGACCCCGACGTGGCCGCCGGCCAGACCTATTCCGTGCGGCACTGAGGGGGCGTATATGACGCAACGAGTCGTCTCCATCGTCGGTCCCACCGCGTCCGGCAAGACGGGGTTGGGCATCGCCATCGCCCGGCGTCTGGCCGAAGCGGGGGAGCGGGCCGAAATCGTGAACGCGGACGCCTACCAGATGTACCGTGGCATGGATATCGGCACCGCCAAACCCACCGCCGAGGAACAGGCGGCCGTGCCGCACCATCTCATCGACATCATCGACCCCGAAGACACGATGAGCGTGGCCCGATTCCAGCAGCTTGCGCGCGAGACCATCGCCGACCTGCAATCACGTGGCATCCGGCCGATTCTCGTCGGCGGCTCCGGCTTGTACGCCAGAGCGGCCATCGATGACATCACCTTCCCCGGCACCGATCCCGACGTGCGCACACGTCTTGAGGAACGCGAGAAAACCGAGGGTGCCGGTGCTTTGTTCGACGAGTTGCGGGCCAAAGACCCCGAGGCCGCCGCGCGCATGGACCCACGCAATCCACGCCGCACCATCCGTGCGCTGGAGGTCATCGAGCTTACCGGCAAACCGTATTCGGCCAGTCTGCCGCGCTACCGGTACGTGATTCCGTCCGTGCAGATCGGACTCGACCTGGACCGCCCGGATTTGGACCATCGCATCGATTTGCGCACCAAGCAGATGTATGACGATGGGTTCATCGAAGAAGTCGAACGGTTGCGCCCGCATCTGGGTGCCACCGCCGTACGTGCGCTCGGCTATCAGCAGATCATCGACCTGCTGGACGGCATCTGGGATGTGAACGACGCCTTCGCGGACATCGCACAGAAAACCAAGCGACTCGCCCGCAAACAGATGGGATGGTTCGGCCGTGACCCGCGCATCCACTGGCTGCAGGCCCTGAACCCGAAACTGGTCGACAACGCGATGGCCATTATCGCGCACGCCGACGCCGGCGACTACGACCCGATCGACGCCCGAGCCGACGAATACACCCAGCATCATCTGGGGGATATCACGGCGTAGGAATCAGCCAAAGGCCGATGCAATCACCCGCAATCAGTGTGCAGGCCCCTGATTCCAGCCGGCGATCAAGAACACGCGCGTCGGATTCGCCGGGCGTAGTATCGCGTCGAACATCGTCTCCAGTGCAGACGTGTCGCCCCGATATGCCGAGTGCTTGGCGGAGCGATACTCTTCGCGCGTCACTGAGCCCCAGTCGAGATCCCAGCCGGCGTCATGCGCCAAGCGTGAACCGAATATACGCAGCACCATCGCATTGCCGCCACGGAACGGATGCAGATAACCGAGCTCATCATAAATAGAAGCGAACGCGTGAACGAACACGTCGCGATCCAACGCATGCAGGTTGCGCTTGTCCGCCAACTCCATCGCGATGTTGTGCGCGCCGGTCTCAATGAGCCCAGCCGGGAAGAACGCCTCAGGATTCGCGGCTCGAGCCCGGTCGTTCGTCACCTCGCGTGTGGTGTTTGAGGTACGCAACTTGCCCGCATCCTCAAACACGCCTTCGAACAGCCCCTTATGAATGGCGGTCAGCTCATCCAAGTCGCCAGACGGATTCCATCGACGTTCCGCCAACAACACGGTACGTGCGAACACCGCATCCGCCCGATCCGTGGCATGATCATCCAGACTGCCGGCAGCCAGACGATCCTTTCCGGCAGGGTCGGCGGCGGCGCGCAGACGCATGGCGGTCTGTTCGTCCGCCACGTCGATGAGATGGGTCACGGGCTTCAAGCCGCGTTCGTAGGCAGCCGCGGCGCGCATCGTTGCCTCGCCCGGCGTCATCGCTTCCAGTGCGCAGTTCTTGAGTGCAAATGCGACTGCGCTCGCACGCTCTGCGGGTGTCATGCAACCCATGATAAGGCATATTCGCGCCCCAGCGGGGAATCGACTCAGACGAACGCGGCGAATCGGCTGTCGGGATTCGTCAATCGACCATATCGTCACGGTGTCGTCACCAACCATGCACCCCCGTACTAGTAGAATCAGACCCGATATGGCACGAACAGCATCCTCCAACAGCACCAAACCCCGTAAATCCAAAGACAACGGGTCTACCCATGATGGCGAAACCAAGGTCCAGCCCGAGCTTGACCTCGAACCTGAGCCGTTGTGGAAGAAGATCCTGCTCGCGATTCCGCGCGCGTTCGGCTCCGGCGTACGCGCCGTCACCGGCGTCGGCGAATACAATCCAGCCTACCGTCGTGACGGTTTGTGCTTCCTGCTGCTCGTGCTCGCCGTACTGTTCTGCGCGTCCGAATGGTTCCGCGTCAGCGGTCCATTCGGCCAGCTGCTTCACGCCATCGCGGCCGGTGTGCTTGGTCTGATGAGCGTCGTGCTGCCGGTGTTGCTCGCCGCCGTGGCCTTCCGACTCATGCGCAATTCCGGTAAAGGGTCCAATAACCCGCGTGTGGTCACCGGTTGGGTGCTGCTCATGTGGTCGATTTGTTCGATCATCGACGTGGCGATCGCCGCCGACCACACCGGATTCGACATCACGATTCTGCAATCCGCCGGCGGCCTGTTCGGCTTCTTCCTCGGCTCACCGCTCGCCTGGGGCCTTTCCAACGTGTTCGCCATCATCATTTTCGTGGTCGTCGGCCTGTTCTCCTTGCTGATGATTACCGGCACCCACGTCACCGATTTGCCGGAGGATGCGCGCAAAATCGCCGCTAAAATCCAACGCAAACCGTATGTGCCGATGGGCCAGGAGACGGATGGGAGCGCCAGCCAGTTCCCCAACGAGGTCCGTGTGGGAGATACCACTCTCGCCTTTGCCGACGGTGTTCCCTCGCATGACGGCGACGATGACGGCAACGACGACGATCAGGCCGGCGATGCACGGCCCAGCCTGTTCGCACGACTGTTCGGCCGCAAATCCAAGACCGAAGACGACAAAACTCTTGACAAGTATGCTGCCGACGATCCATTCGACCGTGCCGCCAGCCAGCATGGTGCCACCGCCGAAACCCCGGTGGTCGATCCGATGACCGGCGAGATTATCGGTGCGCGAACCATTGCATCGTCTTCGTACGACGGCCGTCCGCACCTATCCAGCCCTGTGCCTGCTGCCGATGCAGATGATGGCGACGCTTCCCGAACCCGCGTCATCACCAGTGGCCAGACCGTCGCCATGCCCGGTGGGGGAGCGGTAGACGACCCGTGGGCACCCAGTGCCGCCCAGGCCGGTACTGTCGCGCTCGCAGGGGCAGCCGGTGCGATGGGAGCGGCCG
>OAVK01000388.1_pt1 | contig 25287 bp, 21 predicted proteins | sample 1495301 | NCBI WGS metagenome assembly OAVK01 (sample SAMEA2580094, study PRJEB22360) | human gut metagenome | biome: human gut; feature: human-associated habitat; material: faeces | place: Denmark | collected 2008/2010
TGGAGCACCTCAAAAACACCATCATACACTAAATCAGTAAGTTGGCACCATCACCAAGCAGATGAACGAACCCAACAGTTGTGTTTCTGATTATTTTTTTGAGGACCAGTAAGTGAGAATTAGCCGTAAATTAAAGGTACTGCTGCCGGTATTAACGGCAGCGACTGCCGCGGTGTTCATTTATTCATTATGGAGTAAAAAAGGGCCTGATGATTTTTCCTGCGTTGCCAGCTTTTCTCAGCATTATGCAAATGAAAATATCGATGTTTCACTCCGTTTTATGTTTAGCGGTCAGGCTGGTGTGGTGAGTATTAATGGCCGTGCGCGATCTGATCCGCAGAATATTTTTAACCGTAAAATATCGTTTATCATGCGCCGGCATCAGGATATCTATTATATGACATCAGAGAAAAATACTAAGTTTCCGGATGATAATGTGGACGATGGCTGGTTGAGTCAGTACCAACCTGATTTTTTCGTGTACCCGGACAAGAGTCTTCATATTCGAATAAACCAACAAAAAAATGGCAACTATCTTTTTATGATCTCAGCGCTACCTACCTATATCTGTAATGCCGCTGATTAATACGTTGCGGAAAAGAAAAAGGTGCAGAATGATCTGCACCTTGTGGTTAGTCAGGCAATCATGCGGCCCGCATGAAATTTCCACTGCTGACGTTGTTGGCAAACTGGAGCACAGTAGAAGTCACTGAGCCCGGGTCGTCCCAGCCGACCACCGCGCCACCGACGGCTCCGGCAACGACGCCGATCAGGCCGCCGCCAATCATCCCCACCAGCTGGCCGATGGCGCCAAAGCCCAGGACTCCGCCGCCGTCACCACCGTGCATCCCCCCAATGATTGCGCCAGCACACCCGGCCGCCGTTGCGCCGAGAATCGCGCTGGTCAGAGAGCTAAAAAGACCCGCGCCGGAGACGGCATCAATTTCCATTACGTTTAATTCGCGCATGTGTTTCTTCCTTTAGTTAAAAATAAAGTGTAATTACAGAAATATCCCGGCATTAATTTCTGCCGGTCATTTCTGATGTATGAATTATGCCTATGGTATATGTTTAAATAAATAGAATTACTTCTATTTTACCTGGTTCATTACTGGTTTTTGTAATTTCAAGGTGCTGGTTTTCATGTAAAAACAGCAGGCGATAGTACTAGGTGTTTAAAATGAAGCGCTTCACGCAACGATGAAGCCGGACAATCTCTCTTTCCATGCTCCCTTTGTCAGGGTATACGCTGGTAAAATTGATAATATCCTGACCGGCAATGCAGGATGCCAGAGTAACCTGCCAGACGCGTTGCCCGCTTGCTGATACGAAAGTAAATATAATTTCTATTGTCTCACCAAATACATCGTCGTCTAACCATTCTTCCATTTTGACAAAATTAAATTGTTTAAATATTTTTTGAGCATTGTCCAGTTGCAATGATATTTGCTCAGCGAAAGACTTGCCGGGCAGCATGCGGTCGCGATTAATCGTGATTTGCTGTCCCTGGTGGAATGAGATGATATTCACAGCCTGGTTTCTAATCTCTTCTTCAAAATCTACGGTGCCTTCAAGGCATACTAAACGGTTAGCCATATTCTCTCCTGTATGTAAGGCTATGGGGATAAGGGGGAAGGGTTGCCAGTTTTAATCACAAATCAAACCTGCAGGACTGACTGTGAGTTTTTGATGGCGTGGATAAAATCATGCTTTGCCACTTCAATGACGCCGCGGCTATGGATCTCAATAATACGGTCTGCGCTTAAAATGGTTTCCGGACGGTGAGCAATGATGATACGAGTGACATTCATATGCCTGATGGCATCATTGATGGCGCTTTCCCGGGCAATATCCAGGTGACTCGTCGCTTCATCAAGGATCAATAGCCGTGGGTTTCGATACAGCGCTCGCGCGAGAATAACGCGTTGTATCTGCCCGCCGGAGAGGGAAGAACCCATGTCGCCGACCATACTGTTGTAACCCATCGGCATCGCCATTATGTCATCGTGAATCTGCGCGATTCTGGCCACGCGTTCAACCCGCAGCCGGTCGAGGCTGGCATCAAAGAAGCTGATATTATCGATGATTGAACCGGCAAAGAGCTGGTCTGTTTGCATCACGCTGCCGATCAGATCGCGGTAGAGGGTCATCCCGAGTTTTCTGTGGTCGATACCGTTGATACAGATGCTGCCATTCTCTGGCTTAAGTAACCCTAACAGGAGTTTTGCCAGAGTCGTTTTACCCTGTCCGGAAGGGCCAATAATAGCGATCGATTCGCCGGCTTCGATCTCCAGGTTGAAGCCCGTAAAAATTTCGCCATCGGTGGCGGAATAGCGAAACGAGAGCTGATGGATGGCCAGATGCACCGGCCCCTCCCGATCGGGCAGCGAGGCGCTGCTTGCCAGGTCCGGTTCTTTTTCGCTCAGCACAATGTCCGCGAGACGTTCCCCATGCAAACGCAGCATTTTGAAATCAATCAGTGCGTTAATCAGCCCGGCGGATCGCGAAATAAACTGGTCAGAAAAGCTGATAAAGGCGACCAGCATCCCGCTGGTAAAGTTGCCATCCAGCACCTGCGCGGCAGCCAGCCAAATCAGTACGATTTTGCCCACACCTGAAATAGTGCCCTGTAACGTACTGAAACCGATAGAGAGTTTCTGGGTAGTAATCCCTTTGTTGGTGGATTGTACGGTTTCATTGGTAAAGGTTGAAACACGCAAATCCTGTTTATTGTTGAGCTTGATCGCCTGAACCCCGCGAATGGATTCCAGCAGCTGCGACTGTGCCTGCGCCGAAGCCAGCAGTTGGTCTTCACTCGCCTGGCGGAAAGGTTCGAATGAGATCCAGCGGATCAGCGCATAGAGCAGAAACAGGCCAATAACGATAAACGTCAGGGAGGTATTGTAGGCAAATATCACCCCCAGGGTGACCAGGGCCATGATGCCGTCGAAGATAGAGGAGATAAACCGGCCGGTCAGCGTGCTTTGGATATTCGCGATGGAGCCAAAGCGTGACAGGATGTCACCCACGTGGCGATCTTCAAAATAGCTTAGCGGCAAACCCAGCAGGTGAGCACACAGGTTGCTGGACCACTGTACGCTCAGCATGCTGGAGAACCAGGTCGTTACCCAACTGCGCAGTGCGCCAATCAGATTCTGGAACAGCGTAATAAAAATGAACGCTACACCAAGCAGCGTCAGTAAATCCCGATCGGCCGAGACCAGCACCTGGTCAATGACCCACTGCATATAAAAGGGCGTAATGATGCCGAAGAACTCGAGAGCCAGCGAGAGCAGCGCCACCTGGATAAATGCTGAACCGATGCCAGAGACGTTACGGATCAGACTCAGCATCGAGATCGATTTTTTCTCATCCTTCCGTTCAAATGTGGCGGCAGGATAGAGTTCCAGCGCTACGCCGGTGAAGGATCGCGATACCTCATCCATCGCCACCTTACGCGCGCCGCGCGCCGGGTCGTGAATAGTGAGGGTATTTTTGTTAATGCTTTTCAGCACCACGAAATGGTTCATATCCCAGTGCAGGATGCAGGGTAGCTTCAGCTTATTGAGCTCATCCAGCTCAAGACGTACCGCCCGGCAGCCCATATCTAACTTTTGCGTAAAGGACATGACGTCGGCCAGCGTACTGCCTTTTTGTGATGAGGGAAAACGATGACGCAGGGACACCATGTCTATCTGATAGCCGTAATAGCCGGCAATCATACCGACGCAGGTCAGCCCGCATTCTGCGGCCTGGGTTTGTCGCAGGACGGGGAGTTTATGGCGAAACGACAAATTAAGTTTGTGAAAGAGATCCATGATCAACCTGAGTTAACATTTGAAATTATAAAGAGGTCATTTTGCCAAGCGCATTCAGCGGCTCGAGAACCCATTCATAGATACGGCGCTTATCGACGATAAAGTCTGCGTCGAGCCCGCTGCCGGGACGCAGGCCTATCTGTTTGCCGTAAGCTTGTACCGACTGGCTATCGAGCGTGACCTTGACCTGATAAAGCGGCTCCTGAATCTGGGTATTGCCGGTGATACCGGCGATTTCCTGAGGTGACAGGGGGGATGTCGAGATTTCGCTGACCGCGCCAGAGTGCTGGCCAAATTTTTGCCAGGGAAAGGATTCATAGCGCAGCACCACCCGCTGACCGGTGTGGATAAAACCGATGGCCCGGCTGCTGAGCAGGATCCTTGCCTGTAGATGGGCGTTGTCCGGAAGAAGCATGGCGATAGTTTGCCCGGCGCTGACAATCTGCCCCGGCTTCACCAGCACGGCGCTCACCGTACCCTCTTCCGGCGCGCGCAGATCCACCGAACGGCGTGATTCATTTTCCATCATCGATTGCGTGATATCCGACAGTTTTTGCTGCAGGTCATTCTTTTGCTGGAAGTAGGTCAGAGGCTGCTCACGTAGCTGTTGGCGTGTTTGCGCGTGCTGTTGCCTGATTTCGATACGTTGACGGGCGACGTCCTGTAATCGTACTTTGGCATCCAGCAGATCGCTCTCCTGCTGCTCGACCTGGGTATTAGAGGCGTAGCCTTCGGCGCGCATCGCCGCCATTTTATCGACCTGCTTTTGGCTCAGCGCAATTTGCCGCTGACGCTGGCGGTAAATGGTATCCAGCTCCGTCGTTTGTTGTGCCAGCAGGCTGCTTCTTTCTTGTAAGGATTTCAGCGCCTCAGCGTTACGTTGTTCCAGATTGGTTAACTGTTGAGTCAATCCCTGGGACTGGATCTCGAGCTGTCTGGCTATTGCCTCGCGCGTCTGGCCATAGCGTGCGGTAGAGATTTCGGAAGACACCGTGGCGATACGTTCGCCTTTTTTTACCCCAGCGCCTTCACGGACGGGGAGGGCGGTAACGGTGCCCGCCGTCAGGGCGGTAATGGTCATGATGCCGCTTTCCGGCGTCAGAACCCCTTTCGCCGTTTCCCGCTTTGTGTAGCTTCCCAGGCTACAAAAGCCGACCAGCACGATAGTCAGGGCGCATACCATCGCCACGATCAGCCAGCGGAAAGGAGGGCAGTAAAGTGCTACCGGACCTAACACTTTGGTTTTGTTCGCGTCCAGCGATTCCTGACGAAATAAGTCGTGATTCATTGTCGAAAGCTCCGGTTAGGTGGCACTGCAATCAAGACCGCGCATCGCGGCGTAATCCAGCGATCCAGTGGCTGATTTTAAGTTGACGATCGACTGAATCAGCGCGTTCTGAGTCTGAGCAAGATCCTGAATAGCCTGGTAATATTCATTTTCTGCGTTAAATTCGTCGATCAGCGTCCGCTGGCCGAGCTCCCGCCCATAGCGGGTTGCGTTCAACCGTTTACCTGCCGAGCCGATCGCTCGCTGGTAAGCTTTAATCAGCGAGCGGGCGTTTCGTACCCCCGACATTGCCTGTAAGGCCTGTTGTTCCGCTTTACGGCGCGCATCAATCAGCAGATCTTTGCTTTGTTCAAAGCGATGGGCCGCTTCCAGACTCTGCGAAATGTGGCTTCCGCCGGCGAACAGGGGGATGGCGATATTGATGCCCACGGTGGTGTTGTCTGTTTTGGCGGTGGTGCCGAACAGGTCATCAAGTACGTTACTGTCTTCCGCCCGGCTCCAGTTTTTGCCATAACCGGCCTGCAAGGTAATGACCGGCAGATGGTTGGCTGTGGCCGTGACCAGATCGGCCTCGCTGCCTTTAATGGCTTGTAGGGCGGCGAGCACATCAAGATTGCTCGCCGCCGCCGTGCGCTTTAATTGTTCTGGATTCATGTCGTCAACATAGCGAACGCAGTCCAGGCTCCGATCGGCGATGTCCCGAGCGTCCAGACCGGTCAGCTGGTGAAAAGCCACTCTGGCATCATTAAGGGTGTTTTCGGATGCCAGTTCATCAGCGACCGCTTTGTCATAATTAGCCTGCGCCTCCGCTTCATCCAGCCGCGTTCCATCGCCTAACTTCAACGATTTTTGTACCTGTTTCAGCCGCGCATCAAAAGCGGCAAGGATTTTGCGCTGGGTTTCGAGGACGCTGCGCTGATACACCACGCTGTAATAAGCCATTACCACGTCAGCGATCATTTTTTGCTGCGCGATCAGGTAATTCACATCGGCCAGATCGCTGATGACCACGGTTTTCCGCCAGTTAGCATATCTGGCGACGTCAAAAACCGGCTGCGTCAGATTAAAACTGTAATTATGCCGGGTGACGCCTGCGGAATAGGCGGCGTCCGGCTGATCGGTCTTATTCCAGGCGGCGTTGAGGGTGACAACCGGCAGTAATCCGGCAAATCCCTGATATTTTTTTTGTGCATCAGCTTGATGCACTCTGCGCGCCGCATTAAATTCGGCGTTATAAGCGCTGGCTGCCAGCAGGGCTTGCTGAAGCGACAGCGCACAAGCACTGCCGGACAACAATAATCCGACGATAAGCGAAATAAGTATTTTGTTCAACATGGTGTTCCACAGGACTTAGTGATTAAAAAAGGTGTTCTGATGTAAAAAACGCTGTAATTCACTTTCGTTTGCGAGATGCAGTTTATCCATCGCCTTACGCTTCTGCGTCGAGACGGTGCTCATGGCACGACATTTCTTCGAGGCTATTTGTGACAGCGAATAACCCTGATTGATCAGGTTGAGAACCTCCCACTCCTTGGTGGTCAGTTCATCCGATGAATGTTGCAGAAGTTCTTTAATCGTCTGTGATATATAAGGTTCTGCATGAGGGGAGGCGATCGCCTTCGTCAATGCGCTCAGCAGTTCATGAGCAGTATCATGGGGGCTGATCAGAATATTCATGCCTGAACTCACCATTTTCCTCAGCAACACCGGCTTCATATTTTGGGCGAAGAGCACGGTCACCGTTCGCTGATGAGGGCAAATAACGGAAAGCATTTTTCTGATTTCCGTTTCGTGGAAAAAACCATCGAAAAGGCAGGATGAATTAATCAGCAGAATATCTATTTTATTATTTTCAACCGCGCTTAACAGTGCGTTCAGATCGGGTAAATGATGTAGCCTTAAATAATGTGTTTGCAGTTCACGCTGTAAACAGGTGGTGATGAGGTCATAGGTCATGAAATACTTATGAAAGTAGGTAATGTTAAGCGTCATGTTTTGCATGGGAGACTATAATTATGTCGAATTTAATAAACCGTGTTACATCGCATCTGCGCTTCTCCCCCAGCCATCGATAGTGGGTGGGGGAGAGACGCCTGACTTCATAATTGGCGCGTATAGGCGATTTGTTTGCCGTAATCATCGATCACTGACCAGCTCAACAGCCCGGAAGCGCTCGCTGGCGAAAGCGGTACAGCGGTGGAAGCTCCGGGCGCAATCATCATGGTGGTCAGCTGTTTTCCTCCCAGACGTAGCTCTCCTAACGTCATGTTGTAGGGCGTAGGGTTGGTAATCAGCAGCGACCGGCTTGTGCTGCTGTTCTCTTTCAGCGTAAATACCAGCGACTCTCCGATATTCTCATCCGGCGCTTTCAGGCCCGCAGGGCGGACAAAAACTTTTAAGCGGATGCGCAGAGGCAAAACGACTTTTTTACCCTTGCCGCCATCAGATTGCGTATTCGGCGGAATCTGATAGATATTCAGCCAGTAGACGCGCTCGCGGCCGGTCGTCAGTTCCTGACGAGAGGAGAGCATGACGCGCAGATTGCGGGACTCTCCCGGCTCCAGCTTAAACAGCGGCGGTACCACAACCAGAGGCGTATTGATACTATCCGGCAGAGCCAGCGGATTGTTATTATCGCTCCAGACCTGAACCAGCGCTGGCGCTCTTTCTGAATTCACCAGCACCAACGTCTCGGCGATACTGTTTTCATTAAACACCAGCCGGCTTTGCGTGCTGTTGACCACCGCGCCTGCGTAGCCAGTACTCAGCAAGAGTGTCATCATCAGGCAGGTCTTACTGAAGACTGACAAAAATCTGTGCTTGCGCATTGACCGACCCTGCCGTTGCTTGTAATCCCGGAAGCTGCTCAAGAGAAGCGGTGAATAATCCGCTATATCGACTGCCACCTGTACCCGTTGCCCCAACGTTGGCCAGATAATCGCTAAAGCCGTACCAGCCCGCGGCATTGCCTGTTCCGGTGGTGGTATTGGTGGACAGCAGAGTGAGCGGCGTACTCGATCCCTCTGGGTAAATGCGGATGCCGACGCCTGAAGCCACGCCGCTTGTTCCGTAGCTAGTGTCCAGCAAATGACTGATGCCGCCGGAAGCGTTTTTCAGCCCCAGCGTAGCGGCCTGGGCAAGCGCCGTGGGCTGGGTGACCAGGAACCCAATGGCCACAGGGGGGTTGGTGGTGTTTGTCACCGTCCCGGATACCGCGCCGGCATCGCATTCAATCGCGACATTAAAATTGCTGGTGCTGGTCATGCTGGCGTTGAGTTCAGCCGCCCCGATCGGGGGAAGAGTAACAACCTGATCAAAATCACTGACTATGCAGGTCTCGCCGTGGATGACGGTGGAACTCCCTCCTTTCATCCCCCATATCGCCACTATGTTTGTAGCAGAAGCTGAGGGGCTGGTTGCCACTGCCCCCGCGATGGGGCTGGTCATACCGAGAACCGGTTTAAAGCGCATGGTGGCTTGCGCCTGGTTCATGGTGTTTAAAGTGTTACGTGAATCAGCATATGAGAGACCGCCGGAATCGTTGGTTTTAAGCAGCTCAAAGGTGATATTGCTGAACGCCGAAGCTGGAACATAGATAGTGGAACCGACGGTAATATAATCCGCGGGGGTTAATTTACGCTCCTGCCAAAATTTCGTGTAATACGCTCCTGTTTTCTGGTTCGTAATTCGAAAAGCGACACTTTTTGCCGGCGTAAGATACCCGCCGTCAATATCATTGACCTCAATCCCACCGTAAAAGTTTAAGTTGCCAACGGTGGCGTACATTTCATAGAGCGCATCCGCATCGGACAAAGGGCATTTGTATAAAATTTGATTCGCCGCATAGGGAGCATGCAGCCCGGAACTAATCACGTCCACGTTTGCAGTGGCCAGCTGTGTGCCGGGTGCGGCTAATGATACCGACCCCGTGCCGATACTGAGTGTCCCGAAAGAAATAGGGGTATTATTACCATTCGTGACCAGCGGGGTGGCGGTGTAGCCCATATCGGCCACCTCCTGAGGAATATCGTTGATTCCCGTACCGATTGAGGTCACTCTGCGACACTCCGCCTGAGCCCAGGGGGCGCTGACTATCATGAGTGCGGCAATCAGGCCGTGTTTTAACTGAATAACTGGAAATTTCATGTGTTATCTCACTGTACGCAGATGCCATTTAAATGGATGAAGTTATTGCCTGATGCTTTATTCCGTGCGGGCATCTGGTAATTGACGCGGCACGTTTGCTTGCTGTCCCAGCGAATGAACAAAGTGCCGGAGGCATCGGGCAAGCGCGCATAGACCTGTCCATTCTGGCCGGCCATCCCGAGGTTTTTCCCATCCCGATCCTGAACCTCCGCACCCATCGGTACCGGAGAGCCATCGGGCATCATGACCGCGATCAGGGCAGGGGTACCGCCAAGGGTGTTGAAAGCCACTTTCGGCACCGCGCCGCGAACCGGGACCACGCGTACGTTTCCGCCTTCCAGCTCGACGTCCTGGTCCAGGGAATTACCGTCAATGCTGATGGTGTTGTAGCGGTATGGCGCCAGAGAAGGCGCAATCCCATAGCCAAAGACATCAATTCTGGCTCCCTGCGCATTGTTAATGCGCGCGCCGCTGGCACCTTTGGCTTCAACCAGAGCAAAGGTATCACTGGCGTACGGGCCGTAGGTGACGCCGCCGCTGTGCAGGGCCAGAGTCCCTGCGGTTCCCAGACCCAGCTGGTGATCTTTGCCGCTGTGAGCGTAAGAGGCTCGCATTGTTCCTGAGCGGGTACGCTCCTGCACATTCGCGCCCCAGCGCATGGTATGGCTTCGGCCCTGTTCCAGTTCGGTGTACTTGTCGTGATTGGCGTACAGGGAATAGGTGAAATCATTTTCTTCGCCTGCGGAACCGGAAAGAGTGGTCATTGCCGTGCGGGTATTTTTATTCTTCGTCATGTCGAACGACACGCTTGAGCGAGAGTCACGCCAGTCGAGCGGAATGGAAAACCCGATGGAAACGACGTTCTCGGTATATTTCTGATAACGACTGGAATCATATTCAGCGTCATTGACGCTATAGATATAATTCGTGTTACTCCAGCTGGAACGCTGCCTGCCGACGTTGATGTTGTAGCTGAGCTTTTTCCATATGTTGTTGTAGGACAGCTGTAGCTCAGTGATACGCGAACGGTTGTTGTAATAGTCCGCGCTGCTGCCGCTGAGCGAGAGAGTACCGTATTGGTCCATGTTCTGACTTAAGGTCGCGGTGAAGCGGTTACGTTGCTTAAGCGTGTCGGAGTAATAATTAGCTCCGTTCTGTTGCTGGCGCCGCACGCCCAGAACATCCTGGAGATCGCGGTACCCGGCGGTGGAATAGCGGTAGGCAGCCAGCACAATATTGGTGTTGCTCGGGAAGGTTTTGCTGTATGCCGCCTCGGCCCGCCAGCCGCTTTTGGACTGATTATTTTCCACCTGTGCATGTGACCAGGTCGTATTCAGCGATAAGGCGCCGAGTTCGGAGGCGAAAACGCCGCCGGCGAGTAATGCCTGATAATTGTTGGCAAATCGCGCGCCGGTGTTGGCGGTAAAACGGTTATTCACCCCGTACTGTAATATGCCTTCGCTGAAGGCATTTTGTACGGAGTAATAATTCCTGACTTTACCTGCGGCAAACTGATAGCTTATATTGCCCGGACGCATGGAGCCCGGTACGGCGGCGTAAGGCACAACGAAGAATGACGATTTTCCATCGGCTTCAATAATCTGCACCTCTATATCGCCCTGACTGCGCGTATTGTAGAGGTCGTCGATCAGAAAGGGTCCCGGGGGAACCTGCGTTTCGTAAATAAGATTGCCCGCCTGGCGGATCAAAACCCGGGCATTGGTATTGGCCACGCCACGGACCTCGGGCGCGTAGCCTAGTTTACCCTGTGGCCACATGCTTTGATCGGTATACAGCTTGACGCCGTTAAAAGCGATAGAGCCAAACATGGCGCTGTCGGTATAGGTATCGCCGACCATCAACTCGCTGGAAATGGCGGGCAGCGGGCGCTGTACCCACGTTCTCACCGAGTTCCATTTATAGGCATTGCCTGCAGTGCTGCTCTGCATGTAGCGCAGATTGGCCTGGTGACGTAATTGCCACATCCCCATATTTGCGCCGGCGTTGATCATACTCCACAGATAGCTGTAGTTAACGTCACGCAGAATATTGCGGGTGTAGCTGGTGTTATGGCGTAAAAATAACAGCGGCGCCCCGGCATCCCATTCGGCAACCGGGATATAGTCGCGAGGCGGGCGGTTGAGCATAATTTGTGGGATGGAAAACTCCACCGACAGCGTTGACGGTTTAATCCGCCAGCTTCCCTGCCGGGTAATATCCGCTAAAGATAAACACGGGACCTGGGGTAGGGAGGAGGGCTGGATTTTTAGCTGTAACAGTTTGATTAATTCAGCATCAAGGCAAAGCTGCGCGCTTTTGTCCGTTGGATTGATTTTCTGGAATTTAACCGGGACCTGGCTTTTTATTTTAGTACCATTGAGTACCAGGTCTAAATTCTGCTGCCCCGGCGCAATGATAACCTCAGTATCGTTGAATTTTTCCAGGCTGATACCTTTAGCAAAGCCTGAGCCAGCGAGTAAATTGTTGTCAAAACGATACTCTTCGGCAAAGGCAGAATGCGAAAACAGAGAGGCTTTAATCACGCAGGTTATTAATGCAAGACGAAAATAGACTTCCTTATTTTTGAATTGGATATACATGGCTTACCGTTGCTCCATAATCATTAATCAGACCAATTTCTATTCCCTTAGCGCTCCTGTTAGTCACCTTTCCGGCATTAAGCGCGACGTCTACTGCAGCAAAAGGCGCAATCATTGGTGGTTGATTCTTTGCATTAACGCCGTTGACGCTCACTTTGCTTAATGAGATGTAATAGGGGGACGTATTAGTAACCCGGATGCTATTTGCTGAAATATTGCTGAACGTCAGATAATCGAAAATCATTTTCGGGTTGGTTTTTAAACCCGCGGGGCGATAAAACACTTTCATTCTGTTTTTCAACATTAAAACAATTTTGCTACCTTTGTCGCCGCCGATATTTGCTGGAGGGACCTGCAGGAAGTTGAAATAGAAAATAGACTCCCGGTCCTGCGGCAGCGGCTTATCTTGCGTAAAGAAAACGCGTAACACTTGCCCCTCTTTTGCCGCGATACGAAACGTTGGCGGTGTGACAATAAAGGGAGCCGTTCCTGTTTCAGGCGTAGAGGAGGGAGCGCCGCTGTCGAACCAGGCCTGAATCACATAAGGAAAATCATCATCATTTCTAAGCTGGAGATCAACGGACTTTGCGTCAGAGGGATAAATTACCCGCGAGCCGGTCATGACCACACTGGCCAATGCTGACTGACAAAAATAGAGGGATAATATAAATAAGAAAATGCTACGCCATTGTAAGCGAGACATATCAGCCACCTGTTGGAAATTATTTTCTGACAACCCGGAAAGAATAAATTAAGACCATCCCTGGTCTTAATTTATCTGAATATCGATTAAGAGATATTGAATCCCTGATTTAACGCCTGATTAGTTGTAGCTAACCGCGTACTGCATCGAGGCCTGTACCGCGCCTGGGGTGGCAGCGCCGGCTTCGCTGATGTACTGCGCGGTGTAGGTTGCAGAAGCATCGGTTGCACCGATAGCCAGAGTCAGGTCACCACCTGCAGTAAAGGGAGTAGTAAAGTTGATCGGCGCTGAAGCGGTATCCAGAATCTGAATATCAGCTTTGGTTGCAGCAGAAGCGCCCGTTGCAACGTTACCCAGGTTGCCGGCCCCAGTGATGCTGTTACCTGCAAATTTGCTGGAAATTGTGGTGGTTGCTGCAGGATTAGCGGTACAACCGCTTACGCTGATATCGAAAGTGGTCGGCTTCGCAACGCTACCCGCAGCAGTAAGCTCGGAACTATTGACGGCAGCCAGCAGAACCACCGGGCTAACTTTGTTACCGTTGATAGCCACGGTACAGGTTTGAGAGGTGACTTCCCCGAGGAAAGTAACTGTATTAGGAGCAGCAGATACGTGTGCACTAATCAGGAGAGACATCGCAGTAACAGGGATCAACACCAAACTTTTTTTCATTGCAAAATATCCTTTAGAAAAATAATCAGCCTACATGTATTAGGCTGGTGAGTATAATTTCTTCCTTTAAAGCTAATGTTGAAATCATGCTTCGTTTTATACGCATGCTAAGGGTTGGCGCATAAAATAACCGCGGAGTTAAATTTCAACATCAATGCAACTAAATAAACGAAAAACGTCTTTTAGTTTGCCGGAGTATCTTGGCGTTGAGGGCTGGAATTGTGTAGTGATTTAATCTGATGAAACATGAAGTGCGCATTTAAAAATGTGAAAAAATCTTATCCTGAGGCGTTCTGCCGCGGCTTCACAAATGATAAAGACATATTGCCCCGCCTTCGCGGTTTTTCGTTGGTGGTCGACGTTACGACAAGGGTTAACTATGCATGAGATTCTTAATAATGGAGCGATTAGATAAAGGCGATGTTGTTTTTTTATTTGGTACGAAATGTGAAATCGTTATGCAGGGTAAAAGATAGACGTTAGCTGATCATGTATTAAATGTACTTCACTGGGGGGGGATGTTTCATTAGTGACAAAATATATCGCCTAATGGGCAGGCATCATTCGTTTATTGTCTCTTGAGCGGCTGTTGGCGCTTTATGAAATTTATGAACCAGCACTGGAAACAGGTTTTTGCGGCATTGACAGTACGCAGAGGCTAGTTTTTCTGGAAGAATAGTGCGTTGCATATTGCCGCACGAAACCGGTGTATCCCGTCCTGCTATTGGACATTATTCCCTTCTGTGTTCACCCGTTTTACGACAATGGGGCGAAAATGATGAATATTGGCATTGAACAACGCCACACGATTACCAGCAGGGCATAAGAAACCGGTGAGTATCCTCACCGGTTAACCCGTTACCTGACGGTATCGATGCGGCTAAAACGTTTACCATCGGCGCTGACAGTACGTACGTTCACTGCGCCTTGCACCTGTGGTTGCGCATTGTCATCATAACGTTGCCAGCTGCTGCCACCATTGGTGGAGTACTCAATGATCATCCCCGGGAAACTGGTGTTTGCTTCCAGTTTGCCGTTGGTGATTTTCGCCCCCGGTACCGGCAAACGGAACGCTATACTGGCTTTTTCCATCTTCGCCAGTTCCCGGCTGCCCAGGATATTGGCGAAACGAATCCAGTCCTTATTCTGTGCTTTCGCATCAACATGGTGCGTTACGCCCGCCTTATAGCTTTTCCCCTTTAGGTAATCCTGCTCCCACGCCGCTTGATGCCATGCGCGTTCGGCAACGGAGAACAGCCGCGGGAAGAGGCGATATTCCATCTCTTCGTCGGTACGGACGATTTCGCTCCATATTTGAGCCGACAGGCCATACGCGCCCGGCCACTCTTTATCTGCCTTGCCTTCAAACGGGTTACCGTCCCGATCGAGTGAAGTTTCTGCATTTTGCGGCAGGTTATTTGGTGCGAATCCAAAGATCTTACGCTCATCGCTAAAGCGCGTTGCCCAGTAGAAGCCTGGCTCCTGAGGGTTAACCTCGTATGGGTGATCCAGATAAACATAATCCGGGTTGGAAATGACCACTTCGTAGCCTTTGTTTGCCCAGTCATTAACCGACTCCGCACCGCCCCAGAACAAGGTGTCCCAGAAATTTACCGCCGTTTTTTTGGTGGCAAAATCGGTCGCATCCTTAGCATGCTTTAATCCATCCTGCCAGGCCTGCATTTTCGCAATACCATGCTGGTTGACCAGTTGACTGACTTCCACGGCGAACCAGCTCGGCAGATGCTCAATATCGGCCACTTTTCCCTCTTTCAGCATGGCCTGGCAGACCGCTGACTTCGCCCACGGTTTATCCTGATTGCGCTGTTCAATCTGACCTTTACCTTCCTGCGGATTGTTTTTATCGGTATATCCGGCGCCCAGATAAATATTTTTCGCTTCATCACCACCAAAATGCCAGGTCGTTAGCGGTAGTCCCGCCTCTTCATGCATTTTCTGGATTTCGCCCATCACCTTATCGACAAAATGACGAGACGACGGTAAGCATGGGTTCAGATAACCGGTGCGGTCGTAGAACTGAACCCCGGTAGTCACCGAAGTATCGTCAGGATCGAGTAGACGGAATTCATTCGCTGCTTTCTCTTTACCTTCTTTCATCAGACGATCGTAGCGGGCTTCCATCGATATGGTTGCCGCTCGGGCATGCGCGGGCATATCAATTTCCGGGATGACATCAATCTGCCGCGCTTTGGCATACTTGAGTATCTCAATATAATCAGCACGGCTAAACCAACCACTGCCGTTCGTACTGCTATCCGGGCCTGACCCCAGTTGCGGCAGCAGGCAGGTTTTTTCCGTCAAATCATGGCAGCGCTTTCCTCCGACTTCCGTCAGTTCAGGTAGCCCAGGGATCTCAATACGCCAGCCTTCATCGTCGCTGAGATGAAGATGGAATTTATTCAGCTTCAGCGCCGCCATCTGTTCCAGTGCCCGCAAGATAGCCGCTTTACTGTGAAAATTACGCGCAACATCGATAAACAAACCACGATACTGGAAACGCGGCGCATCTCTGGCTTCAAGAGTGGCGATCTTCATCGGCCCCTCTGCAGGAACCAGTGAAAGAATTGACTGGAGGCCGTAGAAGACCCCAGCCCGATCGTAACCGGTTACCAGTGCCCCCTTTTCGTCAATCTTAAGGGTATAAGCTCCCGGTACCGCTTCCTTACCCTGGAAAGATGGCGCAGAAATTTCGGTACGCACCGGGTAACCTCGATCGGTTTTCAAGCCCAGCAGGGAGAAGCGCTCGGTAATCGCCTCTGCCGACGGCTTCGGCAGGGCAGAGAGATCCAGCTTAACTCCGTGGCTCAGATCAACATCCCGATCATGCACGTTAACCACCCGCGGCGTTGGCACAATTTGGCCGCGCAGGGATGAGGCGTTGAGCAATTTCACATCGCTGTTTTTCTCAAAGCGTACTTCGGCCGTCATCAGGACATTGTTGTCGGCGGCCGTGCTTTTCCATAAATCACCGCGAATTGGTGTGACAATCTGATTGAGATCTTCTGTATCGGTACTGGCAATGACTTTGGGCTGCGCATCCGTGGAAGTGACGTACCAACGCGGGATCACATCACTCATAAACAGCTGCCAGTATTCATTAATAATCGGGATGTCCACAGCTTGTCCTGCCGGGAATGCGCTAAATTTATCAGTAGGTTCCAGTTTGTGCAGGTCGCCGATGATATGCGTAACCTTAAACCGGGCATTATCCACGCTCAGAATCCGGCGAATACTGGAGAAATAAATCGCCCAGTCTTTACCCGTAATTGCATCGCCATCATTCGTTAACCTGATGGTGGCCTTGTTACAGGATGCCCAGTCCGCGCCCAGGCTGGCGCAATCAACGCCATGCAGCGCCGCGTGGTTATCCACGACGGTATAGTTAATCTTGAGTTGACTGATTTGATCGACAGTTTGCTGATTGGCAAAGGCTGTTCCGCTGCCCATTATTCCAGCAACTGCGGTTGCCAGCAGGCCTGTTTTTAATGATTTCATGTCATTTTCCTTAATGATTATCGGCACTGGCACTGCACGTTAATGCTGGAATCAGCAGAGAAACTTTCGGCGTTAGCCTGCGGAAAAATAATCCAGCCTGGCGCGTCAATTGCCAGCGCTGGGGTATTACGTTTTCCAGTAAAGATATGCATGTGAATTTCCTCTTGACATTTAAAACGCGGGAAAGGCAGACCGCGTGAAATTAAAAAAATAAGCCAATAATAAACGGTATAAACCCCTTAATAAGCATGAATACATTATTTTTTGTGACGCGAATTATCAATCTGTTTTTGTGTGACAAACTGAATTTTATGACAAAACGCACATATTATATTTCTCTTTATTGCACTTGAGTTTTGCCAGGTTGTTTTTGTAATTATTTGATTTTTAAAATCAATTAATGGATTGAATTGATTTTATGATGAGCGGGAATAGTGGCCGCGAATAAGATTTTTCCCCATTACAAATGGAGTTAATTTTTATCGTGAAAATATGCCGTGGTCAAAGAGAGGCGACAGACATGTAAGACCTACCGTCCCCGTATCACTATCCCTGTACGCTTGTGCTTTTGAATTGCCCTTTGAGTCGATAGTGATCTCTTCCCGGAAACCTCAAAATAAAACGGGTGTGCTTATGCTGACACAGCGGAAACGGTTGTGCTGCCTTGTGCAGAGCAACGCTTCCGCAGGGGCTGCCGGTTTCGCTGTTCTCCTGGCAACGTGAGCCTAAACAATAACATACAGTCCTTTTCCCTGACCCATCTGATGAAGTAAACCCTTACTGTCTGTATTTCGCTCTTCACCTCAAGCCCATTTCATCGACACATACTCTCCTTTATTTCGTGATTCATCTCTCATTTTATTCATTATTCGAATTGTCACGCTTGATAACTATGTGGCGGAGTGTAGTCTAAAGCATAACTTCACAAATAATTGTGAAGAAGGAAAGTACATCACAAACTCGTTTGAAGGATCCACCCCCATGTCGGAATTGAAATTTGCCACGCGTTTAAACTCTTTTGCCTCAGGAGCGAACCTCTACTGGCCGGATCTTCAGGGGAAACCCTCTGTGCTGCAGATGATTGCCCGTGCCGGTGAGGTAAAAGGGTTAACCCATCTTGATCTGAACTACCCGCAGCACATCACGACTGATATTCAAACGCTGCGCCAGGCCATTGAGGATGCGGGACTGGCGGTCAACGGTATGCAAATGCGCTGGGATGCACCGCAATTTAAGATTGGGGCTTTTACTAACCCCAACCCACAGATCCGTCGTGAGGCCATTGAGCTGACAAAACGCGGGATTGATGCCGGGCGCGAATTTGGATCACGTCTGATGACGCTGTGGATGGGGCAGGATGGTTATGATTACTGCTTCCAGGCGGATTACAAAAAAATCTGGAACGATGCGGTGAGCGCAGTCCGTGAAATTGCCGAATATGCGCCGGACGTGGATATCAGTATCGAATACAAACCGAATGAGCCGCGTGCTTACAGTATTTTCCCCAATGCCACGACATGTTTACTGGCAGTAGAAGAAGCCGGCTGTCCGAATCTGGGGATCACGCTTGATTTTGCTCACGTGCTGTTTGCCAATGAAATTCCGGCTTATGCTGCGGCGATGGTAGCCCGCCGTTCACGCCTGCTGGGGCTTGATCTCAATGACGGCTGGGGGAAACGTGATGATGGTTTGATGGTGGGCTCGGTTAACCCGCGCGCCACGCTGGAATTCCTCTGGCAGATGCAGCGAGATGGGTATCAGGGGGCCTATTACTTTGACACATTCCCGGATGCCAGTGGCCTGGATCCGGTTCGTGAAGCTGAAATCAATATTGCGACCGTTACCCGATTACTCAAACTGTGCCAACAACTGGACGGCAATGATGAACTGGCAGCGGCCATTAGCCGCCAGGATGCCGTTGCCTCTCAGCGGATAGTTAATGACATTATGCTAGCCAGATAGCGCAAAAAATAAGCAAACATTAGAAAAATACCCTGACGCAAAAATAAAAGGCTGAAAAATGAAAAAGCTCATACTCTCTGTACTCGCCTCTTCTTTACTGTGCTCGATGGCTTACGCCGCTGATTTAGCCCCGCTGAAATCGGATACTGAACCGGATCGCACAGACTGGACGCAGCTCAGCAGCAAATATGGTCCAATGCCGAAAGTCGACAGCAAACTTAAAATTGGCGGCGTATCGAAAACGCTGACCAATGAATACTGGCGTTCACTCGGCGAAGGTTACCAGAACGTCGGTAAAAAATATGGCTTCACCGTAGCTTATCAGGCTGCCGCCAATGAAGACGATCAACTGGGTCAGTTATCAATAGCGGAAACGCTTATCTCCCAGGGCTTTAACGGGCTGCTGGTATCACCTCAGACCGATATCAACCTTGAACCCGCTCTGGAAAGTGCCACCAGCAAAAAAATTCCCGTGGTCAATGTTAACGATGCGGTGATGCCAAATGCACCGTATTACGTCGGGAACGTGCAGAAAGATAACGGTGTGCGGGTGGCGAAATGGTTCATCGAACACCATCCGCAGGGCGGTAAAGTTGCAGTGATCGAGGGGCAGCCTGGCGTCTATGCCGCTGGCCAGCGAACCCGCGGTTTCAACGAGACGCTACAGGCCAACGGCAAGTTCAATATTGTTGCCAGCGTACCGGCGAACTGGAGTCGCGAACAGGCGTTTAATGCGGCCTCAACAATCTTGCAGCAGCATCCCGATCTGATTGGTTTTTACGCAAATAACGACACCATGGCGCTGGGTGTGGTGGAAGCGGTTCGTTCGCTGAATAAAGCCGGGCAGGTGGCTGTATTTGGTACCGATGGTATCTCAGATGCCTATGCCTCGATTAAACGCGGCGAACTGACGGGTACGGTGGACAGCTTCCCGGTACTGACCGGGGAAGTCGCAATGGAAGTTATGCTGCGCCTGATTGACGGGCAGAAAATTTCCCGCGTGGTCTCTACACCTCAGGCCTTGATCACGAAAGATAACGCGGATGCCTTCTCGACCAAAGATAACGACAAGCTGCGTCAGCTGCTGGCTCAACAGTAAGTCAGGCGGAGGGTGTATGGAACAGTATCGCTTAACGATGCGTGGGATAAGTAAGACATACGGTAACGCGGCGGCATTACAGGACGTGGACTTTTCGGTCAAACCTGGCGAGGTTCATGCCCTGATTGGTGAAAACGGCGCCGGAAAATCCACGCTGTTAAATATTCTTTCAGGTGTACGAGAGGCCGATAGCGGCGAGATTAGCGTGAACGGACAGACCGTTCAGATGAAGAATCCGCTCAGCGCCCGTCATGCCGGTATTGCCATGATTCATCAGGAATTACAGCATGTTCCGGAACTCTCCGTTGCGCAGAATATGTTTCTTGGCCGGCCGCTCACCAGGGCAAAAGGTTTATGGGTGGATAAACACGCTCAGTTGGAAAGAGCGAAGCTGATTCTCAAACAGCTGGATCCGACAATTGATCCCAATGAGCCGATCAAGAACCTGAAAGTCTCACAGCAGCAGATCGTGGAGATTGCTCGCGCCATGCTGGACGATGCAAAAATCATCGCCATGGACGAGCCGACATCCAGTCTGACGCCGAGAGAGTTTGACCGGCTGGCCGAACTGATTTCGGATCTGAAGTCTATGGGGGTATCGCTTATCTATGTTTCTCATAAGATGAACGAAATTTTCAGAGTCTGCGACCGGGCCACTATTATGCGTGATGGCAGGCAGGTTGGGGTGGTGAACATTTGTGATGAGGATGAAGAAAGCATTGTCTCAAAAATGGTCGGACGCAAGATTGAGAAACTTGAGCACAACTCATATGTGACCGATCGTGAAGTTCTTCGCGTTGAGAATCTCTCGCGTGGTGGCGCTGTGCGCGATGCCAGTTTCACCGTCCGTGCGGGTGAGGTGCTCGGTATTGCGGGTCTGGTCGGCGCCGGGCGTACGGAACTGATGAAACTGATTGCCGGTATTGATAAACGCAGCAGCGGTAACGTGTTTGTTAATGGCCAGGCGGTGCGTAATCACAACGTCAGTGCCGCGATTCGGGCAGGCATTGGCCTGGTCCCGGAGGACCGTAAGAAAGAAGGGATTATCAAAGAGCGTGCGGTGAAGATGAATATGGCACTGCCTTCGATGCGTAACTTCACCATTGCCGGGATGATCGGCAAAGTTAAGCTTAACCGGGTTGCGCATGAAGTCATGAGCGATTTGAAGCTACGACCACTGAACATTGATAAAACGATTGGCACATTAAGTGGCGGTAATCAGCAGAAAGTTATTATTGGACGCTGGGTTGCCGCAGATGCTCAGGTTTTTCTGTTTGACGAACCAACCCGAGGGATTGATATTGGGGCGAAATCAGAAATTTATAATCTGATAGAAAAACTGGCCCGTTCAGGCAAGGCAATTGTTGTTGTCTCTTCAGAGATGACAGAGATTATTCGTATTTCTGACCGAGTACTGGTTATGCGTGAAGGGAAGATTACTAAGGAACTGAAAGGTGACGCCATCACGGAAGATAATATTGCACGCTATGCCATTAAAGATGTCGAAGAGACCATTTGAATTTCTTACCTTTATTAATTTGAAAGGCCATAATCATGATTTCACAAAGTAATTCCCGGCCAGAAAAGCTTCGTGCACTGCCGTTTAAATTTAACCTTCGCGATGCCGGAACCTTAATTGGTTTGCTTATTATCATTATTACGTTTTCTTTTTTATCACCGGTGTTTTTCACTATTCCTAATTTGTTGAATATTTTACAGCAATCATCCATTAACGCATTAATTGCGCTCGGGATGACCCTGGTCATTATCTCCGGAGGTATCGATCTTTCGGTGGGTCCGGCTGCAGCATTATCAGCGGTTTTAGGGGCAACCATGATGGTTGCCGGAGTCCCCGTGCCGTTGGCCATTCTGGCAACGCTGGGAATTGGGGCTATCTGCGGTGTCTTTAGCGGTTCGCTGGTGGCCTATGCCGGATTGCAACCCTTCATTGTTACCCTCGGGGGGCTGTCGCTGTTCCGTGCTATCGCACTGATTTATACCGGCGGCAATCCGGTATTTGGTATCCCGACGGAATTTCGTAGCCTGATTAACAGTGAAATTTTTGGCATTCCAACGCCTATCGTTATTGTTGCCGTTATTGCTTTGGTACTGTGGACCGTCATGAATAAAACGCCGTTAGGAGAATATATTCTGGCTGTCGGCGGCAATGAAGAAGCGGCTCGCGTTGCCGGCGTGCCGGTGAAAAGAACCAAAGTTACGGTATTTGTTATCTCAGGAACCCTGGCCTCTCTGGCCTCACTGATCTTGATTGGTCGGTTAGGTGCTGCGGAACCAACGATTGGCAATCTGTGGGAACTGGATGCCATTGCCGCGGCGGCTATTGGCGGCGCGTCTCTGATGGGAGGGAAAGGTAGCGTAGTAGGTACAATTATCGGCGCCATCATTCTTGGTGCGCTACGCAATGGCCTGACGTTACTTAATATCCAGGCTTTTTACCAATTGCTTGCGACTGGTCTTATTATTATCATAGCGATGTTGATTGACAGAGCGACCAGAGGCAAGTAATGAAGCAGGATCCACGAGCCATTGGTGCTCAAATACGTATGCGACTACCCCAGCTGACACCTTTAGAGCGACGTGTGGTTGAGGCTATCATCGCCCGAACTGATATTACTGAGCAAACTTCTCTAAAAGAAATTGCCCACGAGAATAATGTTTCAGAGGCGATGATTGTCAAAATAGCCAAGAAGCTTAACTTTTCAGGTTTTAGAAATTTCAGAACTGGTTTGATTTATTATAACCAATCTGAGGTGGCAAGTTTACACGCGGAAATTGAGCCTGATGATTCATCGGAACAACTGTTGTCAAAAGTATTCAGAACATCAATTCAGGCTATTGAAGAGACGATGTCTATTCTGGATATTGCAGAGTTCGACCGCGCTGCGGATATTATATTCAAGGCTCGATATATTGACTTATATGCTGTCGGTGGTTCCGCCACGGTAGCACGTGACTTATCCCACAAGCTTTTAAAAATTGGTATTAAGTCGACGGTATATGATGACGCCCATATTATGTTGATGTCCGCTGCGGTGCTATCTGACGACGATGCTGTACTTGCAATCAGTCACTCTGGCGCAACGCGTGCCGTTAACGATCCGGTAAAACTGGCGGCACGCAATGGTGCCAAAGTGATTGCGATTACGAATTATGCCGAATCGCCTATTGCGCGTAACGCGCATGTGGTACTCAATTCAACTTCTCAGGGATCGCATTTGTTAGGGGAAAACGCCGCGTCACGCATTGCTCAGCTCAATATTCTGGATGCATTGTTTGTGGCCATTGCCAAGAAAGATCTGAAGCAGGCGGAGAAGAATTTGATGAAAACCCAGCATGCGGTTCAGGACCTGCGGGAATATTAACCATGAGTAAAATTGTTGTAGCGGGGAGCCTTCATTACGACATTATGCTGGATGCGCACCATCGTCCGGAAAAAGGTGAAACGGTAATGGGCTCGGGCTGCACTTACAAATTTGGCGGTAAAGGGGGCAATCAAGCCATATCCGCTGCTCGTGCGGGAGGGAACGTCATTTTTATTGGTGCAGTAGGGGCTGATGCGCAAGGGGCGTTTCTTCTGCAGACGCTTTGTGATGCCGGAGTCAATATCGGATCGGTCGCCACAATAGATGAGATCCCATCCGGGATGAGCGTGGCGATTTCTGATGTCGATGGTGATTATGGTGCGGTTGTCGTCTCAAATGCGAATCAGCATATTCCTGCAAAACTCTTTCAACAGGGTGACATCTGGCAAGATGTCGGAATGCTGGTTCTCCAGAACGAAGTTCCGGAAACGATAAATCTGTATGCGGCCATCGAAGCCAGCAAGCGGGGGATTCCTGTCTGTATCAATGCGGCGCCGGCCAGAGAACTGAGCCCGCAGCTGGAAAGCTGCATCACGTTGCTGGTGGTTAATGCTATAGAGGCACGTGATATGTGTGGAGTGACGGTGAACGACCTTTCCTCAGCCCTGGAAGCTGCGGAATTATTGGCTAAACGTTTCTCTCAGGTTGTTGTCACAGCCGGCGAACATGGTGTCGCGTTTTGTGAAGCGGGCATTGCGGGCTCGACTTTAGCCGCCAGGCGGATAACACTGGTGAGTACTCATGGCGCTGGTGATTGTTTTATGGGGGTTTTATGCACCAGCCTGATGCATGGAGAGGCGCTTAGCGATGCGGTATTTCGGGCGAATGAAGCTGCCGCCCGCCATGTCTCTCAGCCCCGGGCATAAAGAAGTATTCCGTCATCCAGAGCCTCAGTATGGCAAAATTAGCAGCTGATTTTTCTTCAGAAGAAGAATGAAAAGCAAGAAGCCCGCTTAAGTTTCCTTAAGCGGGCTTCTTAAATATGGCTCCTCTGACTGGACTCGAACCAGTGACATACGGATTAACAGTCCGCCGTTCTACCGACTGAACTACAGAGGAATCGTGTGAACGAGGCGCATACTACTGGCCTGGCATTTTTGTGTCAACACTAAAATTAACTCACTGATTCAAATGGCTAAATTTAACTCAACTCGTTGTTTTAGTGCACAAGATGCCCGTCGTCTGTATCCAGCTGGCCATTCTCACGTAATCTTTGTAAGGGATCCTGACGATAGAAATGGCAAAAACGCTGCCAAAGCGCCGGAAAGCGCGGAGCAAACAGCTCTGGTGCGCTAAAGAAATATTCAGATAACACGGCAAAACATTCGGCCGGGTCGGTCGCCGCATAGGCGTCAATGCTGGCGGCGCTCTCCCCAACCAGATCGATCTCATCCTGAATGTTATTCATCGCCGCGTGGAGGTCGTGCTCCCAGCCAGCGACTTCGCGCAACGGAATCAGCGGCACGCCGCTGGCGCGATCGCCATTGCGGGTATCCAGCTTATGTGCAACTTCGTGCACGATAAGGTTGAAACCAGATGCATCGAAAGAGTCCTGAATATCCAGCCAGTTCAGGATAATTGGCCCTTGTTGCCAGCTCTGGCCGGATTGGACGACCCGTTGACTGTGGACCAGTCCAATATCGTCTTCCCATTCATCGTCAACCACAAATGGGGCAGGGTAGATTAGCACCTCGTGGAAGCCATCCAGCCACTCAATGCCAAGCTCAAGAACCGGCAAACAGAACAACATTGCAATGCGGGCGTTTTGCAGCGGAGTGAGTTCAAGCCCTTGCAGGGCAACCAGACGTTTTTGTTGCAGAAAGCGTGCCGCCATCTGCACCAGTTCCTGCTGTTCTTGTGCAGAAAGATTGGCTAAAACAGGAATGGCAAGCGCGTGTTCCCAGGGCATTTCTGCGTTGCCGGACTCTTCATCTACTTTCCAGGGCCATTTAAACATCATATTGCTCGCAAAGTCGTCACTTGAACATCATTAAAGAGACAGGAACTATTAAAGTGCCAAAGAACCTGGCATTATAGCAACCTCAGCGGAGAGATGCCGGAGCGGCTGAACGGACCGGTCTCGAAAACCGGAGTAGGGGC
>OAVK01000391.1_pt1 | contig 25137 bp, 27 predicted proteins | sample 1495301 | NCBI WGS metagenome assembly OAVK01 (sample SAMEA2580094, study PRJEB22360) | human gut metagenome | biome: human gut; feature: human-associated habitat; material: faeces | place: Denmark | collected 2008/2010
ATGCCCGCCAGCGGGTGGCAATGATACCGGCCGGCGCGACCTGCTGCGCCGCCACTTCTCCGACGGCTTTTGCCCGTGCGGCGCGGTAATCGCGGTCGTCGATGCGAATCAGCAGATCGCCTTTTTTCACCGCCATATTGTCCTGCACCGCCAGCTGCTGGATATAGCCAGAGATTTTGCTGGAGATGGCGCTAATGTCACCGCCAACATAGGCATCATCGGTGGTCTGGATAAAGCGCCCGGTATGCCACCAGTAAGCGCCGTAACTCGCTGCCGCCAGTGCGGCGACGGCGAGTGCCGCCAGGACGAAGGCGCTTTTCTTACTGGCCGGGTTCATTGCTGGCATCCCGGTAGGGTTCGGGTTGGAATTTTTGCCCGCTATCGCCTTCGCGTTTGCGCAACAGATAGTCGTGACGGTATTTCATCATCGGCGAAGCGGCGGGTCCCGGCACCATGGTGTATTTACCCGGAATAATCTCTTCGCCGGTCGCTTTATCGACCAGGATCGGTTCCACGCGCCGCTGGGTTTCACTTTCCACCAATTGCATCTGACGGCCTTCGGGTGAGAAGTGGCGGTTACCCCATTCCGCCAGCGCCAGCAGTACCATGCGAAAGTCGCGGCCGCTTTGTGTGAGGTGGTATTCGTAGCGCGGCGGTGTGCTGCTGTAGCAAACCTTCTCCAGCAGGCCGTCGTCTACCAGCGCCTTCAGGCGGCGTGAAAGAATATTCGGCGCGACGTTGCTGCTTTTCTGGAACTCGTCAAAGCGGGTAAAGCCGGCGAAGGCGTCGCGCAGGATCATTATGCTCCAGCTGTCACCGATGCGGCCAAGGCTACGGGCGATGGGGCAGGGAGCGTGGCAAAGCGGTTCATTTTTCATGGACTGGCCCGGATAGATAGGTGGCTTTCGGGAGCAAATTGACATAGTAACTATCAAAATGCAAGTTACTTAAAAAACGATCTCTCAGCAGATTCATGGCGCAGGCGTTAAGGTACACAGGCGATAGACCAATATGGGGTGACACGGCTTAGCGCAAAACGGTGGTGCAGGGGCCGGGGTGGGTAAGAGCGTGACGGAAGCGAATTGAGCGGGCTCTAAGGGGGTTGATTGCCGGAGCGCCATACGTTATGCCAATAAACAATCGCATTGTGCCTGGTCCCTTCATTCTGTCGTATTTTTATTATTTATTAGCGTGTTAGTTAATGACTCGTGTCATAAAAGGCAGGGGAAGCCGGGATGTCGTCTATGGGGAAGGGGGGCAGACAGCCTGAAACCGAACGGAGCAGAGTCTGACGGTCCGCTCCGCGGCAGGAGCGGACGTTATGCTAATCAATGATGAAGTGGTCAGCCGGGATAGTGCGTTTAGCCAGTTTCTTTTGAAGTATTATGACCATTACGGGAAATACAGAGGCGGCTAATGCACTGACAACCAGCAGTCTGTTTAGATTTTGCGTTGTTATTCCCTGGTCCGGTAGTAATAAGGAAGACAGAAAGAATGCGAGAGTTGTTATCAGGTACATCATGGCTGTCTGTAGTGAAGTAAAGCTGGCTCGTTGTTCATCCTCAGGATACTGGACAGCAACCGACGACGCGCAAACCAGCCGGCTGTATGAAGCGCCAAGAAATAAGGTTATAAATAGAAATACATTATGATAACCCATCGCCGGAATCAGCAAACTTGCTACCAGGAACAGAGTTGAAATTGTTGCCAGCATCAGAGCAGATAAACGCGATGTCAGCATGCCTGTTATTTTTGTAGACAGATAACCGGCTATCCCGCCACTTAAGAACAATAAAGGTAATAGGTTTTGTTGTGCGCCCATATACTGCGTCATTAAGGGCGCCAAAATGGGAATGATCAGCATTGGACTGAATTGTACAAGGGCAGTACAAGAGGCGAAAAGTAAGGTTTGAGCATCAATAGATAGATTCCTCTTCACGCCTGATGGGGCCGTATCCTTAGGGATAATAAATATTATCAACGGTAAAGATAACAGACAAAGCGAACTGATTAACCCTGGCGCAGTATGCCAACCATAGTGCGTGCATAAAAATAATATCGCTGGCATGCCGACGATACTGACCAGCGAAAATGACGCAATTACCGTTGCCAGCATTTTTCCACGTAAGTTTGCCGGGGCATAATTTATTAAAATACTCATACCCACACCCATTGTCGTACCACCAACCGCTCCTGCGCAAAATCGCAGTGCCAGAAGAATGTCAAAATGAGTAGTGAGGGTGGACAAAAATGTTAGTGCTCCCAATAGCACCATATTCGTGAACAAGAATTGTTTTTTATTAAACAGATCGATGCAATAAAAAGCAACGATCCCAGAAAGCACCGCACCCAGCGTATACATACCAGAGACATAGCCAGAAAATGATACAGGAACCGAAAACCCCTCGGCCATAAAAGCAAAAACGGGCGTTAACGCCATATATTCCAATGCATTAGTGAACTGGACAAAAGCTATTACAATGGCTATCCGCATGAGGGTTTTATGATTAAACGTCTGTGTGACCAGTGGCATAGTAAGCAACCTGTGGCTGAAAGATATCCGAGTTTAACCACTATCAATGATGTTCATTAGATGGTAAAAATGGCACTTATTATTATCAAATATGGGATAGTTGATGCGTTCAGCGCTTGATTTTAATACACTGAAAGTGTTTATCGCGGTGGTTGAAAGAGAAAGTTTCGTTGGGGCCGCAAGAGTCCTTGCAATGCCGACATCAAACGTGAGTCGCTGTATTTCTCAGTTAGAAGAAAAACTGAATCTTCAGCTCATTGAGCGTAGCACCCGACATATGAAACTCACCCAGGCGGGGCACCTGCTCTATATCCGCGCGAAGCCATTACTGGAGGCGCTTGAGCAAACTGAGACCGAGCTAACGTTGCGGCAAATGCAGCTCAAGGGGCCACTACGCATCTGTATTCCCAATGAAATAGGTCCTGCATTGCTGGGTTCTGTTATTGCCGATTTCGCCTGTCAGTACCCGGACCTGGAGATCAGCTGTGTTACAAATTTGTCAGGCCTCGAATCCCTGAGAGATGATCTGGATTTAGCTATTATTATTACCCGTGGTCAGATGGATGACAGTGACTACATAGCCCGGCATCTGGTGACTATTCCTTGCACCATTGTTGCAGCCCCTTCCGTCATTCAGCGCTATGGCACCCCTTCTCATATTCGGCAATTTGAAGAATTACCCTGCATTACAACGGTAAGTGCGCTGAAAGGTGCCCCCTGGCAGTTTGTCAATATGAAGGGGGGATTCGAGACAATTAAGGTTAAAGGGCATTATCGGGTAAACAGCGGAGAGATGGCAGGACGCGCTGCGGTAGCAGGCGTGGGTTTTGCAATCCTATCGAAACAAGCCTGCCAACCCTACATTAGCGATGGACGGTTAATCGAGATTGAGTTTGAACAATCGCCAGCCCCATTGCAATTGTTCGCCCTTTATTCCGATCGGCGTTACTTGCCCGCTAAAACAAGAGCGCTCATTGACTTCATGCATCAGAAATTGAGCAATATCTCCTTAGCAACATAAGGCGGCATTGAGTCGCGACAGTGGGTCCCGTTGGTAAAATGAATTTCCAGCGCCTGTATTTCGCTGTGAGCTCAACGGCTCGATGCCACGCTATTGTTCAAGAAGAGGGGACGTTGCCATGAAACGAAAACCCACATTGACTACACGCCAGAACTAAACGCCATGTCCAGTCCGCTCTTTGCCAGAGGCGGAAGTTGCTGACGTTGTGCTATGGTGACAATTGGGAGCGATTCATGAGATGTGTGGTTCGACACTGGCTGACGTTTAGTATGAGGGAGAAGATGAATGACAAATGATTTGATTGCGCTTTCTGCGATTGGCGTTGCTATCCTTTTTGGCGCTATGAGCCCGGGAGTCAGCTTTCTTCTTGTTGCCCGCACGGCCATGTCCAGTTCAAGACGGACGGCGTTATCTGTGGCGGCCGGAATGGGTTTTGGTGCGCTTATTTTTGCCGCCATCGCGTTGGCGGGCCTTCACACCCTGCTGACATTGGTTCCATCGCTTTACACAGGCCTGAAGATTGCCGGTGGTTTATATCTGTTATGGCTTGCGTTAAAAATCTTTCGGCGTCCTGCAAACAAGTTTATCGATTCTGCCGTGACAGAGGAAGTCAGCGCCTCAAAAGCTTTTCTCACTGGCGTATTCACGCAAATTAGTAATCCGCATACCGCTCTGGTATTTGCCAGTATTTTTTCCGCCGCGCTTAGTAAAAACATTCAGCCTGCCATGTATATTATCCTGCCCTTAATGGCTTTCGCTATTGATGTACTCTGGTATGCAGTCGTAGCATGCGTATTATCAACGGACGGGCCGCGTCAGACTTACATTAAATACCGTAAGTTCATCGATAAATTAAGCGGGGGAGTCATGGCCTTTCTGGGAATACGGCTTCTGTTAAAGTAATTCAAACGATTACAAACTAGCCATGGATGTGCAACATTAAGGTCGGCCCCTCGCACAAAGCAGACAGTAAGTCCTACAGCTGTCCGCTTTGTGCCGTGAGTTCAACGGCCGGACTCGTCAATATTCGAGTGACTCATTGAGTGAGTATAAGTGTGGGTAACTGGAAACAGTTTAAGTAGTGGGGCTAATGAAGACCATCACCCCGCAAGACAAGCGCGATATCGTTGGACGGTGATAGTAAAAAATATGCCTAAAGACATATCCTTTTTTATTGCCAACTGAAAACCACGCCCTGTGGGCGTGGTCATCATCTGGTTTTGGTTCTGTCTTATTGTGTTTGGCTTTCAATCTCTCACGACTGGCAGAGACTTCTTTTTAAGGGGCTTGCTACGCCCTTTCAGGGCATAATAAATTGACTACATTTTGGGATAATCAGTATATCCTTTGACACCACCGCCATAGTAGGTCGTCGGATCTGCGCTGTTCAACGGCGCCTCTGTTTTCACCCGCTCTGGAAAGTCCGGGTTAGCCAGAATCATCTGGCCGTAAGATTCCAGTTCGGCAAGACCGGACTGGATATCATCACCGATGTTTTCTCTGCTTTTCCCGGGGCGATTCAGGATCAGCGGTTGCGTCCATAACGCCCGCAGTTCACCCAGCAGTTCCTCATTGCCCATGTGCATAATGTGCAGGTAGCTCAGTCCGAGCTTATTCAATTCAGCAACCAGGTAACGATAAAGCGCCGGGCCTTCCTCACCTTCATTAATACCCCAAATCTGGCTGCCCGGGGAAAGACGGATCGCGGTTTTGTCTGCGCCAATCTCTTCTGCAATGGCTGCCGCCACCTCCAGCGCAAAACGGGCACGGTTCTCAATGGAGCCGCCATATTCATCGATGCGCTGGTTGGCGCTTGGTGCTAAAAACTGGTGTATCAGATAGGCATTAGCGCCGTGGATTTCCACGCCGTCGGCACCAGCCTCAACAGCACGCCGTGCCGCATAACGGAAATCAGCAACCGTGCTGCGGATTTCTTCCGTTGTCAGTTCGCGTGGCACCGGAATATCCTGCATGCCGGTTGCAGTAAACATCTGTACGCCGGGGGCAATAGCGGAAGGCGCCACGCCCTGACGATGGTGCGGCGTATTGTCAGGATGGTTCATGCGGCCGGTATGCATAAGCTGGATGAACAGATGACCGCCCTTATTGTGAACGGCTGACGTGATTTGTTTCCAGCCCGCCACGTGTGCGTCGGTGTAAATACCGGGCGTCATTAAGTAACCCTGTCCGTCATCGCTGGGCTGCGTCCCTTCTGCAACGATAAGGCCCACCCCGGCGCGCTGTGCGTAGTATTCAACCGCAATGTCAGCCGGCGTACCGTCATATTCAGCACGGCTACGGGTCATGGGGGCCATCACCAGACGGTTATTCAGCGTTAACTGCCCGAGTTTGAACGGGGTAAATATTTTATCCATTTTTCTTTTCCTGTAGCCTGATAAAAAGTCAGGTCGGTAAAACAGCGCGGTATTAATAAAGAACAAAAAATTAATGCAGGTGTTCAGTATGCTGACTGGATACATAAAAATTTCAGTAATACATGATGTTTTTAATATTGAATTAAAATTAAAAAGTAATATCCGGATTCCGGGTGATAAACATCACTCAACGTCGGTGAGTGAAAAATTCAAAGTGCTGTATTCTGCTTGTCAATTGAAAAGAATGACTGAGCTGCTGTGAAATTTTATAAATACCTTTACCGGTGCGGGCGCATATTGCCACTGAACATACCGCCACGGAATACTTTTGCCGCGGGATCAGTGGTGAAGAGCACCAGATCAGTGGTATCCAGCGCGATGACGGTGTGAACGTCGCCGTCTTCGATAATCATGCTCTCTCCAGTATTTAGGGCGATTTCACCAATCCGGGCTGCGCCCTCAAAGACATATAACAGGCGCACCGCGCTACTGACCGGAACCGCCGGCAGCGTCAGCTCGCTACCTTCAGCAAGCCGCGCGTCCTGTACCCACGTCTGAGAACGAAAAGTTAACGGTGCGTTTTCAGGGCCGGCAATCAGCCGCCAGTTATTGTCACTGTAAGGCGTGCCGAAATCATGAAACTGAACCTGAGGTGTCAGGTTGGTTTCTGAGGGGCGAATGAAAATCTGCAGACACTGCATTGATTCACCTTTTTCACCCAGAATGCGTTCCTCATGCTGGAAGGTATGTCCGGCGTTCATGAGCATCAGTCGGGTATCAGTAATCTCTTCCTCATTACCGACCGTGTCCAGATGCAGCATTCTGCCTTTACGCATGTAAGTGAGAATTTCATCATCTTTATGCGGATGCATGGGAATGACCGTTCCCGCTTTTACGTTTGCCTGGTCAATACGGCCAATTGCCCCAATACCACTGTCATCTGAATTCTGTACCATTCCCGGCCAGAGGATATCGATACCGAACCCGCCAGAGCCATGCGATTGTTTTCTGCTGTTTTCAATTTTAAGCATTGTTGTGATTCTTTTATCCGGGAAGGCAGACCCGCACGGAAGGCGTAAAGCGCTGCCGCACGAGGCTGCTGGCTTATTCATTACTGAAAGGATTCCATTAATACCTGGACTAATTTCTCCCCCTGAGGTGTTGCCCAGCTTCCTGCCAGCTCAGCAATTAGCTGGTTAGTTGTCGTCAGGGTAATGCCATTTTTGTCCATACGGCGTAGCGCAATGTCATCAGCCATTTTGGTTGGTGAGGCACCGGCGTCCGCAACAACCTGTACGTCAAACCCGGCAGCAACCAGCGACAGCGCCGGGTAGACCGTACAGACATCGTTAGTTACGCCTGCAATAATCAGTTTCTTTCTGCCGGTAGCGTTAACCGCGGCGGCAAAGTTCTCATCGTCCATGGCATTAACAATGCCCATGCGTTTGATTCGTGCTTCAAATTCTTCTGGCAGAATAGTTTTCAGTTCTGCAAGCAGCGGCCCCTGCGCATATTCTTCCATGCTTGAGGTAAGAACCACCGGCATATCCAGAATGGCGGCAGATTTAGCCAGCATCAGCGCATTGCGTTTAAGTTCGTCAAACGCCATGGATTTAGCCCAGCCCATGGTGCCGACCTGATGGTCAATCAACAGCATGGCGGCATTGTCAGAGGTGAATTTTTCAAAGCTCATAAAATTAATCCTGTGGGTTTTGGTTAACTGACTGACGTATATAGTATTTGTCAGGGGTTATGCAGGTTTTCCCCTGCGAATATTTAAAGTATATCCTGTTAATTTTTGGGATAAATAGCTAAAATCAGAATTGAATATTCCATTCATGGCACAATAAACATGGAACTTCTTAACCACATGTCCTACTTTGTCGAAGTTGTCAAAGCGCGCAGTTTTCGTGGCGCAGCTCAGGCTCTGGGCATGCCAAATTCCACGCTGTCGCGTAAAATAAATGAGCTTGAAAAGTTTATCGGCCTCAGGCTGTTACACCGGACGACGCGCAAGATTGAACTGACCGAAGCCGGTCAGATTTATTACGAACGAAGCCGGCGCATCATTGATGAAGCACGTCTGGCGCATGAGCAGCTGGGTTCTCTCCTGGCTCAGCCGCAGGGTATGCTGCGAGTCTCTTTGCCGGCCGATTTTGCGGTGGTGATTCTCGCGCCGCTGATTAAAGCGTTCTCGGACTGCTATCCGGGTATCAGCTTCGATTTTGATTTAACGCCGAGAAATGTTGATTTGGTGTCGGAGCCCTATGATCTGGCAGTTCGCATGGGGAGTCTGCCCGATTCCGGCCTCATTGCACGCAAGCTCGGGTCGCTTTCACGCAGCCTTTACGCATCCCCCGACTATTTAGTTCAGAATGGCAATCCCGGTAACCCTGATGAGCTGACGGATCATGAATGTATTGGTATGCGGCAGGATAAGCCCGGTCACTGGCACTTATATCGCGAAGAAAGCCGGATTAGCATCAGAACTTCCGGGCGCTTTCAGATGAACAGCATTGGTATGATGCGTCGTTTTGCCTCAATGGGAGCAGGTATTGCGATTTTGCCTGACAAAATTGTCGGGGAAGACGTTGCGGATAATAAACTGACCCGGGTATTGCCTGACTGGAAGGCTGAAGCGGTCACGATTTATGCTCTGACTGAAACGCGACTGCTCCCTGCGAAAACGCAGGTTTTTATTGAGTTTATGCGTGAGAAGCTGAGCGAGAAGGCGGACTGACGCGCGTTGTGTTGCTCCCGGTCATACTCGTTACAGTGGGTGATTTACCGCTGATTGAACCCACCATCACCGCTTTCGCATTCAGCTTGACCTGGAAGCAGACCAAACCTATCTGCCAGAGCCGATATCGCTGGCAGATCGGTTTCGCAGCCTGAGCCAGACCTTTTTCAGCAGAACTGAATGTTGTTGTAACAAGGGCAGGTACAGGAAGTTCCAGCCTGGACCAAAGAAGATAAGCGCGCCAGCAAAGGAGTAAAAGCCAGTGCCGGTGAGAGCCAGACCCATGTGACAAACATACAGCACGATCCCCGCACCGATCAGATCCTGAAGAATCCCATTGGCTTCATTTTCAAAGAGTAAGGGTAAGTGTGGCGCTATCTCATTTGCTGCGGTATCAGTCATACAAAGAGTTCTTCGCAATTTTTTAAGCCTGATGTTAGCAGCGAAACGGATAGCGGTATGGGGTGAAGAACACTATGACTGATGAGTCAGCAGCAAATCCTGCAGGCCGCCCTTAAAAGCAAGGCGAATTGCGTCGATACAGCTATGCAGGCGCTGACAATCTCGCTGCCTCTTTGTGCCATCTTCATTGGGTTGTTTGGCTGTGTACTTAACCATTAAGGATATCTATCATATGGTTAATTTTAAGACATGGACGCTTTATGAAATCTATCAGACTCCTCACTCTCATCCTGCCATTTCTTCTGGCTGTCTGCTTTGGTACACAGGCCAGCGACAGCACACCCTCTGGCAGCACTTCCTCTGCAACTATAGCTATCACCACTCACGATAAGAACGGAAAGCTACTGCCGGGTGCCCTGCGGGTACAGTTTGATGTTGATGCAAACGGAAGAGTTCAGAATACACAAATCCTTGAATCGACAACTACTCCGGAGTTTGAACATAAAGTCATCAGTATCATGAAAAATGAATGGCGCTATGAAAAAGGGAAACCGGGAAAAGATCACAGAATAGTAGTCATGATTCGCCCCACCAGACGCTAGCACCTGTTGCTGACAACATAACCCGTCCAGGAAAATGTCCGCATCCCCGAGACGGATATCTCAATTTAGCGACTACATAGCAACTACGCTTAATGCATAGGGAGTGACACTCAGACACTCTGATGTAAGAGATGTACATGTAAAATGCTGTAAAAAAACAAATTCACGACCTCAATCGTGTTCCAGGACGCCCGGATACCGAACCTGATATATACAAGTTGCACAAATTCATCTCCACAGGAATATTATGATGTGCATACGCGTTTTTTGTTTATTGTCTGTCTTATTTTACGGCATACAAGTACAGGCATCTCCAGGCTTTCGTCAGATAAAGTTATCAGACCCAAAGTCGGAAACTCTAAATGTGACGGTGTGGTATCCAGCCTCTTCTGAGGGAAGAGCAGTGAATACTGGAAGTAATCCCGCTTTTGTTGGCGTTATGGTGAACCCCGATGCGCCACCATTACCTGGAGCACATCCTCTCCTGGTTATTTCGCACGGATACAATGGCAACTGGCGGAATCTGTCCTGGATTGCTGCGGCGATGGCCGCAGAGGGATATATTGTTGCCGCCCCGGATCATCCAGGCACGACTACGTTTGATCAGAATCCTCCAGAGGCTAAAAAGCTGTGGCGACGTCCACACGATATTTCCCGGGTTATTGATTTCGTCATCGACTCCCCGGCACTTTTCGGGGCAACGGACAAGGAGCGTATTGCGGCTTTAGGGCATTCTCTGGGCGGATGGACAGTAATGTCGCTAGCGGGTGCGCGATTTAACCCTTCCTTGTTTATCAACGATTGTCAAAACCATCCCAAACGCGGCGACTGCCGGTTAACAGAAAAGCTGGGCATTAATGACGCGCTTTCCGTGGAAAAAATATCCGCAAATAACAGGGATGCAAGGATCCGGGCTGTCGTCTCTCTTGACTCAGGATTAGCGCCGGGGTTTACCCCTCAGAGTCTGAATGCTATTAACATTCCAGTCCTGATTTTAGCCGCACAGGCGGACAGATTGGCAGAATTACCTGCAGGACAGGAGTCTGGGTATCTGGCTGCCAAAATGAACCCTGGCTGGAGGCAATATGAGATCATCGAAGGCGCAACACATTTCAGTTTCATGCAGCTTTGTAAACCCGGTGCTGAAAATCTCCTGAACGAAGAATCACCTGGCGATGAAGTTGTTTGCCAGGATGGCCCCCATGCAAAGAGATCGAGTATTCATCAAAATCTGGTTCGTAAGATCAGTGAGTTCCTGAATTCTTCGCTTGATTACACTGCATCTTCTGCCGGAACAAAGTAGGTGACACACCACAAACGCGCAGAAATTCACGATTAAAATTTGATTTAGTGGTGAATCCCGACTCCAACATTATATCCGTCACGGGCAGCAGGGGGTTTAACAGCAGCTCCTTTGCCCGTTCAATCCTGAAGCCATTGATCCACTGCGATACATTGCACTGACTCACAGAATTCACGGCGCTTGAAAGATGTCGCGCGGGTATGCCTGTTTTTCTGGCCAGAACACTCAGCGTCAGGTCGGGATTAAGATAAATCTGTGTTTCACGGACTTGTTTCTCGAGTCTGCGATAAATCGCCTCAAACTCTCCTGAGGATCTCACAACACTTTCGGGGGGCGTTTCTTCCCGGTTATCATTTCCTGATACCGTTGTCCTTCCCGCGCTGACAATCGCCGCGGCGATGAGAGGAAGCAGCGTCATCTGGAAAATGACAATCATACCCGGGGCCTGTTTTCCACCGGTGATGTTGAAGTCAAATATAATCGCAAGATCTGTCAGCGCAGATAAACACAGAAAGCTGCCGGCGAAAAAAGCCATCTTTACCGTATGTGCTGACTCCGCCAGTCGGTTCAGCGTGAAGTGATGCTCCCCCTGCCATGCAATACGAAAGAGACCATATCCGTATCCCATAAACAGGATAAACAGGATGAAATCAGTCGCAACCGGCCAAACTATCCTGATCAAAAATGCAATGGTCGGGGGTAAAAGCAGCACTAGCCAGCGACGTTGCTTACTGGTTTCAGTCATTGAGATGAAACTATGCCATGCGAGAGGGGGCAGAAGTATTGCCAGGACGGATTGAATATTCCTGAGCATGACTGACTCGTATTCCCAGCGCAGCGTGCTTACAGAAAGAAGGACTGTGCAGGCGATAAGAAAACGCAGGGTACCGCTGTGGCGATTTTTTTCAGGAAATAGCGCAACGACTATTAAAAACAATAGTGCAAACAAAGTAATAACAGGGAAGGGAACAGAAAACATAACCACAGTACCATCATAAAAATTCACGAGGAATATTTGCACCCATGAAGGCAATCTGTCTCCTTCAACCATAAGCGGACATAGGACGCCATTAATGCAATGCCTTTGAGAAACAAACGGCCTCTTTCCTGCCTATGTAGGGACCATAATTTTCAATACGGACATATCCATTTTTTTCGTAAAAACGGACAGCCTTATGATTGATGAGCCGGGTTTCTAGCCAGAGTTCGCTGTATCCCATCTCCCTTGCCGATGTTTCCAGAAAACGGAGTAAAGCACGGCCAACACCAGGCTCGCTTCGGTCTGAAAACATCCTCTTAAGCTCAGCTATATGTTGTGTTACTGGCCTGATAGCGCCACATCCTATCGCATTGCCACGAGTATTCCTTGCCAGGACCCATAATGAATTGTCGCCATTTATTGCGTCAATGGCAAAATGGCTTTTGCCATTATCACCGGTAATAGCGGCAAGTTCTGATGACAGCATTTCGATTAACCGATGAGATTCTGCATCTAACGGGTCTGCTTTCTCTACTATTATCATGGTCATACCCTGTACAGGAGTTTGGCACAGCATAAAGGATTTTGACGGCAAAAGCTGCAGTCCCACTCCAGCGACTTAACATCCGGGAGCGAAATCTCCCGTTGCGGCAACGTCTGATCTGCCCCTCGCTCAGAGCGCACCTTCCACTCAGTTAACTCGTCCGCTTCGTGCCAGAGGCGGGCATGCCCGGACTTAGAGTACTCAAACAGGGTTCAGGGCATGTCCAGTCCCGTCAACAAAATATCTGTCGATGCTCAGCGAGGGGAGATAAATGACCGTGATAAAATCAACAAATGTTTAAAATGATAATTTTGTTTAATTGCAAATGAAGTCATGCTACCGTGCTACTCAACTTTCTTTAGGGCAAATCTGACACATGTCTATCGTACGCTACCCCACGACCAAACCGTTTCCCTTTTCAGACGCCGTGAGGGTGAACGGGTTTGTTTTTCTTTCCGGGCACGTCGCCATGAGCCCCGAAGGTGAGCCATTGTATGGCTCTGTCGCCCAGCAGACCCGGCATATCATGCATGCCATCCGGGAAACTCTGACGCGAGCGCATACCACGCTGAACAACATTGTGAAAGTCCAGGTTTGGCTAAGCAGCATGGAGCACTTTAGCGAATTCAATGCCGCTTACAGCACGTTCTTCCCGGAAGGTTTCCCCGCAAGGAGCGTTGTCACCAGCCGCCTTGCTTTTGATTTAGACGTCGAAATAGAAGTCCAGGCTGTAGTCTGATGGGGAGAGCAAAATGAAAGACGAACGTGAACGTTTAATCACTATTCTGACGGCTTCGCTTGAGGCATTGAGAACCACGCTTCCCTTAAACACAGAAGCGGTGCTGCATGACCTTACCCGTCCCGAAGCGTCCGTGATAAACATCATTAATGGACACGTCAGCGGCAGGAAAGCCGGTGATGCGCTGTTGTCCGGCCCGGAAAATGACACGGGATTCTTAGGCTTACTGGATGCCTCGAAGCGTGTTCCCAGTCAGGTATTCAGTGGATATACCACCACCACACTCTCTGGCACCACGTTGAATAGCGCATCGACGATTTATTACAGCGATGACGGCGTGCCGTTAGTCGCTTTCTGCATTAACGTCGATATGGACGTGGTGTTAAAACTCAAACGCGATCTGGACTATTTACTCCATCCGGCCGCCGCGGCTGAAACACCAGAAAATCCGCTGGGTGATATTCAGGATAAATCCCTGGATGAGGTTATTTCGAAATTCAGACCTACGGGTTCAGAAAGTAAAATCGATTTCAGAAAGCGGGTTATTTCTGAAATACATGCTCAGGGCTTTTTCAAGATTAAAGGTAGCGTTAATCACGTCGCTAAAGCGCTGGGTGTCACCCGGTACACCGTTTACAACTATCTGGATAAATTAAATGACAAAGCCTGACACCGCAGTAATTCCTTTTTATCAGGTTGATGCTTTCACCACTCAACCTTTTGGCGGCAACCCGGCGGGCGTTTGCCCGTTAACTGAGTGGCTGCCTGATGATGTTCTGCAAGCCATCGCCACGGAGAATAATCTTTCTGAAACCGCTTTTTTTGTGCCGGTCGAGGAGGGGTATCAACTGCGCTGGTGTACGCCTGCGGTTGAAGTGGATTTGTGCGGTCATGCCACTCTCGCAGCATCCTGGGTGCTGTTCAACAAGCTTGGTTACCAACAAGAGACTATCGGCTTCCACACCCGTAGCGGCCTGTTGACGGTGAGTAAGAACGGGGATGAGCTGTGCATGGACTTCCCGGCTAAATCGGCCACGAAGATTGATACGCCTGACGGACTTCTGGAAGCCCTTGGCATTACCGGCGGCGTTACAGGGGTGTGGAAATCGGACGATCTGATTGTACTGGTCGATGACAAAACTATCATCGACGGGCTTAATCCTGACTTCAACAAGCTGGCTGTATTCGACACCCGCGGCGTGATCGTGACCGCCGCTGATAACCAGTTTGATTTTGTGTCCCGTTGGTTCGGCCCGCAGGTCGGCGTGAACGAAGATCCGGTCACGGGATCGGCACACACCTTCCTCGCCCCGTTCTGGGCGGCGCGTACGGGGAAAAATGTTCTGACCGCTCAACAAGGCGGGAAGCGTAAAGGGGCGTTGCGCTGTGTGGTTCGCGATGACGGGCGCGTGGAACTGCACGGTTTCGCACGCATGACCATCGAAGGGATATTCCAGTTGTAATGACGATGTATGACCGGAACGGTGACCGGGCAGATAATGACCACGCCTTCCAGAGTATGATATTTATATAATAAGAGTTAATAATGACAGCAAACACCAGACTTTCATTGCCAGAGACAATGGCTCTTGGCGGGATGACACTTGCGCTTTTTTTGGGCGCAGGCAATATTATTTTCCCGCCGCTGGTCGGCATGCAGGCGGGCGCAAACGCCTTTAATGCAGGCTTTGGCTTTATTATCACAGCGGTTTTATTCCCGGCGCTGGCGATTATTTCCCTTGCCATTAATGGCGGTGATATTGCGGAATTAACGAAACCCTTAGGCAAATGGCCGGGCTTGATTTTTATTGGCATTTGCTTTTTAACACTGGGGGTGTTCTTTGGCACGCCGCGCACCGCGACGATTAGCTACGAAGTCATCACCGACGGCACGGGTAGCTCCCTGATGCAGAAGATGATATTTTCCGCCGCTTTCTTTGGCCTTGCTGGCGCGACGCTGGCAAAACCGGGAAAACTACTGGAAATTGTCGGTTTCTTCCTTTCGCCGATTAAAATAAGTGCCCTGATTTTTATCGGCGTGTGTGCCTGGTTACACCCTATTGGCGAACTCACAACAGCAACAGCCGCGTATGAAACTCGCGCGTTCGGTACAGGATTCGTCAACGGTTATCAAACCCTGGATGTGATCAGTGCGCTATGCTTCGGTGCCATTATCACTCATACGCTCAAGGAGCGGGGGGTCAACCATCCGCGGGGTATCTTCACTCATTCCACCGCCGCAGCCTTTATCGCTGCCGCAGGTCTGGTTGTGATTTATATCTGCTATCTGTCGATGGGGTCCCATAGTCCGGTGCAGGGCGCAATGAACGGTATGCAGGTGATGAGCGCCTATGTCGAAACTGTTTTTGGCGTTTATGGTCAGGTGCTGTTGGCGGTGATCATTACCCTGGCCTGTCTGGTCACGGCTATTGGTCTGACGACCGGAACGGCGCGCTATTTCAACCAGACGACCGGTGCGTCTTATGGGCTGCTGGTGACGCTATCCCTGATGGTGTCAGCAGCACTTGCCGTGCTGGGACTGAACTCTCTCACCGAAATGGCGGTTCCCGTGCTGTGCGCCATTTATCCTGCTGCGCTGGTCGTGGTTGCGCTGGGCATCGTTCGAAAATGGATAGAAGTGCCGACTAATCTGTATCAGTTGCTTTTCTATAGCGCCCTGGGAGTGGGGATAATGAGTCTGTTCGTAAAATCCTAAATGAACAGCCGCGACTTCGGAAGTTGTCCTTCAGTTAGCACGTGAACTTCAGCTTCCGCTCCTCGCTCATAGCGGATCTTATGGCCTTACTTTCTCTGCGCTTCGAGCCAGGTAACGTAACGGTGAATTAAAATACGGGGAGCAGGCCGTCGATTTCTACTCATTTTCCAGCCAGTCGATAAAGAACTGGGTGAAGGCGGTAACCGGCAGCGGCTGCAGCCGTCGCTGCGGGTAGACAAATTGCAGCCCGACATTTTTTTTATCAAGGCGGCTAAACCCAATAAAACTTTCAGCAAACAACAGTTGCAGTCTGCCTTGCTCCACATCACGCTTTACATCCCACCATGACTTACTGGCAATACCCGCATCCGCCAGCACCCACTGGCGGAGTAGCGCGCCATCGTCGCATACCATGGCTGGGGTAAAGCGCAATGTGCTCTGTTTACCGTCGTGCTCAAAACGCCATTCGTTCATGACCCTTCCGCGCAGTTCCAGCGCCAGGCATCGGTGGTTGTGTAAATCATCAATGGAACCTGGTGTGCCTGCCGCCCGGAGATAGTGGGCTGAGGCGACCAGAACCCTATGATTCGGGCGGATATTTCTGACGACCAGGCTGCTGTCGGGCAGGTTTCCGAAACGAATGCTCATGTCCAGACGATTGGCTACCAGATCTTTGACGCTTTCGCCCAGGTATACCGAGCTTTTCACTGCCGGATGCAGCCGGGAAAAATCGAGCAGGGCCGGGCTGAGATACTGTCGGCCAAAATCGGAGGGGGCCGAAATGCGGATATTACCGCTGAGCACCCCTTCTTTTTGCGTAAGTAGCGACTCAGCATGGTTCATTTCATCCAGTACGCGCAGTGCAGCGTGATAGAACTCCTCACCGGCACGAGTCATGGTAATGGCGCGAGTGGAGCGGTGGAATAGACGGGTCTGATAACGCTCTTCAATCGCCTTCAGCCTGGCGGTCATGGTGGCCGGCGAGAGTCCCATATGGCGACCAGCGGCTGAAAGCCCGCCTGCCTCCACCACTGCAACCAGCAGAGCCATATCTTCAAGCTTTCCCATTATTCAGTAATCCTGAAAAGACAATCATATTTTAATGCCATTATCAAAATATCTCTCACCACGTAAAGTATTTTCAACAATTCATTACGGGGGATAGAAAATGGAAAATCGTACACTTTTTGATAGCTACCAGCTGAAGACTCTCAGCCTGAAAAACCGGATCGTGATGGCGCCAATGACCCGGGCGCGGGCGTTACAGCCGGGAAACGTGCCTTCAGCACTTATGGCGGCGTACTACCAGCAGCGTGCCAGCGCGGGTTTGATCATTACGGAAGCTACGCAGATTTCACCTCAGGGGCAGGGGTACTCCTGGACACCCGGTCTGCACTCCGCTGAACAGGTTGCAGGATGGCGGCTGAGCACAGAAGCCGTTCACCACGCAGGAGGCATTATCTTTTCCCAGCTCTGGCATGTTGGGCGCATGTCATATGCGGGTTTCCATGCAGATGGCAAACCTGTCGCGCCCTCAGCGCTCGCGCCGGATGCTCAGGTATGGGTTGTTGATGAGCAGGGGGAAGGACATATGGTCGACTGTCCGGAGCCGCGGGCACTTGAGCATGCCGATATTCAGCAGATAATTGCTGATTACCGGCAGGCCGCGTTAAACGCCATTAGCGCCGGTTTTGATGGTATTGAGGTGCACGGCGGTAACGGTTATCTGATCGATCAGTTTCTTCGCCGGACATCGAACCAACGTACCGATGAGTATGGCGGCAGCCTGGCTAACAGGATCCGTTTTGCGCAGGAGGTACTGGAAGCCATCAGCGACGCCATCGGCGCTACGCGCACGGGCATACGCCTTTCCCCGTTCATCACCCAGCGCGGAATGAACGACCCGCAGGTGATTGACGCGATCCTCGCGCTGGCTGCATGGTGTGAAAAGAAAGGTATCGCTTATATCCATCTGGCAGAGGCTGACTGGGACGATGCGCCCCAGGTTCCTGCTGATTTTCGTGAAGCATTACGCGCTACCTTTAGCGGCACTCTCATTGTCGCCGGAAATTATACCCAGGACAAAGTGGACAAACTACTGAAGGCGGGGCTGGCCGACCTGTTTGCCTTTGGCCGCCCGTTCATTGCCAACCCTGACCTGCCGTACCGGCTCAGGAATAACCTTCCATTAACGACGGTAAGCAATCCCGCCACGCTTTTTGGCGGAAGCAGCGCAGGCTATACCGATTATCCGTGCTACAAAACCGACGAGGCATAAAGTGATGGTGAAAAAAACATTAATCATTGGCGGGACTTCCGGCATTGGCTTTGCTGTGGCTAGTGCTCTGGCTGAACAGGGAGAAAGCCTGATCCTTGCCGGACGGGACAGTGAAAAGCTGGAGCGGGCCAGACAGTTACTGAGCCAGAAAAGCGCATCTGTGGATACTGTCGTCCTTGATATCAGCAAAGAGGAGGAGGTGATCCAGCTTAGCCAGACGCTCGGAGAGGTAGATAACATTATTGTGACGGCGGGATCGCAGGCACCCGGCGGGGCGCTCGCTTCACTGAATCTTAACGAGGCCCGACTGGCTTTCGATACCAAATTCTGGGGCAGTATCCATGTCGCGAGGCATCTGAGTAAAAATATTAAGGCCCGGGGTACCCTGACGCTGACCAGCGGCTTTGTTTCCCGCCGCACTGTCGCGGGCGCTATCGTCAAGACCACTATGAACGCGGCCCTGGAGTCAGCCGTTAAGGTGCTGGCGAAGGAGCTTTCTCCGCTGCGGGTCAACGCGGTGAGTCCGGGGCTGACGGATACCGAGGCTTACGCAGGCATGGATCCTGCTGCCCGCGAAAAATTGCTTGCGTCTGCCGCTGAAAATTTGCCGGCAAAAGCCTTCGGGCGGGCAGAGGACATCGCAAAAGGCTATCTGTTCGTGATGGACAATCCCTTTGTCACCGGAACCTTGCTGGATATCGAAGGCGGCGCGCTGATTCACTAATCCTCACGTTTTACCCGCAAGCGGTTGAATGTGCCCGGGTCAACTGTTTCTTTGAGGCAAAACACAGGACTTTTTTATGAAAAAGTTGACGATTTATCTTTCCCGGCTGGCGGCGCTTATGCTGCTATCCGTGGCCAGCGCTGCGTTTTCTGCACCGCTTGAGCTGGTGAAACCCCATGAATTGATTGCGGAAAACAACCTGTTATCAGCCCGCGAGGCTGCGCTTGAAACCGTCGCGAGACGCTACGCGACATTCTGGAATACGGGTGATGAAGCCCTGGCCCGTGAGGCGCTGGCCGATAATTTTGTCGATAAGACGCCGCCTGAGGGCCGCAAACAGGGACCGGAAGGCGCACTTCTGGCCTCTCGCGCCTTCCGTACCGCTGTCCCGGATCTGAGTTGCGAGGTTGAGCAGATGATTGTTGCAGGCGATCGAGTCGTATCACATCTGCATTTCCGCGGACATTTCACGGGAACCTTCGGCAAACTGAAAGGTAAGGGCCAGCAGGTTGATTTTATCGCGACGGATATCTATCAGGTCAGAAATAATAAAATCATCGCCAACTGGCATCTTGAAGATAACCTGACTCTGATGAAACAACTGGGCGTGTTATAAAATGACGGCTCAGGAAGGACCATGCTGCCCGGGAGCCAGGCAGACTGACTGATAAAGTTGATGAACTGAACGGGGTCGAATCTGATGGTCGGCTCCGTGCCAGGAGCGGACATTGCTGATATCACGATGTATTAATCAACGGGGAGCAGGTCACATCAGGACGAAAATTAATTTTATCCTTACATTTAGTGGTGGCAGCGTGAAGGTGGCTCATCTATTCTGCCTGTATCAGCGAGCGGGCCGGAGTCTCTCTTTGTGGATAATCCCATTCTTCAGAAAACCATCATTATCTTTATTCTCATTCTATGGGTAATCAATGAATTCAGGAGCAGGAAAAGAAAACGTTCTGACCCCGCTATTGAAGCCGCTGATGCCAGAGAACGCTATGAATGGCGCTATCTCAGATGGGGTTTCCTGACAATCCAGGTGGCTGCGACAGTGTATATCTTTGTTCATTTGATGCAGTTTGTACTGAGATAGAGGCCACAGGCAGGTACGACTGCACGGAAATATATGACTGACCAGGCTGACTGGCTGAGCCTCGCTGGTCGCTGTTGTGTAGATACCTGAGTGCCAGGAGCGGTCGTTTAGCAAGGCGAAATGATTAACTCTTGATGGTTCATCCTCGTTTACGTAGTGCATTAAGTAGCGCCTGCGTTGCATCAGAAGAGGTTCCGGATGACGAACAAACCAGCCCAAATTCACGGTGTATAGCGGGTGTCACAGGCACTACGCAGAGGTTGCGCAACGTTTCCGGCAGGGCGGATTCAGGTACAAGGGCGACACCCATCTCTTCCCCGACCAGCTTACAGGCGCTAATCCAGTCGCGTACTGTCACCCGTATATCAGAGAGGGGGAACCCTGCCTTTTCCATCAGGCTTTTTCCATTAACGACACATCCGCCTGTCGCCAGAATAAAGGGCTGGTCTGCCAGCGCCGCCAGCGTTATGCCATCAGTCCTGGCATGCTGTGCCAGCCGATGACTGGCGGGTATGACCGCGACCCATGCATCCTGTCCTATTACAAGCTCTGCACGCCCGGGGCCGGGATTCATGACCACCCCAAGTTCAACGGTGTCTGCGGCAAGCCACTCCTCGACTTCCTCGTCCGAACCTTCCAGGAGGATGACCTCAATACCCGGATGCAGGCGCTTAACGTCGCGCAGCAGGCCGGGCAACAATGTAGACGTCACGGATGGAAAACTGGCGAGGCGAATGTGCCCGCGATTTATATTGCGGCCCTTATCAGCCAGTTCGCGGATGGCACTCAGCTGCGAAAGCATGTTTCTCGCATGTTCAACAACCTGAGCACCCAGCGCGGTCATACCAATATATCGTCGCTCACGGGTAAATACCGGAAATCCAAGGGAAGCCTCTAGCTGGGCGATGGCCTGGCTGGCACCGGACTGAGTCATTCCTATCTCCTCTGCGGCGCGCGAGATGTTGCCGGCATCGGCCACGGCCACCACCAGGCGCCAGTGTAAAAGATTCATCATGATTATCAGTAGCTCAGCTAATAGTTTGTTTCTGTACTATTAATTTTACAGCGTTATCCGCGTCAAATACAGTGAGTTGATGATCGCCAGGACGTTGCCCGACGCCTCTATACATTAACGGAGACAAAATGAAACTCTATTACGCCCCGGATACCTGTTCCTTATCGCCGCACATCGTGCTGCGCGAACTGGAACTTGAGTTTGAACTGGTTAAAGTCAACAACAGCAGCAAGCTCACCGCTGATGGTCGCGACTTCCGCACTATTAACCCTAAAGGTTATGTTGCTGCACTTGAGCTGGATGATGGGCAGATACTCACTGAGGGGCCGGCGATTGTGCAGTATCTCGCCGATCTTAAACCACAACATGGCCTGGCGCCGCGTGCGGGCAGCTGGGAGCGGTTGCGGCTGCAGGAATGGCTTAACTTTATCACCAGTGAAATACACGCCGGCTCGGCACCGTTGTTCAACCCTGCGCTGCCCGAAGAGATCAGAGCGATTTTTCGTGACAAGCTATTCCGACGGTTCGATTTCCTGCAGACGACCCTTAATGAAAAAACCTATCTGACTGGTCCATCCTTTAGCGTGGCTGACGCCTACCTTTTCACTGTGCTGGGCTGGTGTAAATTGTTCTCAATCCAACTGGAACGCTGGCCAGCGCTATCGGCATATCGGGATATAATTAACGCCCGTCCTGCTGTACAGGCCGCATTACTGGCTGAAGCGTCTCAGTAGGGTAGGTAGCTGCTGAATACCGTTTAACGTCTGCAAAGGGGAAAGTTCGCTCCGTGCCAGGAGCGGACATCAGGAGGGTTTAGCGTGTTGGCGATAGAACTCATTAAAAAAGGTTCTTAGTGGCAATTAACGTCTAAAAGGAACTATCTGGATATTTTTAGCATCAACAACTGCCCCCGTTGCTGAGATAAAAGCGCTGTACACTAATTCCCCTTTCTCCTTATCAACTAAAGAAATATGCGGCTCATCGTGCAATAGGTTTTTATGCCCCCATTCCATTATGGAAAAAAGGATCGGAGCCAAACTGCGGCTTTTTGGCGTGAGTACATACTCATAGCGTTCACGTGAGCCTTCTTCTTGATAGGGGATTTTGCAAAGTAAATCGAGCTCAGTCATTTTTTTTAAACGGTTTGCCAATGTCTGCTTCGTCATTTTTGTATGAGAACGCATCGTTTCAAAGCGAGTAACCCCGTAAAAAACCTCCCTTAGGATCAACAACACCCATTGATCTCCAAGTAGTTCCGCCGCCGCTGCTAGCCCGCAAAGCTCAGGTGACAAGTAGGGTAATGAATTATCTTTTGACATGTGTTCTTTTGCCTTCTACCATAAGTATGATTTTTAGACCCAGATATTTAAGGAGAATAATATGCCTTTCGTAAATGTGCAAACCATTAAAGGAATTATGAGTTCGGAACAAAAAAATGAGCTGTTACGTCGTATGACTGACCTCATTGTTGAAATTGAGGGGAAAGGTGATCCGGAGTTTCGGCGTTCGGTATGGATCCGGATTGATGAGCATGAGCCTGAGCAGTGGAGTCTGGGGGGAATGCAACCCACATCTCAAATGATTGCTGCAAAATTTGCACCACCACAGCAGTCCTGACTCACATGTCGTCGTTTTTACTAAAATCACCACTGCGACATTCAATATAAAGATTTAAATTGCGATTAATTCGCGGACTATATCCATGTCCGCTCCTTTTTTACTTTCTTTCGGTTGACGGTTTCAGCTATTAATAAAACCAACAGGCCAAATGCATAAAAAAACAAAGCGCATAATCCCAGTGCAAAAAAAACGCCATACTGCTCCCTGATTCTTTACATTCCCAACCGCGCGGTTTGTTACCCAATATCGACGAAATATATTTAATCTGGATGCCATCGAAAAGCTACGCAAATACTTTGCCAGTGTGGGCGCTGATTTTGATGTTGAGCTGTTTGAAATGGATGGCGAGCGAGATCACGCGCATCTGCTGATTAACTCCTCCCCAAAAGCGGCTATCAGCAAGCTAACAGCTTGAAAGGGGGTTAGCCGTCGCAAGATCAAATGACACGACCCGAATGGCATAAACCCGTGTGGAAATCAGACGCGCTCTGGCCACCGCCTTACTGCGTTGGAAGTGTGCCCTTTATGATGAGCAAATAATAAATTGAAGAGCCAAATCGCCTTCACTGGCGTCCTGTCGGAGGCTCCGCTTTGCATCCCGTGCTTAAAAGGAAGGGGCTTTCCGCGAACTGCCTGAGTACTGACTATACTGAGAGACCGTCAAAAAAATCCGAAAAAATTCTAGCATAGAGTTCTTTCCGTTTCCAGAGTATCCGCACGCCCCATCAACCAGTTATAAATGCTATTGAATGCGCGGTCAAAAGGTTTTTTATTCTGCTCAGGCGGCCTGTTTTCATTTTTTTGTATGAGATTCGAGTGGTGTTGCCATTAAGGGTGCTGCCCCTCTGATAATAACTTAAAAATAAGTTTTTCAATTCATAAAGAAATGAGTACTTACTCACAGAAAGAAAATCAGGAGTAATTATTCTGGAGTCAGATAATACAAAAAGCGTATGGCGCATTTAATTCACTTTTCAGGAGGTTAATCGCTCTATATTTGTGGACGACCGACATGTCTTAAGGCTCTGGAATAACGTGTTGATATTTCGATGCGCAGCATTGCAGCGGAATATTACCGGATCAATAAAGCAGAAAGAGGCGTTTTAATTCTTTCCGCAGGATGATAGTAGGGTGACTGACATGTCTGATTATAATGAAAAAAGTGCGATTTCAGCACTGCTCGCAGGTCATTGTTCCGATCCATTCTCTGTGCTTGGCATGCACTCAACCGCTGCTGGTCTGGAAGTGCGCGCATTATTACCCGATGCCACCGAGGTATGGGTGATTGAGCCGAAAACCGGGCGTAAAGCTGGCAAGCTCGAATGCCTCGATTCACGCGGATTCTTTAGCGGCGTTCTGCCGCGGCGAAAAAATGCTTTTCGTTACCAGCTGGCGGTCACCTGGCACGGCCAGCAAAACCTGATTGACGACCCTTATCGCTTTGGCCCGCTGCTGCAGGAGCTTGATGCCTGGCTGCTCGCCGAAGGAACCCATCTACGGCCCTACGAAACCCTGGGCGCCCATGCCGACACCATGGACGGCGTCACCGGGACGCGCTTTTCCGTCTGGGCGCCGAACGCCCGTCGGGTGTCGGTGGTCGGTCAGTTTAACTACTGGGACGGCCGTCGCCACCCGATGCGCCTGCGCAAAGAGTCTGGCATCTGGGAGCTGTTTGTGCCTGGGGCGCACAACGGCCAGCTGTATAAGTTCGAGCTGATTGACGCCCACGGGCACCTGCGGGTGAAATCCGACCCTTATGCTTTTGAAGCGCAGATGCGCCCGGAAACCGCCTCGCTGATCTGCGGCCTGCCGGAGAAAGTGGAGCAACCGCCGGCCCGTAAGCAGGCCAACCAGTTTGATGCACCGATTTCGATTTATGAAGTCCACCTCGGCTCCTGGCGTCGTCATACCGATAACCATTTCTGGCTGAGCTACCGCGAACTGGCCGATCGGCTGGTGCCCTACGCGAAGTGGATGGGCTTCACCCATCTCGAGCTGCTGCCGATTAACGAACATCCGTTTGACGGCAGCTGGGGCTATCAGCCCACCGGGCTGTACGCGCCGACCCGCCGCTTTGGTACCCGGGAAGATTTCCGCTACTTCCTCCATGCCGCGCACGCCGCGGGCCTGAACGTGATCCTCGACTGGGTGCCGGGCCACTTCCCGGCCGATGACTTCGCCCTGGCGTTGTTTGACGGCACCGCGCTGTATGAACACAGCGACCCGCGCGAAGGCTATCACCAGGACTGGAACACGCTGATCTATAACTACGGCCGCCGTGAAGTCAGCAACTTCCTGGTAGGGAACGCGCTGTACTGGATCGAGCGCTTCGGCATCGATGCGCTGCGGGTGGATGCGGTGGCGTCGATGATCTACCGCGACTACAGCCGCAAGCAGGGTGAGTGGGTGCCCAACGAGTACGGCGGCCGGGAAAACCTCGAAGCGATTGA
>OAVK01000393.1_pt1 | contig 25051 bp, 18 predicted proteins | sample 1495301 | NCBI WGS metagenome assembly OAVK01 (sample SAMEA2580094, study PRJEB22360) | human gut metagenome | biome: human gut; feature: human-associated habitat; material: faeces | place: Denmark | collected 2008/2010
GTTGACCCATGAGTGCAACACCTTCTTAAGTTAGAAACTTCGAACACTTCCAACCTTAGACAAGGTGTTGCACTTCTATTTAGAACCCGGGGCGTAAACACGATTGCCTTCAAAGAAGATGGTCGTGACTGTGCTGGAATCAATGTTCGGTGCTATGAAGCGAAGCGTTGGTTGTGTGTCTAAGCTGGCCGCATTGTTGAATGAGGCTCAACTTCGGGGTGTCGTTTTATCGGCTGTGATGTTATTGTGGCGCGACACGCCAGCTTTATAGGCGATGAGTGGTGGCATCAGATGAGTTCGCTTGTACGTCTCCATTCTTTGTTGAAATATGTTATGCAAAGTGTGTAATTGGCATATGAAACTGTCATATTTGATGTGTTGCGTTGCGTTTATGTGAACTTATTTTCATTGTGCATATCGTTATCAATTTGTTATCAAGGACGATCGCGAGTGAAATGCGCTCATTTATATAATGGCTGCTGCATGGCTGCCCTTGAGGGACGTTCCTCTGGCATGGCTTTGCAATGAGCCGCGATGTGGTCGTAACCAACGTGGGATTCGATTGTGCGGCGAAGAAAAAATGATGGGGGGGGGGGAGTCGCCCTCCATCATTCAGGAAAGGGAACTGAATGGTTTATAACATTCACATATTGCAAACAAGGAAAACCGGTCGTGTGGTTGCTGCTGCGGCTGCATCCGTGCTGTGTTGCATGGGGGCTGTATTTCCAGCGACTATCGGAGTGACTGCGGCGTCGGCCGATGAACCCGTCGAATTGGTCGTCAACGGCGGATTCGAAGACGATCTTAATGGTTGGAAGTCTGGAACGGTGTGGAATAGCTCCGCATCGTCCATTGCCGTCACTGCGGATGATGTGCATGGTGGCAGTGGCGCCTTGAGCGTTACTGATCGTACATCCTCTGATGCTGGTGCAATCCAGTCTCTTGATGGCAAGGTGGAAAAAGGACAGACATATACCGGAAGTATGTGGGTCAAGGCCACGGAAGACGGTGAATTCAATATCACTGTTTGTTCGGGTAATGGTTCCGGATGTGACCAGATTGCGACCGGAACGGCGAAAGCGGGTGAGTGGACACAAATTTCAGGTACTGGAACGTTAGGTGGTAGTGGTGATTTCACCAGTCCCTCGCTGGTGATTGAAAACAAGTATGGCACGAGCAATGCCGACTTCATTGTCGACGACATTTCCGTAACCGGTTCGGATTCTGGTTCCTCATTCGTGCCGCCGACTACGGGTACGGCAACGGCAGCCAAGGCTTTCGGCGACTATTCAAACCCGATTATCGATTATTGGTATGGCGCCGATCCGTGGGCTATGGAATACAACGGACGCGTATATATCTACACTACGGGTGATGGCACTTCTGTGAATGCTGATGGCTCGTTGAATTATGACTATGAATATGACAGTACTGGGCAGATCAAGGACAATTCGTTCGCTCAAGTAAAGACCATCAATGTTCTGTCCAGTGATGACATGGTCAATTGGCGTAATGAGGGTTACATTCGTGTGGCTGGAGAACAGGGGGTGGCCACCTGGGCCAGCAATTCCTGGGCTCCTGCCGTCGCTCATAAGACCATCAACGGTAAAGAGAAGTTCTTCCTGTATTTCGCCAATGGCGGCAGCGGTATCGGTGTGCTGACCTCGGATTCTCCTGTTGGTCCGTGGAAGGACGAAACCGGTGAGCTGTTGATTAAGGGCGGTACTCCTGAATCCGCTGGTGTGGTCTGGCTGTTTGATCCCGCGGTGTTCGTGGATGATGACGGGCAGGGCTACCTGTATTACGGAGGTGGTGTTCCGACAGGCGAGGAAGAACATCCGAACACGGCTCGCGTTATTAAACTGTCCGATGACATGCTGCATACCGAAGGTGAGGCTCAGGCCATAGACGCACCTGCCATGTTTGAGGACTCCGGGATTGCCAAGATAGGTGGTACTTATTACTACTCGTATTGCACTAATTTCAGCCATGACAACGTAATTGATGGTAACACGGTCGGTTACGGCAATATCGCGTATATGACTTCAGACAACCCGATGGGGCCGTTCACTTATCAGGGTGAGATTCTGAAGAATCCGAGCACGTATTTCGGTGTTGGCGGCAACAATCATCACGCGATGGTTCAACTTGGCGACCAGTGGTATATGACCTACCATGCGCAAACGGTGGCAAAGGAATTGATGAACGGCGGTAATCTTGACGCGGCGCATGGCTACCGAAATACTCATCTCGATCCGATTACGGTTAACGAGGATGGTTCCATTGCCGATATTGCAATGACATATGAGGGTCTCTCTTCGGTGAAGAATCTGGACGCGTATCAAGATGGAGGCATTCCAGCTTCCACCATTGCATGGGATTCCGGCATTCAGAACGCATATGACCTGACTTCTGGTGTGCGCGTGGTCGATATGACTACAGACAATTCCGAAGGTCAGAAGCTCAGCAATATTAATAATGGTGAGTGGACGTCTTTGGCGAATGTCGATTTCGGGAATAACGGCGCCTCTTCGCTGACTGTGACTGCAGCTGGCAAAGCCGGAGGCATCCTTGAGATTCGTCTTGATGATCCGGATTCCGAACCTGTGGCTTCTATTTCGATTCCTGCCGGTGATGGATCCGAGTACGCCGATTACACGACCACCCTTGAGGGTGTGACAGGGGTGCATCATGTGGTGTTCTCCTTCAAATCCGATGGTGGTGCGAATGCTCAGGATGAGCTGTACGACATCACTACGTACACTTTCACGGAGTCGCAGGATGAAACTCCTTCGACTCCGGTGGACAAGTCTGATTTGCAGAGCGCAGTGAATGAGAATTCCAGCCTGAACGCTTCCGATTACACGGAAGAGAGCTGGAAGGTGTTTGCTGACGCATTGCAGAAGGCTCAGGCGGTATTGCAGGATGAATCCGCTACTGAACAGCAGGTTCAAGATGCGCTTGCTGCATTGAATAGTGCACGTGCCGGTCTGAAGCTGGCTGATGATTCCACTGATGGCAATGCCGACGGCTCCAATGACGATGGCGTGGATTTGGCACAAACCGGTTCCTCTGTCTTGCCTGGTGCTGTGATTGTCGCTTGCTTGGCTCTCACTGGTGTGATCGTAGCGCGAGTGCGTCGCGAGATGCGCTAGTTACCTCTTGGTAATGCGGTCATCCCGTAGCGGCAGCCTCGGGATGACCGCACATGAAACCTAGAACTGGTACTTGTTCAAGCGTAAGTTTTGGCAGTGGTAATGTCCATCACTTATCCATATGCGGGAATGTCTTATCGTCATTCATTGCTGATTTGTGCGGGCATGCTATTGGAATACGCACTCGATGTTGAGTGCTTATCATGAAAGGTTAAAAGACTTATGAATTATTTACGACAAAAAATTTCGGCTAGTGCTATCGCGGTGTTGTCGACTTGTGGGTTGATTTTGGCGCCAATGCCGGTCTTTGCGGATGATTCAACGCCATCTTCAACGCCATCGGATGGCAGTTACACCACGACTGATAGCGGTGATGGCACGTATTCCATTCCCATGTTGAACACGGATGTTCCGGATATCAGTGTTATTCGTGTGTCGAAGGACGATCCGAATAACAAAGACGGTCGTGATGTGTATTACATGGTGAGTACCACTATGGAGCTCAGTCCCGGATCTCCAATTATGAAATCCTATGATCTGGTCAATTGGTGGATAGTCACGTACGTGTATGATCGCATTTCTATGAGCGATGCTTCATCCTTGCGCAATGGAGCTAGCTCGTATGGCGAAGGCGAGTGGGCTCCGTCGCTGCGCTATCACAATGGCCGCTTCTACGTGTTATTCAATACGAACAACCTTAATGGCGCTTATATCTACTACACCGATGATATTGAGAATGGTCCTTGGACGAAGATTGCCCTTAATCGGGGATTCCATGATCCGTCATTGTATTTTGATGAGCAAGGGAGTCCTTGGATTATCTCCGGCGTCAACCAATATAGGCTGTCCGATGATTTAACCACGGTGGTGGAGAGCCATGAGAATATCATCTCTGCCGAACAGTTCACTGATGATCTTGGTGAGACTCCTACCGGATTTGAAGGATCTCAGACTTTCAAAATCGGTGATTATTTCTATACTCCAACGATTTACTGGGGCAAAGACGGTCGTACGGTGATGCTGCTGCGCACCACTGATTTGCTTGATGGCTCCAAATACGAAGCCAAAAAGTATTATCTAGGTGCTTTCGCACAAGGTAGCCTTGTTGAAGTCGACAACGGTGATGGCACGACGTCTTGGCATGGATTCTTCTTCCGAGACACATATCCGACCGGACGTATTCCCGGTTTGATTCCTGCAACGTGGGGTGATGACGGATGGCCTGTGTTTGGGGACAATAATCAGGTAAGCGCGTCGGACACCTACGACAAACTGATTGATTTGCCTGCTGATTTGGAGAATCTGGTTCGCCAGCGTTCCCTGGTCAATTCGGACGATTTTGATAATGACGCGCCTCATCAGTCTTATCAGGATCAGGATTGGTGGACTCTGGAGGAGCCTCCTCAGGTTGACGATTCTCTGATTGGAATCGAGCTGGTGGACAATGGCGATTTCGAAAACGGGACTGAATCGTGGACCCCTCAGTGGAATGGTACGCTTACCGCGATTACGGATGGTTCTCTTTCTGGAACCACGAGTCTTGCTGTGACGAATCGTGGCGAATACAATGGCGCTGGCCCGGGTCAATCTATGGATGGAAAATTGCAGCAGGGCGTGACATATCGTGCCAGTGCAACGATTCGATACGACCATGAGATGGACGGCGTCGATTCATCGGCTGTGACTTCCCACCTGTTTTATGTGGCGATTCAATATGCAGACGGCACAATTAATCGTGTGGCCACAGGAACAGTGAAACGTGGGGAGACGACTACTATCACAGGTGAGTTCTCCATCCCATCCGACGCTAATGTGGAAGGTTCCAAACTCATTGTCGAAACCGCGTGGGGTGCGGAAGGCACGTGCATGGATTACGTCATCGACGATATTTCCCTGATCGGTCTTGCTGATGAGAAGGAATATCCGGTCGCCGAAGAATACCAACCCAATGGTTCGAATCTTGATTTGGTATGGGAATGGGGACATAATCCAGATAACCGATATTGGTCTCTCACTGATCGTGAAGGCTGGTTGCGTTTGACCAATGGGCACAAGGTTTCCGCCACGGCCAAATATATGAAAGGCACTTATGGCGACCTGACATATTTTGAAACCGCCCGTAACGTTTTGTCGCAGCGTACCTTTGGCGGATCCATGTCTGTGGAAACCCACATGGATGTCAGTCATATGAAGGATGGAGACACCGCAGGCCTCGCTACATATACCCGTAGTTTTGCCTATGCCGCTGTGCGTCAAGAAAATGGACAGCGAACGTTGGGCGTGGTCAAGCGTGTCTACGACAATGGCGTGAAGGACGCGGACGGTAATATCGTTGACGATACGATTGATCGTGACGCTGAAGAGGCCTTTGTATCGGGCGGCACAGTGACATTGCCAGATGATGCGACCAATGTGTGGATCAAGTCGGACAACACACTGGATAATGCGAGTGGTAAGTTGACGATTCAGTATTGGTACAGTCTGGACGGTAAGCAATGGTCCAAGCTTGGCGACGAGCAGGGGCCGCTGACTTACGATTGGAGCTTGTCGCACTTTAAGGGGTATCGAATCGGCTTGTTCAATTACGCCAAGGAGAATACGGGTGGTTATGTCGATTTTGATTACTATGACTTGAGCGACGTGTTGACTTCTGACGGCAAAGCTGTGGATACGTCTAAGCTGCGTTCGGCCATTGATCAGGCTGACTCTCTGCAGTCTGCGGAATATCCTATGGATGAGTGGGATAAGATGCTCACGCTACTTGATAAGGCAAAGCAGGCGTTGGCATCCGATCCTTCCACGCAAAATGAGGTGGATGCCCCGCAGCGTGCACTGAGTTTGCAGCTCGCGCAATTGGCGGTTGACCGTCAGTCTGGTGATGGCGGAAATCCTGGTGGTGGTGATCAGACCGGTGACGGTAACCAGTCGGGTAACGGCGATCAGACCGGTGATGGCGGCCAGCAACAGTCTTCTACTGCTGATGATAATTCATCTGAACTGTCATCAACTGGTTCGTCCGTAACACCGATGGTGCTGTCTGCAATTGCCCTGATGCTTGCTGGCATCAGTGTCATTCGGATACGCCGCTCTTCGCGCTGAAATATCGCCGCAGCCTGTTGGTTGCAGCGATTGAATGTGCGGAATCAGTGATGTGTCGCAATGGTGGGTTGTGCGAATGCTCGGCAACGTGGATTCGTACAACCCATCCTGTTATGTTGAGACCGCGGCGTGAGACATGGTGGAGCATGACATCGGCGTAGAATGTGCGATTTTGGAAACAAAGGAGCTGGTGTGTGGGCGGCTGGCAGTTTTCATTTCGAATCGACGGCGTTCTCCTGATATCAAGTATGGCTGTGTATCTATGTTGCCGTTATGTGGTGATGTTAGCGGAGTGAGTAATTCGGATATGGTTCGCCCTTATGAACATATGTATGGCTTATGTCGTCCGCCGAAGCATGGTTGCGATTAGCGAAAATCAGGTATTGCGGCGTTATGTCCGGCGCCATGTCATTATCGTATGGCGCACTCACGATACAATACCGTCCTAGCATGGGCGTCGCGGCATGAGACGACGCATTGTGCAGACAGGTGTGGCGTCGAACAACGAACGCGAGGTAAACGTAGATGGCGGTGAATTCCAGCGTGGAGAAACAGCCGGTCGACCAGCAGGCGAGCGGTGAGGTGCAGGCTGAAATCGATACGCGGTCCGATGGTGTTTCGCCCATGCCCAACGATGTTTCCAAACATAACGATGTTTCCAAGCATCCGGTGGCGTCCATTCCCGAATCGACGCTGTCGCTGGCCGATATTGAGCGTAAGCGCTCGCATCCTGCATTGTGGCTGGCTTATGCGCTGCTGGTGATTGCGGCCATTGTGGTGCCGTATTGGTGGGGGCGTGCGATTGCGGTGAACGATACGCAGTGGCTGCTTGATAATTTGAGCGCGCTTGAGCCGCGCGGCGCCGCGTTTGTTGCCTGGACGGTGACGCTGATTGCCGTTTCCGGCCTTGGTCTGCTGGTTGTTGACGCCCATCGGCGCTTGTGGGGCGCGGTTTTTGTGATTGGCTTGGCGGCGGAGCAACTCATTGCCGGCCTGCGCATTCTGAAAATTGATTTTTGGTATGCGACATATGTGGTGTACGGAGAGTCGTCGGCATTGGCGAATGCGGCGAATCTTGGCATTATTTCAGTTGGTATTGGCGTTGCCGTTTTCGCGGTGCTGTGGGTGGGATTGTTGGTGACGATTAAAAAAGAGTCGCCGTTGAATGTGCTGACGCGCAGTTGGGCGTCGTTTATCTTTTTTTTGTGATTGAGACGATTGCTTTGCTTGTTGTGATGTTTGGCGGCCTGCTGACGTTGGTCTGATTCGTGGTGTCTGGTGCTCCTGTATAATTGACCCTTGGCGTATTTCGCCCGCGGATAGAGAGCGCGCCGGCATCGGGCCGGTAGCACCGCGCAGCAATATAAGGAGGATGCCGTGGCACTGACGGCTGAAGAAAAGCAGGAAATCATCGCTAAGTACGCGACCCATGAAGGTGACACCGGCTCTCCGGAGGTCCAGGTTGCTCTGCTGAGCAAGCGTATCGCTGATCTGACCGAGCACCTCAAGGAGCACAAGCACGACCACCACTCCCGTCGTGGTATGCAGCTGATGATCGGTGATCGTCGTCGTCTGCTTGATTACCTCAAGCGCGTTGACATCAACCGTTACCGCTCTCTCATCGAGCGTCTGGGTCTGCGTCGATAATTGAAGACTTCCGCCCGAGTACCTAGGATGGTGCTCGGGCGTTTTACATATCGCCAGCCAACGGCAACAACGGCAAGAGGGTTAGAGGATAGGCCAGCAGGTAAGGCCGACAGGAGAACCCGAATGAAGGGGTTGACACGAGGAACGACGGCCAAGGGGCCAGTCGAAACAAGGTATGTGACGTCCGCTGAAGAGGACAGTTGCGGTTCAAGCGAGTCGCCAAACCGCAACACAGTATGTAGGAATAAATAGAAAATTAAAGAAGGAGGAGCCCTATGGAGGGTCCCGAAATCAAGGCCGTTGAGGCCGTAATCGACAATGGATCGTTTGGTAAGCGCACGCTGCGCTTCGAGACCGGCCGCCTCGCCCAGCAGGCCGATGGCGCTGTGGCCGCCTACCTCGACGACGATTCCATGATTCTGTCCACCACCACCGCCGGTTCCAGCCCGAAGGAGAACTACGACTTCTTCCCGCTGACCGTCGATGTTGAAGAGAAGATGTACGCTGCCGGCAAGATCCCGGGCTCGTTCTTCCGTCGTGAAGGCCGCCCGAGCTCCGAGGCCATCCTCGCCTGCCGTATCATCGACCGCCCGCTGCGTCCGCTGTTCCCGCACACCCTGCGCAACGAAGTGCAGGTCGTCGAGACCGTGCTCGCCGTGAACCCTGATGACGCTTACGATGTCATCGCCCTGAACGCCGCTTCCGCTTCCACCATGATTTCCGGTCTGCCGTTCGAAGGCCCGGTCTCCGGTGTGCGTCTGGCCCTGATCGACGGCCAGTGGGTCGCCTTCCCGCGCTGGAGCGAGCGTGAGCGCGCCGTGTTCGAGATTGTGGTCGCCGGCCGCGTTGTCGAGAACGGTGACGTCGCCATCGCCATGATCGAGGCCGGCGCCGGCAAGAACGCCTGGCACCTCATCTACGACGAGGGCCAGACCAAGCCTGATGAGGAAGTCGTGGCCGCCGGTCTTGAGGCCGCCAAGCCGTTCATCAAGGTGATTTGCGAGGCTCAGGACGAGCTCAAGAAGATCGCCGCCAAGGAGACCAAGGAATTCCAGCTCTTCCCGGAGTACACCGACGAGCTGTACGCCCGCATCGACGAGATCGCTCACAAGGATCTGGACGAGGCCCTCTCCATCGCCGAGAAGCTGCCGCGCCAGGACCGCATCCACGAGATCAAGGAGCACGTGCGCGAGGTGCTCGCGGACGAGTTCACCGATATGGACGATGCCGAGAAGGACAAGGAACTCGGTAACGCCTTCAAGGAACTGCAGCGCCAGATTGTGCGTCGCCGCATCCTGACCGAGGACTACCGCATCGACGGCCGTGGCCTGCGCGACATCCGCACCCTGTCCGCCGAGGTGGACATTGTGCCTCGCGTGCACGGTTCCGCCCTGTTCCAGCGTGGCGAGACCCAGATTCTGGGCGTCACCACGCTGAACATGCTCAAGATGGAGCAGCAGATCGACGCGCTGTCCGGTCCGCAGTCCAAGCGTTACATGCACAACTACGAGATGCCGCCGTACTCCACTGGTGAGACCGGCCGCGTCGGTTCCCCGAAGCGCCGCGAAATCGGCCACGGCGCCCTCGCCGAGAAGGCTCTCGTGCCGGTGCTGCCGAGCCGCGAAGAGTTCCCCTACGCCATCCGACAGGTCTCCGAGGCCATCGGTTCCAACGGTTCCACTTCGATGGGTTCCGTGTGCGCCTCCACGCTGAGCCTTTTGGCTGCCGGCGTGCCGCTGAAGGCTCCGGTTGCCGGCATCGCCATGGGCCTCGTGTCCGGCGACGTTGATGGCAAGCACATCTTCAAGACCCTCACCGATATTCTGGGTGCCGAGGATGCCTTCGGCGACATGGACTTCAAGGTGGCCGGTACTTCCGAGTTCATCACCGCCCTGCAGCTCGACACCAAGCTCGACGGCATCCCCGCCGACATCCTGGCCGCCGCTCTGCAGCAGGCCAAGGAAGCCCGCGCCACGATTCTCGAGGTCATCAACGAGTGCATCGACGGCCCGGCCGAGATGAGCGAGTTCGCTCCGCGCATCATCACCACCTCCGTCCCGGTTGAGAAGATCGGCGAAGTCATCGGCCCGAAGGGCAAGATGATCAACCAGATTCAGGAAGACACCGGCGCTGAAATTGCCATCGAGGATGACGGTACCGTCTTCATCTCCTCCGAGGGTGGCGAGGCTGCTGAGAAGGCCAAGGCCATCATCGACCAGATTGCCAACCCGCACGTGCCCGAGGCCGGCGAAACCTACAACGGCAAGGTCGTCAAGACCACGTCGTTCGGCGCTTTCGTGAACCTCACCCCCGGCACCGACGGCCTGCTGCACATCTCCCAGATCCGCAACCTGGCCAACGGCGAGCGTATTGACGCTGTCGAAGACGTGCTCAAGGAAGGCGACACCGTTGAGGTGATCGTTCAGGGTGTCGATGATCGCGGCAAGATCTCCCTGGCCATTCCTGGTTTCGAGGATCAGGAGAACAACGCCCGCCCGAGCCGTGGCGATCGCGATGACCGCCGTGGCGGCCGTGGCCGTGGTGACCGTGACGATCGCCGTGGCGGCCGTGGCCGTCGCTCCGAGCGCGATGACCGTGACTTCGACGATCGTGACGACCGTCCGCGTCGCCGTCGCTCCGATGACTTCGAGGATGATTACGACGACCGTCCGCGTCGCCGTCGCTCCGATGACCGTGACTTCGATCGCGATGATCGCGATGATGATCGTCCGCGTCGCCGTCGTTCTGCCGACCGTGACTTCGACGATCGCGATGACCGTGATGCTCGCGACTCCCGTGACGATGATCGTCCGCGTCGCCGTCGCTCTTCCGATCGCGATGACCGTGGCGATCGTGATGACCGCCGTGGCGGTTCCCGTGGCCGTGGCCGTGGCTCGGACCGTAACCCGCGCTACGCCACCGACGACAACTACGACGACTACCGCGCCGACCGCGAAGAGCGTACTGAGCGCCCGCGTCGCCGCGTCCGTCGCGACTTTGATCCGTTCGAGGACTAAATCCCTCTCACGGATCGGTCGCGGCATAGCCGCTCCCCTCACCTACGGGAAGCCCGTAGGGCTTCCCGCTTAACGGTTCGGCATTCGAGGACTGATCGTTCTCTAGCTTCTCTCGGGTGAGAAGGGCTTGATCGCAAACCAAAAGGCTTCTATACCGTTTCATTCGGTATAGAAGCCTTTTTGGTTTTTCGGCTTCTTCGCGCTGCATATTTCGATGTTGAATAAGGCACTCGTGCTGCCGCCATGTACGTTTAGTTGTCGGTTGACAACTATTCCCATGCATCAAGAATGGCGGATGATCATCGAAGGTACTCATGGGCGTTGATCACTGTGGCAACAACAAAGGCCGGGCCCTTGTGAGAGCCCGGCCTTTATGCCGTATGGCGGCGGATTAATCCTTAAAGGCTAATCCGTTGTCAATCAGCGTTACAGAATCGCCATGCACACGAAGTCCAGAATGAACAGCGCGGCCACAGTCCAGATGATCGGGTGAACCTCCTTGGCCTTGCCCTTGCAGGTCTTCACGATGCAGTACATGATGAAGCCTCCGGCGATGCCGTAGGAGATGGAGTAGGAGAAGGCCATGAACACGGCGGCGAAGAACGCCGGGATGGCCTCGGCGATATCGTCCCACTTGACTTCCTTCAGGGAGGCGGCCATCATGCAGCCGACGATGACCAGCACGCCAGCAGTCGCGGCGGACGGCACGGCGGAAATCACCGGGGCGAAGAACACGGATAGGGCGAAGCAGATCGCCACGACCACGGAAGTCAGGCCGGTACGACCACCAGCGGCGATACCGGCGGAGGACTCCACGTAAGTAGTGGTGTTTGAAGTACCGCAGATGGCGCCGATGGAGGTGGCGATGGAGTCGGCGAACAGGGCCTTATCCATCTTGGAGGAGAAGCCGTGGCCGTTCTCGAGGGCCTTCTCGTCCTCAGCGGAGAAGATGCCGGTACGACGGCCGGTGCCGATGAAAGTGCCCAGGGTGTCGAAGGTGTCGGACATGGAGAAGGCGAAGATGGTCACGATGACCAGCGGCAGCTTGGCCGGGTCGGAGAACAAGGCCGGGAAGCCTTCGGCGGAGAAGATCGCCCCGAAGGTCTGCGGCAGTTCGGAGAAGGTCTGACCGAGAGACTGGGAGTCGGACCAGGTGGTCACGCCGAACGGGATGCCGATCACGGTGGTGACGGCGATGGCCAGCAGCATGCCGCCCTTGACCTTCATCACGGTGAATACGATGGCCAGCACGAGGCCGATGAGGAATACCCACAGTACCTTGTCATTGAAGTTGGCCAGGCCCGGGGTTGCGGCCACGGCACCGCCCTTAGCGGCGGCTTTAGGATCGCCGGGAGTGAACTTGATTAAGCCGACATTCAGCATGCCTACGTAGGCCACGAACAGACCGATGCCGCCGCCGATGGCGTGCTGCAGGGACTCCGGGATGGCCATGATGATCATCTTGCGGATCTTGGTGACGGTGATGATGATGTTGATCAAGCCGCACAGGAATACCATGCACATGGTCTGCTGCCAGCTGAAGCCGAGGCCGAAGCACACGGTGTAGGTGAAGAATGCGTTGAGGCCCATGCCGGCGGCCTGCGCGTACGGCACATTGGCGAACAGGCCCATGACCAGGGTGCCGATGATGGCCGCGATGATAGTGGCCAGGAACACGCCGCCCCATGGCATACCGGTCTGCGACAGAATCTGCGGGTTGACGACGATGATGTAGGCCATTGCGAAGAACGTGGTCAGACCGGCCAGAATCTCAGTCGAGACGGTCGTGCCGTTTTCCTTCAAATGGAAGAACTTCTCCATATACTCTCTACTTCCTTGGGTTGTGCGAGGCCATATGCCACCTGTGGGTGACCCGGTTGGCCCCGGCGAGAATTGCGACTCGCCCTGATTGACCTGCCCAACGCACGTCAGGCGCTACGCATCCAATCAGAACCGTGGCCGATTATAGCTTGTGGAGGTAACGTGAACAGGCCGGGGTAGACTGACTGCGGCAATACATATACAGGAACGCGCAGAGAGTGCCGCGGAAGGAAGTCGCGCAGTGAAACCGGCCGTCGAAGTCAGCATCACCTCATGGAAAAAGAACGTCGTCAAGTTCGGTCAGGAATACGGCCGCGTACTGCTCATGCCAGGCACTGGCTACAACTGCGACCGTCCGCTGCTGTACTGGTCTGCACAAGCCTTGGTCGAGGCCGGGTGGCGTGTCGATCGCATGAACGTACGCAATGCTTCCGATGATTTGTCCACAGTGATTCCGGTGCTCAATCAGGCGATTGACGGGTGGGTGGAGCCAGTGCGCGGAAATCAGTCCGGCGAATACTCCAACGATAATGTCGGTAGGGACGCTGCTGATTCGTCGGATTCCACCAATCAATCCGGCCCGCGTCTGCTGCTCATCGGCAAATCGCTGACCACGATGACTTACCCGCACGTGGCCGCACATTATGGGTTGCCATTCGTGCTGTTGACCCCGGTATTGCACCACGCCGATTTCGACCCATCCGCCCGCGTGATTCCGGTGCCCGCTGTGGGCGATGACATCGTAGCCGAATCCGAAGCACCATCCGTGGCCGAAGCGAAGGCGATAATCCGTGCCGAGCTTGCCGGGCAGTCACACGCCGCCAGCTCCCGATATGCTGGACCGGCACCGCTGATTTGTGCCGGAACCGCCGACCCGTTCTATGATCGCGACCGCGCCAACGCATTGACCCCGCATGTGCATGAATATCCAGACGCCAACCATTCGATTGAGGTGCCCGGCCATTGGCGTCGTTCTCTCGATTACCTAAAGGAAGTCACGGCATCCGTGGCTCAATATGCCGCCACGTTGTAATCCTGCATCACTTCTCCGGGAATGTTGCGCCAATGCTGGGCCGGGAGGACTTTGTTGTGCCACTCTCCTGGGGGTGCTGCCTGCGCGACACGCCCGAATTCCACAATGTCGCCGACCGCCCGTAACCTAATCATTCGTAAACCACAGACCGTTGGTTGAAGTGTGCGCAAGTGCACTTTCGAAGTTTGGTTCGCCAAGCCAGCGCAGGTTGAGAGATATAAGCCCGTCAAGGGCCGGCGAAGGTCGCTTCGCGAGATTATATTGCTCTGCCTGTGCGCAGGGCTTTTTTGTTGCCCAGCCGAAAGTTCCGAACTCCAAGTCAACGGCCGACTTAGGAAGGAACGCCATGAAGAGGCCCGAAAAGGAAGCGGTAGTCGCTCAGCTTACGGAAGAATTCCGTAACGCTGACGCCGTCTACCTGACCGAGTACCGCGGGCTTACCGTTCCGCAGATTTCCGATCTGCGTGAAAAGCTAGGCCGCGATACTTCCTACACCGTGGCAAAGAACACGCTGGCACGCATCGCCGCCAAGGAAGCGGGCATCGAGGGTCTCGACGAGATTCTTGCTGGCCCGACCGCCATCACCTTCGTGAAGGGCGACTTCATTGAGGCTGCGAAGGTCATCCGTGACTTCGCCAAGGACAACAAGGCTCTTGTCATCAAGGGTGCCGCCGCTGACGGCACTGTCTACGATGCCGAGGGCGCCAAGAAGCTGGCAGACCTCAAGTCCCGCCCGCAGCTGCTTGCCGAATTCGCCGGCGACATCAAGGCATCGATGGCCAAGGCCGCGTACCTGTTCAACGCCCTGCCTACCAAGGCTGTGCGCACGATCGACGCCCTGCGCGAAAAGCAGGAGAAGGCTGCCTGATTTACGCCCTCACGGCATGAATCAGTCGCTTCGATAATTTAAACAATAAGGTTTATTAGGCAGCGGATCTACCACTTCGTCCGCCGCCAAGATTGAAAGGAAGCCATAATGGCTAAGTACACCAACGATGAGCTGCTGGAAGCCTTCGGCGAGATGACCCTGGTCGAGCTCTCCGAGTTCGTGAAGGCCTTCGAGGAGAAGTTCGACGTCGAGGCTGCCGCTCCGGCTGCTGTCGCCGTTGCTGCTCCGGGCGCTGCTGCCCCGGCTGCTGAGGAGAAGGACGAGTTCGACGTCATCCTCTCCGCCGTCGGCGACAAGAAGATCCAGGTCATCAAGGCTGTCCGCGCCATCACCAACCTCGGCCTGGCCGAGGCCAAGGCTCTTGTCGACGGCGCTCCGAAGGCCGTCCTCGAGAAGGCCAAGAAGGAAGATGCCGAGAAGGCCAAGGCTCAGCTGGAAGAGGCTGGCGCCAGCGTCGAGCTCAAGTGATTTGTGCGGCATAAGCCGCAATCACAGCTTTTCGAGGAACCCCGCACCTGTGTTTCAGGCTGCGGGGTTTCCGCATACTGAGTAGACTAGTTGACGAGGACGAGGCGGAGAACGCGATCCGGCGTGGAAACACAAAGCTGGCAATGAGCGAAAGTTGTCAATTCTGTGCCCAGTAATCCGCCAAAAGCCGGTAAAAGATGACACAATGGCACGTAGTGTGGTCAAATAGTGTGTCCAGGAAGGCGGTCACGGTGAGCGAGTGGACGGTGAAGATCAACGGTGTCGACCGGATCAGCGTCAAGCCGGGGGAGTGCGTGGAAATCGGCCGTAAGCCGTTACGCCCCCTTGCCGATGATGGCAACACCCGCCTTGACGTCGCCGATCAAACCAAATCGATGTCCAAACGGCACGCCATGTTCACGGTAAAAAGCAATGGCACGGCCTCGGTCCGTGATCTTGGATCGACCAATGGATCGTATGTGGTGCGGGAAAATGGCGATTTGTTGCGCTTGCCGGCCAATGCCGAGTTCCTGTTGCCGACGTCTCCCATGCGCATGCAGTTCGGCGATGTGCCTGCGGACTTCATTCGTGTCGACGATCCAGTGGCAAAGCCGCTCGACCTCAAGGTGCCTGATTTGTTTGGCTATGCGGTTCACGAAGCACCGCAGGAGCCGGATGCGGCGGATATGTCCGTCGACGATATTCTTGATTTGCGGGCCGGCGAGCCGACCGCCATCTTCAGCGCGGATAATGTTCGACGCAAGGTCGACGAGCTTGAACTTGGCTCGCTGAATATCACGCAGCCAGTGACGAAAAACGATGAGCCGGCCATACCCCGTGATCTGTTCGCGGATGCGTTGGCCCAGCATGCCGAGCAGGAGACCGAACGCAAAAACCAGCAGGCCATGAACTCCGTGGCACTGCCGAAGCAGCAGACCGAACCTGAGTCGACGATTGTAACGCCTGCATCCAAGCACAGCAGGATCTCCGGTATTGTTCCAGTAGATGCCATCGCCCATGCCGTTGTTAAGCACGCTCCCAGCACAAGCGAGCCGGCAGTGGCGTCGGCGGCGGTTGTTGAATCCGATGCAGCGGCTGGCGCAAGCAAGTCAGCCGAAAACGTTCAGTCCGCTCCGAATACCAGGAATGCCGGCGATTCTCAGCCGGCGGACACTGTCGAACAGCATGCTGAAGTTGCCCAGCCTGAAGCCGCCCGGGAAGCCGAAGCCGCTCAATCTGAAAACACCCAGCCTGAGACCGCTCAGCCGGCAACCGCCCAGTCTGAAACCGACCAGCCGGCAGCTGACGTACCGGACGATCAGCAGCGGACCGCAGCCGAAGCATATCAAGAAGCCACCGCAGCAGGCGTAGCAGACCAGCAGCCGGCTGCCGAAACCGCCCAGCAGTCGGTATCCGAAGCATATGATATCGACTCCACGGGCGTACACACTCCGGTCTTCGAGCCCGGCTCGGTGTTCGAGCGTGTGGCCAAGGGCGAGCTGAAAGCACAGGAACCGGCAGTCGAAGTCGATGGCCTGACCTCTGACGAGGCAAAAACCACGCAAGATTTCAATGTTCAATTCGAAGTCGCCCGTCATCCCGAATTGCTGGCGTTCCTCGCCATGAATCCGTACCTGTACGACGACATGTATTCTTGGCTCGCCGCCCGTGGCGAGGCCGATATTGACGAAGCCCTGTCTCACAACAAGGGCTATCAGGAATACCGCGAAGCGGTTGGAAAGTGAGTCGAGAGATGACCCAGAGCCAGACTCAGAACCAGAATCTCACGGAAGGTCTGAATCGCATCCGTCGCTGGCGTGACCAATACCGCAGCATGCAGCCGCCATCGCCGCTCGAGGATGTGAATCAACTGGCCGCGAAGCTGGAGATGACCCATGCCCATCCCTCCGGCATCGCCCAGCTGTTCGCTTCCGGCCATGTCCGGTTGGATTCGTTGTTCCGCGACACGGGTGTGCTTAAGGCCGCCGAACGCCATATTGGGCGCGTGCTGGGTGACCAGGCCGCCAAACGCAGGATTTCCGGCGTGGCGGAGTTGTCGCTCGTGGTCGGCGTGGCCACATGGAAGGGCAACGCGCTGCCGGTGCTGTTGTACCCGGTGAGCGTCACGATCGAGGATGATGGCTTGTCGACCACCATTCGATTCACCGGTCGCGTGGCCCTGAACGTCGCGTTCGTCAATACATTGCGTGAGCAGGGGGTGTTCCTGGATGAGGATTCCCTGTTTGACGGTGCCAGCTATGACAGTGGCACTCCCGAAACTTCCGCGATGTTCGCCCGTATTTCGTCCGAAGCGTCGGAGCGTATCTCCGACTTCGCCATCGAGCGCCAGATTGTGCTCGGATGCTTCATGGACCCCTCGTCGCAGATGATCAGCGAAAGCCGACAGTTCATCGACCAGCTGGAGAACGGCCCCACCGGCAATGTGCTGTTGGACGCGCTTGCCGGCGACGAATCCGCCCGCACCGCGCTCAAAGATGCCAATATTCCGCAATACAGTCCTTTCGACGTAGACCCGCATGCCGAGTACGAAGTCGGCGATGTGGACAATACGGTGCGATATGCCGCGTCACTTGCTGCCAATGGCCATAGCATCGTGGTCGACGGCACCTTCCCGAAGGGCACCGCGGAGCAGGCTGTGGCCATCGCATCGCGCTGCCTGATGAATGGTCGTTCCGTGCTGTACGTGCCCGGCGTGGCCGAGCAGAAGCGTCTGTTCATCCAGACGGCTTCCGCCAATGAGATGAAGGCGCAGGTACTGGATGTATCCGATGAACACGCCAACGCCGCGCTTGATAAGCAGCTGATTGCCGCAGTCGGATTCCAGCCCGGAGTCGCCACCCAGCGATTCGACCAGCTGGCCGACGAACTCGTGGGCGTGCGCTCGCGCTTGACCCGCTATCTGGGCGACCTGCACGGGGGCAACGATAAGTGGAATGTGTCCGCATACGAGACCATTCAGAATCTGGCCCGTATCTCCGTGCTCCCGACGCACCCTGCCACCCACGTTCGACTTGACGAGTCAAGTGCCCTGAGCATCGCCAACGATATTGACACATGGATCGGCAAGATGGAACGCGCCGGCGAGCTCGGCGAATACACCATCGGCCCGGAAGACACCGCATGGTACAAGGCGTCCATCACCACTGAAGAACAGGCAGTAACCGCCTACCAGCGCGTGGACGATTTGCTGCGTCGCTTCCTGCCCGCCACCCGTGAGCAGGTGGCACGCACCGTGCAGACCTGCGGATTCCCGGTTCCTCCCACCACCCGCGAGTGGGAGCGTCAGGTTACGGTTTTGAAGAATCTGCGACGAGTGCTTGACGTGTTCCAGCCGGAGATTTTCGAGCGAGACATCAGCTCCATGATCGAGGCCACCAAGCCGAAGAGCCAGCGCAAGGCCGAGGGCACGTCGATGGGATTCTGGGAGCGCCGCCGCCACATCAAGGAAGCCAAGGATCTGCTGCGCGTCGGCGCGCAGGTCGAGGACTTGCACGAAGCGTTGAAGGTAGTCGCCAAGCAAGGGGAGCAGTGGCATCAGTTCGTGCCTCACGGCGGTTGGCCGGTGCTGCCCAGTAAGCTCGACGAGATCATCTCCACCCAAGAGGCGCTGGTCAGCAATATGACCGCGCTGGATACCGTGCTTTCCACCACACCCGCTGGTGGCAATCTGGAAACCGCCGATTTCGAGAAGGTGGAAGCACGCCTGAAAGCACTGCTGGATGATCGCAAGGCACTGGACACCTTGCCGGAGCGTTGCCTGCTGGAGCAGGAATTCGCCTCTGCCGGACTGAACGAACTGGTCGCCGATCTCAACGCTCGCCGAGTGAGCGTGGAGCAGGTGCGCGGCGAAGTGCAGCTGGCCTGGTGGACCACCGTGTTTGAGGACATTGTGCGTTCGTCCGCCATCATCTCCAACCAGGATGGTGCCGCGCTGCAGGCCGCATCCGACCGCTTTGCGCAGGTCGATGTGGAGCACGTGCGCTCCATCGGACCGATGGTGTCGCAGGAATCCATGCGCCGCCTGTGCGACATGCTGTTCTCCCGCACTCAGGAAGCCAACCAGATGCACACCGTGCTGGCAGGGCGCGCCAGTGTGTCGCTGAGCAGGATTCGCCGTGATCATCCGGAGATTCTGGCCGCGGCCAAGCCGATTCTGGTGGCCGCGCCGGGTACGCTCGCCGCACTCACCGAGCCGGGTGTGCTGGCTGATGTGGCGATTCTCGATGCGTGCGCGCACATTCCCGCTATCGAGCTGCTGTCCATCATCGGCCGCGTGCAGCAGGTGGTGGTGATCGCCCACTGCGCGACGGTAACCAGCGAAAGCGTCAAGCAGCTGATCGACACGTTGCCTCATATCGAGGTGGATGCTGCCCCGTCTCGCCGTGCGCCGCGCCTGTCCGCATTCCTTGAATCCGAGGGATATGGTCCTGTTCGCTATGATGTGGCCACCGAGCCGGCTGCCGGTGAGGTGCGATTCCACCGTGTGGAAGCGAGCGGTGTGCCGGTTATGTCTTCTGGTCTGGTGGAATCCAGCCAGCCGGAGATTGATGAAGTGGTGCGTCTGATTACGCAACGTGCCGCCGGTTTTGCCGTGGTTCCTTCCAGCTATCGACTTGTGGTCGTGATGTTGACCGACGCATTCCGCACACGCTTGGGTGCCGAATTGAAGTCGTTGGCAGGCAAATCCAAGGCGATGGGCCGATTCCTGCGCCATGTGCGGTTGGTTTCCTTGCGTGACGTGGCCGGAGGTCGTGCCACTGACGTGATTCTGTCGATGTGCTATGCGAAAACCACGCACGGACGTCTGCTTCAGCAGTTCGGTCCGCTCGAAAGCACAGGCGGTCGCGGACTGTTGCTGGATGCCCTGGCATTGGCGGACCACAGCTTGGATATTGTGTCGGCCTTTGGTTCCGAAGATTTGGATGAAGAACGACTGCACCAGTCCGGTCCTCGGTTCCTGAAGACCATGTTGACGTGGGCCGAACAGCTTGACGACCGTCCGGTGCTTCCGTTGCGTGATGCGGCAGGCGGCAACGTGCTGTTCGACGATATCGCCGACAGGTTGCGCGCGCGAGGACTGAACGCTGCTGTTGATTATGGATTCGACAAGGGCGTGAAGATTCCGCTCGTGGTGGGATTGAAGGACAAGCCGTTTGCCTTGGCCGTGCAGACCGATGACGCGAACTTTATGTCCGTGCAATCCACGCGTAGGCGTCATCGTTTGTCGGCACAGGATCTCATTTCCTTGGGCTGGAATGTGATGACCGTCTGGAGTGTCGCCGCCTTCGTGAACCCCGATAAGGAAGTCGACCGTATCGTCAGCCGTATCGGTGAGATCTATCGCGAGGTTGAATAACCATGGCGGAATACTCGGCTACACGGCGCACACCGCGCAAGCACAAGCGCGTGGTGATGAAGGGCACTGAGCAGTTTGACGCTGACGGTGTCAAACTCGAGCCCGGAGACATGCAGACCGACCAACAACGGCAATCCGACGACGACAAACGCATCCTCGGCGAACTGCCGCCGCATTGGGCCGTTTTTAACGAGCGCGAGTAGGAGTTGGGGCGCACTCTGTGCGCCCCAACACTGTGTTTTCCGCAGCCGACAGGCTGCGGAAAACACAGTATCGGCCGAAGGCCGATTCCGCTTCCTACCGCACAACGGCCATAATCGCTCCGGCCTGTTGCAGCTCCATAACCTTGGCCGCGGCCTCCGGCGGCATTGCGAACGACACCAGTCGGTCGTTGCCTCCCAATGCGCCAGTCGCATCCGGTTTGCCGACATTCATCACCGTGGCGTTCTCGGCCAGCGTGCAATCAGCACCTTCGCAACCGACGGCGGAAACCAGTCTCACCTGATCGCCGGCCAATACATCGTCGACGCTACTGGCCAAGCGGACTTCAATCACCGTAGTGCCGGTCGGTGCTACGGGCGCATCTCTGGCCATATGCGTGGAAATGGGATCGGCTGCTTCGATATCGATTTGCGCTACCTTGCCCACCACATCCTCAATATTGCCTGTCCAAGACGGGCCTGCCGCAGATACCGGCATATCAGCCAACTGAACGTCGGCGGCCAGAATAATGTCACCCCGTCGAATCGAGCGGGCGGCCACCACCATCGGCTCGGTCTCCACCACGGCCAATACGGCTTCAAGCCCAAACAGCACTGCGAGTCCCACGCACAACGCAGCAGTGAGTCGGCGCAAGGCATCCGCCATGCGCCGTCGCCGCAATGAGCCGCGCGCAGGCGGCTTAATAAACGAAAAGGTCACCATGCAACCATGGTGACCTGAAGTTTTTCGTAAGCGCAAGCCAAATCGACCTATGTGGTTCTAGCTTGCCAAATTATCCACAACGCTTCAAACCCGTGCAACAGACAGTGCCCGTAGTGCCAATATCCGCGGCATACCGCCGTCGACACCGTCGTTTACAGAGGAAAAGCGGGTGTACAGACCTTACTTGCCGGATTTGTCGGTGCGGTAGAAGCCGTGACCCTTGAACTCAATCGGCACGGCGGAATACACCTTGCGCACCTGCTCCTGCGAGCACTTGGGGCACACGGTAATCGGGTCGTCATTGAACGACTGCTGTTCGGTGAAGTCATAGCCGCAGTTCTTGCAACGGTAATGATAGGTAGGCAACGGATTCCTCCAACAAAGTCATATTTCTCGCGGATGGCCCAAACGCCATGCCACGCAACCGTTCATATCCTAGTCGCCGCCCTGACACATTGGCGTTACGGTCTTACTAGCCAGCTTGCTGTTGCCACTCTGGTTCCATCGGCCAGTGTGCGTGGCTGGTTGGTCAGTCTGGCTTGCGCCGAGTATCTTGGCCGGCCGGCCAGCTCAACAGGCCCGATGAGCTAAGCCGCCGGTATCCCTCCGGCGTCAGCACTCCGTCGGCCGGCACATCATGTGGTTCGGCCGGCAAATCAATGTCCAACACCTCCCACGGCCAGCACACCGCAATCAGGGGACATGCGGGCTTGCGGCGAGCCAAGGCCCGGTCATACCAGCCGGCTCCACGCCCCAGACGATTGCCCTGCGGGTCCACTGCCAAAGCCGGAGCGATGACCAGATCGGCCTTCTCCAACGCTTCGGGCGGTAGAACTGCGCCAGTTGGCTCATCGGGTCTGTGATGGACGGTGCTGGGAGAGCTGCAGCTACCGGCATTGTTCGCGCCACCCACTGCATCCATCGAGCGCAATGATTCCAATGAATCCAGCACACTCCAGCCAATTTCCAACCCAGACCCCAACCTTGGCACCAACACGTGGCAGCCATGAGCCCGCAGCCATCGCAACAGTGGCCGGGTTTCGATTTCCGAACCCATCGACACATATGCCGCCACTGTGGGACCATCCTGAATCATGTGTGCTGGGAACCGTCGCACCAGCAATTCACCGGCCGCTCCGCGTTCTTCCGCTGGAACGCGCTTGCGCCGAGACAGTATATGGTGGCGCAGCGTCGCTTTATCCGTCTTCTCTGTTTTCTCTGTGCCGCTGTAGTCGCTGCCGATATTCATGCCACTGCCCACTTCGCTCATACCGCACAATCTAGTGTTTCCATCGTAAAACGAAAGTGGCCACGGTAGCGGCGCAAGACCTTCATATGGCTACAATAAAGGCCGTGTCAGTTTTCCAGTCGATTAAAGAGGCGTTCAAGCTGGACCACCAGATCCGCCCGCCACGTCTCACCCATCCCGGTTTTCCGATAGTCCTGCGCCCCCTGACCATGGATGATGAGGACGGCTGGAACGAAGTGCGCTGGCGCAACAACGACTGGCTGGCACCTTGGGAATCCGGTGACCCGATGCATGGCGGCTCCATCACATTCAATCAATGGGTGCAGCGGCAGCGCCGTAACGAGCAGCATGGCGTCGGCGTGATCTTCGCCATCGAATACCAGATGCGTATCGTCGGCCAGATTTCGTTGGGAGCCATCGTGTATGGTGCCATGCGTACCGGCGTGGTTGGTTATTGGGTCGATCAACGGTGCGCCGGCCGCGGATTCGCGCCAATGGCACTGGCCATGCTTGCCGATTGGGCGCTCGGAGACCCATTCGGGCCCGCGTTGCATCGGCTGGAAATCGCCATTCTGCCGGATAATGCGCGTTCTTTGGCTGTGGTGCGTAAGGTCGGAGCCCATCATGAGGGACTGCGCGAGCGGTATATGTATGTCAATGGCCAGTGGCGTGACCACGTAACGTTTGCGCTGTTGGCTGAAGATATGGGGCAAGGGTTCGCCGCTAGACTCGCCGCCGCCGGTTCCAGATAAGCGTCGACCGGAAGAATTCCGCTCCGACACGCCCGGACGGAAAGCCCCAGTTCGTCGGCACGTCTCCTATCCTTGACTCTATGGGTTATGAGTCACTGAGCACTGTCGTCGTGCTGGTGATTGTGGCGATTATTATCGTTGTATGGCTGCCCGTACGTACGGCCAACGGCATGAAACGTGTGGACGAGCACCGGCAGGATCGTTATTCGCCTTCCCTGCATATCGTTGATGCAGAGAACGGCAGACGATTCGGAGACATCAAGCCGCATAAGGCGAAAGGGGCAGCAATGCCAGCATCAACACCGTCAGCGAGGCTGACACCTGAGCACATCGCCCATGTGCGGGAACTGCGCCGCGCGGCCATCCGCCGCCGGCAGATTCTCGCCGTATGCCTGCTTGCCATAACCGTGTTGGTGTTTGCCGTATCGTTCCCCCTGCATTTCAGTCCGCTGCTTGCTCTTATTCCGTTCGTGCTGTTGCTGCTGGTGCTGGTGCTGGGAGCCAATGCCTCACGCCAGGCCCGGCAATGGGAGCGCAAGGTGGTCCGCTACGAGCGGGCTCATAGCGGTACGGGCTGGTCCAAGAAACCGTCTGCCGAGTCCAAGGACAGCAAGCGTGTGAACAAGGCCGAACCGGTTGCGGCCGTAACTGCGCCTGCCGAGAAGCCTGCCGAGCATGTTGAGGATGCTGCCACCGAGGTCATGGAACAGCGGCAGATTCGCCGCGCGTTACGCGATGCCGAGATTGAGCAGGCCAAGGCCAAGGCGTTGCGTCAGTCCGCCGCCGCATATCAGGCCGCGGAAGAGCACGCCAAACAGTCTGAGAAGTCTGATATTGCACAGTCCGCCGCCGATAAGCCTGCCGCCGAGCCGTCTGCTATGGTCGATGAATCCGCCGACCGTAAGTCCGCTGCCGAAACCAGCGAATCTTCCGCCGCGCCCGATGCCTCCGCTCGCACGGATAAGTCGACTAAGTCGGATAAGTCCGTCGCCCCTCGAGTTGAACCATCGCTTACGGTGCGTGACGAGCGCGATGAGCGCGACGATGCCGCTGCCGCTGCCGATGCCACGTCGGAACTGGTCAGCGTACGCCCTGCCCGAGCACTGGACGTCTTCGATATGTCCACCTCGCAGGATCTCATCTCCTTCACTTTGGGCGGGGAACATAACGCCGACAACGCTCCGGAAAGCTTGGAGATCAAGTCGACCCGTCAGGTGTCCAAGGCGGAACCTGTCGAACCCGCAGTGGCGGAAAAGTTGATTGACGAGGCCCGAGCCGTCAAGGCCGCGGACGACGCCAAGGCTGTCAGCGCCGGAAACGCTGTAGACACTGAGCCGGAGCAGCGCGATGATGCCGATACGGACGCCGATGACGAGGCTGCAAACGCCGCCCAGCGAGCCGCATTCCACGAATCCGAGGAGCGTGCCGACGTCGAAGCGCCAGCGGCGACCACCGATTCGTTGGGCGCAGGCCTGGACTCCATTCTTGCCCGCCGCGGCAACTGAGCGTTGCGATTCGACGATTTTCTCTCACAGCGTTAGCACTCGAGTTGGCAGAGTGCTAATAATCGCGCTACGATGTGTCCTAGCGCAAAGGGACAACGCAAGTGATCGTCAGCCT
>OAVK01000400.1_pt1 | contig 24809 bp, 18 predicted proteins | sample 1495301 | NCBI WGS metagenome assembly OAVK01 (sample SAMEA2580094, study PRJEB22360) | human gut metagenome | biome: human gut; feature: human-associated habitat; material: faeces | place: Denmark | collected 2008/2010
TTCATGATATTCTTTCTCGAGGTCAATACTTCTTAAAAGCTCCTGAATTGCTTCCGCACCCATACCGACACGGAAAGCACTTCCCCATTTTTCTCTCGCATCCTGATACTCCTGCTCGGAGAGCACCTGCTTATACTGCAGGTCCGTCTCCCCTTTGTCCAGTACAATATAGGAAGCAAAGTACAGTACTTTCTCCAGAGTTCTCGGAGAAAGATCCAGGATCAGTCCCATACGGCTTGGGATACCTTTAAAATACCAGATATGGGATACCGGGGCAGCCAGCGCAATATGTCCCATACGCTCACGGCGTACTGCGGATTTCGTCACTTCAACACCGCAGCGGTCACAGATCACACCTTTATAACGGATCTTCTTATATTTACCACAGTGACATTCCCAGTCCTTGCTCGGCCCGAAAATCCGCTCGCAGAACAGTCCGTCACGCTCCGGCTTTAAGGTTCTGTAGTTGATCGTCTCAGGTTTTGTGACCTCTCCCCTTGACCACTCCAGAATCTTTTCAGGTGATGCCAGCCCGATCTTGATCGCGTCAAAGGTCATCGGCTGATACGTCGCTTCATTATTGTTTCCCGTCATTACGGCACCCCTTTCTATTCTTCGTCTGACATTTCGTCAAAATCAATCGTAAAGTCTTCGTCGTTAAAATCCAGTTCTTCCTCATCCTGTCCTTCTTCGATGTCAACTAATTCTTCTCCCTGGAATTCCTGCTGTGAGAAACCATGCTCGCCGTAGGATTCTCTGTCGCCGGAGTATCTTCTGTCCCCTTCGATGATTGCGTTTAAGTTCGTCTCGCCGTAATCGGAGGTCTCCATAATCTCCACTTCTGTATTGTCCTCTCTGAGTACACGGACATCCAGGCCAAGAGACTGCAGCTCTTTTAAGAGCACCTTAAAGGACTCCGGAATACCAGGCTCCGGAATATTGTCGCCCTTGATGATGGCTTCGTATGTCTTCACACGTCCGATGACGTCGTCGGATTTTACTGTCAGGATCTCCTGCAGTGTATAGGAAGCGCCGTACGCCTCTAAAGCCCATACCTCCATCTCTCCGAAACGCTGTCCGCCGAACTGTGCTTTACCACCGAGAGGCTGCTGCGTTACAAGGGAGTAAGGACCTGTAGAACGTGCATGGATCTTATCGTCAACGAGGTGATGCAACTTCAGATAGTGCATGTGTCCGATCGTTACCGGACTGTCAAAATACTCGCCGGTACGTCCGTCTCTTAAGCGTACTTTACCATCTCTGGAAATCGGCACGCCTTTCCATAGCTTTCTGTGCTCCCTGTTGTCGTAAAGATGCTGCATCACTTCCGGAAGAAGCTCTTCTTTATGCTTTTCTTCAAACTCTTCCCAGGAAAGATTGACATAATCATTCGCCAGGTCAAGTGTATCCATAATATCATTTTCGTTTGCTCCGTCAAATACCGGCGTCGCTACATTAAAGCCAAGAGCTTTTGCCGCAAGGCTTAAATGGATCTCAAGCACCTGTCCGATATTCATACGGGAAGGTACGCCCAGAGGATTCAACACGATATCCAACGGACGGCCATTTGGAAGGAATGGCATATCCTCTACCGGAAGCACACGGGAAACGACACCCTTGTTACCATGACGTCCGGCCATCTTGTCACCAACGGAAATCTTTCTCTTCTGGGCAATGTAGATACGCACTGCCTGGTTCACACCTGGAGAAAGCTCGTCTCCGTTTTCTCTTGTAAATACTTTGGCGTCTACAACAATACCATATTCTCCGTGAGGTACTTTCAGAGAAGTGTCTCTCACTTCACGGGCTTTCTCGCCAAAGATCGCTCTTAAGAGACGCTCCTCGGCCGTCAGTTCGGTCTCTCCTTTCGGAGTTACCTTTCCGACAAGAATATCTCCGGCACGCACTTCGGCACCGATCCGGATGATTCCTCTCTCGTCGAGATCTTTCAGCGCATCATCGCCGACGCCCGGGATATCTCGTGTGATCTCTTCCGGTCCCAGCTTGGTGTCACGTGCTTCTGCCTCGTATTCCTCAATATGAATGGATGTATACACATCGTCCTGAACAAGACGCTCGCTCAAAAGAACAGCATCCTCGTAGTTATATCCTTCCCATGTCATAAATCCGATCAACGGATTCTTTCCAAGCGCCATCTCGCCATTGGATGTTGACGGTCCGTCCGCAATAACGTCACCCTTCTCCACACGGTCGCCCTTGAATACGATCGGTCTCTGGTTGTAGCAGTTGGACTGATTGCTTCGTAAAAACTTCGTAAGCTTGTAAGTTTTCTTCACGCCATCGTCCTGACGAATGATGATCTCTGTGGAAGCCGCTCTCTCTACGACACCTGCCTCCTCCGCAACAATGCAGACACCGGAGTCTACCGCGGACTTCTCTTCCATACCTGTTCCGACTACCGGAGCTTCTGTTGTCAGAAGCGGTACTGCCTGACGCTGCATGTTTGATCCCATGAGCGCACGGTTGGCATCGTCATTTTCCAGGAATGGGATAAGTGCTGTCGCAACGGAAAATACCATCTTCGGAGACACATCCATGTAGTCGAACTTGCTTCTCTCGTACTCCTGCGTTTCTTCCCGGTAACGACCGGAAACATTCTTTCTCACAAAATGTCCTTCCGCATCGAGCTGCTCATTCGCCTGAGCCACATGGTAATTATCCTCTTCATCCGCCGTCATATAGACTACTTCGTCTGTTACGACCGGATTTTCCGGGTTCGTCTTGTCAATCTTCCGGTACGGAGCCTCGACAAATCCGTATTTATTGATTCTGGCATATGTCGCAAGGGAGTTGATCAGACCGATATTCGGACCTTCCGGAGTCTCGATCGGACACATTCTTCCGTAGTGGGAATAATGAACGTCGCGGACCTCAAATCCGGCACGGTCTCTGGAAAGACCTCCCGGTCCGAGTGCGGACAGACGTCTCTTGTGCGTCAGCTCACCGAGCGGATTGTTCTGATCCATGAACTGGGACAACTGGGAGGAACCGAAAAATTCTTTCACCGCAGCCGTCACCGGCTTAATATTAATCAGAGACTGTGGAGAAATTCCCTCCAGATCCTGGGTCGTCATCCTCTCACGGACAACTCTTTCCAAACGGGAGAGTCCGATCCGGTACTGGTTCTGCAACAGCTCTCCAACCGCCCGGATACGCCTGTTTCCAAGATGGTCAATATCGTCGTCATTTCCAAGGCCGTATTCCAGATGCATATTGTAATTGATGGACGCGAAGATGTCCTCCTTTGTAATATGCTTCGGAACCAGCTCGTGAAGATTCTTTCTGATGGCTTCCTTAAGCTCGTCTGCATCACCTGCCGCCTCATCCATTAGGTCCGCAAGGACAGGGTAGTATACAAGCTCGGAAACGCCTACTTCCTCAGGATCAATGCCGGCTGCTTCTTTCAGATCTACCGCCATATTGGAAAGAACCTTGATATCTCTGTCTTCTCCTTCACGGCTGATCCATACAAACGGCACTGCATTGTTCTGAATCGTGTCAGCGAGTTCCCTTGTCACCTCAGTTCCCGCCTCAGCGAGAATTTCACCTGTCAATGGACTGAACACCTCTCTCGCGAGAATCTGTCCCGTGATTCTATTTTTAAGGAGTAATTTTTTATTAAATTTGTAACGTCCGACTTTCGCCAGATCATATCGTCTCGGATCAAAGAACATACTTGTAATCAGGCTCTCCGCACTGTCTACCGCAAGCGGCTCACCCGGACGAATCTTCTTGTAGAGCTCAAGAAGGCCTTCCTGGTAGTTCTCTGCCGTATCTTTGCCAAAGCTTGCAAGGATTTTCGGCTCCTCGCCAAACATCTCAAGGATTTCCGGGTTTGTGCCGACACCAAGCGCTCTGATCAGCACAGTAATCGGTACCTTTCTTGTTCTATCTACTCTTACATAGAAAACGTCATTAGAGTCTGTCTCATATTCCAGCCATGCGCCACGGTTCGGAATTACTGTACAGGAATAGAGCTCTTTACCAATCTTATCGTGCGCGATTCCGTAGTAGATACCAGGGGAACGCACAAGCTGGCTTACAATAACACGTTCCGCACCATTGATAACAAAGGTTCCTGTCTTTGTCATAATAGGCAGATCGCCCATAAAGATCTCGTGCTCGTTGATCTCATCCGTTTCCTTATTATAAAGCCTTACTCTTACTTTCAAAGGCGCTGCGTAAGTCGCATCCCGCTCTTTGCATTCCTCGATCGTGTACTTCACATCATCTTCGCATAATGTAAAATCAACAAATTCCAGACTCAACTGTCCGCTGTAATCCGTGATCGGTGAAATATCATCGAACACTTCTTTCAGACCCTCATCAAGAAACCACTGATAAGAATCCTTCTGAACTTCAATCAGATTTGGCATCTGCAGAACTTCTTTTTGTCTGGAATAGGTCATCCGGGAACTTCTTCCGCTTTTCATGGGACGAATTCTGTTTTTCTCCATTGACGTTTCACTCCTTGTATTATTATTCTCGTGAAAATCACCAGTTTTCATAGTATATTGTGGGGGTGAAGTGCTATCTCAGCCCTTTTTACAGCCCACCTCCCCACAATAGTGCATTTTATTGTATCACAAGCCCTTTCCGTGTGTCAAGGATTTTTTTCTTTTTTTGCCGCCATCCCAAAAAGGACAGTCGATTATAAATATCAACTGTCCCACACTTTTTGTATTCCGTTTTCTATGTGAAATTGACTTTTTATTATGAAAGGTGATATATTCCTGCTTCTATTATCCAGCAAGCAAAACCTTCTAATTTCTTCGGATATCAATAAGGCGGAACACATCAAAATACATTTTTTCTTTATCTTCTAAATCCATCATCAACCACTTTTGTCCGTTTCCCGTTTTTGTCTGTTTATAAATACCCCTTAGCTCCGGTGTAAGCTCTTCCAAAATTGCTTCGACAGATTCTTTCTGTTTCATTCCGACAACAACCAGAACAGTAAAATAATTTTCCTTTGGATATATGGTACATAAAGTCTTTCCAGACTTCTTAAATTTAATATTCCAGCCAAACTGCCAACTGCAAGAACTAAATTCTATCTTTTCACTACAATGATATTTTGATTTCATATCAGAACAAAACCGGGCAAACACAGGATTGTGAACATACTCTATCATTTCCCCTAATGTCGGACAATATTTTTTATCTTGGATATCAATCATATACGTTCTTCTTTCTTCTATTGTTTACAGTTTTCTTTATACATTCTAGCATATTATTTTCTTATTGTCATTTTCCACCCTTAGAAAAATTTTACCTGACCTCCATATTAGATACAAAAGAGAAGAAAACGCTTTTTCTTCTGCCCCCCCTTGTCTTACATTATCCTTTATGCTACTTTGAAACAGAAACTATTATTGTTTTTATCAATGAATATACTCAAGGAGGTCAACCATATGATCAATATCAGAAAAGCCGCCATCATTGGGTGTGGATTTGTGGGAGCGTCCACTGCATTCAGTCTGGTACACAAAGGATTATTTTCAGAACTTGTGCTTATCGATGCCGATCAAAAAAAAGCGGAGGGTGAAGCCATGGATTTAAGCCACGGCAGACCTTTTACTTCTCCAATGCACATTTACGCAGGATCCTATGATGATATCAGCGACTGCGCTCTGATCATCATCACCGCAGGTGCCAATCAAAAACCGGGTGAGACAAGGCTTGATCTTGTCCACAAAAATATCGCCATTTTCAAGACCATTATCCCGGAGATCACAAAACGAGACTTTGAAGGCATCCTGCTGATCGTCGCCAATCCGGTAGACATCCTGACCTATGCGGCCCTGAAGCTTTCCGGCTACCCAAAAGAACGGGTACTTGGAAGCGGTACTGTCCTGGATTCCGCCCGTTTTCGTTACCTCTTAAGCGAACATCTCACCGTAGACAGCCGCAGTGTCCATGCTTATATTATCGGCGAACACGGCGACAGTGAACTTGCCGTCTGGAGCAGTTCCAATGTCTCCGGCATCAGCATCAACGACTTCTGCAAACTTCGGGGACATTACGACCATGAACAAGCCATGAACCGAATCTACCATACGGTCCGTGACAGTGCCTATGAAATCATCGACCGCAAGGGAGCTACCTATTATGGTGTTGCTATGGCTGTCAGCCGGATCGCCGAATCCATCATTCGCAACGAACATTCCGTTCTCCCTGTTTCCAGTCTTCTAAACGGCGAGTATGGTCTACGTGATCTCTGTATCAGCGTACCTACTATCGTATCCGGAAAAGGGGCTGAACAGGTGCTTGAGATCCCCCTTAGTCCGGACGAGCTGGAAAAGCTCAAAAGATCTGCTACCGAATTAAAAGAAGTTCTCGGCTCCGTAATCTAACCCATCCCATCCCTCACACCAATGAAAAGACCAGGGAGGCGCGCTCCTTTTCATAAGAACACGTCTCCCTGGTCATTCTATCTTATTATGTTTGCGCTCTCTTGGCAATCAAGCTCAATTACCATTCGTTTTCTGTTTTGTCAGTACAAGGCACTCGAACGGCTTCATCTGCAGAGCATCCTCATACTGTTCCTGAGTTTCCGCATCTGTCCAGATTCCGATATCTTCCACGATGACCGGTTCATTTTTGAAATTCATCACAAATACAATCCTCGTTCCATCATCCGCAATACGTCTGCCGTTGTCACCCCATATGGAAGCTTTGCCCGAAGGGCATTTTCCACTCCGGCTTTTCGGAACACATCACGGTAAAACACCCTCAAAAACTCCTGATCGGAACCTGCCGCCAGATAAAAGGCAGATCCCTTTCCAAACGGATGACAGGTCACAGCCGGATACCCTGCATAAAAATCTTCCTCGTAAGACGCAAGCACCTCCGTATCCTCTTTCGCATGCGAGATTTCACACAGGAATTTTGCCGGATACGTCTTTCCATCATAGTGAAAGCTGTTCTCAAACTCCTCGGACGGTGCGTCAATTTCTTCTTGTATGACGCCAAGCACGTCCTCCAGCGGATGCTGCTCTGTAAAACAAAGATCCGTCTCATTCACCATCCCGCTAAAACAGGTTGTTACAAACACGCCGCCAGATTCCACAAACGCACGAACACGATCCGCATATCCATCTTTGTACAGATAATTCATCGGGGCCGATACAAGAAGATAATCATCAAGCGGCTCATCCATCCCAATAAGGTCTGCCTCAATCCCCTGCTCCCAGAACGCACGATAATGAGAAAGAATCGTCTTCACATACTTGATATCCAACCGCGGTCCCTGAGTGTCCTCTACCGCCCACCAGTTCTCCCAATCGAAAAGAATAGCGGCCTTTGGCCTGTTGACTGTTCCCTGGATCTTTTCTCCCAATCCTGCAAGCCGTTCTCCCAGCTCAGTCACTTCCCGGAATACTCTCGTATTTGTCCCATTCTTATGGTCAAGCACCGCACCGTGGAATTTTTCATATCCTCCACGTCCCTTTCTCCACTGGAAATACAAAACGGAATCAGAACCATGAGCGATGGCCTGCATCCCGGCCAACATATTCATACCCGGCCTTTTCAGAGGATTGTACTCCCTCCAGCTTACAGCCGAAGGCGTGCTCTCCATCAGGAGAAACGGCTGCCTTTTCAGCGCACGCATGATATTATGATTGGCCGCCGCTTTCACCGCAGAGGGCACTTCATCCTTTCGTTTATGCCAAAACGGATAATTGTCCCAAGAAATGACGTCCACTCCGTGTTTCATCCTGTTGTAATCCAGCCCCTTAAAGAAATACATAAAATTGGTTGTCGCCGGAAGTTCTGAGTATTCTCTGACCGCCTGCACTTCCATCTGATAAAAATCATGGATCTGCTCGGTCGAAAATCTCTGCCAGTCCAACAGAAGTGCCGTGCTGGTCGTCTCCCCATTCGGCACCGGGCTGTGAATCTGTTCCCAATCCGTATAATTATGGCTCCAAAAATAATTCCACCACGCCTGGTTAAGATTTTGCATCGTCCCATATTTTTTCTTCAGCCACTTGCGAAACGCAGCCTGACAATACTCACAATGGCAGACTGAGTCCGCAAAATTTCCGCCCAGCTCATTGGAAATATGCCACAAGATCACATTCTTCCTTCTGCCAAACCGCCTGGAAAGTTCTCTGTCTATCGCCTTCGTCTTTTCACGCATGACAGGAGAAGTATAGCAGAAATTGTGACGTTTCCCCGGCAGGTTGCGGCGGCCGTCCGCCTGTACCTGCATTACTTCCGGGTACCTCTGCGTCAACCAGTGCGGCATGGCGGCAGATGGAGTAGCTAAAATGATCTGAATATCTTCCTCCTCCATTCTGGTGATAAGCCGGTCAAGCCAGTCCATCTGATAGACTCCTTCCTCCGGTTCCAGCGCAGCCCAGGCAAAAATGCCCAGGCTTACGCAGTTGACTTTCGATTCTTTCATAAGCCGCACATCCTGTTCCAGTACTTCCGGATGTTCCAGCCACTGATCCGGGTTGTAGTCACCCCCGTAAAGGATTCTCCCACCTAACATCAATCGTCCTCCCTGTCATTCCTATATTCCACGGAAACGGAACGTAAATTCCATCTTTCCCTCTACATTCAGTAAGTATTCCGGATGAGTAAAGGACATCCAACTGTCGTCTCCCGCAATTCCCATCTGCCCGAGCGCCGCACGTACCACCGTGTAATGCACCTGAGGCAATTCGTACACATGTTTCGCGTTTTCCATTTCATGCGGCGTATATGGGAGCGCGGAGAACATCATCGGTCCGCTCTTCTCGTCCATCTCAAACAGCATACCTCTTCCGCTTCTGTCTGTCACAGATGCATAACGGACTTCCTCTTTTGCCCCACATTCCTGCGGCACAATGTACCTTGCCAAATTATCCTGAACAAGATTTTGATATACTCCAAGCTTTGCCCCTTTCTTTCGGTCCGCATAAGTCTCCTCCGGTCCCAAGCCATACCAGGTCACATGGTCATAATCCGCGTCCAGCTTGAACATCAGACCAAATTCCGGCATATCGCCCAGCTCCTTTACCGGATCATAAGAAAGTGTCGTCTGCACAGTTCCATCTCCGTACACTTCATACGCCACCTGACACTGACTGTCCGGGGTCGTCGGCATCAAATATGTGTAGGTCACACGGACCGAATACTCTTTTACCTCCACTTTCGGCTCCAAGACTTTACAGCAGTCAGCGCCTCGGTAATCTTTGTGTCCGGCATACATACTGGCAATCTTCCACTGTGCATAACGTTTTGGCATCTGGTTACCCTGGTCATTGTCCACAGGTGCCCTCCAGAAGTTTGGCTTCGGTATTTCTTTAATCATCTCTTTCCCGGCATACCGGTAGGATGCCAGTCCACCATCCAAAACAGAGAAAATCACTTCAAAACACTCACCTCTGACCCCAATATTATGTTTACTCCGGATCACTTTAACCGGACGCTTACACAGCTTTTTCTCCCCCTGGATACGGTAGACATACTGTCCAAACGCCACCTCATGTCCGGCTTTTGCCCAGATCTGGTCTTCCTTCAGCCGGAAAGAAACGGTAACCGTATACTCTCCCGGCAGAGTTTCCTTCGCAAACGGAAGCGGATAGGTCTTTTCACCAAGCGGCTCTACCTCCGTCTCCATCTTGATCTGTCGAAGCGCTTTTCCATTTCTCTCCACGAGAACAACACAGTCGAATGCGTTCGTGTTCAGAAACAGATTCTTATTGATGATCGTCACCCTGTTTTCGGAAACCTTCGCCGTAATATTCTGATAATTATATTTTACTTCCTGCATCTTCGGGGACGGCTCTCTGTCTCCTCCATAGACGATGCCGCTCGCGCTGAAATTATAGTCGGTCGGCCTCTCGCCAAAATCTCCTCCATACGCCTGGAATTCCTGTCCATACCGGTCTTTCTTATAAATGGTCTGATCGATATAATCCCAGATAAAGCCTCCCTGGTACAATGGATCTGTGTCCGTCAGATCCGTATACTTATGCATTGCTCCGCAGGAATTCCCCATGGCATGGGTATATTCACAGCAGATAAACGGCTTGCTCCTGTCTTTTGCAAGAAATTCTTTGATTTTCTCCACCGGAGTATACATCTGACTTTCCATGTCGCTCGTATCATTATATCTGCGGTCGTTAAATACACCTTCATAATGTACCAGCCTGGTCGGATCCTCCTTGCGGAAAAACTGTGACATTTCGTAAATATCTTTTCCACCGTAGGACTCATTTCCGCAGGACCAGATGAGAATCGACGGATGGTTCTTATCTCTTTGGTACATGGAATTCTCCCTGTCCAGGAGAAGCGGCAGCCATTCCGGCCTGTCATTTGGTACAATATAGTCGTCGTCGCCATCTGCGCGAACCGTATCCCAGCTCCCATGTGTTTCCATATTGGTTTCATCAATCAGATAGAGGCCATATTCATCGCAGAGACGATAAAGCAGAGAACCGTTCGGATAATGACTTGTACGGATCGCATTTATATTATTCTGCTTCATCACTGTGAGATCCTTCCGCAGCTCTTCCTCGGATACATGACGTCCCCCGACAGAACTGAAATCGTGGCGGTTCACTCCCTTAAACACAATCCGCTTTCCGTTCAAAGTCATCATGTGGTCTTTCATCTCAAATCTTCTAAATCCGACTTTCTCCGGAATCAGTTCTGTCACAGCCCCGTCTTTTCCGGTTACTGTAATCATCAGATCATAAAGATTCGGCACTTCCGCACTCCAGAGCGCAGGGTGGTCTACCTCCCACACAAATCGGTTTTCTCCGTTCAGCTCTTTTTCCTCATCTACAAATACTTTTCCGTGACGCGAAAGGACAAATCTCGCTTTTCCTTCTCCCCAGGTGCAAGAAACAATCTCCAATTCTGCTTTCTGAAGTGTCTCGTCCGGAATTGCCCTGATCCTGAGGTCACGGATATGTACATTCGGTACAGTGTACAGAAATACGTCCCGGTAAAGTCCGGAAAAACGGTAGAAATCCTGATCCTCACACCAGCTTCCGGCTGTCCACTTAAATACCTGAACAGCCAGTTTATTTTGCCCCTCTTTCAGATAGCCTGTCAACTCAAAATCAGAAGGTGTAAAACTGTCCTCACTGTACCCTATAAAAACAACCAAACTGCCAGACCACTTTCCGCTCCCTGGAAGGAAACGAAGATCCTCTTCCCTTTCATCCGTTCCGGGACAGAGAAATATTTCACATAGCTTGCCACCGGATTAAAATATTCCGGGATCTCCCCCGGCCGGATATCCTCCCGACCTTCCCATGGATACTGTGTATTGGCATACTGTGGGACGTCATACCCTTCCATCTGGATATGAGCCGGCACCCGGATATCATCCCAGGATGCACAACAGTATTCCTCTTTCTCAAATCCCCGGATCACCGCGCCATAGTTCCTCGCATAGTGAAATTTCCAAATCCCATTTAAACTTTCGGCAAACAGGCTTTCCCCATCCACCATATCGGTTTCGGACGCATAGTATGCATGGTCAGAATAAGCCTCCATTCTACCGTCACAGAAATATTCCGGATTTTTTACATTTGCGTAATCAAATTGTCTGTTCATATTTACCTCTCTTTTTCTATGATATATGGTGTCTTATTATACTAAAACAGGCCGCCGCATTTGCGGCAGCCTACTGCTTTATGCGGGTACTCTGTCTATTATTTTACAGCTCCTGTAATACCTTCTGCAAATTGCTTCTGGAGAATGAAGAAAACAATCATCGTAGGAATAGAGCAGAAAAGAACCCCTACCATCAACATTCCGTAGTCCGTTGTATATCCGGACGCCAGGTTTGAAATCAACATTGGCATTGTCTGTGAATCCGGAGTCGTCATAATTACCTTCGGCCACAGATATGAATTCCATGCATTCATAAATGTGATAACTGCCGCTGCCGCGTAAGTCGCCTTCATCATCGGCATATACATCTTCACAAAAATACCAATCTCACTCAGGCCGTCAATACGCGCGGCTTCCATCACGTCGATTGGGAAGTTACGCGAATTCTGCCGGAACATCATAATCAAAAACGGCGTCGACAAAGACGGAAGTACAAAGCCCCATACAGAGTTCAAAAGTTTAGCACCGGATAAAAGTTTAAATAGAGGAATCATCGTTGCGACCTGCGGGATCATCATCGCAAGCAGCAGGACCGAAAACAGGATATCCTTTTTCTTATCGTGGTAAAGCTCAAATCCAAACCCTGCCAGAGAGCAGATCAAAATAGCAAGCACTGTCTGGGTAATCGCATACAGCGCAGAATTTCCCATCGCGCCCCAAAGATCATTGCCGGATACCAGATTGTGGAAATTCTCCATGAAATGTCCGCCAATCGCAAGTTTCCCTCTGGCCACATCGATAGATTCATTCGTGGCCGCGGAAATCATCCAGTAAAACGGGAAAACTGAGAAAAACGCTACAATAACGAGGAATATATATGTAGGAATCAATCTTCTCTGAACCATACTTCTATTCTTTTTCTTAGTCACGCGTATCACCTACCTTCATATTGATAAACGCCAGGATCGCAACAATAATAAATACAAAGAAGGACATCGCTGTCGCATATCCGAAGTTCGCGACACCTTTTCCGAACGTACTGTTGTAAATATAATGTGACATCGTAATTGTCGCATTTGCCGGACCGCCGTTTGTCAGATTGACGGACTCGTCAAACAACTGCAGGGTTCCGTTGATGGACATAATAAATGTCATAATGATCGTGGGCTTCAGAAGCGGGACAGTGATGTTCCAGAATGTCTTCCACCCGTTGGCTCCGTCAATTTTCGCCGCCTCGTATACAGAGTATTCGATATTCTGCAGGCCGGCAAGGTAGAACACCATATTGTACCCTGTCCATCTCCAGATCAGGGCCATAATAATAACGACCTTTGCGCTTGCCGCATTCCCGAGGAAATTGTAGTTGGATTCTAAAATTCCCAAATGAACCAGAATTACGTTGATCAAACCGTCTGTCGCAAACAATGATTTAAAAATCAAAGAATAGGATACCAGTGACGTAGCACATGGAAGGAAAATACATGTACGGAAAAATCCTTTTAGTTTCAGGTCTTTATTGTTCAGAAGCTGCGCCAGCAGGATGGCGAGTACCAACATGATCGGCACCTGGATCAGCAGATACAAAAACGTATTTTTTACCGATGTCAGAAACAGCTTATCTGAAAACATCCTTGTGTAGTTGTTAAAAATCGGATCGGACCATTTCATGTTCGCACTGGAACCGGTCTGCAGCGACATGATGAACGCCTGAATCATCGGCCAGAACGCCATGACTGCGATCAAAATCGTCGCCGGGGTGAGGAAAACCCATCCGGATGCCGATTGTTTTGCCAGCAGATTCATTTTTTTCTTTGATTTCACTGGAGTCCCTCCCTTTCCTTCGTTTGAATGACAACGAGGAACAAAAACTCGCCCCTCGTTATCTTAACTGATACTTTCTTCTACGATGATTCCTGATGACTAGTTGCCCATATCAAAGTTCAACTGATCTTCTGCTTCTTTCAGTGCATCCATTGTATCTGTTCCGTTGATGATCTTTACGATTGCTGATCCCACATAATCACGTGCCGCGTAGTGGAAATCACTCTGCTCTACTTTCTGTACGTGTGTTCCCATCTCAACGATATCAGCGTAGATCGGCTGATTGTTGAAGAATTCAACACCTTCATTGTAGACTTCTGTCTCACCTGCCGGAGCATAGGTAGAAATCACGCCGCCGTCTCTCAGAGCGTTGTCATATGTCGTTGTGCTTCCGCCAAATGTGTATGCAAGGAAATCTTTTGCAAGATCAATATTTCCACAGTTGGATGTAATGTAAAGGGAAGAACCACCGTTACTTGCATAACCCTCTCCGCCTTCCAGTGTCGGCATGGTGGTGATTTCCCATTTACCGCTGTTTGCCTCTACTTTTTCGATTGTAGGAAGAATCCAGTTACCATTCATAACACCAGCAACCTGGTCGCCCTGAATTGCCTTGTCTGTATAATCAGACCAACTGTTCGGCATCAGAAGGATTCCTTCTTTTGCCATCTCTACGAGCTTCTCAACGATGGTTACAAGTGTTTCATTCTCTGTGATATACGGTTTGCCGTCCTTGAACTGAGATACGCCCTCTGCCTGCATCATTATGTAAGGGAGGTCATTTCCGTCAGAGTTCATACAAAGCAGGGCTTTTCCGGTTTTTTCCTTGACCGCTTTCCCAACTTCCATAAACTTGTCCCATGTACATCCTGTAAGGTCATCAATCGTATACCCGGCCTGCTCAAGAAGATCGATACGGTATGCACATACAACAGTACCATTGTCTACTGGAACTCCGTAGTGTTCCCCGTCAATGGTTGAGTAGTCAATCTTCTCCGCTGCGAAATCATCCCAGTTGATATCGATGTCGCCAAGTGGCGTCCATGCATCCGGGTAATCAGCTACATATCTGTGGATGTAGTGATCCTGGAAAAGTACGATATCCGGAAGATTGGAGTAATCACCTGCTGATCCTGCCGTTGTGATCGCTGTCTCAACATCCTTAGATCCGCCTTGCTCCAGAATTTCCAGTTCAAATTCGGAATCTACATTTTCTTTGTAGTCGTCCGCCGCAGCCTGGATCGCCGGAATATTGAACGCCGGATCCCATGCCATAATTGATAATTTGTGTCCGCCTTCTTCGCTCTTCTTTTCATCTTTACTGTCGGAAGATCCACAAGCCGTAAGGGACAGTGTCATTGCCCCAACAAGTAAAATGGAAAGCCACTTTCTTTTCATAATAATACCTCCTATCTTCATGTCCGATTCTGTCTCTCCAGACATCTCCTACGATTTATTATATCAACACATGCTTTCCCAATTTACGCATATTCACACATATATTATGCATTTTCAACCATTTTTGTCTGCTCAGTACACTTTTTTCTTCATTTTCCCGCTTTTTCTATCCACTTTGCACACTATTAGGCTGAAAATATTTTCTTATCCCCTCATATTCTTTCTGTTTTTATCTGATCTTCCGTTTTTTTTATCTTTTGGATCCGATTCGTTTCCTTTTCTTTATGCAAAAAAGACCTTCTCAGGAAAAAGCGTTTTTAATGCACGCAGCATCTCATCATTTAAGTCCAGTAGAAGTTTCACCTTCTCCCGCCCCTCTCCTATGATCATCGTGTAGTAAGGGATATCATCATCATACGATGTGTAATCATACTTTGGAATGTGCTCTGTTCCACCCTTTTTCCGGTACTTTGCCACCTTGTCATGCCAGTGCGGAGCCACAACTTCCAGTTTGTTCAGATCCAGTTCATGCATCTGTCTGCGATGACGCTTCCCTGTAATCATATCAATCGAAAAATGTGTTCCTTCCATCGTGTACTCATATTCCTTCTGGCTAAAAAAATCATAGGCCAGGTAAAGACAGATCAGCAGAAATCCCGACAGCATAAATCCCCTGGAAAAAACAATCCCTAAAAGCACAAAAAACACACCAAAGGCAATCATCAACACCTTCAAAAAACCTGTCCCCGCCTTCTTCTTTCTTGTCACCTGTTCTGTTATTCTTATTGCATACATGCTACCATCCCTCCTCTGAATGTACGTTGAATTCCAGCAGCTTCCGTTCATAATTTTCCGGTTTCTTTCTCCACTCTTCCGGCGTCATCCCTACGGTCTTGTGGAAATTGCGGTTAAATGTAGAGCTTGTATAATATCCGCATTTCTCCGCGATCGCGGCAATCGAATCATCCGTCTTGATCAGATATTCACACGCAGACCGAATCCTCACTATATTGATATACTCCAGAGGGCTTACACCCATGTATTGTGTGAACACCCTTCGAAAATGCGTCTCGCTCAGGTGAAGACGCTTGGCAATATCACCGACCTTGATCTGCTCCCGGTAATGATCACTGATATAATCGAGGGATCTGGAGACCAGATTGCTGATCTTGGCTTTCTCACGCATATTTACGCTTCCTCCCCCTTGTATATTTCCATTTTCTCTTGCAATTTTGGAAAGAAAGGCAAGCATCTCCCCTTCTGCTTCTTCCTGATAGAACGGCTCTCCTCTTCGCATAATCTCAATAATATTCTTGATACTCTCCGTCAGTTCCGGGGCCTTACCACGGTTAGTAAAGATCGCCCTCTGGTTGACCTGGTGCAGCATCTGCTCTACATACCTCGGTGATCCGGGAACCATCTTGTTCAGCATCTGCTCCACATCTACAAACAGATACTCCCAATAGCTGATATTTCCCGGATCACTGTTGGTTGTATGCAGATAATTACTCGGGATTACCGTCAGTTCACCTTCTCCTTCAAAATAATATTCATCATCTCCGATCACCATTGCGCCCTTCCCCTCATGGCAATAGCCGATCTCAAGATAATTATGGAAATGGAGATAGTCAATATCGCGCCCGTAGTTCTGACGCCACTTTTCTCCCAAAAGAGCCACTACCGTCCGGTTTTCCGGCATCCGGTAATACCGGAATTCTGCCTTTTTCTTTCTGTTTCTGCTCAATCTTACCTTGCCCTCCCTATACCGTCCTATGACCTTCTGAAGTATCGGTCCTTTCTTTCATTTTACCAGGAGCAGGCCACTCTGACCAGTCCCCGGCCGTCCAAAAACCAAAAGAGGCAGGATCCCATCGGAATCCTGCCTGATTGCTTTGCAAAAATTATTTAATGTTAACTTCTGCGCCTTCTCCTTCGAGTTTCGCTTTGATTTCTTCAGCTTCCTCTTTGGATACTGCTTCTTTTACTACCTTCGGAGCGTTGTCAACAAGGTCTTTTGCTTCTTTTAATCCAAGTCCTGTAATTTCACGAACGACTTTGATAACTTTAACTTTGGAAGCGCCTGCTGCTACAAGCTCAACGTCGAACTCAGTCTTTTCTTCAGCCGCTGCTGCTTCTCCGCCTGCTGCTACAACAACGCCTGCTGCTGCGGATACACCAAATTCTTCTTCACATGCTTTTACTAATTCGTTTAACTCTAATACAGATAATTCTTTGATAGCTTCAATAAATTCAGCTGTTGTTAATTTTGCCATTTCATTTACCTCCATATTTTGTTTCGGTTTGTTCTCTTTGAATTAATTACTCAGCCGGTGTCTCAGCCGGTTCTTCTGCCGGAGCTTCCTCAGCCGCTGCTTCACATGCTCCTGCTCCGCCCTGTTCAGCGATCTGATTAAGTACACGAGCAAGATTTGTGATAGGTGACTGTAAGCTTCCAAGCAATTTGGAAAGAAGCTCTTCTCTTGAAGGAACTTTGGACAGTTCATTGATTCCTGCCGCATCGTAAACATTCCCCTCTACTACGCCGGCTTTTACTTCCAGAGCCTCTGCTGTCTTAGCAAACTTGCAGATGATTCTTGCCGGAGCTGTAGCATCGTCTTTGGATACAACCAGAGCGCTCGGTCCCTCAAGATATTCTTCCAGGCCCGCGAACTCTGTTCCTTCAAAAGCTCTTTTCATCATTGTGTTCTTGCAGACTTTGTAAATGACACCTGCTTCTCTTAACTGTTTACGCAGTTCTGTATCCTGTGCTACTGTAAGTCCACGGTAGTCAACGAGGACAACAGACTGAGCGTCTTTGATGTCATCAGCGATCGCCTGCACGATTGGCTGGTTTAATTCCACTTTTGCCACGATTAACGCACCTCCTTGTAGTATTTGTGAGCTGCCAGAAAAAACCTCTCCGCACAAAGGCAGAGAGGTCAACATTCAAGTAATGAATTGTGTCTTCCTCGGTAGGCGTTTTAATCCTTATGCCATCCGGCACCTACTGTCTTCGGCAGTTACTCCGTAACTATAGCATGGGTTTTTATGGTTGTCAATATATTTTTCAAAAAAGCTACAGTTACTCTGTTTCCATCCGGATCGCCCCGTCCGCATCCTCGTGTATGTGAGTCCGGAAAAAACATTCTGCCGCTCTTTTCAGATATTCGATATCCAGGACCCCGGACGTTTCAAACGGCGAGTGCATTGCAAGCTGAGGCAGTCCGATATCCACCGCCTTCATAGATACCTGTGCCATCGCAAGATTTCCAAGGGTACTTCCGCCTGCCATATCAGAACGATTGGCAAAATACTGAAGAGGAACGCCTGCCTTCTCACAAATCGCCTTGAAGATCGCGATACTCACGCCGTCGCTCGTGTACTTCTGTCCCGCATGGGACTTGACCACGATCCCCTCATTGATGTAAGCACAGTTTCCTTCGTCTGTCTTCTGCGTGTAATTCGGATGCACCGCATGTGCGTTGTCACAGCTTATCATAAAGCTGGACGCGGCCGCCCTGCAGAAGTCCTCATCTGTCTTTCCGAGACCGCTGTTGATACGCTTTAACACATCCGCCAGAAAAGTGGAAGCCGCACCCTGTTTCGTCCCGGATCCCACTTCTTCATTATCAAAGCAGGCAAAGACATTCACCCCTTTCGGGTTCTTTCCTGCCAGGAATCCTTTCAGGGAAGCGTAGGCGCACTGGAGATCATCCAACTGCGGACAGGAGAGGAACTCTTCATCCATTCCCCAGATAGAAGGCTCCATTCTGTTATAAAGGAATAGATCCATCCCCAGAATTTCGTCCGGCTTTACGCCGATCTCTCCGGCGATCTCCGCCTTCACTTCGCCTTCCTCCAACACGCGGCCGGCAATCAACGGAAGCATATCTGTCTGCTTATTGAAGCTCTGCCCCTCATTGGCCTGACGGTTCATATGAATGGCAAGGCTGGGAATCATCAAAAGATCCCTGTCTATTTTCACCAGACATTCTTTGAGTCCGCCCTCTTCTTTGACAACCGCCCTTCCCGCAAGAGAAAGCGGCCGGTCAAACCATGGTCCGCAAAGCATCCCGCCATATCCTTCTGTGTTCAGTTTGGTATAGTGGCCTCTGACTTCCATCTGCGCGTTCTCTTTTACCTTAAAGGTAGGAGAATCGCTGTGGGAAGCAGCAATCTGAAAATTATAATCTGCCGGATCTTCCCCGATCTCAAAAGCGATGATACTAGAATGATTTCGTGTCACATAGTATTTCCCGCCGGCTTTCATCTCCCATTTTCTGCTCTCCTGAAGCGGCATAAAACCTTCTTTTTCCAGGATCACTCCAATATTGGCGGTCACATGGAACGGAGTCGGTGACTCTTTAATAAATGCCGCAAGTTCCATCGCTTCTTCCCTGTATTTGACTGTTTCCTTCTTATCCATCTTCTAACTTTCCTTTCTTTGCTCCCGTTTTGCTATCATCGGGAGAATCAGACCAAGCGCAGTCAGCACAATCGGTGTAATAATGTTGAGCGCCATGGTAAGTGGATCTTTATTGTACATTCCCATGATACAGCAAGCAGCGGTAATAAGGAAGCACCATCCGCCAAAAAAGTAGGCAATTTTCTGATTTTTTACAAACCGGTATTCCGCGTCAATCGTCCTGATCGCCTTTCTCAGCGCAATATATGCTACGAATACCCACAAATACCGCAAAGGCATACAAACCGAATTGAGTCTTGTGAGCTGCTGGAGCACGGACGCCGCCCCCGGCATTACTGTCTGGATCAGAATAATCGCTCCGGAAAGAATCACTACCAGCCAGATTCCGTTGCTAAACGCACCATATTTGTTCTGCTTACGAAGTTTCTCCGGGATAAACTCTTTTGTCTGATCGTTGTCAAGCAGCATACGAAGCAGAGCATCAATACTCAAAATCAGGATCGCAAACTGTCCGATCATATTGCAGAGCTTTTTATTTGTTTCTCAAATACTATTTATATATTTTTGTTTATAATTGCCTTCTCTTCCACAGCAACTTTCATAAATTCTGCCATGCTTTTTGTGAAATATTTATTCTTTCTGTAGTAAAAGTAAACGTTCCTCTGAGCCGCCGGGTCATCGATTTTATAATAAATCATGTTCCGGTTATAAGGAAATCCTTTCACTACCGTATCACTCACAATCGAAATCCCCATTTCCCTTTCTGTATAAGATAGTACCGACAAGATCTGATCCATCTTAAAGGCTACTTTTGGCGTGAATCCCGCTCTTCTGCAAATGGCGTCTACCCGTTCCCGAGTGTCGTTATGGGAGCGAAGCATCAGAAATGGATCGTTCTCAAACAGTTTGAGCGCAACGCCATAGACTTCAGGGTTCAGATGAACATTCTGTCTGATGTCCTCGGAAGTCATCCCCCAGGCACCGGCTGCCTTGTTACTCTCAAAGGAGGCAGGAACTGCCAGAAGCAAAGCTTCTTTCATAAAGAACCTCTTATCATAGATCTCCTCATCCATCGGATAATTGTCCAGCATCAGATCAATCTCTCCAGAGAAGAGTTTCTTCTCAATCTGGGAGGTATTTGCCTCCACAAGATTCAGCTTAATCTTCGGAAAACGTTCCTTGAACTTCTTGACAATCGGCGGGAGTACAAAAGAGATAAAGAGATACGTTCCTCCGATCGTGAGCCGCCCTGTCCGCAGTTCATTGAGATTGCCGACATAACACTGAAAATCCTCCTCAAGATCCATGATCTTTTCCGCCGTTTTCATATACTTCTTCCCACACTCTGTCAACTGAACAGGGACTGTGCTCCGGTCAAAAAGCGGCATCCCTATTTTCTTTTCGATCTTCTTCACCGTTGCGCTCAACGCCGGTTGTGAGATGTACAGATTGGCCGCCGCCTTGGAAAAACTCCCCTCTTTATATACCTCATAGACATAATCCATGTTCGCGAACATATTTTCTTTCATCGTTTTCCCCTTCTCATTCTTTTGTTTCTGTCTTTATCAGCCGGCAGACAGCCCGTCCATCCGCCGCGTCCAGATAAAGAATAGCAGCCTCTTTCACCCGGAATATTTTTATAATATGAAGCAATTCCTGTGTAATCTCTCCTACGAGCTCCGTCATCACTTCAGGATATGCTTTCAGAATCTCCGGCCGGTAGATTCTTGTCTTACTATTTTCGTTGATAGCGCCGTAGTAGACGTCCGCCTCAACCAGATTCTGAAACATATGGCTCCCGTACGACAGCTCAGGGCGATATCCGGCCTTTCCGTAGGCCACTTCACAGATGGCGCCAAAACTACTGATGTCCGCATAGGACACCGGGACGCCGAGCTCCTGTGAGGAAGTCCCGATTCTCCCCGGAGCCAGAAGAAGTGCTTTCTCCTCTGACTCTTCCAGATAGTGATTGATCTTTCCTATTACATGTCCCACGTCCGGTTTCTTCTTATATGGATACTCATAATAAGCCTGTGGATCCACCCAAACAATATAATCCAGTTTCTGCTCCTTAGACCGCCTCATGGACGTCCGGCGCACATCAAACAAAAACTCCTCATCCACGTCTTTTGGTATCTTAACCTGACCCGAAATTCCGGAACGTAACGGTCGACACTGTACGAGAGTGACGCTCCAGTCCTTGTCCCCTACGGCATTGACAGCAAACTCAATGTCTACCGGCTGATGATAATTCTCCTCCAGGCTCTTTAACAGTCTCTTCATCATCTGAATAAAAATCCGGTCTTCCACCATTCCCTGGCAGTCCGCAAAGTAGATCTTCCTGTAATCACCCCGCCTTGAAAGCATCTCTTCCGCATCTGTATCCCGCTCCAGGATCAGCCTCCGGTATGACTTTGGCATCCCATCGATAAGTTCCGAAAGCCGCTTTGTACAAACCTCCTTTTTGGCCAGATCCACCACATCCACCTGGCGCTGGGAATACTTGTGCTTCTCCCCGACCGATCCCCAGAGATTACCCTGGGCGCAGTCCAATCCCACAAGCCTTGGATAATCCCCCGGAGTTCTCGTAACAGCCCTTGTCCCGAGTCCTGCCACCATCCGAAGCATCCCGGCTTCCGGGTTGATATGCTCCATCCATTTATAAGGATTGTAGGAACATCCCATACCGGCAATCGCTGGATAATACAGATCGCCGATCCGTTCCCCCGCGACTCTCTGAATCAGCAGACCCATCTGCTCCTCCTGGTCTGGCCGATGCCATTTTCTCCGGTACTCCATGGCCTCCTGATTCTTTACGCTGTCATAGACCCGGCCAGCCGCCAAAAGAAGCGCCTCCAGACAGTCCTCCCTGGCACCCTGGTTAGCACAAAAGACAGACTCGTACTTTCCAAAGAACGCATTGTCATACCCGTCCTCCATCAGACTGCTGGAACGCACAATAAACGGCGCGCCATCGAAATAGTCGAGAATCTTCCGAAACTCCTCCGCAAACACCCGAATCGGTCTCCCATCACGAACCTGACAGAAAATCCCTGTCCCCACAAACCAGGACGGACATGGCTCCCATCTGTCTCTGTATTCAGGAAGAAGCTTTTCCATCATTTTCTCCACCAGAAGAAATCCGCAAGATTTCCCGCCGATGACGCCGTCTCCGGTCTTATGATCCTCAATCCTCTGAAAATCATCCTCGTTAAAGTAAGTCAAGATCATTCTTGCAAGTCTGGGATCACTGGTCATCATCCTATAGCACCATTCTCTTTTTCTCTCTTCTTCCATGGCGTTCCCATCTCCTCTCATACGCCCTGCACCCCTTCTTTGCAGCAATAATTATAAGCTTTTCATAAGGGGTATATATAGATTCTATAATCTTTTATTTATATCATATTCGATAACTGTATTTTTTTCAAAACAATTTTGCCTATTTCCCAGAATTTTTCTGTATACTATTCTTCTATATAACTTTTAGCTTATAAAGTTTATATAGATATAAATATTTGTTTTTTTTCAGGCTGGATTTTTATAATAAGGGCAGAAACAAGGAGGAAACGATCATGGCATCTCTTACAACACTTTCCAAAGAAGATCTGGAAGATCTTCATTCTTCCCTTTGGAACACTTATAAACAGGAACAGACAAAAGACCTGCATCTGAATATGTCCCGCGGAAAACCGTCCTCGGAACAGTTGGATCTTTCCATGGAACTGCTCCAATTTCCCAAATCCTATACACTGGCGGACGGCACTGACGCAAGAAATTATGGCGTCCTGCAGGGAATTGGGGAGTGCCGCCGTCTCTTCGGCGATCTTCTTGATATTCCCGCAGGCCAGATCATTATGGGCGGAAACGCAAGCCTGAATTTAATGTTTGACACTCTTGCGTTCCTGTTGCTCTTTGGAACAGAAGGGAAAAAACCGTGGGCAGATGAGCGTGCACAAGGTCGCCCGGTCAAATTCTTATGTCCGGTTCCCGGATATGACCGTCATTTTACTATCTGCGAGGAACTCGGCGTGGAAATGATTCCAGTACCACTGCTTTCCGACGGTCCAGATATGGATCTGGTAACTAGGCTCGTGAAAGAAGATGAACAAATCAAGGGAATCTGGTGTGTGCCGCTCCACTCGAACCCTCAGGGTGTATGCTACAGTGACAAAACCGTAGACACGCTGGCATCCATGACGACCGCAGCCGATGACTTCCGTATTTTTTGGGATAACGCTTATGGAGTACATCATATATACGAGGAAGTTCCTCTGAAAAATATTCTGAAAGCCTGTGAGAAGGCCGGATATCCAAACCGGTGCTATTACTTCTTCTCCACCTCGAAAATTACATTCCCTGGCGCCGGCGTATCGCTTATTGCATCAAGCCCGGACAATGTAAAAGAACTGCTTGGGCATATGTCTGCTCAGACAATCAGTCACGACAAGCTAAATCAACTCCGGCATGTACAGTTTTTCGGCACATCGGAGAATATTCATAACCACATGACAAAACTTGCAGCTCTGCTGAAGCCAAAATTCGACATTGTTCTTCAAAAACTGCAAGACGGTCTCGGAGCAAGCCCTCCCGTTGCCTCCTGGAGCCATCCGAAAGGCGGGTACTTCGTCTCATTAAACGTCTTTCCGGGATGTGCCAAACGCACAGTAGCACTTGCCAAAGAAGCCGGTGTGACCCTCACGGGAGCCGGAGCTTCTTATCCGTATGGAAAGGATCCGAAAGACAGCAACATCCGGATCGCGCCATCCTACCCTTCCGTAGGGGAGCTGTCCCAGGCTATGGACATCCTAATACTCTGTGTGAAACTTGCCTATATTGAAAACAAGCTGGGAATCCAGCCGAAATAGAACGATCAAGAAAGAAGGAAAAACATTATGAATCAGACGTACAATCCTTATGAAAACGTACTCCAGGTAGTACAGCAAGCTGCTGATATTCTTGGCTACAGCGACAGCGATATCGAAGCCATTAAGTATCCGGAAAGAGAACTCAAAGTCTCCATTCCGGTTCGGATGGACGACGGAACGACCCACGTATTCCAGGGCTACAGAATCCAACATTCCACTTCCCGCGGACCTGCAAAAGGCGGAATCCGTTTCCATCCAGACGTAAGCGCGGACGAAGTCCGTGCGCTTGCCGCCTGGATGACTTTCAAATGTGCCGTTGTAAATATCCCTTACGGCGGCGGTAAGGGCGGTGTTGTCTGCGATCCGACCAAACTTTCCGAAAATGAAATCCGTGCGATTACAAGAAGATATACGGCTGCCATCGCTCCACTGATCGGACCAGAGCAGGACATCCCGGCGCCGGACGTAGGAACCAATGCGGCTGTGATGGGTTGGATCATGGATACCTACAGCATGTTAAAAGGGCACTGTATTCACGGCGTTGTCACAGGTAAACCTCTCGAACTTGGCGGGGCACTTGGACGAAATGACGCAACAGGACGCGGCGTAATGTTTACAACACACAATATCCTCGGCAAACTTGACATTTCGGCAGAGGGTACAACCGTCGCTGTCCAGGGTGCCGGAAATGTCGGAAGTGTCACCGCAAAACT
>OAVK01000420.1_pt1 | contig 23714 bp, 25 predicted proteins | sample 1495301 | NCBI WGS metagenome assembly OAVK01 (sample SAMEA2580094, study PRJEB22360) | human gut metagenome | biome: human gut; feature: human-associated habitat; material: faeces | place: Denmark | collected 2008/2010
TTAGGAGTATTCATAAAACAAGGCAAATGTAAAGAACTGTATTGTTTTGTATAACCACATGGTTACCTAATCGCCAATTAATATAAGCTCCATTATTTCTCCATATTTTTATGTTAGAAGTGACAAGGAGAAATGTAATGTTTCTCTCAGAGAATATAAATCATTCCTTTTGCCCACCTTAATGGTGGGCTTTTTTATGCAAAACCTGAACGTCCTGTGGTATTCCTCAGGCATAATGATTTTCGCGATTAACCAACAACCAGACCAGCAAAGACGCCACCACAAGCACAGTAACATCCATCAGGCTTGCCACACCCCATGCGTGCGGCTCAAAGCCGCCATGGCATATTAATCCGCTTGCCATTTTCGAACAGCTGATTGGTTTGGTCCGGTGTTTCCCTGCTTGCACTTAAAAATGAGCGGATAGGAAACTCTCGAAATGGTTCGTCGATATGCTCATCTCGCACCTAATCACCTTACCGAACACGCACGGTAAATAGATTCGATCCTGAACCCATCGGTCCCAAATCTGTCCCAATCAAAAAATAAGGAAGGTATTAACGATGTGTAACCTATTGATTTAAAATGGATAATATAAACAGATTGTAAAAAGCAAGACATTGATATGTATATAAAAAAACTATTACGCAATCATTAGATACCCCCAGATTTAGTTGTAAAGCAAGCACACTTTGCATTTCGAGACAATCCAGGTAAAGACTCTTACCTCCCATTTTGTGATTTTTATACTTATGATGATAAGTTGAACGTTGGGTAGTGCTTCCAATCAGTAGAACATGTGCTTTTCAATGAAGGAACCGATGACTTTTTCGTGGATTGCAACGGAACGCGAGAAGCAGATTGTTTTACTTACCAGCCGCTTGATGCGGGTGCGGAGGGTCAAGTTGTTACGTTCAATACGTTGCGTGAAGATTTTGCCGGTCAGGTATTTCTCCTTCGGCACTTCTCTGGCGTAGCTGCCCCAGTCATCGCGGCCACCATGCCGATACAGAACGGAGTCAACAGGGCTAACAATTCCCGACAGGCCTCATCATTCCGTGGCCCGAAAGTGTAAGCCAACACACCGCCAGTTTTAGTGTTCTACGCATACCAGAGCCAGTGTTGTTGCGCCTTGTTGCCAACGAAGCTCCACAGCTCATCAAGTTCACAGATAAGGGCAACATCAGCGTGAGCTGACTGACGCAGATGTTATCCGCTGGGGCGAGAGCTTTTTAATGTCCGTATGACGGTATTGATGCTGATTTTCAGTGTTCTGGCGATATCACGGCCCCTGTGCCATTATGCGCCATTTCAACGATCAGCTCCTTAAAGCCGGGTTTTCTGGCTTCATAAGAGTAAGTGAGCTGGAAAACACGTTTACATGAACGACAACGGAAACGCTCATGCTGGGAACAACTACGACCATGTCGATAAACTTTATCGGAATTACAGCGCGGACAATGAACAGTAACGGTAGCCATGGAAAACCTTAAATACCAGTAGATTACCAGAAACTTCTATCAATTGAAGACATTACCGTTTTTGATTACAGCAAATGTTTTATTAATTACCCCACCATCGACTAAATCCGTTAGAACGTCGAATGATGCCATTCGTAAATACATTAAAAAGACTGTTGTAATCAACGAAGATGGAAAACAGTGTGTTAAAACTAATCTGAACTTCAGAAAAACAGATGATGGTATGGTGATATATATATCCGCTCTGAACCGCCACGCAATTTAAAATAAAAATCAACAAATATCGTCGATATCCATATATACCATTTTTCTGTAGTTGTATTAGCGTCGCATATTTTATGACTTTAAGTCATAAGTCAAAACACCTGAGAAAAAGCAAACAACATTTTCATTACCACCAACGAAAACCACAGACAAAGAATGCGTGCAACTACAAAATATTGTAGTTTTAAGCAAAAATAAATGTGACATATATCACATTTATAATTATATAGCTAATTAATAATTAGCGCGCAATTCAACAATACTTTCGTTTGAAATTGTCTATGGTTATTAATGTAACTTTGGAATATACGTTCCGGAATCATTTACTATGAATAAAATATACGCTCTAAAATATTGTTATATTACTAACACAGTAAAGGTTGTCTCTGAACTAGCCCGAAGGGTATGTAAAGGGAGTACCCGCAGAGGAAAAAGACTTTCAGTACTTACCTCTCTGGCACTATCTGCATTACTCCCAACCGTTGCTGGTGCATCAACGGTTGGTGGCAACAATCCTTACCAGACATACCGCGACTTTGCAGAAAACAAAGGGCAGTTTCAGGCTGGCGCAACAAACATTCCTATTTTTAATAATAAAGGGGAATTAGTAGGACATCTTGATAAAGCGCCCATGGTTGATTTTAGCAGTGTGAATGTAAGCTCAAATCCCGGCGTTGCAACATTAATTAACCCGCAATATATAGCCAGTGTAAAACATAATAAAGGATATCAGAGCGTCAGCTTCGGTGATGGTCAGAACAGTTACCATATTGTGGATCGTAATGAACACAGTTCATCTGATCTCCACACACCAAGACTTGATAAGCTCGTAACTGAGGTTGCTCCGGCTACCGTAACCAGCTCATCAACAGCTGATATATTGAACCCTTCAAAATACTCGGCATTCTACAGGGCTGGTTCGGGAAGTCAGTATATTCAGGATAGTCAGGGTAAGCGACATTGGGTAACAGGTGGGTATGGTTATCTGACAGGAGGAATACTCCCGACATCATTCTTTTATCACGGCTCAGACGGCATTCAGCTGTATATGGGGGGCAACATACATGATCATAGCATCCTGCCCTCTTTTGGAGAGGCCGGCGACAGTGGTTCTCCATTATTTGGCTGGAATACGGCCAAAGGGCAGTGGGAACTGGTCGGTGTTTACTCGGGAGTAGGAGGGGGGACCAATTTGATATATTCTCTTATTCCTCAGAGTTTTCTCTCACAGATCTATTCAGAGGATAATGACGCTCCCGTCTTTTTTAATGCCTCATCCGGCGCCCCCCTGCAATGGAAATTTGACAGCAGCACCGGCACTGGCTCTCTGAAACAGGGTTCCGATGAATATGCCATGCACGGGCAAAAAGGTTCTGACCTGAACGCAGGTAAAAATCTGACATTCCTGGGACATAATGGTCAGATTGACCTGGAAAACTCTGTCACGCAGGGTGCCGGTTCACTGACATTTACTGATGACTACACTGTCACCACTTCAAACGGAAGTACCTGGACCGGGGCCGGTATTATTGTGGACAAGGATGCCTCCGTAAACTGGCAGGTTAATGGTGTGAAAGGTGACAACCTGCATAAAATCGGCGAAGGAACCCTGGTTGTACAGGGAACCGGTGTTAATGAGGGCGGCCTGAAAGTCGGGGATGGGACCGTTGTCCTCAATCAGCAGGCTGACAGTTCAGGACACGTTCAGGCATTCAGTAGCGTGAATATTGCCAGCGGCCGCCCGACAGTCGTGCTGGCAGACAACCAGCAGGTTAATCCGGACAATATATCCTGGGGCTACCGGGGGGGGGTTCTGGATGTTAACGGGAATGACCTGACATTTCATAAGCTGAATGCCGCCGATTATGGCGCAACTCTCGGTAACAGCAGTGATAAAACGGCTAATATCACTCTGGATTATCAGACGCGTCCGGCAGACGTAAAAGTTAATGAATGGTCATCATCAAACAGGGGAACAGTAGGTTCATTATATATTTATAATAATCCCTATACTCATACCGTCGATTATTTTATCCTGAAAACAAGTAGTTATGGCTGGTTCCCTACCGGTCAGGTCAGTAACGAGCACTGGGAATATGTCGGACATGACCAGAACAGTGCACAGGCACTGCTTGCAAACAGAATTAATAATAAAGGGTATCTGTATCATGGCAAGTTGCTGGGAAATATTAATTTCTCAAATAAAGCAACCCCGGGTACAACCGGCGCATTGGTTATGGACGGCTCAGCGAATATGTCCGGTACATTTACTCAGGAAAACGGTCGTCTGACCATTCAGGGCCACCCGGTTATCCATGCTTCAACGTCTCAGAGTATTGCAAATACAGTCTCGTCTCTGGGCGACAATTCCGTTCTGACACAGCCCACCTCATTTACACAGGATGACTGGGAGAACAGGACGTTCAGCTTTGGTTCGCTCGTGTTAAAAGATACAGACTTTGGTCTGGGCCGCAATGCCACACTGAACACAACCATCCAGGCAGATAACTCCAGCGTCACGCTGGGCGACAGTCGGGTATTTATCGACAAAAAAGATGGCCAGGGAACAGCATTTACCCTTGAAGAAGGCACATCTGTTGCAACTAAAGATGCAGATAAAAGCGTCTTCAACGGCACCGTCAACCTGGATAATCAGTCAGTGCTGAATATCAATGAGATATTCAATGGCGGAATACAGGCGAACAACAGTACCGTGAATATCTCCTCAGACAGTGCCGTTCTGGAGAACTCAACGCTGACCAGTACCGCCCTGAATCTGAACAAGGGAGCAAATGTTCTGGCCAGTCAGAGTTTTGTTTCTGACGGTCCGGTGAATATTTCTGATGCCACCCTGAGTCTGAACAGCCGTCCTGATGAGGTATCTCACACACTTTTACCTGTATACGATTATGCCGGTTCATGGAACCTGAAGGGAGACGATGCCCGCCTGAACGTGGGGCCGTACAGTATGTTGTCAGGTAATATCAATGTTCAGGATAAAGGGACTGTCACCCTCGGAGGGGAAGGGGAACTGAGTCCTGACCTGACTCTTCAGAATCAGATGTTGTACAGCCTGTTTAACGGGTACCGCAATACCTGGAGCGGGAGCCTGAATGCACCGGATGCCACCGTCAGCATGACAGACACCCAGTGGTCGATGAACGGAAACTCCACGGCAGGAAATATGAAACTTAACCGGACAATAGTCGGTTTTAACGGGGGAACATCATCGTTCACGACACTGACAACAGATAATCTGGACGCGGTTCAGTCAGCATTTGTCATGCGTACAGACCTTAACAAGGCAGACAAACTGGTGATAAACAAGTCGGCAACAGGTCATGACAACAGCATCTGGGTTAACTTCCTGAAAAAACCCTCTGACAAGGACACGCTTGATATTCCACTGGTCAGCGCACCTGAAGCGACAGCTGATAATCTGTTCAGGGCATCAACACGGGTTGTGGGATTCAGTGATGTCACCCCCACCCTTAGTGTCAGAAAAGAGGACGGGAAAAAAGAGTGGGTCCTCGATGGTTACCAGGTTGCACGTAACGACGGCCAGGGTAAGGCTGCCGCCACATTCATGCACATCAGCTATAACAACTTCATCACTGAAGTTAACAACCTGAACAAACGCATGGGCGATTTGAGGGATATTAACGGCGAAGCCGGTACGTGGGTGCGTCTGCTGAACGGTTCCGGCTCTGCTGATGGCGGTTTCACTGACCACTATACCCTGCTGCAGATGGGGGCTGACCGTAAGCACGAACTGGGAAGTATGGACCTGTTTACCGGCGTGATGGCCACCTACACTGACACAGATGCGTCAGCAGGCCTGTACAGCGGTAAAACAAAATCATGGGGTGGTGGTTTCTATGCCAGTGGTCTGTTCCGGTCCGGCGCTTACTTTGATTTGATTGCCAAATATATTCACAATGAAAACAAATATGACCTGAACTTTGCCGGAGCTGGTAAACAGAACTTCCGCAGCCATTCACTGTATGCAGGTGCAGAAGTCGGATACCGTTATCATCTGACAGATACGACGTTTGTTGAACCTCAGGCGGAACTGGTCTGGGGAAGACTGCAGGGCCAAACATTTAACTGGAACGACAGTGGAATGGATGTCTCAATGCGTCGTAACAGCGTTAATCCTCTGGTAGGCAGAACCGGCGTTGTTTCCGGTAAAACCTTCAGTGGTAAGGACTGGAGTCTGACAGCCCGTGCCGGCCTGCATTATGAGTTCGATCTGACGGACAGTGCTGACGTTCACCTGAAGGATGCAGCGGGAGAACATCAGATTAATGGCAGAAAAGACGGTCGTATGCTTTACGGTGTGGGGTTAAATGCCCGGTTTGGCGACAATACGCGTCTGGGGCTGGAAGTTGAACGCTCTGCATTCGGTAAATACAACACAGATGATGCGATAAACGCTAATATTCGTTATTCATTCTGATGCTGTGCAGCAAAGGGACTATTGCTTTGTCCCTTTGCTGCGATTATCTGATTACGGTACAGGCTGGAACTTAGATTTTCCGGCGTTCACGATACTTCATGTAACACTCAGGTTGAGTAATCTTCATGAGTTTTCTTTTGCCGTGTGGTGGAATTATGAATAATATAGATTTATTAAAAACTATAACAAACTACAAAAAAATCAAAAATCCGGCATACCCGGCTCAGGAGAGTCTGTTAATACACTTATATATTAGAGTAAATGACAAAATCCAGAGTATTATAGAAAATGAATTGAGCGAGTATAGAATAAACACCTCAACATTTATGGTGTTAGTTTCATTATATATGTCTGATGATTATTGTCAGTCCCCTTCTGATATTTACAAGGAGTTACAATTCTCCAAAACAAACATCACACACATCATAGACAAATTAGAAAAAAAGAATATTGCCAAAAGAATTAATAATAAAAACGATCGTCGAAGCAAAAGTATTTGCTTAACCCCTGACGGAGTTACACTTGCTCAAAAACTAATAAACACTCAAAATGTAATGCTAAAGAAAATCTGGAGCGGGCTATCAGATGATGAAATGAAAACATTTGAACTCGCCAACAAAAAATTATTATCAAACCTTAATGTTAATTGATGTTAAAACATACTAACAGTCATCTTCTTACAATGTATTCTTCTGGAGAGAATAACTACCAGAATATATAAAGACATTAATCACACTCTCATTTAATTACAATGAGCATAAGAGCCACCAATGTTTATGCTGGTTAGGCTTTATATAGGAAACAATAAAAAAACGTCATTAAACAAAGCGTTTTTAATGGCGTTGTTATTTAAAAGAAAGATATCAAATATAGATTAACCCCCATCGAATAAAGATGTTGTCTAATCATACCTGAAGGTATTTATCACTAGAATTTTATTTGTATAAATGGACATATACCATTGGAAGATTTAGAAAAGCATGTCCAGGAGTTTAAGGACAAATCTCATACTGATTATCGGAAGCTTTTATCATTATATGATTACCAAGCATACAATGTATAATTATATACACTATTATTGTGATTATAATTTGTTACTGTGCCACTCAAGGGCAATATCTTTGAAGGTGTTGTTTAACTGCGTTTCCCGGGCAATCTTTTCCTCTCGCTTCACTTCCATCAGATCGATTCCCCCAGAGATACCTCTTTTAGCTTCTTCAAGTTTTGCAGGAGCATCAGCTAAGGTGACCTCAGGATACACACCTAGTGCTAACAGCTTCTCTTTACCAGCTACACGATACTTGAGACGCCAATATTCTCCTCCACCAGGTTTTACCAGGAGGTACAGACCACCACCATCAGCCAACTTGTAAGCCTTCTCTTTTGGCTTGGCAGTGTCTATTTGACGGGCATTGAGTTTCACTTGGGGGTATCTCCACTAAACTGAACAGCAAATCCCCTCAATTGCTTGTAGAGTTTGGGGTACTTAAATAGACGTCAAAAGACTAAAAGGGGCATTAATATACTGATTATAAGAGGTTTTTAAATACTTGAGTAGACTTGGGGAGACGTTAGAATGGTGCGATAATAGGAGTAAATCACAAAAAGTAACCACTTGAATATTAATAATTTATTACATAACGAGATTAAAGGTACCCCCAAAAGTACCCCCAACTTCTTATATTTAAATTACTTTTTGATCCCTTCCCAATATCGATGCTAGGTTAAATCAGAGGTCCGGACCTTTTTGCAGACTTCGGATAAATTCCTCCGGTGTCAGGTTGTTTAATGATGAATGAGGTCGTTGCTGGTTATATTCCTGTCGCCAGCACTCGATCTACTCCTGAGCATCTTCCAGTGACAGGAACCAGTGCACGTTCAGACATTCATCACGCAGGCTGCCGTTAAATGACTCAACCAGGGCGTTATCAGTGGGCTTCCCGGGGCGGGAGAAGTCCATCGTTACCCTGTTTTCATATGCCCAGCGATCCAGCGTTTTCGAGATAAATTCGCTGCCGTTGTCCGTCTGTAGCCGCTGTGGTACACGCTGCTGTGTCTGCCTGATCCGTTCCATCACGGCGACCACATCGTCACCGCGAAGTCCCTGACCTACTTCAATCGCCACGCATTCACGACTAAAATTATCGACTACAGTCAGGGCCCGGATCCGGCGTCCGTTGAACAGATTATCAGCAACGAAATCCATGCTCCAGCACTGATCCACAGCGGTCACTGCCGGGCGAATACGTCTGTGCCTGGCCGTCACGTGCCGCCGCGGGCGTTTTGACCGCAGGTTCAGCCCCTCCAGGCAGTAAATCCGATGGGTTTTCTTATGATTGATTAACCAGCCTTCCCGTCGTAAAAGAATATGAATGCGCTGGCAACCGTAGCGAACTCGCGCTGCTGCAATCTCTCTTATCCTCTGAGTCAGGTCCCTGTCATCGCGGCAGCTACGGTAGTTGTACACCGTGCGACTCTGCATCATCAGACGGCAGCCACGGCGCAGACCAATTCGGTAGGCGTCCAGCAGATAAGTCACAGCTTCCCTTTTCTGGACGGGCCTCAGAACTTTTTTCGAATGACATCCTGGAGCATTTCCTTGTCCAGACTGAGGTCTGCCACCAGACGACGGAGCCGCTGATTTTCATCCTCCAGTTGCCGCAGACGGCGCAATTCTGTCACGCCCATCCCGCCAAACTTTTTCTTCCAGTTGTAAAAAGTGGCTTCAGAAATGCCCATCTTTCTGCACACTTCCTCCCCCCGGGTGCCGATTTCAGCCTGTTTCAGCGCAAAAGCGATCTGTTCTTCGGTATAGCGGGTCTTTTTCATGACGGAATGGCCTCTTTGTTTGTTGAAAGAAAGACCGGATACTTCAGTTTAGACTGGTACTGTTTTCAGGGAAGAGATCATTTTGCGATTACACGTTTACTAGTATTAATGGATCCCCCCACTTAGCTCTTTTTCTTACACCAAGTAAAAAGAAAAATCTAAGATGATCTTTTGCAGCCAAGCATCCCCACATACATACTTTACTCTCTAATTAAATGATAATTAGTCGTATTCTTTTCATCACAAAAACGCTTTTTGATACGGCTAATCATATGACTTATCAAAGACATAACTAGAGTCGTTATCTTTTCAATAAGTAGAGCAGTTGGGTAGCACTAGATGTGTTTGAGAATGAGGTTTTAATGAAAATGGCCCGTGTGAGGGGCCATAATTATTTTACGATTCTGAAAGAAGGAATCTCAAGAAGAGGCAGAAGCAGTGGTTTAATGCCCACGCGAGTAGATAACCCATAAACCTGCTCACGAACATATGGGTATATAATCAATGGAGCGTTAAAATCAGCCCAATGAGGGATATGCTTAACAGAGAATTCTTCAGTATCTACTGTAAAAACTCCTCCGACTTCAACCCATATAGAGACAGGTTGGTTCTCATACTCTTGGTTGTCAGCTTCAGAATTATCCTCATCTACAGCAAATCTGCCAGCACGAACCCTCATACTTACATGTATAGTAGATGTTGCTTCATCAAAATCTGAATGGCCTGCTTCCATAGCGTAGCTACCAGCTTGGTAGTCAGCCGAATGTGCAGTCTTAACGTCATGCACTTCAATACTCAGCTTCAAAACTTGCAACGAACGGAGTTGCACAGCATGTGCTCGAAATGACTTATTTGACATTAGGCCGCCAGTGCAAATTCAGGTTCTGCTTCAACAGCTAAGACCGTGTCAGCGTTCAAGGATTTAGCAGCATTTAGCTTCACAGTAGCAAACAAAGTTACCAGTTCCTCTGTCATGACTTCTGAAAAGTGCAAAGACAAAGACTCCAGAGTATTTACATCAAAATCTTTGAATTTTTCGCTTTTTTTCAGAAAAGAGGAAACATCCCCTTCTCTACATTCCCTGGCTTCTTTAAGGAACTCTTCAGGTGTTAAAGACAAGATGTCTTGTAACGCCGCGTCCAATGCAGCCTTCATTCTACGGTTCATAGTGGAACCCCTCTAATTTTTAGTTATAGCAAGATAATCCAGATTTCTAACTATCACAGCAAACGGCGCTCCAACATACCCAGCCAGTTGGTCTGGCATTTTATGTGGTTGCTGGACGGTGGCTAACACTACGCCAACTGATATGCATTTGGATTCTTCAGTTCGATTGATGAGCATTTGATGCACTGCACAGATAAGGTCTTCTCTCTCATCAACATTCTGGGCATTTATAGTTGGCCAAAGACCATCAAGCGCTTTTCTTAAAGTTACTCTAAACTCGGGACTCTCAAGGTTTAAAACCTCTTCACCAGGTGCCTTGACGTACCCCCAAATTACAGCGCAACCTTTGTCAGCTTCGTCTGAATATTCACCTCTTTTTTCAGCAGCAACAAACCAACTTTCTGCAAGTTGAGTTGCATATTGGCATCCTTTTTCAGCAGCATGCCAAAGATAAGCTCCCACACCACGCCTACCACCGTCTCCAACTCTGAAACCATTCTCCAGAATTGATGCAGCCCTTGAGCAGCAAGTTCCATGGGAGCCATGTGCTTCGAAGAAGGTAGCTTCAACTGATTCATCATTAGCGGCTTGATCGGAAACTAAACTTAACATATTCATTTAGTTACCATTTATCCGTTTCTTAGTGTTCTTAGCCAACTAACTGAACCTTCTTCAGTGGACGTTAGTAGACAAACTATAGGACAAGTTTATCCGATTATAAAAACAACACAAGCTATCTGATGAATAGGTTGATCCCGTTTTTAAGTAATCACCTCAGCAAACAACAATTACTTACTGAAGCAACTGTAACTTAGAGCGCGTACGACCAAAAACCCCGCTAGCGGTGCCGATGAGTGACAAGTTTTGACAGGTGCATCAAACGATCTGCACATGAAATTTTCTAAAGCGGCGCGGTTGACACTTTCCGGCTTAAGACCTTAATAAATCTTAATATCGCAGGTTGACACACTTGACACTTTTTCGCGAAAAACCTTAGCATTTCTAAGCATGGCAACTTGACATTTTTCGCGGTTTTTTCGGCTTTTTGACGTGGTAAATCTGGCACAAACCCAGTAATTGCGGGGCTTACAGCGAGGTTGACACTTTTTCGCGTTCAGAGTGTAAAGTGTCAACCTGGCAAGCTTGCCAGCTGCTCAACTTGACACTTTTTGATGTCATTGATGGTCTGATTTTTCCCACTCAGCCAGGGCGTTTAACCCGGCTTCACTCCATGATTCCGGTTCATCGGGATAATCACCTGCAACATAGCAGAGTTCGCAACGCAGCATACGAATTGCCAGCCTGGCATTACCTCGCAAATTGTATTTTTCAAAGTAATGCTGCCCTTCATCATCCTCAAGGCAGATAGCACCATCATCAAGAAAGTGCACTTCCCAGCCTAATTCCCCGGCTGCATACAGCACACGCTGCTGTATGCCCTCGTCCGTTACTGGCGCAGGAATTTTACCGTCTCTGGCCTTAACTGCTTTCCAGAACTCGCCCCATGTCATTTCCAGCGTTCTTTCTGGCCACATTTCAGAAATGGTGTCTTTCCCCTGTGCTGGTGGGCTGTTCCGCTGCTCTGTCGCTTCCACATCAATTTTTTTACCGGACATGACCACTTCGCCTTTCTCGAGCCAGTCGTAAACTGTCTGGCGGCTTACGCCTTTGTATTTGGCGTATTCGGCTTTACTCATCAACATGTAGCTCACCTCATGCATATACGATAAAAAATAATTTCATGCGGAAAGGGAATGCGTTGTGGGTATGGAGGAAAGGGGCAATAACCGCCCCTTACTGATTCAGTTGCGCCAGGATGGCTGGCTAAGCGTGGTTTTCATTACATCATTGACGACCTGTTTTACGATTTCTGTGTTGGCAGTCGTGCTTTCAACATCAACAAAGCCATAATCGCCAATTTCCACCGTCAGGGATTCCAGTTTCTTCCCTAGAGCATCAGGCAACTCTCCACTGAACCGGTGCTGAAGATTTTCCACCAGCAACGCCCTGAATGCCTCGCTGTTCTCTTTTTTCTGCCATAGCTGGCGTTTATCCACTCTGATATTTAATTTCACAGTCTCACCTCTTTAAGTGCCTTATCCATCAGTTGCCGAGCGATAACATGAATCGACGGTGCCACACCAAGCACAGATTTCTGACGCTCTTCGTCCTGGATGCGTTGCAGGGCTTCGATCTGCCTCCGGGAAAGTAAAACTGGCTTTACTCCGTGATTTTTCATGATGATCCCTTCTGAATGACAATAATTGCAATTATTGCACAAATTGAAATGATACCAGAGACAATTGCAATAAATGAAACGAAAAGCATCAATAAACCAACCTTCGGCACTGAATGCTCTGATTTTTCTGCAAAGGTATGGCAGATGTTGGTGCATGCAAACATAAAGGCAATAGCAGAAGAAACAGCGGGGAGTGAAAAGGGGAAGTTTTTATAAATACACGATTGTCGCCTCACTGCAGGTTAACAGCCACAAGCTCCATGATAATAACTTGTTAATTATTTCATCAGATTTTTCATTATTTGCGCGATTGAATACACAAGCAAAAACTCGGCAGCCGCAAGAGTATAAAAAACATAAATTCGCTTAGCCCACCGACGATGAAAGAACTCCTCAGCATGGCCGGATGTTCGAGATACAAGCCATGCACCTACTGCACACAGAGCAGGTGCAATGAGCACAGTTATAAACCAGATTGTGATGCCCATCCCATGCCTACTGATAATAGCCATTGGTATTGCAAAAATGAATGTTAGAGCAGCATTAGCTAATAGAATATCTTTTAAAGTATTTTCAATTAGTTTTTCTAGATTATCTTTCATCTAATCCCCCCCGTTGAACATTAATATATAAAAGCCCCTTACTAAGGGGCTTTGCACGGATTGTTTAAAGGGAACTTTTTTTCGCCCCTTCAATTTCTGCCTGACAAATTTCGTCATTTGTAAATGAGTACTGCAGATAGACATATCCCTGAGTGGAATTGTTCGCTCTGGCCTCAATAGATATAGTATCAATATTGTTTTTTAATGGTATTTCTTTTGTTCCCTTCCATGTGGCAGATAAGAAGCGTTCTTTTTTGTTTAGCCCCCTCATCCAGTCCTGAGGATCTTTCCAAATTGAACCAGCCAGCAAAAAGTCTGTAGTATCAGCCTTTCCATACAGAGAACTTAAAGAATTACTCAATTCTTCAAACTTGGATTTAAGAGCCAATCCATAGCTATCAGTATCAATATTTTTTCCTAAAGCCCGTATTTGACATAAACCAGCTTTCGGGGAGATCAACAAACCATACATTTCAAAATCTGCGTTTTGCTTCGGTAATTTATCAGAAGTATACAGATTCACACTGTCTGGTAGTGGCTTGAGCTTAGCACCGATCATATCTTCGATGTTTTTCTGTGTAAGACCGGCTTCTAAGCCAAACGGACCATCCGCTGGCGGGAGTAAAGGAAGTTGCTCTTGGGAATTTTTGGCTGTTACTTCCGTTTCAGTACTGTTTTTTGCGTCATTATCTTGTACTGATGCCAGCTTAACTTCAGCGAGGCCATACTTGGCTGTGAGGTACTTTTGCTGCAACATTGCCATGGTCTGCTCTTCAGTGGCAACAGTAGATAATTTTAGTACCTTTATCAGACCACCACTATACTGACGAGCATCAGCTTTGGCTTCGTTGATTTTTGCATCTAAGCTGTCAATTTCAGTTTTAATTGAAGCCGCAAGCTCAGGATCAGGTTTTACTCCAGATACAACAACATCAATTTTGGCGCCTGATTCAATAGCATTAATACGCTGTTCCAAAAGCGCTTTATTAGTTCCTAATATTTCCAGTCTTGCTGTTGTCAGATTTTTTATCAACCCACCAGAAAACTGCTGGTCAACTTCCTTAGCTGCTGATATTTCACCTTCCGTTTGCGATAGTTCAGCTTTAAGAGCCGCTACTTCCTGTTTCTGTTCTGGAGTTAACTCTTCTGGCCCACATCCGGTTAACATTACTATACCGACTAATGTTGCAATTAAAGTTTTATTCATATCCCTATTCCAAATGAAAATATTCAGATTAATCTTATCAGGAACCCAGATGCAATTGAATATTCATCTGCTCAGCAACGTAGTAGCTTTCCTCAGAAAGCATCAACAAAAAACCAAGAGAATCCCATCCTCTGTTACTGACTACAATTGTTCTTTTTTTGGTATTTCCTGAATGCCTCACCATTGGGCTGATGTAATCCCATCCCGACATGTGCCCGGCAGATGGTTTTGCGCATCTCCCCGAAATTATCCTGCCTTGCTGGTGGGCGTGCTGCCTTGTGGATACATTCCGCGCGACGTTTTGCCGCCTGTTCCCGTGCCTTGTCATCATTCGCCAGCATGATGACCTCAGCCCACCGCGCCGCCGCTCTGCGGTACAGGCCACGCGCTTCCAGTGCTTCCGCTTTACTGTCCTGAATCATGCACCTGTTACCTCCTTTGCTGCCCGGCGCTGACGTTTGCGCTTCTCATTCAGCGCCACCAGCCGCGTTTCTGCCTCCTGCTGTTCCTGTGGTGTCACTTCCCCACATGGCTGGCCTTTCAGGTCGTAGCGTACCCCACCAGCCATTAAGGCGCGGTAATAGCGCGGACACTGCGCATAAGATGCCAGCGTCGCACGTAATGCCCCTGGCCCGAATGCCAGCCCCCTGACGGCGAGGTTCTGCATCAGGTCGTCGAATATCCCCACCTTAAGCGGCTTCGGTGCTTCCCGGCTGAATAAGTCAGGCCACAACTCAGTAAGGCGGTTAACGCGCCTGCGGTTTTTTCGCTGCCGTTTGGTCATATGCCGCCACGGTGTCGCCCCTGTGGGCTTTTGCTGCGCTTTCTGGTTACCGGGCATCACTTTATGTGCCGATGTGGTTTTATCCTGCTCCTGCGTCGCCTGCGTCGTTTTCTGCGGCGTGCCGTAAATGCCTTTCGGTTTTCTGTTAATGGTCAGCTTAGTCATGCTTTGCCCCATCGTTTTTACTGGTTGTTTCATATCCGGTACTTTCATCTTCTGGGTAGAGGGGTAGACGGCGGGTAGATAACAAAAAATAGTCCTCTACCCACTTAACATAATGAAAAAAAACAACTTTCACACATTAGGTAGAGGGGTAGACCGTAAAATAGAAAAGTTTGAAACTTACTTTCTTACAATCTGTGTTTTCCTCTCGCTGTGTAAAAAGTTTTTTGAGCGGGGATGTTGTCTACCCCTCTACCCATTTCTCTGAAAGCCTTGTGCCACAAGAGATTCAGCGGGTAGACAATAAAAAATCACCATCTACCCTGTGTCTACCCATCTACCTGTTACGGGTATTACTCTTATAAAAATTCCTCGGTTCTCTCCGTTTGTATAACGTTGGTTTGTATTCGTCCTTTAAAACCTCTTGTCAGGTATTCAGCCCCATATTCTCTTGCTGCTGACTTCATGGCCTTACCAAAATCACCGACACTTAATATTTCTTCTTCCCCCATATACTCCATAAAGGCGAGATATAGTCTGTACAGGCTTGTACGCGGATTAAGATCAGTTAATCTCTTACCGCCTCCCATCATCATCCCATGCGGTTCATCAAGAAATGCAAGCGCCGCACATAACCCAATGACAGGATCAGTTTCCTGTTTTATTTTCAGAGCTTCGGCACCGTCGCGCTGCTCCAACAATAATTCCCGTGCTTTTTCTGGATCGGAAAAGTTAGCCAGTAATCGACGAATAATGACAGGTATTTCCGCCGCTATCTTTTGCGGTAACTCTTTATCCTTTTCGGTCTCCCTTACAATATTATCGAACCGAAAAATTACACGTCGACGCGCAACGCCTCCGGCCCGTTCGGTGAATGTCATCGGCACGTTATTTGTTGCCAGCACGACGGACCTGATAATTGTTGTGAAACGCTTTTCATATTTCGGGTTAATTTCAACTGGATCTCCACCCGTTATTTTTTTGATGCCGGATCCTTCACCTGTATATTTCGGCTGGTCTGCCAGGACAATAAGACGACTTCCGACAACCTGCGCACGCCCGCCAGCATCATCAAGTGATGTCATTTCAGCGCTTACCGTGTTCTGTTTCCCTGCCAGAAGGGTGGCTATGTGCGTGATTGTGCTCTTGCCGCTCCCACCTTCCCCTGTGGCCTCAATAAACATCTGCCAGTCGTACCGGTTCGCCATAATCATGTACAGCGCGGCGCATATACGCATCATCTTTCGCGGGTCTTTTCCTGCGGCGTGATCAAGCCATTTATGAAAGTTTGGCGCGTTGTCGCGGATGTTCTCCCCTGGTACTGGTGGCGTGTACTCAATGCCGTTATGCGTGGTGATCCAGTTATCCGGCGAGTGCGGGGAAAATTCGCCAGTTTTCATGTCAAGCACGCCATTAGAGAACGGCAATAAATCACCTGACGGCTCCCCCATTGGCCTGGCCATAACTTTTAAAGCATCCACTGTATTACTTATTGCTCTCCGACTAAATGATGTTCCGTTTTCTTCGTAAATAGCCACCATTTCACGACTAAGATCCAGTGTGCTTACCGGAACCCAAAAATCATCGCGCCAGACGTGAACAACCTCACTCTCCTGATTCATTGCTACATCCTGAAATCGTTCAGCTAAAAGTTTTGCCCTTTGGCTGTCCGCCATTCTGGAAAGAGATATTTTGTGTTTTTTCTCGGTCCTTCCTGACAGAATTTCTCCGCGCTCAGCCTGTCCGCGGATCCGTTGCAAGTAGTCGCGCCAGTTCTCCGGCTCCCGGTCGGTGATACCTTTGTATAATTTCGCCTCCTGTACGCCAGCCAGCGCCAGCTTTTCAGCGATAGCATTGATCTGGATTGGTTCGATCTCTCCCGCGAGATAGACACGCGCAAAGCGGCGTTTCTCGTCAATAATGCGGATATTCGCCAGGTCTGCCAGTTGCTTTGGCCCCAGGTAAACAGGTGGTACGTTATCGCCGTGTTTTCGTCCTTCGCTTTCAATCCAGTGTTGAGCATGGGAGTAAGCGTCCGCCCCGGCAAAAATGATTACCTCTGTGAATTTATCCTTCGGCTGATATTTTAAATTCGGTGCGTTTTTCACTTCTTACCTCCCGCAACCAACATTGCCCGGATTTTTTTAATATTCTTGGCTGCACGTCTCGCCACCGCCTGTTGTTTGTTTTCAACCAGAATAAAATCACGCTCAAACTGACGACGCGGCATTACGCAGTCATATTCGTAAGCCTCACGGCGGTAGGTGATATTGCCTGGCGTAACGTGACGAATAACCACTCGTCCCCCACGTCTGGTGTCGCGGTAAATATCTCCGTGTCTGATTTCAGGCCGAGAGAGACCGCTGGCAGTAAAGCCAGAATTTTTCTTTTTCATGGTTTTATTTTCCTGTCAGCAGTTCCGGTTTTATTTCCGCACGAATACAGAGTTCAGAAAAAAATTCAGGAGAACCAACAATCTCATTACTTTTCAGTCGGCATTGTGATTTCACTTTCCCTTTATCCAGGTAAACCAGTACGCGTCCGGTGAAATCATCTGGCACATTAAGCACTACGGGTACATGCGCTTCATGATTATGCATGGCTTACATCCTCCGTGAATTTTCTTCTGTAACGCGCCTCTGCCACATATTCCGCATAGTCCGACGCAATACTAAGAATCATTTCACCCTCTGACTTGTAGCCATTGGTATTGATAAGAAAATATGCAGCTTTCATCATATCAGCAACGCTTAACAATGCGCCCGCTGTATCTTCCGGTGCGCCATCAAACTCCTGTTTCAGGGAATTAAAACGATCATCACGCATGTTTACCCCCCTGAATGACCTGATAACCGCAACTGGTCAGCAATTCGATAAATTCCGGCAATGTGCCGAAACAGTAATCATCACGCAGACGTTCGCGGGATACTTCAACGCCGTTTTCGTAGTGACTCACCATACACCCGGTAAAACGCAGATCATCATCGTGATGGCACGTTGACGGCTTAATCAGTCGCGCACGCTCCGCCAGTTCCAGCAATGCTTCAACGCTTCCGGCAATTGCACCATCCGGCAGGTGATAATTACTTACTACGCGTCCATTCTCTACATTGACCAGTAGCTGCCCGGTAAATTTCTCACGAAACTGAACGCGGTTAAGGTCGGTAAGTGACAGGTTAATCATGGTGTTCCCCCTGGCGAATACGGGCAGCGAATACCATCACGCAGCCATCAGGAGATTGCTGACGCGCTTCCTGTTCGCTGGTGGCCTCAATGGTAATCACGCGCGGTTGTGCCGTGCTCAGGGCGATAAAACGCCAGATGTATTTATTCAGGTTGTACGAGTCCCGCCCTTGCGGGTGTCTGGTATAATTTCTCATAGCTACCTCGATACTTTCGCTATCGTTGGTGGTTAGAAGCCCTGCATGTGTTCCAGCACTGCGGGGCTTTGCTGTACATACACCACAATCATTGGTGTGTGTACAGATTAAATTTAAGTGCGCTACAGTGTCAAGTGTTTTATTTACACACCTTTTGGTGTAATGTATGCACACCTCAAAATAACCGGACATTCTGATGGCAACAGGAAATATCAACAGCAGATCGCAAATGAAAAATATCCGCTTCCCCCATGATGTAATCGAGGAAATGGAAAATTCGAAAACGGAAGGGGAAACAATAGCCGCTTTCGTGATTACAGCCGTTCGCGGTGAGATCGCCCGCCGCCAGGCAGAAGGAAGCGGAGAAAATCCCCTGGTTTCTTCGCTCGATGCACTGGCGCAGGTGGAAAAAATCGGAGTCAAAGCAGCCGAGGAGATCGGGCAACTCATCACCGTCGCGCGTGAAGAACTCCAGCGTCGCAAGGCCAAAGAGCAGGAGTGACCATCACCAGCGCCGTGGTGTAAGGTATTACGGCGCATTGCTATGCAGGACAACACAATGACCGATAAAGAATTGACCAAAACATTATCACCGGCCCGGAAAAGACAGCGCAGAAAGATAGCGTACGAGTATGAGTCAGACAGATTCGCGCCCTGTGCGTTTATCCTTGAGAATTTCCTTAAAGAGTACAGGCGCACAAAAATGGGGTCGCATACCTGGAAAACATCGCGACATGGCAATGTTAAAGAGCCGGAATAGCCCACCAGCAAGCCAGCACACTGATCACATTGCCCACCAGCCGCAAATCTGGCATTGTTGGCGATGTGTTCAAGTGTGTAGCTTTCCCACTGGTGGCCCTCTGCGGTCGCCTTTGTTTTATCCAGAACGAAATCAGACATCAGATTAATCAGCACCTGGCGACCTGACAAAATCGCATCAGTCGCGCCACCAGCAAAATTTTTTGCTTTCCGGACAGCGTGACCAACGACATTTTGCAGCAAAATATTCTGCATTTCTGGCGTGCTGTAGTAACGGTGATCAGCGCCTTCACTCTGTGCGACCACAACGCTATAATCTGCCTCGTAGACAGTAAGCAATATGGCGCAGTAGGCTATTCGTTCACAAAGGCGCTCCGGCAACGGGGCGCTTTCTCTTTTTGTAACGGTCAGAGCGTTACACATGGCTGTTTTCCTCCATGCGACGGGCTAACCAACGCTGCGAAAGACGAATTAATTCAGCTTTCCGCTGGTGGTAGCCCTGGCCTAACTCAATCAGCGTGATATTGCTCTGCTCAAGGTAAGAAAGGTGCTCAAGCTGCAACGTGCTCATGTGGTCGCGTGGTTCGCCTGTGATGCCGTTCGCCTGCGCCCACTGTTTTGCAGTCATGCCACCCAGCACGATACGCGCCAGCATATTGGCTTCCGTGGTGTAGTGGTGCTGGAACGTGTTTTTATCCAGTTCAGCCCGGTACGCCTCCAGCGCGGCACACATTGGCTTAAAGTAGCTGGCAACTGTGATACGGGCTTTCATTTCCCGGCGTAACGCTGCGGAACGCACTGGCGCTACCTTGTGTAGCTCCTCCTCGCATTTGATGAAGTACTGACGAACGGCGCGGCCCTGTTCGGTGCGTTCGACCATCGCCAGTTCTTTCGCCATGTTCGTGGAGATCAAATAGTCTTCACTGCGACGATCACCGCCGCGCTTTGTTGTCCAATCAGAATCAAACTGTTCAATATTTACACTTTGGTTCCCCCATTTCGGGGAATCAAAGTACAAATTTTCTACAACTTCAAAATCCACGCCCTTTTTAAATCCGTACTCATCAATGCGTCCTTTAATCCAGGTTGTGAAATCACGACCTACCCCGAGCGCCTTATGCGACGCTCTGGCGCTAACAATATTGGTTTCACGCCCGCCAATAACGCCGGAAATAACCGGGATAATTTCGCCAAAATTTTGCAGATTCTGGTTTTCAGGCCGAACGAAGCCCTGCCCCTGTACGGGCGTTTTTCGCAGTTTCATAAAAACTCCTGCTATCGAATTAAGTTACTTTTGTTTGCTGGTGGATAGTTGGGGCTTCTGGCCCCGTAGCCATTTAATCAGGTAGCTGTTCCGCGTGATTCCGCAATACGCTGATTAATCCACTCGTCAATTTCACTCTCAACGAAAGCAATCGCTCGCGAGCCAATTTTTACAGGTTTAGGAAAACGCCCTTGGGCAATGAGTTTATAGATCCATGCCCTTCCATACCCTGTACGGCGCATGGTTTCTGGCATACGAATTAAAGATTGTGACATGATAATCGTCTCCCGTTGTTTATTGATGCCTACGGGAGACATTGAAGCAGGTAAGACATTGGATATCACCGCAATTGCGGTGAATGATACCGCAATTGCGGTATAGGACTACAACTACGATTTAATTGATTTATTGGCTTCAGCAAACTTTGCTTCCAGCGTTCTTGAACTCATCCCCGGCTTACCTTCAAAATGCCCCAATAAATTACTAATAATAGAGCTTTGATTTTCGAATACAGATTGCTTAATACCAGCAGGTGAACGCCCTAATATTAGAAAAAGCAACCCTCCAATAATGTTTAAATATGTTGTTTCAGAACGTTGGTCAATGTTTTGCACGGAGTTATCAACCATTCGTCGTAGTGAATCACGTTCCCCTTGTAATTCGGAAATTTCATTTTTCTGCTGTTGAAAAGTCTTCATAGCATTATCTAAGCGAATATTAAGACGTTTGTTTTCAGCCTGAAGAGTTTGATATGCCTCGACTGTAATTCCAGCATGTAACTGCTGCTCAACAGCATCAAAAAGGAAAGCTGGTTTTTGGTTGGGATAGTTTTTTGACATCCATGATTTCAGATCGGAATGACGGACGGTTAAACGGTGCTTAGCAACCTGTTCTCCAGGTTGAACAGTTTTACCATCACGACCATAAGGAATTTCACAATTATTGATTGCATCTAAAATTTTCTCAGCATTAACACGCAAGCAAGGCCATTGAGGGAACATTCCAACGCTAGGTAAAACTCCATCTCCCACTCGCTCCAATATTAAAACTTCATGAGCAATTAAATTACACCAACGTAGCGCCGCTTCAATTGGAGTGTAATATGCCTTTTCAAGAGAACTACAGCTTTTTGAATTGTAAGTCACTCTGTGCTACCTCGCACCCTCTGTAAAAGTGGCTGTGCCAGCCCGCAGAGGTGTACGGGTTTTCAGGAGCGACCCTAGACACAGCCTTTTCTTAATCGCTCAAAGTCTACTACTGTATACTCAACCAGTCACCCGCATTTTCCGAACTCACCATGCACCACATTTCCGCCATGCTCGAGCGAATCCATATAGTCGGCATACCACTGGAGCATCTCCCGGCGACCATCCAGATATTGCGCATGGTTGTATGTGCCACGAATTGAGTTTTTATCGACGTGTGCAAGCTGTGTCTCTATCCACGCGGTGTTATAGCCCTGCTCATGCAAAATGGTGCTCATGGTGTGCCGGAATCCATGACCAGTAACCTTTCCGTTATAGCCGATGCGTTTAAATACTTGGTTTATGCTAGCCTCGCTCATTGTTTTCCTTGGATCATTACGGCCGGGAAACATAAGCGGATAATTGCCAGTTAATTCTTTAATCTGCCCAATAAGCGAAAGAGCCTGCTCAGACAAAGGCACCACATGAGGGCGACGCATTTTCATCCGTGAAGCAGGTATCTCCCAGATAGCCTTGTTGAGATCGATTTCATCCCATAATGCACCGCGCAGTTCGCCAGTCCGCAAACCGGTGATAATCAGTAGACGAGCCGCCATAACAACCAATGCACTTCCTGAGTAACTGGACAATGCCTTGAAAAAATCAGGTAATTCTTTGGCTGTGAGGAAAGGATAATGACTAGATTCATGACCTTGCATCGCGCTGGTGAGATCCGGTGCAGGGTTATACTCAGCACGTCCAGTGACAATTGCATAGCGGAAAACTTCCCCGCATCGCTGCCTCACTTTTTTGGCTTTTTCGGTAGCACCGCGCCCCTCGATGCGCCGCAGCACATTCAGCAGTTCAAGTGGTTTGATTTCGGCGATTGGTTTTTTGCCAATGTAAGGGAACACATCTTTGTTGAAGGCTTCGAGGATGTCTGAAGCATAACCAGCAGACCATTTTTTTAATTTGCTGCTGTGCCACTCAATGGCAATATCTTTGAAGGTGTTGTTTAACTGCGTTTCCCGGGCAATCTTTTCCTCTCGCTTCACTTCCATCAGATCGATTCCCCCAGAGATACCTCTTTTAGCTTCTTCAAGTTTTGCAGGAGCATCAGCTAAGGTGACCTCAGGATACACACCTAGTGCTAACAGCTTCTCTTTACCAGCTACACGATACTTGAGACGCCAATATTCTCCTCCACCAGGTTTTACCAGGAGGTACAGACCACCACCATCAGCCAACTTGTAAGCCTTCTCTTTTGGCTTGGCAGTGTCTATTTGACGGGCATTGAGTTTCACTTGGGGGTACCTCCACTAAACCGAACAGCAAATACCCCCAAAAGTACCCCCAATTGACTGTAGATTTTGGGGTACTTAAGTAGACGTCAAAAGACTAAAAGGGGCGCTAACATGCGGATTATAAGAGGTTTTTAAATACTTGAGTAGACTGGGGGAGACATTAGAATGGTGCCGATAATAGGAGTCGAACCTACGACCTTCGCATTACGAATCTGTAGCACCAATCATAACTATCTGTTTTAGCAAGCATTAACCGCATTCACTAAGCTATAGTTGATGGCACAAACAGAAAGATGATGCATGATGTTGTCATGTGTATGTCACAAATACGGCACAACGATCTTCAAACATGTAGCCACACATCCACAGAAGAGCACAACGCCTTGCAATCAAGTGCAAAGCTTTGTGTGCATCAGTTTTGTCTCATAGGTAATGAGGCTTTAACTGCGATGCAGTAATCAATACTAAAATTTACTTAAAATTCATAAATACACCAGATAAAAACAATCCCGCATTTTTATGCGGGATATAATGTATTTATTGCAACTACATTGCCATTAATATAAACATAGCCAATTCGTCATAACGAATTCCGTAGCGTCCTCCTGCTTTTTTTACAAGAATCATAT
>OAVK01000458.1_pt1 | contig 22141 bp, 18 predicted proteins | sample 1495301 | NCBI WGS metagenome assembly OAVK01 (sample SAMEA2580094, study PRJEB22360) | human gut metagenome | biome: human gut; feature: human-associated habitat; material: faeces | place: Denmark | collected 2008/2010
ACCTGAGAACGCAGCAGGCACCGGCAGCACCTTCTAACGAACCGCCGATGGATTTCGATGACGATATCCCGTTCTAAGATCATCCTTAGACACTGTCGTTAAAGCATAAGAAAAAGCCCCGTTTTCGGGGCTTTTTTATATCTGCTCTCTCCGCGTATCCAGCGATGATACTGCCTCACGGCGTAGCGGGAGCGGCCTGTTCCCCGGCGGGCGTTGCCGCGCTGCTCGACTGGGTGGTGGCTTTTTGTTTGCGCGCCATCTCATCGACAATTAGCCGATAGGCAATGTAGTACTTATAGATATTGCTGACGTAGGTGACGGTCTCGGAACCGATCTTCTCAGCGGCCAGATACTCCACATTGCCAAACCAGATATCAGGGTTAAAACCGCGCTTGCTGGTTTCTGTCCGCAGGCGGGCGATACGGGCGGGCCCGGCGTTATAGGACGCGAAGGAAAAGAGCGCTTTGTCGAGCCGGGTCATCGGCTCATCGCCATAGTAATGGTCGATCATCCAGCGCATATATTTCACCCCGGCATGGATATTCGGATCCAGCTTGCTGATATCTCCGACCTTCAGCTCTTTGCCCGTCCGCGGCATCACCTGCATAACGCCGATGGCGCCCACGTGGCTGCGAACCGACTGATTGAGGCGTGATTCCTGATAACCCTGGGCCGCCATTAACAGCCAGTCAACGTCATACCGAGCGCCGTATTTACGGAAGATATCCACCATCGCCAGAAATTTTCGCCGTTCCTTCTGTGCGGCGGCATTTTTGACATACTTCGCGTTCTTCAGATAGCGCAACAGGATGGTATTTCCCAGCTTACTGCCCTGGCCGTTAGCCTTCACAAAACGGTTTAGCGAGGCGAGAAGCTGCGGACTGTTCTTACGTACCGCCCAGCCGATGCTGGCATCTTTACGCAGGACAATATCCTGATGGACTTCAATTTTGGGGAAAACTTGTTTCCAGAATAGCGCCTTATGACGATCGACGACGGTCAACTGAATAAGGCCGGCGCTGAGCATTTCTATCAGGTCCTCATCTTCGAGTGATTCCGGAGCGGCTTCGATAATAACCGGCGGACGAGATTCTTTCGCAAAATGCGCATTCAGGGCGACCAGGCTTTGGTAATAGCTTGATGACTGGCGAACAAATACCTCTTTGCCAGAAAGTTGTTCCAGGTTGGCGACTTCCGGTGAACCAGGACCGGAGAGCAGAAGCTCCTGAACATTGGAATAGAGCGGTATCGTGAAGTCAGCCTGCTGCTGACGATCCTCGGTAACCGTAAGATTTGCGGCGACGATATCTCCTTTGCCGGCAACGAGTGCGCTGAAGAGCTGGTCGCGGGCCACCGGGACGAAAACTATCCGTACCTTCAGATGGCGATGTTTGAGCTTTTTCTCCTTCATCAACTGTTGATTAAGGTTGCGTTCGTACTCAATGAAGATGTCATGCGTTGCCCCGCGCTGGGTACCTTTGTCGATAAAGAAAAAGGTCTTGCTGTAGGTGGTTAAGACTCTGATGACGCGTCTGTCGAGCATACCGGGGAGATCGCCTTGCCAGGGCTTCTGCATCTCTTGCGTATTGAGTTCCAGCGCCTGTCGTTTTTCCTGAGGCGGAGGTTGCTTTTCCCCGACTGCCGCATAAACGGAACCGGCAAACAGCAGGGCAACAAGGCAGGCAAAGCTGGCGATAGCGGGTCGTTGAAATGAGAGGATGTTCATGGAGAGAAGCTCCGCAGGTGCATCCCTATATTTTAGTCAACTCTGGGGGGGTTAGCCTGTTCGTTTGCCCGACTGCGCGGGGAAACATCGCCGGTTGTGTCAGAGGCGAGAGCCACTTTTTGTGCTGCCAAAAGAGAGGCTATCTGCCTCGATTCTGGCAGGCATATTGCCGGGCTAACCAGGCTCTCTGTTTTGGGGCATTCATTTTATTGTGATAAAGGAATGAGCGGCCACAAATGATTATGGAGATAATATGATTGAATAATGTTTTTTTTATGTTGTTGTAAGTGTTGGTATTAATTATTTGAGTGACTTGAGAATATTGTTTGTTATTTATCCCGTTGTTTTATTTATTGTATTTTAATCTGTTTCCGCTATTTTACATTATCAACTTGATAATGAATCTCATTTCTAATAACGTGATAACGCACAATAATCATCTCTAAGGCTGATCGAAAAACGCTATCTAAGAATAGTGCTGACGCGTATTTTTCATTTTTGACAGGGTGAGACTTTATATTTTGGCCACAGGCTATTTATATCCCGTTCATTTTCCGGGAGGGCCTTGCTATGCCAAAACCAGGCACTAAGTTGTTCGCATGGAAATGATTGCCGCTGTTTATCTAAGGATGAAGGAGGCGCGCCCCGACAGCAAAAAAAGAAAACAGGGCATACTCCATGAAACGAAACTCACACTACTCGCTGGCCGCGCTGATTCATCTGGCTATCTGGGGCGCGGCGCTACCCGCGCAGGCCGCCGACATCAGCAAACCGGAAGAGGCAAAGGACGCCGATACCGCTGCGGCCAAAACCGAAGAGACGATGGTAGTGACTGCTGCCAGACAGACCTTACAGGCGCCGGGCGTATCAACGCTCACGGCTGACGAAATTCGCAAACATCCGCCGGCACGCGATATCTCAGAACTGATTCGCACTCAGCCGGGGGTGAACCTGACTGGCAACTCGACCAGCGGCCAGCGCGGGAATAACCGGCAAATTGATATCCGCGGTATGGGGCCAGAGAATACGCTGATTCTGATCGATGGAAAGCCGGTGACCAGTCGCAATTCGGTACGCTATGGCTGGCGCGGCGATCGCGATACGCGTGGCGACACCGGTTGGGTTCCTGCGGAGATGATCGACCACATTGATGTGATTCGCGGCCCTGCGGCGGCGCGCTATGGCAACGGCGCAATGGGTGGCGTCGTGAATATCATCACTAAGCCTGTGAATAACGAATGGCACGGCTCCTGGAATACCTACATGAACGCGCCGCAGCACCGAAAAGAGGGGGCGACGAAGCGGACGAACTTCAGCCTTGAGGGGCCGGTGTCGGACAGCGTGAGTTTTAATTTATGGGGCAACCTGAGTAAAACCCAGGCTGATGCCCAGGATATTAACGCCGGCCACGAGGCGGAGCGGACCGGCAGCTATGCCGGATCTTATCCGGCCGGGCGTGAAGGGGTGGTGAACAAAGATATCCACGGTAAGCTGCGCTGGGAATTTGCTCCCATGCAGGCGCTGGAGTTTGAAACTGGCTATAGCCGCCAGGGCAACCTCTACGCTGGCGATACCCAGAACACCAATACCAGTACGCTCGTGAAAAGCATGTATGGTAAAGAGACCAACCGAATTTACCGTCAGACCTACGGCCTGACCTGGACCGGAGGCTGGGACAACGGTGTCACCAGCAACAGCTATGCGCAGTATGAACATACCCGTAACTCCCGTATGAATGAAGGTCTGGCCGGCGGGACCGAGGGCATCTTCTCCAGCAGCGAATTCTCGGATATCGATCTGGCGGACGTTCTGCTGCACAGCGAGGTCAATATCCCGTTTACGCTGGGCGTTGAGCAGAACCTGACGTTGGGCACCGAGTGGAATCAGCAGCGGATGAAAGATGGCGTGTCGACCACCCAGGCACTCTCTTACGGCTCGATTGACGGTATTTCGACCTCCGGCCGCACGCCTTACAGCAGCGCCGAAATTTTCTCGCTGTTTACCGAAGATAATATCGCGCTAACCGATAGTACGATGCTGACGCCGGCCCTGCGTTTTGACCATCACAGCATCGTCGGTAATAACTGGAGTCCGTCGCTGAACCTGTCGCAGGGACTGAGCGACGACTGGAGCCTGAAGCTAGGCATTGCCCGCGCCTATAAAGCGCCGAACCTCTATCAGCTCAACCCCAACTATATTCTCTACAGTAACGGCCAGGGGTGCTACGCCAGCAGTTCGGCCTGTTATCTAATGGGAAATAGCGACCTGAAGGCGGAAACCAGCGTTAACAAAGAGATTGGTCTGGAATACAAGCACGAAGGCTATCAGGCGGGGATAACCTGGTTCCGTAACGACTACCGCAATAAAATTGAGTCCGGGTATTCAGCTGTCGGTACGGCAAGCAATGGAACCACGAATATTTATCAGTGGGAGAACGTCCCCAAAGCGCTGGTGGAGGGGCTGGAAGGTTCGCTTAACCTGCCGGTGAGTGAAACGGTCAACTGGAGTAATAACCTGACCTGGATGTTGCAAAGTAAGAACAAGACGACCGGCGATCGCCTGTCGGTGATTCCGCAGTTTACCCTTAACTCTACGCTCGGCTGGCAGGTCCGCGACGATCTCTCGTTGCAAAGCACCTTTACCTGGTACGGGCGGCAGAAACCTAAGCGTTTCAATTACAAAGGCGAGGCGGTATCCGGTAGTGAGCTGAACGAAGTGAGTCCGTACAGCATCGTCGGGCTGAGCGCGACCTGGGATGTGAACAAAAATCTGAGCTTGACCAGCGGCGTGGATAATCTCTTTGATATACGCCACTACCGTGCTGGAAATGCCCAAACGACCGGGAACGCGACCACCGGCGCCTATTTATACGGTGCCGGTGCGGAGACCTATAATGAGTCAGGGCGGGCCTTCTATGTCAGCGTAAATACGCATTTCTGATCCTGTTCTGCCTGGCCGGGAGCATAAGTCTGTTCCCGGCCTTTTATTTTTAACTCCAGGAAGGATTATCCGGATTGTTCATTAATACGCTGGCGAAACTGCGTGGGGGTGAGAGAATAATACCTCTTAAATGTCCGGTTAAATGCACTGATATCTTCATATCCGGCCATAATGCAAATATCGACGATACGGAAAGCCGGTTGCATCTGTAATAAATCACGACATAGCGACATACGCTGTTGCCTGATATATTCCATCGGCGACATATTAAAATGATGACGGAACAGACGAAAGAGGTGCCACTCGGAATACCCGGAAAACACGCTGAGTGCATTGACCGTGAGTTTTTTCTCGAGGTTGTTTTTTATCCAGCGTACCAGTTCGTTGAGAACGGACTGCTGGATCTCATTTCTACGCATGATTCATGCTCATTCCAGGACCGGGCCTCTCCATCGCGTGGCGGGAGGGCTGCAGGCGGCCAGGTAAATGCCTCACCCTCCATGGTAAGGCGCCACTACTTTACTTTTGCGATATAACGCTTGATGTGCTTTGATGTTCCCATAAGCCTCTCATACTCTATTCTGCTATTTTGAGGAAAAGATGAAGAATTCATACAAATTAACGCCCGGAACCCTTGCGGGTATTACGGGTCGTTACTGCATAATTTATTCAATATCTCTTCATTTTAAGTTCGGTATTTCAGGGTAAATTGCCGGTGTTCCTGGTTTATCCCAGAGAGCATCATTCCTGACAAGATCATTCCCCCTTTCACCCCATTAGAAAGGGGGCTTTTTGTTTTATACCTTAAAGTCATTGTGCGCTTTCATTCGGTTGCTAGGTTGCTGCTCAGACTGAATTATTAGAACGAAGTTCCGTTAAATTTTATTTTTTTCTCCAGCCAATAACATCCATTTTTTCTCCATTGTTTCGCCATAATGAAGTGTAATTCTGCGCGTTGCTTACGCAAATCCCAGCAGAATTCTGCTATCGCCAAATATCTCTTAGACGAAACGTCCATGCTAAAGAAAACAAATATCATTGCCGGGTTATTAATTTCTCCCTTAACGCTTTATGCATCAACAACGTACAAAATTGATGATATTCGTTTTGAGGGGTTGCAGCGCGTTACCGTAGGGGCCGCGCTATTAAGCATGCCGATCCATACCGGAGAACAGGTGTCTAATGATGATATTAGCGAGTCGCTACGCGCTTTATATGCCAGCGGTAACTTTGAAAATGTTCAGATCCTGCGCGATGGAACGACGCTGGTGGTACAGCTTAAAGAGCGGCCGACCATCGCCAAATTAAGTTTTTCGGGGAATAAAGCGGTGAAAGATGACGCCCTGAAAGACAATCTGGCGGCCAGCGGCGTCGAAGAAGGGAGCGCGTTAGATCGTAATGCCCTCAGTGAAATAGAAAAAGGATTACAGGATTTCTATTATAGCGTCGGGAAATACAGTGCGCAGGTCCATGCTGTGGTCACGCCGCTACCGCGAAACCGCGTCGATTTAAAGTTTGTTTTTCAGGAAGGGATCGCCGCGACGATTGCCCAGATTAATATTATCGGCAATAAAGCCTTCCGCGAGGAAACTCTGCTGGACCAGCTGCAGCTGCGTGACCATGTTCCATGGTGGAACGTAATTGGCGACAAGAAATATCAGAAACAAAAAATGGAAGCCGACCTGGAAACCCTGCGTAGTTATTACCTCGATCGTGGCTATGCGCGCTTTACCATTAACTCCAGTCAGGTCAGCATCACGCCGGATAAAAAGTCGCTGTATCTGACGGTCAATCTCTCTGAAGGCGATCGCTATAAAGTCACCAGCACGCTGGTGAGCGGCGAGATGGCCGGGCATACGCAAGAGACAGAAGCGCTGGCGCAGTCTCTGTCGGGCAAATGGTACAGCGGAGCCGACATTACCGCCGTTGAAAACAGCATCAAAAAACGCTTTGGTAAATATGGCTATGCCTGGCCCCAGGTGAATACCCGTACGGAAATCGATGAGACCAACAAAAGTGTGACCCTGCATATCAATGTTGATGCCGGACGTCGGTATTCCGTGCGCCAGATCCGGTTTACCGGGAATGATACTTCGCGTGACGCCGTCTTGCGTCGTGAAATGCGGCAAATGGAGGGGGCGTGGCTCAACGACGAAAAAGTACAGCAAGGGAAAGAGCGGCTGGATCGTACGGGCTTTTTTGAAACGGTGGATAAAGAAATCACCCCGGTTGCCGGGAGCCAGGATCAGGTCGACGTGGTGTATAAAGTGAAAGAACGTAACACCGGTTCGTTTAACGTGGGCCTGGGATTCGGGACAGACAGCGGCATCAGCTATCAGCTTGGCGTCACTCAGGATAACTGGCTAGGCACCGGCAACAGCGTGAGTTTTAACGGCACCCGTAACAGCTACCAGTCCTATGTTGAACTGGGCGCAACCGACCCCTATTTTACCGTTGATGGCGTCAGCCTCGGCGGGAAAATTTTCTACAACAGCTACGATGCTGCCGATGCAGATGCCGGGAGCTATAACCAGCAAAGCTACGGGCTGGGGAGCAATCTTGGTTTCCCGATTAGTGAGAATAACTCACTGAATGTGGGCATTGATTACGTCCATAACTACCTGACGAACATGGATCCGGAGCTGACGACGTGGAATTACCTTAATTCGCGAGGGATTTATCCGAACGTGGTCACCAAAGATGGCGACAGCGGGGCGACGTATAGCGCCAACGACGTTTTCGCCAGTCTCGGCTGGAGCTATAACAATCTCGACCGCGGGTTTTTCCCTCGTTCCGGGAATAAAAGCAGCCTGAGCGGTAAAGTGACCGTGCCGGGATCAGACAACAGCTATTACAAACTCACCCTGGATACCACGCAATATCTCCCTCTGAATGAAGGGAAAAGCTGGGTCTGGATGGAGCATCTGAAAGCAGGTTATGCCGGCGGCCTGAACGGGAATTCGGTTCCGTTTTACGATAACTTCTATGCCGGAGGGTCGTCGTCAGTGCGGGGGTTCTCTTCCAATACGATTGGTCCAAAAGCGGCCTATTATCGCTGTAACGGGACTGAAAGCAGCTACAGTAACTGCCCGGTTGAAAGCTCTTCGGATGCGGTGGGCGGCAACGCCATGGCGGTACTGAATAGTGAATTTATTATTCCGACGCCGTTTATTAATGATAAATATGCCGACAGTTTACGCACCTCGCTGTTCGTCGATGCGGGGACGGTATGGAGTACATCATGGCAAAATAGCGCTCAGACGCAGGCCGCCGGGATCCCTGACTACGGCGATCCGCTGCATATTCGTATGTCGGCAGGGATTGCGGTGCAGTGGATGTCGCCGCTGGGGCCGCTGGTCTTTTCCTGGGCCGAACCATTTAAAAAATATGATGGCGATAAAGCGGAGCAGTTTCAGTTTAATATTGGCAAAACCTGGTAAATTATTCATCAATAACGCGATGGGTTGATGACAATCCGTCGCGTCCTCTTTAACTGTAGTCGGCACATCAATCATCCGCGTATTGTAAATTTATACCCGGCGTAATGTAGAATTATGTTGCTATATTTTCATGTCTACGTATTTTATATTACTCCGCTACTAACTGTTTATCAATTTACTGGCAGAATATCGTGATTTTACCTCACAATATCGAGGAGAGGGCTTGCGGATAATTATAATCTTTGCTATGACTAGCTATGTGGCTGTTTCTCATAAAGCACAAGGACGCGACATGAAATGGATAATTCAGAACACAATTATTTGCCCACATTCCGGTGTGGCATTTTCAAGTATATCGAGATTGCGCTTTTTAAAATTTATTATATGGTATGAAGCCGATATTCTGTTACTTCCCGGAGAATCCATGAAACTGTATTCCTCGAAGGTATTAGTTAATGGAAAATATCATTATATTAAGGTCTACAATATGTCAACCTACAGCCATGAGCAATGGGAAATCCTAAGGGAAAGACCATCCTGCCCCTATGATTTCGGGGCCACGACGATAGAGGGTTGCTGTTATCAGCCACATTGTGCGATTAAACGTTGCCCTGGCAATTTCAAGCACCATGCGCTGTGTTAACGAAGTTGGTGCTAACTATTGGTATTTTCACAAATAAAATAGGGGGTATTTGTTGACATAAATACCCACGAGTCATGTTTTATCTTTAATATTTTGATAATGAATCGATCTTCTTTTCTGATCCCCGTAAAGAACGGTGGTAGAATCTCATCGAATTTATCAGGGAGCGCTGTGGAATTTGAGCGAATGTTCGTGTCGCTACTTCTGAAAATATAAATATTATTTTTATTTTTTACATAGGTTATATATTTTCTGATGCTGATGTCATCCTTTGTGTTTCTGGAGTTACCGGTGAATGTAATTAACCCATCCCCATCGCTGGCAAAGAAAGTGACAGAGAAAGAATATTCTTCACCGTCATTAACTATTGAAAAAGCGGATGTGCAGTTAATGCTCTCATCGTCATCAAATGAACTGATGTAATAAAAGACAAGACTTATCGTGATAATAATGAAAGTATATGCAATGACTTTGTTTATTTTTCGTGTTTTCATATTGTGTTATTTTAAGTAATAAGATGAGGTACAGAATGATTTTTTATGAGATTTTATTGGGTATCGACAGGAGATCAGTGAGGTCCTGCTCGATGGGTAATGATTCGTTATATAAATAGTCCGTCCATTTGAGCAGGTGATATTATGCTCTTTAAGAAAATTAATATAGTACTCATCAAATCTTAGATCATCATTTCTGAAAACCTTGCAGCTATTGATCGTCGTGATCAGCGTATACGACGCGAAAGGTGAATCGATCGTGGCTGACGGGTTAAGGTAGATAATATGCAACAGAATAATCAACAGACTGGTAATACCGGCGACAAGCCATCCTGTCTTTCTTTTTCTCACGGCCTCGATGATTCTCGTCGACAGGACGTCACCTTTGTCTTGCGCTGTCGGTGGGTCGGCGTGAAGTTGCTGGCTCCCTTCATGATGAGCGCCATTTCCTTCCGTCACAACTCTGTTCAGCTGATTTATTTCTGGAGTGGCAATATCATTATCCTTCTCCGCAGGGGCGCCGGGAGTATCAATCCGGATATTCGCTTCATCCGCAATCATGAAACCCCGTTTAGGGATCGTTTGAATCAGTGTTCCATTCACATTGAAGTAATTTAAAGACTTACGCAGCAAAGAGATATTTTGATGTAGAGTATTCGGCGTAACACTCATCCCCCTTTCTCCCCACGCATTTTGCAGTAGCTCTGCCTGAGTGACGATTCTTCCTTGATTTTTTATTAACAAATCAAAGCAAAGGCTTGCTGGTATTGCCAGGGCCATACGTTCATTACTTTTTATGGAATGGAGAGTATGCGCTTCTGAGTTAAATCGCAGCGTGTTCTCTATAACGTAAATAGTAGCCATATATGATTTCTTATTGTGAGAATAGTTACCACTGTGTCATTTATCTGGGATTTGATGCCGCGATACTAGCACCAAAGAGTAAACCTGACATTCACTCATAACTAAGAATACTCTTAATCCCCAGGTGAGGTTTTGCCTGAATTGCTTTTTATTTGTTAAATTTACTAATTATTCTGATGTTTATCAATAGCTTGAGTTTTAACAAATGCTCAACAGATGTGATTTTTTTGCCCTTCATAACTTTATGAGTAATAAATTTTGCTTATTAAGCTTACTATTTGTGCATGAAATGTGGCGGTGTTACCGTAACAAAAATAATAGTGATGTTTTGTCACCTTTCATAAAAGAAAAGTAAAAAGCTGAGGCGAACTTCATTATAGGTGTTTGTCTCAGCCAACGGATGGGGGTCAACAGACTCAATGGAATGGAGGTTCTGTTATCATGGCGGTATTGATCGTAACAGATAATTATTTCTATATGCAGGGTCTGGTCAGCATGGCTGACGATGATTGCAACATTACCTGGGTCGATAACATTGACAGTGAGTATGCGTACCAGCAGTGCCAGGTACTGAGTGCCGAAGATTACGTCATTATCCATTTTGCACAGATAGATAAAATGCTTTGTTCATATCAGTATTATTTGCTGAACAGTCCGGCGAAAGTGATCGTGGCTCCGGATGCCAAATTTGTCAGTGATGTTTCTGACATCAATAATATCTGTTTTCTGTCTGCTGACGCGAGTGTTAAAACGGTTGAAAACATCCTCAAGCTGAAGAGGTTTAAAGCCAGAAAAAGAAACCTCACGGTTCGTGAAGAGAAAATTATGTCATTAATGATTATTGGGAACTTAATTAATGATATTTCTAAAACTCTTGGTCTGAGTATCAAGACGGTGAGTTTACATAAAAGTAATACCAGTAATAAGGTCGGCTTGTTAAATAACAACAACATTACCATGCTTGCCTTAATGCGTTTTATCTTGCCGGCATCAGGGACCGACATGATCCTTATTTAATGTTGTATCACTGGCAGCATTATTGCGTTTTATTTTCGCGGAAATTTATTGAGTTTTATCGATTTTATTCAAGTTTTGCATTTAAGAACATCAGGTTCTTAAGGGTAATGGCTCCATAAATAACTATGGAACAGCACGGGCGATAAAAAGCCTATTATTTTTATCAGGTGATGAATATGAAATTGAAAATGTTAGCAGCAGCTCTTGTGACGACTTTCTGTGTGGGCGCTGTTCAGGCAGCAGACGTTACGGCTCAGGCCGTCGCAACCTGGTCGGCAACGGCAAAAAAAGACACCACCAGCAAACTGGTTGTGACCCCTCTGGGTAGCCTGGCTTTCCAGTATGCAGAAGGGATTAAAGGCTTTAACTCTCAGAAAGGTCTGTTTGATGTTGCAATTGAAGGGGATGCGACTGCGACAGCATTTAAACTGACCTCCCGTCTGATTACCAATACCCTGACCCAGCTGGATACCTCCGGTTCGACGCTGAATGTGGGTGTGGATTATAACGGCGTTGCCGTCGAAAAATCGGCTGATACCGTCATGATCGACACCGCGAATGGCGTTCTGGGCGGCAACCTTAGCGCACTGTCTAACGGTTATAACCAGGCTGGCCGCGCGACCGCACAGGATGGTTTCAACTTCTCTATCATCAGTGGCACCACCGATGGTACGGCTGCAGTGACCGATTACAGCACGCTGCCGGAAGGGATCTGGAGCGGTGACGTCAGCGTCCAGTTCGACGCGACATGGACCAGCTGATTTCTCTGTAGCACGAGCAGGGGGGATTCCCCCTGCTTTCTTCCACGGACCGAATTCATATGAAAAACCGCATTCTGGCTATCAGCCTGTATTTTTGCGCCATCATGCCGGCCCTGGCACTGGATGTTGGCGATATTTCTTCATTTATGAACAGCGACGCCAGCGTGCTCAGTAAAGAGATTAAAAACACCACCGAGAGTGGACGCTTAATCAATATCCATGTTGAACGCCTTTCCTCACCGCTTGAAGGCGGCAGCGTGATTCCGATGGACAGTCAGGATGAAGTGCTGCTGACACCAGCCAGCCTGCTACTGCCCGCGAAGAGTAGCGATGTCATTCGCTTTTTCTACAAAGGACCGGCGGATAATAAAGAGCGCTACTACCGCATCGTCTGGTTCGATCAGGCGTTGAGCGATGCGCAGCGCGATAGTGCCAGGCGCAGTGCGGTGGCTACCGCATCGGCCCGCATCGGCACCATCCTGGTCGTTGCCCCACGCAAGGCGGATTACCGCTATCAGTATGCCAATGGAACGCTGGTGAATACCGGCAATGCCACGCTACGTATCCTGGCTTACGGCCCCTGCCTGAAGCCCGCAGATGGCAAAGAATGCAAAGAAAACTATTACCTCATGCCCGGCAAAGAGCGCCGTTTCACCCGCGTGAATGTTGCCGATAAAAAAGGTCGGGTCGCACTCTGGCAGGGCGAGCAGTTTGTTCCCGTAAAATAACAATTGTGCTGACGGAATCAGGTTATGCCTTTACGACGGATTTCACCTGAGCTGAAAACGCTCCTTGCCTGTGGTATGGCCATTTTTACTCTTCCGCTTAGTGTGAATGCCGCTCCTCAGCAGGTGCAGCAAATTGGCGGCGTAGTGATTCCCCAGGCCTTCAGCCAGGCGCTACAGGATGGAATGAGTATCCCACTGTTTCTTCACCTGGAAGGCAGCGCGGGGACGCAGGATGACCAGCGGCTTGGCAGTGCGTTTATTTGGCTGGACGCCGGTACGCTTCGCGTCCGTCATATTCAGCTGGAAGAGCGCGGGGACAACGCCAGCGTGAGTGAACAAACCCGAAAAACGCTGACTGAACTGGCGAATGAACCTTTCAACAGCGATTTACACATCATGCTCACCCGCGATGCGCAGCTGCAGCTCAGTCTGCGGCAGCTGCTGCTGCAACTGGTCGTGAAACGAGAGGCGCTGGGAACCGTTCTGCGTTCGCGCAGCGAAGATATCGGCCAGTCCAGCGTTAACAGCATCAGCAGCAGTCTGAACTATAACCTCGGCGTGTATAACAACCAGATGCGTAATGCTGGCAACAGTACGTCCAGCTATCTGTCGTTGAACAGCGTCAGCTCACTGCGCGAGCACCATATTGTGTTGGACGGGTCGCTCTACGGCACCGGAACCAGCAATCAGGATAGCGAAATTTATAAGGCCATGTATGAGCGTGATTTCGCCGGGCATCGCTTTGCCGGCGGGATGCTGGATACGTGGAATTTACAGTCGCTTGGACCGATGACCGCCATTTCTGCCGGGAAAATCTACGGCGCATCCTGGGGAAACCAGGCCAGCTCAACGGTGTTTGATAATTCACAATCGGTCACGCCAATCGTGGCTTTCTTACCGGCAGCAGGTGAAGTGCATTTATCGCGCGACGGACGTCTGCTGAGCGTACAGAACTTCGTAATGGGTAACCACGAAGTGGACACCCGAGGCCTGCCATACGGCATTTATGATGTGGACGTTGAGGTGATCGTCAATGGCCGGGTGGTCAGCAAGCGTACTCAGCGGGTGAACAAACTTTTCAGTCGCGGGCGCGGAGCGGGTGCTCCGCTGGCCTGGCAGGTGTGGGGCGGCAGCTTTCATATGGATCGCTGGTCAGAGAGCGGCAAGAAGAGCAAACCGGCGAAAGAGAGCTGGCTGGCGGGGGCGTCGACATCCGGATCCGTGGGCACGTTCAGCTGGGCGGCAACCGGCTACGGTTATGATAGCAATGCCGTCGCCGAGACGCGTCTGACCGTACCGCTGACGGAGTCTGTCAACGTCAACCTGCAAAATATGCTGGCCAGCGATAGCTCCTGGAGCAGCATTGGCAGCATCAGCGCCACCTTACCCGGAGGTTTTAGCACCGTCTGGGTTAACCAGGAAAAAACCATTATTGGCGCCCGGTTACGGCGCAGCGATGCCGACAACCGGGCGATTGGCGGAACCCTTAATCTGAACCCGCTGTGGTCAAAGCTGGGGACCTTTAGCATTAGCTACAACGACGACCGTCGCTACAACAGCCATTACTACACGGCGGATTATTATCAGACTCTCTTTAGCGGGGCCTTCGGCTCGCTGGGCCTGCGTGCCGGTATTCAGCGCTTCAATAATGGTGGCAGTGGTAGCAGTAGCAGTACCGGGAAATATGTTGCGCTCGATTTCTCACTCCCCCTGGGAAACTGGTTCAGCGCCGGTATGACCCACCAGAACGGCTATACCATGGCAAACCTTTCCGCCCGTAAACAGTTTGATGAGGGCGTGGTACGTACTCTTGGGGCCAATATTTCGCGGGCGATCTCCGGTGATACCGGCGATGACAAAACGCTGAGCGGCGGAGGCTATGCCCAGTTCGATACCCGCTATGCCAATGGTACGCTCAATATTAACAGCGGCGCTGACGGCTATGTGAATACCAACCTGACCGCCAGCGGTAGCGTCGGCTGGCAGGGGCGGAATATCGCCGCCAGCGGGCGCACCGACGGTAACGCCGGCGTGATTTTTAACACCGATCTCGATGATGACGGCAAGCTGAGCGCCAGGGTCAACGGACGGGTCATCCAGCTGACCGGCAAACGCAACTATCTGCCGCTCTCGCCGTACAGCCGTTACGAAGTCGAGCTGCAAAACAGTAAGAACTCCCTCGACAGCTACGACATTGTCAGCAACCGCAAGAGCAGCCTGACGCTCTACCCGGGCAACGTGGCGGTTATCGAACCGGAAGTGAAACAGATGGTGACCGTTTCCGGGCGCATCCGCGCCGAAGATGGAACGCTGCTGGCCAATGCACACATCAATAACCATATTGGCCGCACCCGTACCGATAACACGGGAGGATTCGTGATGGATGTGGATAAAAAATACCCCACCATCGATTTCACCTACGGCAATAACCAAAGCTGTGAAGTCGGGCTTGAGATAAGTCAGGCGCGCGGGGCGGTGTGGGTCGGCGATGTCGTCTGCACGGGTCTGAAAACTTACGCCAGCGCGCAGCAGGCAGGAGAAGGTCATGAAAGCTAAGTGGTTCCCGTTGGTAAGCCTGTTTATTGTCGCACTGTGCGCGGTGCGGGCAGAGGCGGCGGTAACGAAAACAACCTGGCCGGACGCGGCAGCGGTGCAGTTTGTTTTCGTGGAAAACAACTCCGATGATAACTTTTTCGCCACTCCAGGCGGCGTGCTGGATCCGCGCATGACCGGCGCCAGTCGCTGGACCGGGCTGAAATATACCGGTAGCGGCACTATCTACCAGCAGAGTCTGGGCTATATCGATAACGGCTATAACACCGGGCTGAATGCCAACTGGAAGTTTGACATGTGGCTGGAAAACTCGCCGGTGTCGAACCCCCTGAGCGGGCTGCGCTGCATCAACTGGTACGCCGGTTGCGATATGGCGACCAGTCTGATTTTGCCCCAGGTCACGGATACAAACGGCTTTTACGGTGCGACGGTGACCTCCGGTGGCCAAAAATGGATGCATGGCATGATGTCGGACGCTTTCTACCAGTATCTGCAGCAGATGCCGGTTGGTGGCAGCATGTCGATGACGATCAACGCCTGCCAGACTTCCGTCTCCTACGATGCAAGCAGCGGGGCGCGCTGCAAAGATCAGGCCTCCGGCGCCTGGTACGTGCGTAAAGTGACCCATACTAAAGCGGCAAACTTAAAGCTGATTAACACCCATTCTCTGACCGAAGTCTTTATCAATAGCGATGGGATCCCGACGCTGGGGGAGGGCAGCTCGAACTGTCGCGCCCAGACGATTGGTACCCGTAGCGGTCTGAGCTGCAAGATGGTCAACTATGCGTTGCAGCATAATGGCCTGAGCAACACCTCGATTCATATTTTCCCGGCGATTAACAACACGTCGCTGACGTCGGCGGTGAATATCTATGATATGCAGTTCAGCCTCGATGGTAACAGCTGGAAACCGGTCAGCGGCAATGCCTACTACTATACGTTTAACGAGATGAAATCCTCGGATTCGGTCTACATCTTCTTTTCCAGTAACTTCTTTAAGCAGATGGTGGCGCTGGGCATCAGTGATATTAATACCAAGGATCTGTTTAACTTCCGCTTCCAGAACACCACCTCGCCGGAGTCCGGCTGGTATGAATTTTCTACCTCCAACTCGCTGATTATCAAACCGCGTGATTTCAGTATCAGCATTATTTCCGATGAGTACAGCAGTTCACCGTCGCGCGAAGGGTATGTCGGTGCCGGACAGCCGTCACTGGATTTTGGCTATATCGTCACCACCAGCGGAAAAACCGCCGCCGATGAAGTCCTGATCAAAGTGATCGGCCCGTCGCAGTCGATCGCCGGGCGTTCATATTGCTTGTTCAGTTCGCCAGACGGGGTGACAAAAGTGCCTTTCCCGGCGCTGCTGACGTTTACCACCCAGACCGGAACGAGCAAAAATTATGACGCCGGCTGCGATGACAACTGGCGTGATATGACGGATGCGCTGTGGCTGACGACGCCGTGGACAGATGCTTCCGGCGATATTGGCGTGATGAACAAGACGACGGTGAAATTTTCCATACCGATGAACGACAATATTTCGTTGAGAACGGTAGATGACGATGGCTGGTTTGGTGAAGTGAGTGCTTCAGGAGAGATTCATGTTCAGGCGACATGGCGCAATATTAATTAATCTGCTCCAGGCCGTCGCGTGGTTGCTGCTTCTGGGGCTGCCAATGGCGGGCCGGGCGATTTCCGTCGGCAATTTAACTTTTTCGCTGGGTGCTGAAGAGAACTTTGTCGCCAAACGGGTACTGAATAACAACCCGAGCGCGCGGCTCTATCAGATTTCCGTCGTCGGGATAGACCGGCCGGGAGGTCACGAGGTCCGTTCGCGTCCGGCAGACGGCGAACTGCTCTTTGCCCCGCGTCAGCTCACCTTGCAGGCCGGGCAAGGGGAATACTTTAAATTTTATTATCATGGCCCGCAGGATAATCGTGAACGTTATTACCGGGTTTCGTTTCGCGAAATTCCCACCCGAAACCGCATTGGCCGTACTGCGGCCGGCGGGTCAATCGGTATTGATCCGGTGGTCGTGATGGAAACGATTCTGGTGGTACGCCCGCGGCAGGTGCAGTTCAAATGGGCCTTCGATCGGCAGGCGGGAAGCGTCAGCAACAGCGGCAATACCTGGTTTAAACTGCTGATCAAGCCGGGATGCGATGCAACGGAAGAAGAGGGCGAGGCCTGGTACTTACGGCCAGGAGATGTGGTTCGCCAGGCGGCGCTGCGCCAGCCTGGGAATAAATACATTATCTATAATGATAAATTTATTAAAATATCAAAGGATTGCGAGTAGTGTTTGCCGGTAAATAAAAAAGCCTCCCGTAGGAAGCTTTTTTATTATCAGGTCATGACCATTGGCCATTGTGGTGGCGTCTGACTCATGACTTCGATCATGACGTCTTTGATATTGCCCCAGATTTTCGCGATATCCAGCAGCGTGATCCCCAACAAGCCGGTGGCGAACCAGCAGGCCGCCACCAGGCCGATGCAGCTACAAATAACGGCTAAACCGGCATAATCACTTTTGCGTAGCTGAATGTTCATCGAACTGGCCAAAAACATCAGAACCGCGCTCACCAGCGGCCAGCGCAAAAGTATGACACTGGTAGTTATGGAAGCCATCAACCTCATCCTCAAAGAAAATCGGGTGCCTTTGACAACCTGGCGAGACTGACGATGACGTGGCGCTCTGGCTATCTACGGGCAATCAGGAGAATAATGAAACATTGTTCTTGTTTCATCAAGTTGTGTGAACTATATCACATTTGCTGTTTTATTCACCAGCCCCAAATGCGCGTTTTTGGCGGTTTTTAAAGCCGCATGTTTATTGTGGATAATGAGGGCGGGGGCATCTTCCCACCACGTCAAACGGGTAAGCTGCTCTTCCCGGCGTCTGATTGCTTTTTTTGAGCTCGTTATCTGCGGCTTTTATTACTTATTCTTGCCGATCGTACGGATAAACCGAATTAGATAACGACTCTGTTTTTATAATACCGAGAGTGTTTCTCGATTTTCTGCGAAATTAGTATTATTCATCATTATTGAGGATGGGGTTTTTACATCAAACGACCGGTTGCTGAAAATAGTCTCTGTTGTATAACAACGAGTGTGATCTTTTACCGTGATAAGGCATATCGCATGGATAAAAAACGGAAATGAATCGTCGCACATTGCGCAACGCGTTGAGAATATTGGGAGTGACGCTGGTGGTTCTGCTCCCCGTCGTGCTGGCACTGTGGTTTGCGCAAATCAGAGCCAAAGCCGAAACCTCCGATCGGCTCCGCGCATTTTCACAGCTGGCGCTGCAGAAAACGGAAATGGTGGTTTATGAAGCCGATCGGGCGCGTGAAAAAGCCTTGCAGTTTAAAGGGGAAATGTGCTCTGCCGGACATCAGCAATATATGTTGTCGATTGTTCGCAGCCTGCTTTATGTTGACGATTTAATTTATGCCGACGGTCCCCGTTTGTTTTGCTCGACTGCGGTCCGCCCCGATAGCGCATGGCGTATTCCGCCGGCGAATTATACCAAAAAGCCGGATATCGCTATCTACTATTACCGCGATACGCCTTTCTATCCCGGCTTTGCGATGAACTACATGCAGCGAGGGCACTACATTGCGGTGATTAATCCGCTCTCCTACAGTTCGTTAATATCGAGTGATAAAGATTTATCCTACGGTTTGTACGATACAAAAACGAATCAGTTTTTTTCCACCAGTAGAAATGCCGACCCCGCGGTACTGCATGGCCTGATTCGTCAGGAAGATGCCTTTTTTCGCCAGGGTAACCGGGTGTACACCGTGGCTCATTCCGCCATCCGCCCGATCGCCGTGATTATGTCTACCTCGTACGCCAGTTATTACCAGAGTTTTTATGATCAGGTGACGCTCACCCTCCCGCTGGGGGGGATTTGCAGCATGTTGATCTTACTGGTGTGGTTGCGCACCCGGCAGCAATACCATTCACCGCGCAATATGTTGCAACGCGCGCTCAATCGGCGTCAGCTGTGTCTGCATTATCAGCCGATTATTGATATTGAAAATAACCGCTGCGTCGGAGCCGAAGCGCTGCTGCGCTGGCCGGGATTTGACGGGCCGGTGATGACGCCGGCGGAGTTTATTCCACTGGCGGAAAATGAAGGGATGATTGCGCAGGTCACCGATTACGTGGTGGATGAGTTATTTTCCGAACTCGGGGAATTTTTGGCCGGGCATCCGCATCTGTATATTGCGATTAACCTGTCGGCCACCGATTTCCACTCTTCGCGGCTCATTGCCCAAATCGGTGAAAAGGCGCGGAGCTCCGCGGTGAATATCGATCAAATTAAAATTGAAGTCACCGAGCGCGGATTTATTGACGTGCAGAAAACGATGCCGGTCATCCAGGCATTCCGCGCAGCCGGATATGAAATTGCTATTGATGACTTCGGTACCGGCTATTCCAATCTGCATAATCTCCACTCGCTTAACGTGGATATCCTGAAGATCGATAAATCGTTTATCGATACGCTCACCACCAATAGCACCAGCTACACGATCGCCGAGCATATTATTGAAATCGCCCGCAGCCTGGGCTTAAAGACCGTTGCCGAAGGCGTCGAAACGGCGGACCAGGTTAACTGGCTGCGAAAACGCGGGGTCCGGTATTGTCAGGGCTGGTACTTTGCGAAAGCGATGCCGCCACAGGAGTTCAGGCAGTGGCTGGCCAACGCGCCCAGGCTGCTCAGCCCTTGCATGTGAACGCTCAGGCGGAAATTTGATGACGATAATCGCTGGGGGTGCGGTCGAACTCCCGGCGAAATACCCGTGAGAACGTCTGCTGCGACACGTAGCCCAGATCCATCGCAATATCAAAGATGGGTCGCTGGGTGGTCCGCAGCGCCTCTGCGGCCAGCAACAGCCGGCGCTGGCGGATGTAATCGCCCAGCGTTTGATGCATCACGGCGCGGAACATCCGCTGGAGGTACCATTTTGAGTACCCGGATTTTCTGGCGACTACATCAATGTTAAGTGGTTGATCGATATGTTCATCAATCCATTCAATAAGCGTTTGGATAATATCCTGATGGGACATAAAGCGGCCTCTCTCAATTCTCGATTCGTCGTTTTGTCTGCGGGCGAGTATAATTCCTCAAGTTAACTTGAGGTAAAGCGCTTTTATGGAAAAGAAATCCCCCCGTATTAAAATGCTGTTGACCCCCGGCGAGGTGGCAAAGCGTACCGGCGTTGCCGTCTCTGCCCTGCATTTCTATGAAAGCAAAGGGTTAATTCACAGCCAGCGTAATGCCGGTAATCAGCGGCGCTATCGCCGCGATGTGCTGCGCGCGGTGGCGATCATCAAGATTGCCCAGCGAATCGGCATTCCGCTGTCGACCATTGGTGATGCGTTCGGCGTGTTGCCGGAAGGGCATAACCTCAGCGCGAAGGAGTGGAAACAGCTCTCATCGCAGTGGCGGGAGGAGCTTGATCGGCGTATTCATACCCTGACCGCACTGCGCGACCAGCTGGATGGTTGTATCGGCTGCGGCTGTCTGTCGCGACGCGACTGCCCGCTGCGCAACCCGGGAGATAAGCTGGGTGAAGAGGGGACCGGCGCGCGACTGCTGGAGGATGACGTATAAAACTAAAGCGCCACAACAGGGCGCTTTAGTTGTTTTCCGGTCTTTGTCTTTAACACTATCCTGGTCGTTCGCAGGAGGGTTTCCCCCGACGTCGGCTCACCTCGGTATTGCGCAAGATGTTGCTGGAGGTTCCGGTTTGCGCCGACAATTTAATTGTGGCACAGCCCGGCTTTTTCATCCGTTTATTTCGGCGAAATTTTTCCGCCAATCGCCGTCAGTTCCTATAGTTAATTCGAACGAATTACGGGAGAACCTCCATGCTGACGGTACATCATCTCAATCAATCACGATCCCAGCGCGTGCTGTGGGCGCTTGAAGAACTCCAGTTGCCTTATCGCATTGTCAGCTACCAGCGGGAAAAAAATATGCTGGCGCCGCCGGCGTTAAAGCAGATCCACCCGCTGGGGAAATCTCCGGTGGTGGAAGATAACGGCCACGTGCTGGCGGAATCGGGTGCCATCCTCGAGTACCTGCAGGAAACCTACGATAGCGACCACCGGTTCAGACCGCAGGCGATGGCGGATAAGCTGCAATACCGTTTCTGGCTGCACTATGCCGAGGGCTCACTGATGCCGCTGATGGTGATGAAACTGGTGTTTGCCAGTCTCGGTAAACCGCCCATTCCGCTCGGGATGCGAACGCTGGGCAATGCCCTGGGTAAAGGGGTACAGAAGGCCTGGCTGGACCGGCAAATCGCCACGCACGCTCGCTATATTGAGGATCATCTCTCCCGTCAGCCGTGGTTTGCCGGCGCGCAGCTCAGCATGGCCGATATCCAGATGAGCTTTCCGGTCATGGCGCTGCTGGTGCGCGGTGGTATCAAGGATGTGCCGCGGATCGCACAGTGGGTGCAGCGAATAGAGCAGCTTCCGGCCTGGCAGAAAGCGATTGAACGCGGCGGCCCGTTCACCCTGCCGGAGTGAGGCGGTGATTTTTGTGATGGCCGCGGTGAATTGCTATCAACGCAATACAAAAATGTTACCGGATTGCGCATAGACGACAACGTTTGCGCATCGACTGGTTATTTCATGAACGCCATAAGCAAAATTTAGAGAATTAACACAAACTTCAGTTGAAAAGGCCCGTCTAAAGGCTGGATAATCGTTTGCCTTTGTATTTTGCTCGCTATTTATCCCTGTTCTGGGGGGAGCAAATTCATTCTGACCACCGTATTGTATGCGCGGAGTTAAACGTTTGCTTTTTTGCAGCCCCCCTGGCGCTGCGAGGAAGCACAAGGAGATCGCGTTTAGCTGGCAGTGGATGGTCCACCACGCATACGGACGAACGATTAAAATTTTCAGGGGAAGTTTTCTATGTCTACGCCTTCAGCGCGTACCGGCGGTTC
>OAVK01000459.1_pt1 | contig 22046 bp, 19 predicted proteins | sample 1495301 | NCBI WGS metagenome assembly OAVK01 (sample SAMEA2580094, study PRJEB22360) | human gut metagenome | biome: human gut; feature: human-associated habitat; material: faeces | place: Denmark | collected 2008/2010
ACGGTTCCGCGCTTCACATCCAGATTGATATGGTCCAGAACCCTGTTTCGGCCAAAGGACTTGCTCATACCGCGTATTGATAAGACGATATCATCTTTCTTATCTGCCATTGTTTTTACTCCTCTGCTTATAAAAACACCTGATTATTGTTTCAATCCACTCTCGGTAATTTCACAGAGTACGACTACATTTTAAGATGCGTGACTTAACTTCATGTCAGTGGGGGATACCGATTTTTCTCCGCCCGCCACTACCGTTAAACTTATTTTGGTAATTCAGACCTCCACTTACAGATGCGTGGAAATTCTCGCTTATTTAAAAGAGGTTATCAGGGAGAATTTCTTCTCCCTGATAGCCTGCCCATCTTTAATATTAGTGAATATTACTGATCAAGTAAAGATGTGTAAGAAGCTGCGTTATCTGTCTTAACCATGTTAATTGCAAATGCATCGTACTGGCTCGGATTTCCAAGACGGTTTGTGATATTGGACTCTGTCTGGCCATCGCCGCCGATGTACTCAACCTTTAAGTTAAGCAGCTTGTCGTACTTCTGAAGAAGTGGCTGGTAGGTTGAACCCAGGAAGTTATCAGCTGAATTGTAAATATTCAGCCATACATTCTTTTCCGGATGGGCAGCAGCATCCAGCTGATTTGCTACTGGCGCATAAACCATTGTGGAATCCATGAAATCGTTATAGTTATCTGCTGTAACAGCAACGTTTAATGCATAGTAAGAACGCTCATCTGTTTTGTATACATATACATCGCTGCTCAGAACGTTGCCTGCATCGTCCGCTGTACCGATACCAGTATCAATATCAACTCCATCGAGAGCGTTGCGGAGAACACGAAGTGTTAAGTAAGCCTGAACATCTGCATGCTGGCTGATGGTTCCGCCGTAGCCTTCTGCGATAGCGGCAACTGCATCACTGTTTGCATCATAACCAAATGTAGGAACTTTGTTGTCCTTGGACCATGCGTTGAACATGGACATTCCCATACCGTCGTTGTTGGAAGCAACAATATCAATCTGATCGCCGAAAGAAGAAGACCATGTGCCAATTCCGTTGCCTGCAGTCGCTGCATCCCATGTAGCTCCTGCGGAGTTCTTCATCTCCTGGGAAGCAAGTTCGCGAACGATATATGTCTTTCCGCCAACTTCAAGTGTTCCGTCCTGTACGGCTGTTGCCTTGCCCTCTGTGTTTGTACCAATCGGATCACTGACAATGTTGCCGTCTTTCTCTACCGCTGTTCCAAGGGCCTTACGAACGCCTCTTGTACGAGCGATGGAATCGTTATGTCCGATATCGCCGATCGCCAGAACATAGCCGATGATTCCGTCACCGTTGCGGTCGATGGTGTCAATATTCTTTTCGATGTACTCTTTTACCATGGTACCCTGAAGTTCAGCACCCTGATTTGCATCGAATCCTACATAGTATGTATCCGCATTGTAATTCAGCGCCGTCATATCAAGCTGGCCTGTGGCACTGCTGGATGGCTGACGGTTAAACCATACTAAGGGCTTATCCTTGTTCTCCACTTTTGCATCAGCGGCTTTTGTCTCTGCCGGAGCTGCTGTTGTCTCTCCTGCTGCTGCGGTTGTTGTCTCTGCCGGAGCTGCTGTTGTTGGTGTTTCTGCTGTCTTGGAGCCACATCCTGCCATGGAAAATACCATAGTGGACGCCATACCTACTGCTACTACTTTTTTGAGTAATCTCATGATAAATCCTCCCTAGATATAGTATAGTATTTGCCGATTCGTCATTTTTTCCTCATCGACACCCATATTATATCTTTATTTTAGGCATATTTCCATATGATTTTTTTCGTTATTATATAAAATTTCTTAGATTTTATGTTTTTTACCCATTTTTCCATGGTCTGGATCGCAACATGCACAAGACATTTTAGTTTTTATCAGCTGTTAGTGCAGTCTGACTGCAATTATAGTATTTTCCCCCTTCCAAACTCACGATTTCCTGTACATTCTGTCCAAGTCCGGCCGCAGCGGCGATCTGGAACATCACATTGGCGTACTCATCGCTGTCACACTGCACGGTTCCAAAGAGCTTCCCGGAGCTCAGCCCCTCGATTCCCTGTGGTGTTCCGTCGATCCCCACAATCTTGATGGGCCTTGTGATTTTCTTCCGCTCCAGCGCGTCAGCCGCACCCAGCGCCATATCGTCATTGTTGCTGATCACGAGTTCGATTTCATCCGGATACTCATCGAGCCATTTCTCCATCCACGCAGAGCCCTGGCTCTTCTCCCAGTTTCCAATGCCTCCGGTGATCTTTTCCAGGGGAACGCCTCCGTCTTTTAAGGTCTGAATCGACCATTCCGTTCTGATTAAGGAATCCTGATGGCTTGTCTCGCCCTCAAGGAGTACATAGCTTACCTTGCCGTCGCCGTTTAAATCCAGGGAAGCGGGATCCTTCTTATAGGCATCTACCAGGATGTTCCCCTGCAGGACCGCGGATTCCTTGGCGCTTTCCCCCACATAGTAAAGCTTCTCCCATCGGTTCATATCCTCTTCCACCGGCTCCCTGTTGAAGAATATCACGGGAATGTCGCCCTCCATCGCCCTGCTGATGATATAGGAGGCTGCGGACCGGTCCACCATATTGACGCAGATCACGTCCACACCCAGGGAGATAAACCGGTCCACCTGGCTGTTCTGCGTGTTCTGATTGCCCTTTCCATCCACAACGTCGAGAATCACTTTGACGCCGGTCTCCTTCTCATAGGCTTTCGCCTTCTCCTCCATCTTTCCGCAGAGATTATTAATAAAGGAATCGTCTCCCCGGTACAGAGTCACCCCGACCCGCAGTGTCTTTTTCTCCTCCTTCTCCTCATGGCTCCGGTTCTGGAAAAACAGACAGCCGAACACAAGAATAACAGCTATGAGCAGTACTGCAATAAATGAATATTTCTTTTTCATTGGCCCTCCTCTGTTCCTTACTCGATTGGATAAAGAATCTTCTCGAAACGCGTCTCTTTCAAATCATCTTTTTCGATGTAATACGATTCCAGCACGATCTGATCCCGGTCGCCGCGCTTTTCGATGGCCTCCACTGCCTTTACAATGCTTAAGTATCCGGCATCGAACTGGTTTGTCGTCACAAGGCCCTTTATCACGCCGCGGTCCATCTGATTTAATATCTTCGTCGTGCTGCCGAAGCCATAGAGGTTCGGAGTGTCTTTTCCATAAACCGGGCTTCCCGCGATGACATCCGCCACCTGATCCAGGCTCTGCACGTCCAGGGCGACGAGAATCTCCTCCCCGCTGCCGGAAACCGCGTTTTCTTCAATCGTCCGGTGAAAGTCGTCCTCACTTTCCGCCGCGGGGGCGCCGGAAGCGCCGTTTCTGTACTTTTCGTAGAGCTGCACATGGAAGCCCGCCTGGGAGAGCGCCGCCAGAAGACTTTTGTACACTTCTTTATTGTAGCCGTACTCCAGCCCCTCGGAGAATACGAGAACCGGCTTGTCCGGGGTATTTTCCCTTGCTATGGCTTCCCCCAGCATCTTCCCAGTCTCCTGGTAGTCCTGTGAGATACCGCTCATGGCCCAGTCGCCCGGGAAGATGGTTCCCATGACGATCAGCGGGCTGCTGAGGACCATCCCATCCAGTATCGTGCTGCACTCCTGCTGCTTTAAGGGCACCAGCACCGCCGCCTTCGCCCCGTCGTCAATCTCACGCTTTAACAGCTCCATCTGCTCCGTGACATCTCCCTTTTCGTACAGGGTGATGAAGTTGACATCCACGTTGTACTCATCCGCAGCCTTGTCCACGCCCTTGCGGAAATTTGTGTAGTAATCATCTGTGGTATCTCCAATCACGATGGATATCGGATAAATCTCCGTCTTCTTTTCTTTGATAATCAAATCCGTGGAGGACAGCAGAAACAGGAGGACTAAAACTCCCGCAAGCAGACTCCATATCATCTTTTCCCGCTTTGTCATCTTCATCTTTCTCCGCCCTCCGCCAGAATCCGGCTGTAGGGAACGGCAGGAAGGTGGATGGTAATCTCCGTCCCCTCGTCCGGTTCTGAATCGATCCTAAGCCCGTACTCCTCGCCAAAATAGAGCTTGATCCGCTCATTCACATTCTTTACACCGATTCCGGAGCCCTTCTTGGAGGTCACTAAAATCGAGTCGGAAAACAGGCTTTCCACCTGTTCCCGGGTCATGCCCAGCCCGTTGTCGCGGACCGTGAAGTATAAGTCCTCCCCTTCCTTCCACACCTTGAGCGTGATCTCGCCGTCGCCGTCCATGAACTCCATCCCGTGGTAGATCGCGTTCTCCACCAGCGGCTGGAGCATCAGCTTTAAACTGGCCAGCTCCAGGCAGTCGTCCGCGGCGTCGATGTAGTAGGAAAATTTGTTCTTAAAACGCATGTGCTGAATCATCAGATAGTTGCGCACGTGCTCCAGCTCGTCATGCACGGTGATGATGCTCTTGCCCTTGCTCAGGCTGATACGGAAGAACCGCGCAAGCGCCGTCACTACCTTGACCGCCTCCGCCTTCTGCTCATTTTCAATCATCCAGACGATGATATCCAGGGTGTTATAGAGGAAATGCGGGTTGATCTGAGACTGCAGCGTATCAAATTCCTGCTTTCTCTTGGCCTCATGCTCCGTCACAATATCGTTCATGAGCACCCGGATCTGTCTGGCCATGTTATTGATGGAGGTTCCCAGATGCTGAATCTCATACGATCCGCCGATATAGACCGGCGTCTCCAAATTTCCCTCCTCCAGAATTCCCACGGATTTTTCCAGCTCTTTGATGGGATTCGTGATTCTGGACGATATATAGGAGTTGATAATTGTTAAAATAAAGAGAATCAGGGTGATCAGGAAAATGATAAACAGCCTCGTCTTTATGGAGTTTAGGGATACCACGTTCTTTGGCGTCACCCCTACGACCTTCCAGCCCGTGTAGCCCACGGACTTCACGGTGATAATCCGCTCACGCCCCTCGAACTTTTCCAGATGGTTTCCGTCCTTGTATCCCGCCGCTGTTAAATTATTCTCGGAGACCCGTCCGGAATCAATCAGCTGGATCTTCGGATGGTAGAGGATTTCCCCGTCGTTGCTGATTAAGTAGACGTAGCCACCGGTGCCTGTAGTCACGCCCTCAAACAGATGCGCCAGGCTGGAGTAGCTTAAATCCACCAAAAGCACGCCCTGCGCCGTCGATGTCCCTTCCGTCAGCTCCACCGCCCGGGACAGAGAGATCACCCACCGGTACTGGCTTTCATTGCCGTCGAAAATATACTGGACGTGAGGATTGGAGAAATGCTGGTTTTCCGTCTTCTCCAGGGCATTGGAAAACCAGCCGTCCCCGGTTACGTCCAGATTCGTCTTGATTCTGGCTGCCGGCACCGCCTCCTTTAAAGTCCCATCCTGGGAGAACAGGGCAATGTTGTCCACATTGTCCTTGTTGTTGTCGTACAGCAGGGTGATCTCGCTGTTGATGGACTCCGAGGACAGGTCCGCGTTCTTTACCGCACCGTAATACAGGGAATCCGACAGCTTCATGACCGTGCGCAGATAGCTCTCCACAGACCGCGCCACCTGGCCGATCAGGCTCTGATTTTCCTCCATAACCGTCTCGGACACCTGGCTCGACAGACGCTGGTAGATGGAAAACGTAATGAGCAGACTGGCCGCCAGGGCAGTCACGGTAAAATACGTAAAGATCGTATACCGTATGCTGTTGTTATGAATCCTCTTGCCGTTTTTCTTTTTATTCATTTATCTGGCTCCACGGAATTTCGTCGGTGACACTCCAAATTTTTTCTTGAATACGTAGCTGAAATAGTTCTGCTCCTGGTAACCCACCTTGGAGGCGATGACGTACGTCTTGTCGTCCGTCTTGTTTAACAGTTCCACGGCCTTATTTAAGCGGATTTCCGTGAGATAGGCGATGTAGGCCTGCCCCGTCTCCTTCTTGAACATGGTCGAGAAATAAGCCGGGCTCATGTGCAGGTGGCGGCAGATCATCTCCACGGACAGATCGGGGTTCTGATAGTTGTCCATAATATACTGCTTCGCCTGCTGGATCACCTGGCGCGTCGTTATGTCACGCTCCTGATTGATGGCCTGGTTCATCTTGTGCGCCGTTTTTAACAGCCACTCGCCGAACTCCTCCCGCTTCTGAAGCTTGTCGATGACGCTTAAGTATTCCAGCTCGCCGCCCAGAATCTCCTCCAGGTTTAAGTCATACTGCTGGATCATCTGAATGATGGTGTTCAGGACGCCGAACACATACACCTGCTGCTGACGGTAATGCACCTTTGCCGATTCCAGCTTGCCGGAGATTCTGGCCGTTACGGCCTCGATCTTCTCATCCGGTCCAAATTTGACGGCGGAAATAAAATCAGACTCGTCTGCATTGTCAAATTCCAGCTTGCCGCTGCCTACCGGCTCCATATCGTTGATGTAGATCGTGATTCCGCTGCCTACCACCGCCTTATATCCCAGGGCTTCCACAGCCGACTGGTAGGAGCCTGCGATCTTCGACAGGCCGGACACGCTGTGGCCGATGCCTATGGTGACCGGAACCTCCAGAATACGTTTGGCCTCCTTACAGATATCTCCCAGAACATCGATGAGCCCCGTCGTCGTATTGTCGTCGTCGAGCGCCGCGATCACCACCATTTCGGCTTCAGCCGTGGACTGGAATAAGGAGAACCGGCAGTAGCTTTTCAGCTTTTCCCGCACGATCTGCATGACGGAAATCGGAATCAGCTCTTCCTCCTCGTGGAGTGAAAGCGTCTTCTTGCTTCTGTCGTCACTCTTTTCCACATCGACGGCCGCGATCACCCATTTCCTGGCTCCCGTAATCGGGATATCGTATTCCCTCAGCTTCGACTCGATCAAATCATCCGACAGCCGCCGGTGCACCATGTCGTTGAAAAACTGCTCGCGGATAATCGGCAGGCTCTTTCTGTAATTTTCACGAAGGCGGCTCACGTTGCGCTTCTCTTCGATCTCCTCATCTAAATTGGACTTGATCCGTTTCAGGATGGATGTCAGCTCCTCCACGTTGACCGGTTTTAGAATGTACTCCGTCACGTTCAGCTTAATTGCCTTCTGGGCGTACTCGAAATCGTCGTAGCCCGAGAAAATCACCACCTTCATGGAAGGATACCTCTGCCGGATTTTCTCCGCCAGCGTAAGGCCATCCATATAGGGCATGCGGATATCGGTCAGAACCACATCCGGCTCTAAGACCTCAATCTTTTCCAGCGCGTCTTCTCCGTTCTCGGCATCCCCCACCACCTTGAATCCGGCTGATTCCCAGTCAATCTGTTTGATAATGCTCTTGCGGACCTCTTCCTCGTCGTCCACCAAAATAATGCTGTATAAATTCATGATCTATACCCCTTCTCTCCTGTAAATAATAAGATTTTGTCTCTATGCAGTCCCGTTATATGCACTGATACAGCAGCGCGTTGCAGATGGCGGCCGCCACATTGCTTCCGCCCTTCCGTCCTCTCGCCACAATAAACGGCGTGTCGGGCAGTGAAAGGATCATCTCCTTCGACTGGACCACGTTGACAAAGCCTACCGGCACACCGATCACCAGTTTCGGTTTCAGCCTGCCCTCTTTAATCAGCTCGTACAGCCGGACCAGTGCCGTAGGGGCATTGCCGACTGCAAAGATACAGTCTCCGCCCAAATCGGCCGCCTTCTCCATGCTGGCGCAGGCTCTGGTGGTACCCAGCCGTTTCGCCGCCTCCGCCACGTCTTCATCGGCCATGAAACAGTCCACCGTACAGCCGCATTTCTGGAGGGCCGCCCGGTTGATGCCCGATTTCCCCATATTGGTGTCTGTGATGAAGCGGACGCCTTCTTTAATCGCCGCCTTCGCCAGCTCCACTGCGTGTTCGGAAAAGATTAAGCTGTCCGCATAGTCGAAGTCGGCGGTCGTGTGGATTACGCGTTTGATGACCAGTTCATTTTCCGGGTCCAGGACCCGGTCCCCCAGCTCCTCTGTGATAATCTCAAAGCTCCTTTTCTCTATGTCACCGGGAAGCACCCGTTCCAGTTCCGTCTTTATCATTCTGAATCTTCCTTTCTGCTGTCCGTCATGCGATTGCCGTCGATTCCCATCATTTCGTAAACCGCCGCCATGTCAAAGCTCTCTCTGATGACTGCCGCGAGACGGTCGTACTGCTGCTCCCGGTAGGCGGCGTAATGAAACTCTTCGTTTCGCACTGCGGTCAGCCCCTTTTTCTCAAGGAGAGCGCTCACAACCGTCTCTGCGATTCCCTCCCGGTCAAAGAATCCATGGATGTACGTGCCGTAGACATGATTTCTCTGGCATCCATCCATCTTGGCCAGGTGAGAGCCGTTCTGCTCCATCACATAGGACAGGGGCGGCACCGCGCGGACCGTCTCGCCCATGTGGATTTCGTATCCCTCGATCTCCATGCCCGAAAGCTCCTCCAGGATTCCGCCCACGGAGGCACAGGAACCGGTCACCCGGGTTCTCGTCTTCTCTTTCCCGAATACGGTCCTTACCGGAAGAAGCTTAAGCCCCTCCACCGGCCGCCCTCTGTAGGTTTCCGTCTCCACACCGAACGGGTCCTCCAGGCTTTCTCCCAGCATCGGAAAGCCGCCGCAGATTCCGAACACCGGAACGCCGGCGGACGCCAGCTTCAGCACTGCCGCCTCCAGGCCGTTCTCCCGCATCCAGAGTAAATCTTCTATCGTATTCTTCGTCCCGGGAAGCAGGATCAGGTCCGGTTTTCCCAGATCCGACAAACGGTTCACATACGTAAGGCCGACTTCCGGCATACAGGAAAAGACCTGGAAATCCGTAAAATTGGAAATTCTGGGCAGCCGTATGACGGCAATGTCCACCAGCGTCTTTTTCCCTTTTTCTGTTCCGCTTAAATGGTGTCCCAGGCTGTCCTCATCCTCGATGTCCACATCAGCATAAGGAACCACTCCCGTAACCGGTATGCCGCACAGGTCCTCAATCATGTCCAGCCCCGGCTCCAGAATGGTCTTGTCTCCCCTGAATTTATTGACGACGAGCCCCTTCACCCGCGCCCGCTCTTCTTCCGAAAGCAGGGCCACAGTCCCGTAAAGCTGGGCAAACACACCGCCGCGGTCGATATCTCCCACCAAAAGGACCGGAGCATCCGCCATCTTCGCCATGCCCATGTTCACGATATCATCCTTCTTCAGATTGATCTCCGCCGGGCTTCCGGCGCCCTCGATCACGATGATATCGTACTCCTCCTCCAGTCTCCGGTATGCCTTTTCCACCTCGGGAATCAGCGTCTTTTTATATGCAAAATACTCTTTCGCCGGCATCGTTCCGATCGGTACGCCGTGGACGATGACCTGGGAACCGGAGTCGGAAGTCGGCTTCAGCAGAATCGGATTCATGTCCGCCGGCGGTTTAATACCGGCGGCTTCCGCCTGCACCACCTGGGCGCGTCCCATCTCCAGCCCGTCCTCCGTTATATAAGAGTTTAACGCCATATTCTGCGATTTGAAAGGGGCGACCCGGTAGCCGTCCTGCTTAAAGACCCGGCATAACCCTGCCGCAATCAGACTCTTGCCCGCGTTGGACATCGTCCCCTGTATCATAATTGATTTTGCCATTGATCTAATCCCTCTCTTCCATCGCCTTTTTCAGCACCCGGATAAATGTCTCATTATTGGCCCTGTCCTTTACGCAGATCCGGTAAAAACGTCCGTCAAGCCCCCGGTAGTTGGCGCAGGAGCGGATTAAGACACCGTTTTTCAAGCAGGCGTCATAGAGGCTGCGGGATTCCGGCGTCCGGGCCCTGGCCTGCGCCGGATCCCTGAAAAACAGATAGTTGGCCCTGGAATCGTAGACGAAAAGCCCCAGGCCCTCCATCTGCGCCTTCAGCCAGCTCCGCTCACGTTTCACCAGCTCCCTCGCCCGGTTCACATACTCCGTCTCCCCAAGCGCGGCCTCGCCCGCCGACTGAGCCGGACCGGAGACACTCCACGGCTGGCGACAGCCGTCCATTGCTTCCAAAAGTTCCTGGTCCAGAGAAATGCCGTAGCCCAGCCGCAGCCCGGCCATGGCGTAAAGCTTCGTAAATGCCTTCAGAATAAACAGCCGGCGGAAACGTCCCGACCGCAGTTCCTTCATCACGGAAAAGCGCTCCGGCTCATCCAGGAACTCAATAAAACACTCATCCACCACACAGACAATGCCGCATTCTTCGCAGTACTCCAGAAGAGGGATCAGCGCTTCCCGTTCCACCGCAAATCCGGTGGGATTATTGGGATTGCAGAGGAACAGGATATCCGGCCGCTGTCCGGCCGCCTCTGCCTCCTTTAAATGCGCGAGGAGCTCCGGTACCGAAAGGGCAAAGTCTTCCTCTTCCTTTAAGTCGAACCAGGACAGCCCGCATCCTGCGGCCTTTAACGCCTGCTCATATTCCAGAAAGGAGGGGGCGATTAACAGCGCCCGCTTCGGACGCTTCGCCTGTACAATCAGAAAGATAAGCTCCGCCGCGCCGTTTCCGCAGAGAACAGCCTCCCTTCCGATCCGGTGGTAATCCGCCAGCTTCGTTCGAAGGGCCTGGCACCGGATACACGCTGCAGCAGTCTGCCGCCCCTATGTAAGCATTTCTCACACCCTCGGGAAGCCCGAGCGGGTTTAGGTTGGCGGAGTAATCCAGCTCCACCTGATTCGTATATATGTCTCCTCCATGCTGGTATTCCATGATGTATATCTCCATTCTGTCATTTTACAGTCTGTTGTACAGTGCCGGATTATCTAATAAATGGTATTGTAACCAGAAGCCCAAGAACCGCCGCTGCAAACAGCGCCGCCGCATACGTTCCCGTCATCAGCGTGTTTGCCCGCCGGATATCCTCATATTCCACGGACCGGTCTGCATCGCCGATAGTCGGTTTCTCGTACAGCTTTCCGAAGTAGAACGCGTTTCCCGCCAGCTGAATCCCCAGTACGCCGGCACAGACCGATTCCGTCTGGGCGGAGTTGGGACTCTTATGGTTATAACGGTCACGTCTGAAGATCCGGATTCCGCCTCTTCCGCTGTAATGATGTTTTTCGGACTCAGCCCTCTTTCTCAGCCGCATTCCGGCTCCTTCTGCCGCCTCCAGGACATAACCCGCCGCGATCATGAAACAGGCCGAAAGCCTGGCCGGAATATAGTTGCACACATCGTCCAGTCTGGCTGCTGTTCTTCCGAAGTTTATGTATTTGTCATTTTTATATCCAACCATGGAATCCATGGTATTAACCGCCTTATAGAGAAATATCCCGGTTCCGCCTCCCAGCACCATGTAAAAGAGCGGGGCAATAATTCCATCCGAGGTATTTTCCGCCACAGTCTCCACCGCAGCCTTCGTAATTCCCAGGTCTGTGAGATCTTTGGTATCCCGCCCTACGATCATGGAGACTGCGGTTCTTGCGCCCTCTGTATCTCCGGCGGCCAGCGCGTCATACACCTTCATGCTCTCCTTTTTCAAAGAACGCCACGCCATCATCTGCCCGCACATCACGCTTTCCACCGCCACTCCAGCCAATGGATGAACCGTGTACGCGGCAGCCAGAACGAGCACCGAGGCAAGTCCTGTGATCAGAAGAACAGCGACGACCAGCGCGGTTCCCGCCCTTCTCTCCGACTTTTCGTTTGCCGGAAACCATTTGCGGAGCCGTGCCTCCAGCCATGCGATCAGGTTACCGATGCCGCAGACCGGATGGGGTATATTCCGTGGATCTCCAAACAGCGCATCGAGGGCACAGCCCGCAAATGCAGCCAGTATATGGTAACGTATCATCTATTCTCCCTCATTTCAGCCTGGTGGCGATGCCGCAGACCATGCGGTATACCGCTTCGGAATCTGCCGCCAGCTTTTCGGCCGCCCTCCCGGCTGCCTCCCGCCATGCCCGCTCCTCCGGGTCCACCGGAACGATACCGCATCCCATCTCGTCCGCGGTAATCACGACATCCGGATTCTTCGCCTCAATCGCGGCTATAAATTCATTGACATCCCGCTCTTCCCAGAGCAGTCTCCTCACAAAGTAATGAAATCCGCTGATAACCGGCCGCTCAAGGGCCGTTTCGAACGGATCCCTCCGTCCGCTGGCCACCGGAAGCGTTCTCTCTTCCGTTTTGGGACCGGCGTACAGTACGTGTTCTCCTATTCCCGGCGTGGCCCGGCCTGCTGCAAGTGTTTCCGCAAATGCCGTCTTTCCCTGCCACGCACCGCCTGTAATAAAAATCATAAATATTCTCCTGTCATCATTTTCGTCTCATGTTATTGTCCGGTTCTTTATATGGCAAACCGGGCCACAGCCGCCAGCACCGCCGTCAGTACCAGCTCACACACCTGAAGGAAATACCCCGCCAGGTCTCCCGTAATTCCGCCGAATTCTTTTTTCGCCATACAGTAATAGTACAAAAATGTCAGAGCGGCGCCAACCGCTGTCATCGATGCGGCTGCGGCCCCTCCCGCATACAGAATCCAGCCTTCTGCCAGAACCAGACAGCACCACATGGTCACGGCGACCGTCTTCTTCTGTGCCTGTCCGGAAAATGACGCGGCGAGTCCGCTGTTCTTCGCCATCGGAAAGGTCACCACGGCAAGTCCGGAAAGCGCCCTCGATATCACAAAAATCCCTCCGTAGGCTCCCAGAAGCACCGGTTTCAGCTCTCCGAAAACCGCTACGTAGAGCAGCAGATACACACAGCAGCCGATTATGGCGAAAGCCCCCGTATGTGGGTCCTTTAAAATCTCCAGTTTCTTTTCCACCGGCGCGTGCGAGGCTCTGGCATCCGTCACGTCGAGAAACCCATCCATATGGATTCCCCCCGTAACGATCAGAGGTACCAGGACCGGTAATATTTTAGCCATCCAGTCCAGCTTAAGCACCGTAAGCACCAGCACGGAACCGTAAGTCAAGGCTCCGATCACCACACCGATTAACGGGAAGAAGCACATGGCGTATTTCATCCGCTCCTTCGTCCAGGATACCTGGGGCATGGGGATTCTGGAGTACATGGAAAACGCGATTGCGAGGCTGCCCAGTAAGTTCATCGTTCAATTCCTCCCATTATAAAAATTATCTCTATTATCATACAACAAAACAGGGATTTCGTACAGAGAGCAGATACATTTTATATCGGACAGTATAGAATTTCAGCTGGCCGTCAACAGTAACAGAATAAAGAAGGAGCCCCTGCAGCCATTTACCCTGCAGGGACTCCCACTCCGCTTGACGCGGTTACTTATGCTTCGTTCTGATTTCTTTTAAATAATTATAAACAGTAAAGTTTGTCACGCCCAGGCACTCCGCTACGTATTCCACAGAGCCCTTGACATCAAAGATTCCCTTGTGCTCCAAATCGTCCACCAGGGCCAGTTTGTCCTCTTTCTGCATGTAGGCCACCGGCTTATTCACCAGGGCCAGCTCGCTGCCGACCATGGATTCCATGACCTCAGAAATATCCTGGGCAAACATCTCCTTCGGCACTTCGTGCTCCTCATTCTTAAATTCCACCAGCCGCTCCAGCAGCCGGTTGGCAACCATAAAATCCGTCAGATCCTGGTTGATGCAGAGCGAACCGATGATTTTCCCATCGTTGTCTCTGATAAAAATGGTGGAGGAACGCAGTACACGCCCGTCAGGCATAACGTTTTTATAATTGATGCTGTCTTTTGCCTCATCCCCGTACTCTCTCAGCAATTGAATCAGGTAATTCGTCGCCGGTCCCCCAATCTTTCTGTGGGTGATGCTTCCTTCTATTCCCACGATTGAGCTTTCCACATGGCTTAAATCGTGCAGAATGACCTCATACCTGTCGCCGAGCATCTGATGGATGCTCCTTAACATTTTTTGAATTACCTGAAGATTTTCATGCATCATTAACTCGACCTTTTCCTTATTTTTTTTCTTCCAGAAACATCTTTAATCCCTTTTCCAGCCGGTTTAAGCCTTCTTCCAGAATTTCATGGCTGGTGGCAAAACAGATTCTCATGCAGCCCTCGGATCCCGGGCCAAAGAACGCGTCCCCTCCCGGAACCAGTGCAAGGCCGGCGTGTTCGATCAGGTAATCGGTAAACTGAGAGGAAGGCACACCCAGACCGCTGATATCCACATACAGAAGATACGTGGCCTGCGGCTTATGGCAGCGGATCACCGGCATGCGGTTGATTCTCTCCACCGCGTAATCCCGGTTCTGTACCAGATGGCCGATAAATTCATCTACCCAGTAGTAACACTCCTTTAAGCACGCAATTCCCGCAATCTGGGAGACAGAAGCGATACCGCCCGCCGTAGTCATCACCGCGGACTTATCCACAAGGCGGTCAAACACCGCTTTGTCCGTACAGTAGATCATTCCCGCCCGAAGTCCCGCGATACCAAAGCTCTTGGAGAAGCCGAAGACGCTCATGACACGTCCCGTCCGTTCCTCTCCGAGAGAGAGAATGCTTAAAAACTGATTCTCCGGATACACGATATCGGACCAGATCTCATCGTTCATGATATACAGACCATATTTCTCGCAGAGGCTCATGATGTGTTCCAAATCCTCCTGACGGTACAGGACACCGTATGGATTGTGAGGATTGCACAGCCCGATCATCTTCGTCTTTGGCGTTATATAATTTTCCAGCTCGCTCAAGTCAATATAACCGTCTTTCAGCTTCGCCGGGAACAGAACCGGCACGCCGCCGGCAGCGAGGCAGGACTCTTTAAATAAGTAATCCACCGGGTCAAACACGATCATCTCATCGCCTGGTTTTAAAAACGTCTCAGCGATAATATACATCCCTCTGGCCGCACTGTCAATCGGAAGGATACAATCCTCACTGATTTTCTCGTGTTTTCGCTCCCACAGCGCTCTGGAGGCCGCCTCCATAAACTCCGGATAGCCCATCTTCGGCGTGTAGGAAAAGTAGCCGTTGTCGACGTAATCGCGAAGCGCCTTCCGGATCTCCGGCGCCACCGGATAGTCAGGATCGGCGGCCGTCAAGGGAATGGTTCCCTCCGGCACCTCCGCCCAGCGGTAATTGTAAGCCCATTTTTTCAGCACATCCAGTTTTATATTATTTCCATCGAATAAAGACATAGTCCTCTCCTCTTCTATTCCTTATAAGCGATCGCTTCAATTTCGCACAGCACGTTCTTCGGCAGCGTCTTCACCGCGACACAGGAACGCGCCGGGCTGCTGACAAAATACGTCTCGTAAATCTGGTTAAACACAGGGAAATCCGCCATGTCCGCGAGGTAGCAGGTGGTTTTGATCACGCGCTCCATGCTGCTTCCGGCCGCTTCCAGCACCGCCGCCACATTCTTGCAGGACTGGGCCGCCTGTGTCTCGATGGTGGTTCCTTCTGTTTCGCCGGTCGCCGGATTGACTGGTATCTGTCCGCTGGAAAATACCAGATTTTCAAATACCATTCCCTGTGAATACGGTCCTATCGCCTTCGGTGCGTTTTCTGTTACGATCTTGTTCATTGTTCCATCCTCCAAATAGTTGTAGTTTTATTCCATATCCAGATGACAGGCTACCAGCGTGCCATCGGCCATCTTCTTTAATTCCGGTTTCTTTTCCCTGCAGATATCCATGCAGTAGCTGCACCTCGTATGGAACGGGCAGCCACTGGGCGGATTCACCGGACTGGGAATATCGCCCTGTAAGATAATCCGGTTCTTGCTGCCGTTCCCCTTTACGCTGGATACTGCCGATAAAAGCGCCTTTGTATAGGGATGTCTCTGGTTCCCATAGATCGCCTCTTTGGTTCCAAGCTCCACGATATTACCCAGATACATGACCATGACACGGTCGCAGAAATGCTTGATGATCCGCAGATCATGGGAGATAAAGAGGTAGGTCAGCTGGTACTCTTTTTTGATGTCCTGCATCAGATTGATTACCTGGGCCTGGATCGATACATCCAGGGCACTGACCGGCTCATCACAGACCACGAACTCCGGATGAAGGGCGATCGCTCTCGCAATGCCCACACGCTGTCGCTGGCCGCCGGAAAATTCGTGGGGATAGCGAAGGATATGCTCGGGACGCAGCCCCACGCACTCGATCAGCTTTTCCACTTCCCGGTAGATCTCTTCCTTACTCATCTCCGGATGGTGAATCCAGAACGGCTCCGCCAGGATCTGAAATACTGTCTTTCTCGGATCCAGCGACGCATAAGGATCCTGGAAAATGATCTGCATCTCCTTTCTTAAGGAGCGCATCTCTTTTCCCTTCATCTTACCAATGTCTTTTCCCTTGTACAGAACGGTTCCTTCCGTACAGTCAAGGAGCTTTAAGACCATGCGGCCCGTAGTGGATTTTCCGCAGCCGGATTCCCCTACCACCCCCAGGGTCTCGCCCTTGTAAATATCAAAACTGATATCATCCACGGCTTTCACGACCTTGCTTCTGTCACTGGTAGGGAAGTATTTTTTTATATTTTTTGCCTGAATCAGGATTTCACTCATGTTGATACCTCCTGCATCTGACTTCTCGTTGGCCTTCCAGCCGGGTCAACTGGCTGTGGTTCTTTCCGCACTCTTCCGTATAATATTTGCAGCGCGGGCCAAACCGGCAGCCTGACGGCATATCGTAGAGGCTGGGAACCAGTCCCTCCAGAGTCTGGAGCCTGTCCACCTCCTGATCGATGTCGGGGATGGAGGCCATGAGCCCCTCCGTGTAAGGATGCATGGGGTTGTCAAAAAGCTGGCGTGTCTCCGCCTTTTCCACAATCTCCCCCGCATACATGACGACCACCTCGTCGGCCATCTCCGAGATCACGCCCAGGTCATGGGTAATAAAGATGATGGCCATGCCCAGCTTGTCCTTCAGTTCATTTAACAGCTCCAGAATCTGCGCCTGTATGGTCACATCGAGAGCCGTGGTCGGTTCATCGGCGATCAGCAGCTCGGGGTTACAGGACAGCGCCATGGCAATCATCACCCTCTGTCTCATTCCACCCGACAGCTGGTGGGGATACTCATCCACCCGCTTTTCCGCCTCCGGGATCTCCACCAGCTTCAGCAGTTCAACTGCCCTCTGGCGGGCCGCATTCTTATCCATACCGAGATGCAGCATCAGCGCCTCCTCGATCTGGTAGCCGACGGTAAACACGGGATTTAAAGAGGTCATGGGTTCCTGGAAGATCATGGAGATTTTATTTCCGCGGATCTTCCTCTTCTCCTTTTCCGAAAGCTTGCTTAAGTCCTCCCCGTGAAACAGGATTTCCCCGCCTTCATGCCTTCCCGTCACCGGGTCCACCAGCCCCATGATCGATAAGCTGGTCACGCTCTTGCCGCATCCGGACTCGCCCACGATGCCCAGCACCTTCCCCTTGTCCAGGGAAAAGGATACACCGTCCACCGCCTTTGCGCAGCCCGCATCCGTATAAAAATATGTTTTTAAGTCTTTTACTTCCAATAAGCTCATTAACGGTCTCCTCTCCTTGAGCATGATCGAAAAATTGCATTCTGTCATGTCCTAGTCAATATGAATCTCATGCGGCGTATGGGAAAGGTTTTCCACTCCGCTTTCCGTCACCAGTACGTCATCCTCCGTGCGGACGCCGCAGACTCCCGGGAAATAGAGGCCCGGCTCTATGGTAAATATCATATTCGGCCTCAATACCGTGTCCTTTCCAATCTGGACTCTCGGACATTCGTGGATCTGAAGGCCGATTCCATGCCCCAATCCGCGAAGCGCGTAATCGTCCAGCCCCTCTCTGATAAATACATCCCTGTGAGCCGCCTCCACCTCGCTGGAGTGCACACCCGGCCGCACCGCTTCCACGGCCCGCTTTCCGGATTCCAGGACCAGATTAAAAATCCTCCTGTTTTCCTGGGAAATATCTCCGAAAAGCAGCGTCCTCGTCATATCGGAGCAGTAACCGTTGTACATGACGCCGAAGTCAACCACCACCATATCACCGTTTTCGATGACCTTGTTCGTCGGAAATCCGTGAGCCATGGCTCCTCGCGCCCCCGAGGCGACAATGGTTCCAAAGCTCATGGCCTCGGCGCCCTCTCTATTTACCAGGTAATGAAGTTCGTCCGCTAAATCCTTTTCCGTCATACCGATTTTAAGTCTCGGAATCAGCCGGTCAAAGCCTGCCTCGGCGCGCCGGATGGCCTCCCTGGTGGCTTCTATTTCCCATTCGTCCTTCACCATGCGCAGCTCCAGGAAGTACTCATCCTCTAGTACGGTCCTGTGGTCTCCCAAGTGCTCCTTTAAGGAAAAATACTCTCCGGCGGTCATGCCGCTTTCCATGACGGAAGAAGTGATTCCAAGCCGCTTCATGGTGTCCGCCACCAGTCCCAGCCGGTCCTGGCTGTGCTCCACGATCTCGCAGTCCACAGTCTGCTCCTTCGCCTGGGTCGTATACCGTTTGTCCGTTATGAGAACGGTGTGGTCACGCGTGACGAGAAGGTAACCGCTGCTCCCTGTAAATCCGCAGAAATATCTGCGGTTTTCATACGAAGTGATCAGCGCTCCCGTAAGGCCGTGATCCTCGATGTAAGCTCTGAGGCCCGACAGCCTCTTTTCATATTGTATCTTCTTCATCTAAACTCCTGTCCCGCGGTTACTTCTTTTGTCTTGCGTCAAACGCGTCTCTTAAGCCGTCACCGATAAAGTTGATGCTCAGCACTGCCAGGAAAATACAGACTCCCGGCGGCACCCACTGCCACGGGCGCAGCGTCAGCGTGGATAAGTTGTTGGCGCTCATCAGCATGTTTCCCCAGCTGGCCGTCGGCATCTGAACACCGACACCCAGATAGCTCAAGGAAGCTTCTGTCAGGATCGCCCTTGCCATCTGAAGGGTGGCTTCCACGATAATCGGGGCCATGATATTCGGAATAATATGATGGAAAATAGTGCGTCCATCCGTCGCCCCCAGTGAGATGGAGGCCTGCACATACTCCAGCTCCCGGACCCTTAAAATCTCGCCTCTGACGAACCTCGCCGTTCCGGTCCAGTTACAGAGGCCGATGATAATCATAATATTATAGATGCTGGGCTTTAAGATGGTTGCAATAATGATGACCAGGAAAAGCACCGGAAAGCAGTAGACCACATCGACCACACGCATGATAAAGGTATCCACCCACCCGCCGAAATAACCGGCCAGCGCGCCTAATAAAATACCGATACCGGTGGAAATGCCGACTGCCACCACGCCAACGCTCATGGACACTCTGGCCGCGTAGATCACCCGGCTGAACGTATCGCGTCCCAGGCTGTCCGTCCCCAGAATCGTGCCGCTCTTCGCAGGAGAGCTGTTCTTTAAAATGAGGCCGTTTGCATCGGTTAAAGACACATACGGATCATTCTGTACGATGAGAGGCGCCAGTATGGCCGCGGCAATCATCAGAAGTATGATGACGCTTCCGATCAGAGCCAGTTTATTTTTGCTGAACCGCTTCCACGCATCCGTCTTGAAGAGATTAGTCCGTTTTTTATATGTAATTTTTTTCTCCATGGAAGCCTCCTTAGTATCGTATTCTCGGGTCTACGAAGGAATAGAGAATATCCGCAACGAGATTGCCCACGAGAACCAGAATCGCCGTAAACAGAGTCAGACCCATAAGCACTGCGTAGTCTCTGTTTGCGATGGCGTCAACGCCCAGAAGCCCCATACCCGGCCAGCTAAACACTTTTTCCGTGATATAGGCGCCGCCGAATAAATTCGGGATGGATAAACCGAAGATGGTGATAACGGGAATCAGGGAATTCTTCAGCGCGTGGCGGTAGATGACCACCTTCTCCGAGAGCCCTTTGGCCCTGGCCGTACGGATATAATCCTGGTTCAGCGTTTCCACCATGCTCGACCGGGTAAAGCGCATGACCGTGGCCAGATTGGCCAGGGACATCACAAGGGCAGGCATGACAAGGTACTTCATCTTATTCAGAAACAGAGCCATCCCGGTCCCCTTAAAGGTGGTATCGCCAAAGCCCGACGTCGGAAACCATTTCAGCTTGATGGCGAAGATGTAGATCAGGCCCATGCCGAAGAAGAAGCTGGGAATCGAAATACCGATAAAGGAGAAGATGGTAAGGCCGTAATCTCCTGCCGAGTATTTGTGGGTCGCAGAGTATACGCCCAGCGGAATTCCCACCACAAAGCTGATGACAAACGCCGTTACCGTAAGCAGCAGCGTCGCGGGAAGGCGCTCTAAAATCATGGCCAGAACCTGCTGTCCCGAGTTGGTGCTGTAGCCGAAATTGCCCTGCAGCAGCTCCCTCAGCCAGTTGACGTACTGAATGATAATCGGCTTATTTAAGCCCATCGCTTCCTTGGCCCTTAAGATAGACTCCGCAGAAGTACGCGGATTGATCATATTGGCCAGGGGGCCGCCCGGCGCCAGTTTCATGATGAAATAGGTCAGTATCGTAATGCCGAACACCACGGGAATTGACTGTATTAACCGTTTTCTTATGTATTTTCCCATCGATAACCTCCTGATCTTATTGGTGATTTACAGCCTTCACCTGTGGAATAAACAAATCAGAGCTGACCTCCAAAAACTCCAGCTGTCCCTTGATATGAGCCTTATAATACTCGTACCGCCCCAGTGTCAGCCCGTCGCATTCCGCATCCGTCTCGGAAAAATCAAGGGCTACCCGCTTCGGATTCAGCTCTTTCAGCAGTCCGGCAACCGTGCTGTCGTAGTCCTGATAGCGGATTACCTCGTCGAACAGGCCGGATTCCTCTACGTCCTGAGCGTCTATGGCAGACGCCACTCCGTAGCGTTTTCCTTCCTTTGTAAAGAAGAACGCTCCGGAACCCACGGTATCGACTCCGGGAATGAACCGGGTCATCTTATCGCTTCCCTCGCTGGTAATGATTAAAAATAAGTCTATGTCCAGTTCTTTCAGTTTCTCAGTCACGTCGTGGATCACACGATTATGAAATTCAAAGTTCTTCATATTTTCCTCCATACTATGTAATAGCAGGCCGCTCTTTTGCGGCTCACAAACAGTTTTTCTCAATTAAGCGATCCAACACCCTGCATCCGAAGAGATAGGATTCCGTGGATATGCTCTCGTCATTTCCGTGAACCTTCGGAAGCACTACGTCGAAGGAATCGTCCATTAACAGGGGGGAGCATCCGTAAACCATGCTGCCTTCCGAACCGAAGAAGCGGCCATCCGTGCGTCCCAGCGCAAGCATGGGAAGTACCTCGCAGGAGAAGCCCTCCTCCCTGCTGATCGTCCTCAAATCCCCGATCAGGCTTTTCAAGGCGGAATTGTCGAAATTGCTTTCAAATCCCCTCTCAAAGCTCAGGATCTCATACTGTACACCGGCCTTCACATGGCGTTTTACAAACGCCTCGATCTCCTCTTCCCTCGTGCCCGGAAGCACTTTAAATTCCAGAACCACTTCCGCCGCGGCCGGAATCACATTGCTCCGGTCTCCGATCTGGTAATCCCGGAGGCCGATGGTATTCTGTCCCGCGTATCCGAAGATATCGGCCGCCACCGGATTGTCACAGGTGCGGCCGCCCAGAATCCGGGCCATGGTTTCCTGTGTCGCGTGGCTTCCGAAACACAGCTCATCCTCCGCTCCAAAGATCTCTTCCAGCACGGCTGCCAGCTTTAAGATGGCCTGATCGTCACCGGGCGCACTGGCATGGCCGCCGCGGCCCAAGGCCGTAAGCTTTACCCGGCACACAGCCTTTTCTCCCACAGTCAGCATCAGGTAGTCATTTCCGTTAATCCGGAGGGGAAATCCGCCGCCTTCATTGATTACCATGGCATTCTGAAACAGCTCCGGCCTGGCCTCTTTCACGTACTCCATACCGAATTTACTTCCCGCTTCCTCATCGATGGTGGCCAGGAACCAGACGTCGCGTCTCAGCTTCCTTCCCGACCGCTTCAGGTTCAGAAATGCATTCAGCTCCATGACGGTTAAATGCTTCGTATCCAGAGTTCCCCTCCCGTAGATTCTGCCCCCCTCTTCCACTCCGCCGAAGACCGGCCAGTTCCATTTGTCAGAATCGCCGTACACCCCATCCACATGGGAAATCAGCA
>OAVK01000486.1_pt1 | contig 20963 bp, 19 predicted proteins | sample 1495301 | NCBI WGS metagenome assembly OAVK01 (sample SAMEA2580094, study PRJEB22360) | human gut metagenome | biome: human gut; feature: human-associated habitat; material: faeces | place: Denmark | collected 2008/2010
ATAAAGTCAGCGCGCTGCGCGGTATCTTCAGCGAATTCGGTTTGCTGAAATTCCGTGTACAAGTCGAAGTACGTTGGCTGCAGAAGTTAGCCGCGCACGCAGCGATCAAGGAAGTTCCTGCTTTTGCTGCTGACGCAAACGGTTTCCTTGATAAAATCGTTGCCGACTTCAGCGTTGAAGATGCGCAGCGCATCAAAACCATCGAACGTACCACCAACCACGATGTGAAAGCGGTAGAGTATTTCCTCAAGGAAAAAGTGGCCGATATCGCTGAACTGCATGCGGTATCTGAATTCATCCACTTCGCCTGCACCTCCGAAGACATTAACAACCTCTCCCACGCGCTGATGCTGAAAACCGCGCGCGATGAGGTGGTTCTGCCGTACTGGCGCAAGCTTATCGACGCGGTGAAAGAGCTGGCGGTTCAGTATCGCGATGTACCGCTGCTGTCCCGAACTCACGGTCAGCCGGCCACGCCGTCCACAATGGGTAAAGAGATGGCTAACGTCGCTTACCGTATGGAGCGTCAGTATCGTCAGCTAAACCAGGTGGAGATTCTGGGTAAAATCAACGGCGCGGTGGGTAACTATAACGCCCACATCGCGGCGTATCCGGAAGTGGACTGGCACCAGTTCAGTGAAGAGTTTGTTACCTCGCTAGGCATCCAGTGGAACCCGTACACCACGCAGATTGAGCCGCATGACTATATTGCCGAGCTGTTCGACTGCATCGCCCGCTTCAACACCATCCTGATCGACTTCGATCGCGATGTGTGGGGCTACATCGCGCTGAACCACTTCAAGCAGAAGACGATCGCCGGTGAAATCGGTTCATCCACTATGCCGCATAAAGTGAATCCGATCGATTTCGAGAACTCCGAAGGTAACCTCGGCCTGGCTAACGCCATGATGCAGCACCTGGCGAGCAAACTGCCGGTTTCCCGCTGGCAGCGCGACCTGACCGACTCAACCGTACTGCGTAACCTCGGTGTCGGTATCGGCTACGCGCTGATTGCTTATCAGTCGACCCTCAAAGGTGTCAGCAAACTGGAGCTGAACGGCGATCGCCTGCTGGACGAGTTGGATCATAACTGGGAAGTGCTGGCTGAGCCGATCCAGACCGTGATGCGCCGCTACGGCATCGAAAAACCGTACGAGAAGCTGAAAGAGCTGACCCGCGGTAAGCGCGTGGACGCGGAAGGGATGCAACAGTTCATCGACAGCCTGCCGCTGCCGGAAGACGAGAAGGTTCGCCTGAAAGCTATGACGCCGGCCAACTACATCGGTCGCGCGACCACCATGGTTGACGAACTGAAGTAATCGCTTTGTCTCACCTTCCTCCGTGAATCGGCGGAGAGTGCGTGAATGCAGAGAAACAGATGGCCGGGAATCATTCCGGCCATCAATTCGTCAGGGCGATGACCGTGCCCGTCACGCGCCTTAATTCACTTTTTCGTCACATCATCCATCGATGTGCCGCTTTTCATTTTTGCCTCATTTTTCATTTCATGTTTTTTTAACTCAGCCTGAGTTTTACACCCCTCCTTCACTTGTGCACCGCTGACGGCTCTGCAGTCATCGATGATGTGATCCGGATTTTTTAGCTGCTCTTTTTCCGCCTGTTTTTCTGACGTGCTGCTGGCGGGGGTTTCTGCCAGGGCTGATGAACAGAAAACTAAGGTTAAACATGTGGTTAGCATCAACGAAGCGCGTTTCAACTCATTCAGTCTCATACGTGAACTCCATGTGTGGGGGGATGCAGAGATAATCATCACTAAGGATATACGATCATTCGCTAGTTGCCCGGTCGTTGACGGATAATCATCCTGGCCAGACCCACCAAATTATCAGCACAATGCTCGTCGAAGTGGAAACACGAAGATAAACTTGCCAATATATGCCCACGGTATGCCCCTTTCTCGTACCGGATGTATATCGGGTGCTGGCGCTACCTCCCTCTCTCCACCGGCCTGGCAGGCCAGAAAATGGGGATGGCAGGTGAAGTTATAACGCAAGCCTTTCATTTACAGCCGTTTAAATTCAGTATATCTATTCAGCGCTACACTACTCGAAACCAAAATAAATGGGAGAAAAGGCATGCGCGTGCTCGTCGTTGAGGATAACGCTTTACTGCGCCATCACCTGAAAGTTCAGCTCCAGGAATTAGGCCATCAGGTGGACGCAGCAGAAGATGCAAAGGAAGCCGATTACTATCTGGGTGAACACGTGCCGGATATCGCCATTGTCGATCTGGGCCTGCCCGACGAAGACGGTCTTTCTCTGATTCGCCGCTGGCGCAGTCATGACGTGTCGGTTCCGGTACTGGTATTGACCGCCCGTGAAGGCTGGCAGGATAAAGTCGAGGTGCTGAGCGCCGGTGCGGACGACTACGTCACCAAACCGTTCCATATTGAAGAAGTCGCTGCCCGGATGCAGGCGCTACTGCGCCGCAACAGCGGCCTGGCATCACAGGTTATTTCCATTCCGCCTTTCCAGGTTGACCTGTCACGCCGCGAGCTGTCGATTAACGAACAACCCATCAAGCTGACCGCATTTGAATACACCATTATGGAAACGCTGATTCGTAACCGTGGCAAAGTCGTCAGCAAAGATTCATTAATGCTCCAGCTCTACCCCGATGCTGAACTGCGCGAAAGCCACACCATCGATGTACTGATGGGGCGGCTGCGGAAAAAAATTCAGACTCAGCACCCGCATGATGTCATTACGACCGTGCGCGGCCAGGGCTATTTATTTGAACTACGCGAATGAAAAGTCCGCTACGGCATATTTTGCCGCTTTCATTACGCGTGCGTTTTCTGCTGGCGACGGCGGCAGTGGTGCTGGTGCTTTCGCTGGCCTACGGCATGGTGGCGCTGGTGGGCTACAGCGTCAGCTTTGATAAAACCACCTTCCGCTTGCTGCGCGGCGAAAGCAACCTGTTCTATATGCTGGCAAGGTGGGAAAACAACCACATCGACGTGGATATCCCCGAAAACCTCAACATGCAGAGCCCAACGGTTACGTTGATATACGATGCCAAAGGCAAACTGCTGTGGATGCAGCGCGATGTCGCCTGGCTGGCAAAACGCATTCAACCTGAATGGCTGAAAAGCAACGGCTTCCACGAAATCGAGTCCGACGTTGACAGCAGCAGCATGCTGCTGCGCAACAATCAACAGTTCCAGGAGGAGCTGGACGCCCTTCGCCAGCAGGATGATGGTTCAGAAATGACCCACTCGGTGGCGATCAATATCTACCCGGCAACCGATAAGATGCCGCAGCTGAGCATCGTGGTGATCGACACTATTCCTGTCGAGCTGAAACGCTCTTATATGGTCTGGAGCTGGTTTATCTATGTGCTGGTTGCCAACCTGCTGCTGGTGATCCCGCTGCTTTGGGTGGCGGCCTGGTGGAGCCTGCGCCCCATCGAGTCGCTGGCAAAAGAGGTCCGCGAGCTGGAAGAGCATCACCGCGACATGCTCAACCCGAATACCACCCGCGAACTGACCCGACTGGTCAGCAACCTTAACCGGCTGCTGACCAGCGAGCGCGAGCGCTACGACAAATACCGCACCACGCTGACCGATTTGACCCATAGTCTGAAAACGCCGCTGGCCGTGCTGCAAAGCACCCTGCGTTCTTTGCGCGGCGAAAAGATTGACCTTAATGAAGCAGAACCGATCATGCTGGAGCAGATCAGCCGCATCTCGCAGCAAATCGGCTACTACCTGCATCGCGCCAGTATGCGCAGCGGCGGTACCCTGCTCAGCCGCGAACTGCACCCCATTGCGCCGCTGCTCGACAAGTTGACCTCGGCGTTGAACAAGGTTTATCAGCGCAAAGGGGTCAATATCAGTCTCGATATCTCTCCGGAGATCAGCTTTGTCGGCGAACAGAATGATTTTATGGAAGTAATGGGCAACGTGCTGGATAACGCCTGTAAATACTGCCTGGAATTTGTCGAAGTTTCCGTGCGTCAGACCAACGACAACCACCTGCATATTCTGGTGGAAGATGATGGCCCCGGCATCCCGTTAAACCAGCGGACTGCCGTATTCGATCGCGGGCAACGTGCCGATACGCTGCGGCCAGGCCAGGGCGTGGGACTCTCCGTCGCCCGGGAGATCGTTGAGCAATACGATGGCGACATTCTCACCGGCGAAAGTCTGCTCGGCGGAGCCTGCATGGAGGTGGTTTTTGGCCGCCAGCTGCCCGACGATACGGAAAGCTGAATCGCCCCGCTTCCTACGCCTGGGCAAACTCTGTGACTACGAAGCACAATCGCCGTCAACAAAGAGGCAGTTTGAAGCATGGCGTGTATAATCCCAAACAGACACCTGCTGTGGAATAAATAAAATGGATTATCAATTAACGCTTAACTGGCCTGACTTTATCGAACGCTACTGGCAAAAACGCCCGGTAGTCCTCAAGCGCGGCTTCGCGAATTTCGTCGATCCCATTAGCCCGGATGAACTGGCCGGGCTGGCGATGGAAAGCGAAGTCGATAGCCGCCTGGTCAGCCATCAGGACGGGAAATGGCAGGTCAGCCATGGTCCTTTCGAAAGCTACGACCATCTGAGCGAAAACAACTGGTCGCTGCTGGTGCAGGCGGTGAATAACTGGCACGAGCCGACGGCCGCGCTGATGCAGCCCTTCCGCGCTCTCCCCGACTGGCGTATTGATGATCTGATGATCTCTTTCTCCGTGCCCGGCGGCGGCGTAGGTCCCCATCTCGATCAGTACGACGTGTTTATCATCCAGGGAACCGGCCGGCGTCGTTGGCGCGTGGGCGATAAAGTCCCGATGAAGCAGCACTGCCCGCATCCAGACCTGCTGCAGGTGGATCCGTTCGACGCCATCATTGATGAAGAGATGGAGCCGGGCGATATTCTCTATATTCCGCCGGGATTCCCGCACGAGGGGTATTCCCTGGAAAACTCGCTGAACTATTCGGTAGGCTATCGCTCGCCAAATGCCCGCGAGCTGTTCAGCGGCTTTGCCGACTATATTCTGCAACGTGAACTGGGTAGCCAGCGCTATGTCGATCCGGATGTGCCTTCCCGCGATCATCCGGCGGATATTCTGCCAGCTGAACTCGACCGTCTGCGCGATATGATGCTGGGGTTGATTAACCAGCCAGAGCATTTTAAGCAGTGGTTTGGGGAATTTATCACCCAATCCCGCCATGAGCTGGACGTCGCTCCTGCTGAGCCGCCGTATCAGCCTGATGAGATTTACGACGCGCTACAACAGGGCGATCGCCTGGTGCGGCTGGGCGGGCTGCGCGTGCTGCGTATCGATGGCGAGGTGTTCGTCAACGGCGAGAAGATTAATTCGCCGCACCGTCCGGCGCTGGACGCGCTGGCCACGCATCTGTCGCTTAACGCGGAACATTTTGGCGATGCGCTGGAAGATCCATCGTTCCTCGCAATGCTTGCCGCACTGGTCAACTGCGGCTACTGGTTCTTCGAGGACTGAGCCGCGAGATGCCCGGTGGCAGCTCACGCCTTACCGGGCCTACGGTCCCGGCTCCGGGATTGTGTACCACACCGCATATATTGCCCGGTGGCGGCTCACGCCTTACCGGGCCTACGGTCGGGCTCCGGGATTGTGTACCACACCGCATATATTGCCCGGTGGCGGCTTACGCCTTACCGGGCCTACGGTCAGTGCTCCGGGATTATGTAGCGCACCGCATATATTGCCCGGTGGCGGCTTACGCCTTACCGGGCCTACGGTCCGGGCTCCGGAATTATGTAGCGCACCGCATATATTGCCCGGTGGCGGCTCACGCCTTACCGGGCCTACGGTCCGGGCTCCGGGAGTATGTACCGCACCGCATATATTGCCCGGTGGCGGCTCACGCCTTACCGGGCCTACGGTCCGGGCTCCGGAATTATGTAGCGCACCGCATATATTGCCCGGTGGCGGCTCACGCCTTACCGGGCCTACGGTCCGGGCTCCGGAATTATGTAGCGCACCGCATATATTGCCCGGTGGCGGCTCGCGCCTTACCGGGCCTACGGGATGAATGTGAGTCTGGATTCTGTAGGCCGGGTAAGGCGTGAGCCGTCACCCGGCGTTCTGTTTGCGCTCTCCGGCGTCAAAATCGGCAACGTCCCCAGCCCAATCCGGCGGATACAACCCGAGGCTCACATCACGATGAAAAGTTGAATACGGCCAGTCAATCACCCTCTTCACATAGCCATGTTTCACCGGATTGATGTAAACGTAATCCATATGCCGTCGGTAATCGTCCTCATGACGGATCGCATGTTCCCAGAAACGGGGCTGCCAGACCTCGCGCATTCCCAGTTCGCGGGTGAATGTTTTTTTAATATCCCGCCAGCGTCCCGAATAATCGGTATCACCTTCCGGTAGCGTCCAGATAGCATGCATATGTTCGGGTAAAATAACCCACGCGTTAATCAGGAAGGGCTTTTTGCGTTTAATATCAGCTGTCACAGCGCGAAGTTGAGCGATATGGCGGGTCAAAAGATCGCTTTGCCGATTTCGCAAATTGACGGTAAAGAACCAGGTACCGCCAGGGATATGGCTGCGGCGGTAATTTGACATCAGAGGTTCCCTCCCCTTCCGCAGGTGCAGGTACGCAGCCTTTGCGAACCGCACGTTCGGTATTGCCCGGTGGCGGCTTACGCCTTACCGGGCCTACGGTCCGGGCTCCGGGATTATGTACCGCACCGCATATATTGCCCGGTGGCGGCTCACGCCTTACCGGGCCTACGGTCCGGGCTCCGGAATTATGTACCGCACCGCATATATTGCCCGCTGCGGCTTACCGGGCCTACCAATAGCCCGGATAAGCACCGCGCTATCCGGGAGTTCTTCGGGATCAGGCGCCGCGTTTTGCCGTTAGCTCCGCAATCCGCACAATCACCTGTACCGCCTTCTCCATCCCTTCCAGCGTGACGAATTCATGCTTGCCGTGATAGTTATAGCCGCCGGTAAACAGATTCGGACAGGGTAGCCCCATAAAGGAGAGCTGAGCGCCGTCGGTGCCGCCGCGAATCGGCTTCATTTGCGGTTCAATATCGCAATCCACCATCGCCTGGCGAGCAATCTCCACGACGTGCGGGTGCGACATCACTTTTTCATGCATATTGTAATAGCTGTCTTCAATCACCAGCTCAATATAGCAATCCGGATGCAGCCCCTTACCGACCTTTTTGGCAATTTCCATCATTTTGCGCTTGCGGGCCTCGAACTGCTTACGGTCAAAGTCGCGAATGATGTAGTGCATTTCTGCCCGGTCAACGCTGCCTTTCATGCTCGCCAGATGGTAAAATCCTTCGTAGCCTTCGGTCATCTCCGGCACCTCATCGGCAGGGATTTCCGCATGAATCCGTGCCGCCAGCGACAGCGCATTCACCATCACCCCTTTTGCGGTGCCCGGATGGACATTGTTGCCCACGATCTTAATGGTCACCGACGCGGCGTTGAAGTTTTCAAACTCCAGCTCGCCCACTCCGCCGCCGTCAACGGTATAGGCCCAGCGGGCGTCAAACGCGGCGACATCAAAGTGCTTCGCCCCTTTCCCGACCTCTTCATCAGGCGTGAAGGCCACGCGAATATCGCCGTGAGGAATGTTTTTCGCCTTCAGCGTCGCCAGCGCGGTCATTATCTCGGCGATACCGGCTTTGTCATCGGCGCCAAGCAGCGTTTTGCCATCGGTGGTGATCAGCGTTTGCCCAAGCAGCTGGTGCAGTACCGGGAACATCACCGGTGAGAGCACTTCATCGCCAATCCCAAGCGCGATATCACCGCCACGGTAGTTTTCAACGATTTGCGGGTTCACGTTTTTGCTGCTGAAATCCGGCGCCGTGTCGACGTGGGAAATAAAGCCAATGGGCGGAATAGCGCCGGCAACGTTGGCCGGAAGGGTTCCCATCACCGTCCCTTTCTCACTTAGCGTCACATTAACCAGTCCCATTTCTTCCAGCTGCGCCTGCAGCAGGCGTAACAGCTTCCACTGACCTTCCGTGCTTGGAACCTGACGCACGCCAGGCTTCGACTGTGTGTCCAGAGAAACGTACTGTAAAAAACGCTCAAGCAATTTATCCATGTAGCCACCCTCATCTTTTGTGACAACATTATTCATAAGCCCGAATATACAAATATTGCGTCAGGTCATTTTTAGCCCGGCAAATAAAAATTTAATACATGAACCGGCGTATTGTTGTAAAGGTCGTGTATCCGTATGAGACAGGCATTGGCGATCGCAAGCGATTGCCGTAGAATGCTGGCCCTCGTTTATTATGCGCAACCGCAAAGGTGGTTAACCACAAACCCCGCAACGGTCAATCGTCCGCTGCGTCTACATGGGACAGAGTTAAAAATTGAATATACAACCGCGTTCGCTTTCGCCGCTGGTGCAACTGGCGGGAATTCGCAAAAGCTTTGATGGAAAAACGGTTATCTCAGATCTGAATCTGACCATCAACAACGGTGAGTTTCTCACCCTGCTTGGCCCCTCTGGCTGCGGTAAAACCACCGTTCTTCGTCTTATTGCCGGGCTTGAAAACGTCGACAGCGGGCGAATTCATCTCGAAGATCAGGACATCACTCATGTTCCGGCGGAAAACCGCCACGTCAATACCGTCTTCCAAAGCTACGCTCTGTTTCCCCATATGAGCGTATTCGAAAACGTCGCCTTCGGTCTGCGGATGCAGAAAACGCCGGCGGCGGAAATCACGCCTCGCGTCCTCGATGCGCTGCGCATGGTCCAGCTGGAGGAGTTTGCCCAACGCAAACCGCATCAGCTCTCCGGCGGTCAGCAGCAGCGGGTGGCTATCGCCCGGGCGGTGGTCAACAAACCGCGCCTGCTGCTGCTGGATGAGTCCCTGTCGGCGCTGGATTACAAGCTGCGTAAGCAGATGCAAAACGAGCTGAAGGCGTTGCAGCGTAAGCTGGGCATCACCTTCGTCTTCGTCACCCACGATCAGGAAGAGGCCCTGACCATGTCCGACCGCATCGTGGTCATGCGCGATGGGAAAATCGAGCAGGACGGCACGCCGCGTGAAATCTACGAAGAGCCGAAAAACCTGTTCGTCGCCAGTTTTATCGGCGAGATTAATCTGTTTAATGCTACGGTCATTGAACGCCTTGACGAGCAGCGCGTCCGCGCCAGCGTTGAAGGCCGCGAATGCAATATCTACGTCAACTTCCCCGTCGAGCGGGGTCAGCGGCTGAACGTTCTGCTGCGCCCGGAAGATCTGCGCGTCGATGAAGTCCACGACGGCAGCGACGCCGACGGACTGATCGGCTACATCCGCGAGCGCAACTACAAAGGCATGACGCTGGAGTCGGTTGTCGAACTGGAAAATGGCAAAATGGTGATGGTCAGTGAATTCTTTAACGAAGACGATCCGGACTTTGATCACCCGCTTGACCAGAAAATGGCCATTAACTGGGTAGAAAGCTGGGAGGTTGTGCTGGCTGATGAAGAACACCAGTAAATTCCAGAATGTGGTGATCGCCACTATCGTGGGTTGGCTTGTGCTGTTTGTGTTCCTGCCCAACCTGATGATCATCGGTACCAGCTTTTTGACCCGCGACGACGCCAGTTTCGTCAAGATGGTCTTCACGCTGGATAACTACACGCGCCTGCTGGATCCGCTCTATTACGACGTGCTGCTGCACTCGCTCAATATGGCGCTGCTGGCGACCCTTGCCTGCCTGGCGCTCGGCTATCCTTTCGCCTGGTTTCTGGCCAGGCTGCCGGAAAAAGTGCGCCCGCTGCTGCTGTTTCTGCTGATCGTGCCGTTCTGGACCAACTCCTTGATCCGTATCTACGGGCTGAAAATCTTCCTCAGCACCAAAGGGTATCTCAACGAGTTCCTGCTGTGGCTGGGAGTGATTGATACGCCGCTGCGCATCATGTATACCCCGTCTGCGGTCATCATCGGACTGGTCTATATTCTGCTGCCATTTATGGTGATGCCGCTGTACTCCAGTATTGAGAAGCTCGATCGTCCTCTGCTGGAAGCGGCAAGAGATCTGGGCGCCAGCAAGCTGCAAACCTTTATCCGCATCATTATTCCACTGACCATGCCGGGTATTATTGCCGGCTGTCTGCTGGTGATGCTGCCGGCGATGGGGCTGTTCTACGTCTCGGATCTGATGGGCGGCGCCAAAAACCTGCTGATCGGTAACGTGATTAAGAGTCAGTTCCTGAATATCCGCGACTGGCCGTTTGGCGCCGCGACCAGCATTACGCTGACGCTGGTGATGGGCCTGATGCTGTTAATTTACTGGCGCGCGGCGCGTCTGTTGAATAACAAGGTGGAACTCGAATGATCGGTCGACTGCTGCGCGGCGGCTTTATGACCGCCATTTATGCTTACCTGTATATTCCGATCATTATTCTGATCGTCAACTCGTTTAACAGTTCGCGCTTTGGTATTAACTGGCAGGGCTTTACCACTCAATGGTATAGCCTGTTGATGAACAACGATAGTCTGCTGCAGGCTGCACAGCACTCGCTGACCATGGCGGTGCTGTCAGCCACCTTTGCAACGCTTATCGGGTCGCTGACCGCCGTCGCGCTGTATCGCTATCGTTTTCGTGGTAAACCGTTCGTCAGCGGAATGCTGTTCGTGGTGATGATGTCGCCGGATATCGTCATGGCCATCTCCCTGCTGGTGCTGTTTATGCTGATCGGCATTCAGCTGGGGTTCTGGTCGCTGCTGTTTTCGCACATCACCTTCTGCCTGCCTTTCGTGGTGGTGACGGTCTATTCGCGCCTCAAAGGTTTTGATGTGCGGATGCTGGAGGCGGCGAAAGATCTGGGCGCCAGCGAGTTGACCATTCTGCGTAAAATTCTTCTGCCGCTGGCGCTGCCTGCCGTGGCCGCCGGATGGCTGTTGAGCTTTACGCTGTCGATGGATGATGTGGTGGTGTCGTCATTCGTGACCGGCCCGGGCTACGAGATCCTGCCGCTGAAGATCTATTCGATGGTCAAAGTGGGCGTATCGCCGGAAGTGAATGCCCTCGCGACGATTCTGTTAGTTCTGTCGCTGGTGATGGTCATCGCCAGCCAATTGATTGCACGTGATAAAACTCAGGGGACGTTAAAATGAAAAAATGGTCACGCCACCTGCTCGCAGCGGGCGCTCTGGTAATGGGTATCAGCGCCGCGCATGCGGACGACAGCAAAACGCTCTATTTCTATAACTGGACCGAGTATGTGCCGCCGGGTCTGCTGGAGCAGTTCACCAAAGAGACCGGCATCAAGGTTATCTATTCCACTTACGAGTCGAATGAAACCATGTACGCCAAACTCAAAACCTACAAAGACGGCGCCTACGATCTGGTGGTGCCTTCCACCTATTTCGTCGACAAGATGCGTAAAGAAGGGATGTTGCAGAAGATCGATAAGAGCAAGCTGACGAACTTCAGCAACCTCGATCCGCAGATGCTGAACAAACCGTTCGATCCGGGCAACGATTATTCCATTCCCTACATCTGGGGCGCCACGGCCATTGGCGTCAATAGCGATGCTATCGACCCGAAAACCGTCACCAGCTGGGCCGACCTGTGGAAACCAGAGTATAAGAGCAGCCTGCTGCTGACCGACGATGCGCGGGAAGTGTTCCAGATAGCCTTACGTAAGCTGGGCTATTCCGGCAATACCACCGACCCGAAAGAGATTGAAGCCGCCTACAACGAGCTGAAAAAACTGATGCCTAACGTCGCGGCGTTTAACTCCGATAATCCGGCCAACCCGTATATGGAAGGGGAAGTGAATCTCGGCATGGTGTGGAACGGTTCGGCATGGGTTGCCCGCCAGTCGGGCACGCCGCTCGAGGTCGTCTGGCCGAAAGAAGGCGGGATCTTCTGGATGGATAGCCTGGCGATTCCGGCGAATGCGAAAAACGTCGACGGCGCGCTCAAGCTGATTAACTTCCTGCTGCGTCCGGAAGTGGCAAAACAGGTGGCGGAAACCATCGGCTACCCGACGCCAAATCTCGCCGCGCGTAAAATGCTCAGCCCGGAAGTCGCCAATGATAAGTCGCTCTACCCGGATGCGGACACTATCGCCAGGGGCGAATGGCAAAACGATGTGGGCAGCGCCAGCACCCTGTATGAAGAGTATTATCAGAAGCTAAAAGCGGGCCGTTAATCCCGTCAGGCGGAGCCCCGGCTCCGCCGTTGTTTCGTCCTTCCCCCGCTCTACTGCGCAACACTGACACTCATACCAGCGCAGAATTTCCGCCACGAGGCTAATCATGCTGGCGACGGTATGACTGCTGCCGACGCGGGGCAATCGGGTCGCCATTATCATCCCGCGTAAGCCGCCGGGTGCGGCCATTCCTCCGCGATTCAGCTCTGGGTATTAGCACCCGTACGTTGATTGGGGTACCCGGAGGCCGGCTTATCCCGCATCGCGCCCATCCGCCATCAGAATCTGACCAAACTCGGCGCGCAGCCGGTTTTTCAGGACTTTACCGGTGGCGCTGACGGGGAGCGCATCGATGAACAGAATCCGGTCCGGAAGCTGCCATTTCGGCACTCGTGTCTGGTACCAGGCCAACAGCTCCGGCTCTTCAATTTCTCCATCTTCTGCCCTGACACACAGCAGCACCGGACGCTCATCCCAGCGCGGATGCCGCGCCGCAATCGCCGCCGCGCTGCGAATCGCCGGATGGGCAAGCGCAATATTCTCCAGCTCGACCGTTGAGATCCACTCTCCGCCGGACTTAATGATATCTTTCGCCCGATCGTGAATCACCAGGTAGCCATTCTCATCAACCGTGCCAATATCACCGGTGTCGAACCAGCCATCATCGGTCAACGCGGTATCGGGACGACCGTAGTAATTTGCCGCCACCCAATGGCCGCGCACCTGTAGATAGCCCTGACTTTCGCCATCGTTGGCCAGCGCCTGGCCCTCAGCATCCACCACCCGCAGATCGATGCCAAAAATGACGCGCCCCTGACCGTGCCCCAGTTTTTGCTGTGCCTCCTGAGGCAGGGCTTTATGTTTGCTCAGCGGCGTGTTGATGGTGCCGATGGGCGAAGTCTCGGTCATCCCCCAGGCATGAATCAGCTCAATACCATAATCGCGGCGGAAGACCTCAATCATCGACGGGGGCAGCGCCGACCCGCCGACAAAAGATCGTTTAAAACAGGGCAGGCGAACATCCGATTTACGCAGCGCGGCAAGCAATCCTGCCCAGATGACCGGAACGCCGAAGGCGACGCTGACCTGCTCCTCGCTCAACAGCCGCAGCAGGCTGTCGCCGTCCAGATTCGGCCCCGGCAGAACCAGGCGAGCGCCGGCCATCGAGGCAATAAAAGGCGTGCCCCAGGCATTGACGTGGAACATCGGCACTACCGGCAACAGCGTGTCCTGCGCCGAGATACCGGCCGCATCCGGCTGATTGCCGCTCAGCGCATGCAGTACCAGCGAGCGGTGGGTATTCAGCACCCCTTTCGGCTTGCCGGTGGTCCCCGAGGTATAGCACAGCGACGCCGGCGAATGTTCGCTCACCTCGGGCCAGCGATACGCCGGATCCGCTGCAGCGATCAGCTCATCAAAAAACAGCAGCGAGTCCAGCGCGGCGAGCGCCTCCTCATTCCGCGGCTCCAGCAGAACAAAATGCTTTACCGTTGGCAACTGGGGCCGCAGCGCGCAGATAAGCGGCAGAAAGGTGTCGTCGAAAAACAGAATCTCGTCCGCGGCATCATTGATGATAAACGCGAGGTGTTCCGTGGACAGGCGTGGGTTGATGGTATGCGTCACCCATCCCCCAGAACTGATGCCAAAATAGATCTCCAGATGGCGGCGATTATTCCACGCCAGCGTGCCGCAGCGGGCGCCTGTCGGGAGCCCCAGCCGGCTCATGGCGGAAGCCAGACGCAGGGCGTTATCCGCCACCTCTCCCCAGCTACTGTACTCTCTTCCCCCTAACGTCCCGACCGAAACAATTTCCGTATCGCTATGATAGCGCGCGGCATGCTCAATGAGCGTCCGGGTCGTTAAATCCTGATACATCATCGGTGGATGCATGGCTGTTACTCCGCGACAGGCTGATATGTTGTGTAAGTGATGCGGTCCGGTGTGCACCCGAACTCTCACTAAATCTGGCAACAACCCAGGCAGCCAACCAAAACAGATGTGCAAAATTTAGCGTTCACGCACAAGAATCCTCGTCTGGCAGCGGGGAATGTGATGGGAAATGGCTTTTCACGCGCGGCGGCAGCGCGCAGAAGAGGGGCCGATGAACGGCGGGCGCAGCGAAGAATGCGCGAGTGGTACGCTCGTCGCATTCAACTCGCGCCGGCGCAATGTTTCAGTTGCCAGGCTCTGGCTGCGGGGCCGTAAACTTATATCCTTTTCCCCATACCGTCAGAATAAACTCCGGCTCCGCCGGATTATCTTCTATTTTCATCCTCAGCCGATTAATGTGCGTGTTGACCGTATGCTCATACCCTTCATGCTGATAGCCCCACACCTGGTTGAGCAAACTGATGCGGGAAAAGACCTTATCGGGATGCCTGGCAAAGAACCACAGCAGGTCGAACTCGCGCGGCGTCAGGTCAAGGGCGAGATCGCGCAGACGCGCTTCGCGCGCAAGCGGATCGATGGTCAGCCGCTCAATGTGCAGAATGCCGGCGTCCTGCATCAGATTCTGGGCCATGGCCTCCTGACGACGGAAGAGCGCCTTCACTCGCGCCACCAGCTCAAGCATCGAAAAGGGTTTCGCGAGGTAGTCATCTGCCCCGAGTTCCAGCCCCAGGACACGATGGACTTCACTTGCGCGCGCGCTGATTATCACTATCGGCATGTAGCTTGCCATGGTGCGGGCATGCCGGCAGATCTCCAGACCGTCGATGCCCGGTAACATCAGGTCGAGGATCAGCGCGTCCCAGCCGCCCTGCCTGACCATCGCCAGCCCGCCGGTGCCTTCAGCAGCATGGCTGATTTCATAGCCCTCCTCGCATAAATGCAGCTGCAGCAGCTCCGCGATATTTTCATCATCTTCAATAATTAATACTTTTTTGGGCTTCATCGCTGCCGCCTTATTGCGTTCTGTCAGAGACAGTTTAGACGACATTCGCATCGCGAGTTATCACATTTAATTTAACTTTTCGTGATACATCGGCGAACAGATTCAGGCCACACTGTTATTAACGCAATAACCGGGAATATCATGATGAACAGTCTCTCAAATCAGAGTAAGCCCGCGACCATTCATCCTCTGTGGTTAAGAATTTGCCACTGGGTTAATGCGCTTTCGATATTAATTATGGTGACCAGCGGCTGGCGTATTTATAACGCATCACCGTTGTTTAATTTTGATATTCCGGATGTACTGACTCTTGGCGGTTGGCTGGCAGGCGCATTGCAATGGCATTTTTCAGCAATGTGGTTGTTTGCTCTTAACGGTGTATTTTACCTGCTGATGAATCTTGTCAGCGGGCGCTTAAAAAAACAATTCTGGCCTCTGTCGCCGCAAGGAGTAATTGACGATTTTATTTCCGCACTACGCGGCAGGCTGACACATGACAATCCCGGCCATTATAACTACGTCCAGAAACTGGCCTATCTCTTCGTCATGCTCGATAGCATTATTCTGGCGTTATCCGGTCTGGTTATCTGGAAGTCGGTGCAGTTTCCGCTGCTACGAATCTTACTCGGGGGATATGACAACGCACGGGTGATTCATTTCTTTGCGATGTCCGCACTGATGGGATTTGTCGTTATTCATCTGCTGATGGTGCTGCTGGTCCCGAAAACATTACTGGCCATGCTCCGCGGACGATAAGGAAAATACAGTGAACAATCATAAAAATTCATTCTCCGCCGCCGACAAGGCCATCGTAGTCCAGGAGGCGAGCCGGGAAATTAACAAGCGGCTCTCATCGGAAGGTCGTCGCCGCTTTATCAGGCAGGGGTTAACTTTTGGCGGTCTGATGCTGTTAAGCGGTTGCGATATCAGCAATAACAGCGAGGTCGAAACAACCTTAAGCCAGATCTCACAATTTAACGATCGTATTCAACGCTGGTTATTTAATGCTAATAACCTTGCGCCGGTTTATCCCGAAAGTATGATCGCTCGCCCTTTCCCGTTTAATGCATTTTACAGCGAGGATCAGGCGCCCGCGATCGACGGCAACGATTATCGTCTTGAAGTTTCTGGATTAGTGGCTGACAAACGCCCATGGACACTGGCCGAACTGCATAAGATGGCGCAGGTCAGCCAGATCACGCGACATATTTGTGTGGAAGGATGGAGCGCCATTGGTAAATGGGGTGGCGTTCCGTTTGCCCTATTCCTCAAAAGTATCGGCGCCGATCTGAGCGCCAGCTACGTCAGCTTTCGCTGTGCTGATAATTATTATACCAGTATCGACATGGCCACTGCGCTCCATCCGCAGACGATTATGGCATTAACCTACGATGGCCAGATATTACCGCGTAAATATGGTTTCCCGATGAAGTTAAGAATTCCGACCAAGCTCGGTTATAAAAACCCGAAGCATATTATGTCAATTGAAGTCACCAACCGCTACCCCGGCGGCTACTGGGAAGACCAGGGTTATAACTGGTTCGCCGGTAGTTAATTCGTGGTCGTCATCATCCGTTATTCATACAACATGAAGGAATTGCAAAATGAAAAAGATTAATACATTACTGATGTGCTCTGCTTTACTTTTCGGTATGTCCAGCGCCTACGCTGCCGATAATATGGCTAAAGATAATATGGCCAAAGATAACATGGGCAAGATGTCTCACGACTGCACAAAAGATGGCATGAAAAAAGAGTGTATGTCTAAAGATGGCATGTCGAAGGATAAAATGAGCAAAGACAGCATGGCCAAAGATGCCATGGCGAAAGACAAGATGGGCAAAGACACGATGGGTAAACAATAACCGCGCAGCCCGACGACGAGGTCAAAGGGGTGGCCTGCCGGTTGGGCAGGAAACCCCTTTTTATCCCCTCATCCTGCCACCGGAGGATCGCCAGCAGGGGCCCTCGAAACACCGGGAAACCACTCTCCTCCGACCTGAGCTTTAGCAATCAAAGCCGTAGCGTTACGGGATCAGAGATCTTTCAACAGCCGGTCGACGAATGCCGGAACAACCTCACTCGCCAGACCGTAGTGTTTTTCGGCAAATTCGCTGCCGACCTGGCTGGGCTCGAGGTTAAGTTCCACGGTATGCGCCCCCTGCAGACGGGCTTCGTGCACGAAACCTGCCGCCGGGTAAACGTGCCCGGAAGTGCCAATGGCGATGAAGATATCGGCATCGGCCAGCGCGTTGTAAATGTCATCCATCCCCAGCGGCATCTCGCCAAACCAGACCACGTGCGGACGCAGCGGCGCCGGGAACTGGCAGCAGTGGCACTTATCTTCCGCCGTGACGTCTCCGGTCCACTCCAGTACCTGTCCGCTCCACGAACAGCGCACCTTCAACAGCTCGCCGTGCATATGAATCACCCGACGGTTTCCCGCGCGTTCGTGCAGGTTATCAATGTTCTGGGTAACCAGCACAAATCGATCGCCCAGCGCCGCTTCCAGCCGCGCCAGCGCCTGATGTGCCGCATTCGGCGCTATCTCCGGGCTTTGCAGCTGCCGGCGACGGGCGTTATAAAACGCCTGCACCAGCGCAGGGTCGCGGGCGAAGCCTTCCGGCGTCGCCACATCTTCCACCCGGTGCTCTTCCCACAAACCATCGGCTGCGCGAAACGTTTTAATCCCGGACTCCGCTGAAATGCCCGCGCCGGTCAGCACCACAACCCTGGGTTTATCTGTTGTTTCCACAGCCGCCTTATCCTCTTTAAAAAAAATCCGCTGGCGCAGACGTTCACGCAAGCGACGTTTATTGCGACGAAAACGGCTCAATCGGTGTAAGCGGCGCGACAACATAGCTCCCCCTGTGGTTAATGAGTCAAATGAAGGAAGGCCGCACCGCGCATGCCTCCGGCATCGCCATGGCGCGCACGTTCAATACGCGGTACCCGGGCAACGGGAAGTAAATGTCGCGGCAGGCGTTGCGCCAGCCCTTCGCTTATGGCAGTAAAGTTAGACAATCCTCCGCCAAGCACCAGCAGATCCGGATCAACAATCGTCAGAATATTACCCAGACAGACCGCCAGCAGGTCAAGATAGCGCTCGACGTGCTCGTGCGCCCGCGCATCGCCCTGCTGCCAGAGCGCCACGATTTCGGGAGAGGTTAAGGTGTGTTGATAGAAATGTTCATAGAGCCAGGCAAAACCGCGGCCGGAGAGATAGTTTTCAATGCAGCCCAGCTGACCGCAGCCGCAGCGGGTGAGCGGGAAATCACGCCCCACGACCTCCAGCGCATCCACCGGCAGCCGGATATGGCCAAATTCACCGGTAATATAGCTATGTCCGGTAATCGATTTACCGTTGAGGACCAGGCCGCCGCCCACCCCGGTGCCGAGAATCAGCCCCATCACCAGCGGGTATTGCGTAAATTCATCGTCCCAGGCTTCGGAGAGAGCAAAGCAGTTGGCGTCGTTATCCAGACGGACTTCACGCCCGAGCCGGGCGCTCAGATCGCTGCGCAGCGACTGGCCGCTGGCAGCCGGGACGTTGGCGGCATACAGCGTGCCGTCCGCGGTTTCCGGCATCCCCGGAATACCAATCCCTACCGTCCCCTGACAGTCAAAGCGGCTGTCAGCTTCACGGACCAGCGCCTCTACCGCCTGTAGAAAGTCGGCATAACTCTCCTTCGGCGTGGCAACGCGTTTTTCCCACTGCAATCGCCGCGCTTTATCAAACACGCCCAGCGCTATTTTGCTGCCGCCAATATCAAATCCGTAGTACATAGCCATTCCTCTTTACTGACCGAAAAGGTCAGGACGTAAAGAGTGGATAACAGAGATTCTTGTAGGTCCGCGCAAACGATGCGCCACCGGGCGCAATGTCAGGTGGCAGCTTCTCCTTACCCGACCTACCGGTTCATTCCCCGCAATCCACTGAATTACTGGCCACTCAGCACCCTCGCCGGGTCAATGCGGCTGGCGCGGCGGGCGGGATACCAGCTGGCCAGCAAACTCAGCAACAGTGCCGTCACCAGCACATAAATAACATCCAGCCAGTGCAGTTCAGACGGCAGGAAGTCAATAAAATAGATGTCGCCGGACAAGAATTTGTGCCCGATCAGGTATTCGAGGCCGTTGATGATGGACGTCAGATTTAGCGCACAAATGACGCCGATCGCCACACCAATCAGGCTCCCGACCGAACCGGCAAGCAAACCATACCAGACAAAAATGGCGCGGATCAGGCCATCTTTCGCCCCGAGCGTACGCAGTACCGCAATATCGCTGCTTTTATCTTTCACCGCCATCACCAGGGTGGAAACGATGTTAAAGCAGGCCACGCCGATCACCAGCACCATCGCGAGGTACATAATGGCGCGGATCATCTGAATATCACGATACATATAACCGTAGGTTCCGATCCAGCTCTTGATGTAAACGTAGCTGTTGGTCACTTCGCCGGCATCACGCACCAGCGTATTGGCGTGGAACACATCGGTGACTTTAATCGCAATCCCGGTCACGCTGCCAGCCATATCCAGATACTGTTGGGCATCGCTCATCGGGATCATCGCAAAACTGTGATCGAGCTGGCCGCTGAGCTGCAAAATCCCGGTCACATGCAGCCTGACGCGTTTCGGCTGCAGGAGCTGATGCTCGGAATCAGAGTTGGGGATCATGATGGAAACCCAGTCGCCCTGCTTCACGTGCAGCGCATCCGCCACCCCTTTACCGAGAATGACCTGCTGTTCGCCGGCTTTAAAATTAGCCCACGCGTTATTCTGGACAAACTGAGGCAACGAACTCAGGCGGCTTTCCTGCTGCGGATCGACACCCTTGACCTGAATGGCGCGCATGTTGCTACCGCTCTCCACCAGCCCGGTGAAATTAATGTACGGCGCCGCGGCAACGATCCCTTTAACTTTTTCCACCTTCGCCAGCGCGTCGTTCCAGTTGGTCCACGGCTGCTTCACCGGCTCGATTTCGCCATGCGGAACCACCGCCAGAATGCGGTTGTTCAGCTCACGTTCAAAACCGTTCATTGCGCTGAGGCCGACGATCAACACCGCCACCCCGAGCGCAATCCCGATGGTTGAAATCACCGAAATCAGCGACACCATGCCGCCACGTCGCCGTCCGCGGCTAAAACGCAGGGCAATCAATAACGATAACGGAGAAGTCATTACCTGGCCCCCATCAGGGTCAGTTCCGCGTCCAGATGGCCATCACGCATCTCCAGCTGGCGGTTCATCCGTTTGGCCAGTTGCAGGTCGTGGGTCACCACCAGAAAAGCGGTGCGCTGGGCAACGTTCAGTTCCCCCAGCAGCTGAAAAATACTGTCGGCATTGCGGGCATCGAGGTTACCGGTCGGTTCATCCGCCAGCACCAGCCGGGGCTTGTTGACCAGCGCCCGGGCAATCGCCACCCGCTGGCGCTCGCCGCCGGAAAGCTCTGACGGGCGGTGGTTGCTGCGGTGTTCCAGCCCCACGGCATGCAGCATCGCCTTAGCCTGACGTTCAATATCCGCTGCTTTCTGTTTGCCAATCAGCAGCGGCATTGCCACGTTTTCGAGGGCGGTGAAATCCGGCAACAGGTGGTGGAACTGGTAGATAAAGCCCAGCTCACGGTTACGCAGGTCGGCTCGCGCGGCTGCGGAGAGCCGGTTCATCGACTGCCCGGAGAAAATCACATCGCCGGAGGTCGGCGTATCCAGCCCGCCGAGCAGATGGAGCAGCGTACTCTTCCCGGAACCCGAGGTACCGACAATCGCCATCATCTCCCCTTCCTCAATGCTGAAGCTGACATTGTGCAACACGTCGGTTTGCACACTGCCTTCCTGATAGCGTTTGCACAGATTGTCGCATTGCAGCAGGATCTTATTCATAACGTAAAGCCTCAGCGGGTTGAGTGGCGGCAGCGCGCC